>Ga0351973_1036_pt1 | contig 43751 bp, 35 predicted proteins | sample BONcelFGM3001E14_FD_206745 | JGI IMG/M metagenome (GOLD analysis project Ga0351973, IMG submission 206745) | Enriched cells from coal bed in the Powder River Basin, Montana, United States - BONCAT cells FGM rep3 HSBNCT.FGM.300.1.E14 ...
ACCAGGGCCCCGGACGCGCTGAGCGCCAGATCGTATTCTTTGGCCACCTGGCTCACGATGCCCAGCACGCCTCCGGCCACGCACGCATCGAAATCATTGGCTCTGCAAGCCGGGGTCATGAGTTCGGTGATGATGTGTTTTGCCTGGATATCGGTGAGCGCGCCCTCGAGGCCGTAACCCACCTCGATTTTGATGCGGCTGTTGCTGTCGTTTTCCGGAGCTATGAGCAGAAGCACGCCGTTGTCCTGTTTTTCCTGTCCGATGCCCCATTTTGAAAACACGCCGACCGCGTATTGCTCGATGGTTTCCGGTGCGGTTGTGGGCACTGTGAGCACGGCCACCTGAGCGCCGGTCTGCTTGTCCAGGTCCGCGGCCAGGGCATTGAGTTTCTGCTCGGTCGCCGGGGAAATCATGTCCGCGGTGTCATTCACGTAATTGCTGTATGCGGGATACTCGGCTTTTTTGGGGCTGGTGCGGAACATGCACCCCGAAGCGAGCAGCAGCAGGCACAGGGCCGCGGCCAGGGCGGGAATGCGTTGTGTGCTTCTGATTGTGCGCATCAGGAATCCTGCCCGTCCGCGATGAATTTGTCCACGAACTCGATGAGGGTGTCGATCTCGGCGAGGAACTGTTTGAATATGATCTCGGCCTCGTCCGCACCCAGTTTCATGTTTTCCTGCTTAAGCTGCAGCAGGCGCTTGAAGGCTTTGAGTTCCAGTTTGGTTTTGCGCTCCAGAGCGGTGACCATGGATATCTTGTCCGATGTTACGGCCAGATCCAGCAGGCGCAGGATGTTGCGCGCCACCACCACGAAATTCGGGAGCACGGACATGAGGAACGGCTGAAGCTGTTTCTTGCGCGGGTCCAGCTCGAAATAGGACTGGATCAGGCGCAGCTTCTTGCCGCGCAGATTTTCTTCAATTTCAAGGCGCAGGTTTTCCGCATTGATCTCTATGCCCTGCATGGGGTCTTCGCCGTAGAGCACAAGGCTCTGCTCTTTCCATTCCAGGAATTCCATGGGGAACACATCCGTGGAATCCGCGATATACTCCTGGTCCACAACCACGGGGTTGGCCTTGAGTTTTTTGAAATGTTTTTTGAATACCGGGTGAAGGGCTTTGAGCAGGGGCAGGGTCAGGCAGTCCGCGACCAGGTATACATTGATATCGGACCGGCCCGGAACATAATCCGCGGTCACGGCGCTGCCGTACAGCACAGCGGATTTCAGGGAGCAGCCCGCATTTTGCACAGCGGGCAGAACATCGTCCAACAGGGCCTGGAGCAGCGTGGCGATGGATGATTTTATTTTATCACTGTTCAGCAAACCGGCCATGGGGTGCACCTCCGGAGGGGCGGCATACATCAGTTAACAGATTGTAATGCGCGGCAGGGCGCGGGCACAAGGGCGCACGGCGCAAGCCCGGCGCGGAGTTGTTATCAGAAGTATGAATAAAATGCTTTTATCCTGCATATCCTGCCCATCCTGTTAAACAAAATCCCGGCGCACCCCGCAGCATCTATGCGCATGCAGGCTCAAAAACACGCGAATCAATCCCCGAATGAAATGCCCAGGTCGCGCGCGGTCTGCACAAGCTCCCCGTGCGGGGGCACGGTTTTGAGTTTGCCGATGGCTTCGGCGATGGGTACCGAAGCGATATCCGCGCCCTGGAGGCAGACCATGCGCCCGAACTCGCCGCGCGCTGCCAGGCGCGCCGCGGCAGCGCCGAACCGGGACGCCAGGATGCGGTCAAATGCGCTGGGCGAGCCCCCGCGCTGCAAGTGCCCCAGCACGGTGACGCGCGTTTCGTGTCCGCTGTGTTTTGTGATGTCCGCAGCCACTTTTTCGCCCACGCCGCCCAAACGTTTGCGCTTGGCGTCCAGGTACACGGAGCGCCCGCGAAGCGGTTTTGCGCCTTCGGCGGCCACCACGATGCTGAAATCGCACCCGGCTTGGGCGCGCGCCCTGACCTTGGCGCATATGCTCGCCGCGCGGTACGGGATCTCAGGGATTAGTATTACGTCCGCTCCTCCGGCCAGCCCGGCCGAAAGGGCAATCCACCCGGCGTCGCGGCCCATGACCTCGATCACCATGGCCCGGTGGTGGCTCTCGGCCGTGGTGTGCAGCTTGTCGATGGCTTCGGTGGCTGTGCGCACGGCCGTGTTGAACCCGAACGTATAATCCGTTGCGCTCAGATCATTGTCAATGGTTTTGGGCACGCCGACAACGGGCATTCCGCGTTCGGCGAACTGGTGGGCGATGCTCAGGGACCCGTCCCCGCCGATGACCACCAGAGCGTCCAGGCCCAGGGCTTTGAAACGGTTCATGACCGTGCGGGACTTGTCCACGGCCACGGTGCGGCCATTGCGTTGTGCGGGAAATGAGAAGGGGTTGCCGCGGTTGGTGGTGCCCAGGATGGTGCCGCCGCGGGGCAGGAGCCCGCGCACATGCGCGGGCGTGAGTTCGTACACGCAGTCTCCGTCGCGAATCAGACCTTCAAAACCGTCTTTGATTCCAAATACAGTCATGCCGAATTCGCTGATGGCTGTTTTGACTGTTGCGCGGATCACCGCGTTCAAGCCGGGGCAGTCTCCGCCGCCGGTCAGCATCCCGATTCGCTTTATGTTTTTTTCAGACATGGGTTCTCCTCCGCGCAGACATTGATTTTCGCATATTCTACCCCACACGGGCCGCTGGCCCGCAAGATAACACAAACAAAATAAGATTGAACCGGCGCGGTACGGGGTAAAGAGATAGTAGAGCCCGGCGGGGGGACCCAGGGAGGTGGCTCATTATGCTGAGAATTGATAAAACCGAGGACGGACACTGCACCGTGCTGTTGCTTGACGGTGAATTGTCGTACGACACAATCGATTTGCTTGCGCGCAAAGTGGAAGAAAACCGGCGCCAGGGCGAGCATCACATTGTCCTGGATATGTCGGGCGTGGACTTTATCGACAGCTCCGGCGCGGCCTGCCTCATGAAACTGCGCGGTGATGCGAGCGATGAAAATGAAATAATGCTGGCGGCGTTGCCCGCATCCATTCACTCGTCGCTCATGCGCCTTGGCATCATCAACAGTTACCGCGTGTATCGCAGCCCTGCGGACGCTGTGCTCAAACTGCGGTAAAAGGCTGTGCGCGCGGTGTGGGGTTGCCCGGCGAAAGTTTTGAAGAAAAGTAAAAAAGCTTTTTAAACATTTAAACGTTTGAATGCCGCGAAAATCTGCAAATCAAATATTATTCCAGATAACCCAGGTCTTTGAGCCTGCGGTGCATTTCGTTTTTGTTTTGATCCTGTGTTTTCCGAAGTTCATTGGCGGAATAGGCGCTTTTCCCCAATTTCCCCCGCTCCCGAATCCATGCGGCCTGCCGTTTCGCGGATGTATATTGATCCGCCATGCTTTTTGCCGCCGCCACTATTTCCTGTTCCCGGCTTTTGATTTGGTTTGTGTTCCGCGCAAGGGGGCTTGCTTCGAATTTGTCCCGGGCCGGATCGAAACTCTGGAATTCATTCAGGGTTTGGAAGTAAATGGTTTTTACCGGGCCTTTATAGCCTGCAATCATTGTTTGCTTATCCGAGAGTGTGGGAACCAGGAATCCCATGGAGGTCATGGACATATTCAGGGATGAGTCCTGATGGCGCAGGAGGCTGCGGCCCTGCACGCGGGATGGAATGGGCAGGTGTGCGGCGTCGAGCAATGTGGGCAGCACATCGATTAAATCCACGGCCGTGTGTACATCGGCCACGGATTCCTTTTCGTGGAACATGGGGCCGGAAAACACAATGGGAACCCGGATCATCTCGTCGTAAACGCTGCGCGTGTGTTCCACGTCTCCGTGTTCCAGGAACGCTTCGCCGTGGTCCGCAACAACCACGAGCACGGTGTTGTGCATGAGCCCCCTGGCGCGCAGGTATGTGATCAAGGCTTCGAGTTGCCGGTCCGCATAGCGCACTTCGTCCTCGTAATTGCGAATCAGCTTCTGAAGCGTTTTGCTCCTGATTTCCTCTGGAATCGGTTTCCCATTGTCGATGTACAGGCGGCGCCACAGGTTGGGCAGCACGGTCAGGTTCCAGTTGGGGTCCGGGTCGGACAGGACCTGTTCAAGCTTGTCCGGGGCCGCGTAATGGGAATGCGGATCCACGGTATGAATGTACAAAAAGAAATTGCGGCCGCGCGCCGGCGCGGTTTCCACCCAGGAAAAAACGCTTTCGTTCAACACTTGTGCAGATGCCCAATAGCGGCTGGAAAAGACGTCGAATCCGAATCCGAACCCGGTTTCCGGGGCAATGAGATCATTGGCGGAAAACGCAGCGGTCTGATATCCGGCGCGGTGGAATTCCTCGACCAGGGACAACTCGTTGAGCCAGTGCGCTTCGTCGCTGACAAGGCCGTGCGTCAGGGGGAAAAGGCCTGTGAACAGGGACGCCACGGACTGGTGCGTGATGGACGCCTGGCTGCGCGCATTGGTGAAGCCCGCGCCGTTTAGCGCGAGCTGGTTGAGAAACGGCATTAATTCCGGGTTGAATGCGCGGTCCGAGCGCAGGGTGTCGATGAGCACAACAACCACATTGGGCCGCTGCGCAGCACCCGCGTATGCCTGTTCGGGCGTGGGCGCAAGGGGTGTTGCGAATTGTTCGGGCGAAGCAATCAGTTTCTGAAGGTCGCGGCGGCCCTGTTCGATTTCCTTGACCGCCTGCGAGCCCGCGTAGGAGAAGCAGGGGTTATTGTGCCCCTGGATGGACCGAAAGGCTTTGAACAGAGTGCATTCGCGGGAAATGGCTGTGAGGGCGCGCACATTGTGCAGTTCCCGGATGATTGACCGGCGCGCGCTCTCGGCTGCGCCGCCCGTGCAGCGGCGCGTGCGCCACACGCCGAGCTGGGCGCCCGCATCGCGTGCAATCCGGTCCAGGCGCGCCAATTGTTTTTGCGCATCGCTCTGCGCCGCATGCGCATCCACCATGAATGACACCAGGTCGTCATACGGGCCCTGCGCGCGTATGATATCGTCGAGCGAGTCGCTCAGTTCCGTGGCCGCGCCGCTCATGATGCGCTCGTTCGTCTGCACCAGGCCCGCGATAAACGCGACAAGCAGGGCCAGCACCGCTAAAAACGCGGGAATTATCGCGCGGGAATTGCTTCGGGAGGAGGGCTCGCTGCTCATGAAGACATTATACAGAGCCTGGCGCGGACTTGACACCCGATTTTCGAGTATGCGGTGCGCGCACGCGGTTTTTTGGGCAAAGTGAGCTATGGACAAGGTTTCCCTGTCTTATATATAATGAGAGTTCAGCATGTGTGTTGGCTGATTCATTGCGCCCGCGAGGCTGCTGCGCAACCAGGATGATTCCGAGTCCGGAGGCATTTTCATGACGCGTTTAAGGTCGTTTTTTCTCACAACACTGCTTGTATTAATGGCTTGCAGTGCCGCGCGCGCCTTGGGCGATGTGCCGCAAATCAACCTGATTCTGGAAAACGGCCTGGTTCTGATATACAAGGGTGCGGACCAGGGGTTCAAGCCCGGGGACAACCTGGACGTGGTGCGCGGGGGCGAAGTCGTGGGACGGCTTCAGGTTCTCGATGTTTTCCCCACATTCACCAAAGCAAAAATCATAGCACAGGAAAAAACCATCGAAGTCTTTGATATTGTGGCGCCGGCCGCTCCGGGCAGCGTTATGGAAAAAACAGAAAAACCAAAAGAAGAAAAGAAAGAAAAGCCCAAAGAGGAAAAAAAGGAAAAATCCGAAAAGAAGGAAAAGCCGCCAAAAAAAGAAGAACCCGTGAAGAAAGAAGAACCCAAAGAAAAGAAACAGGAAAATAATTTTGTACCCGTGGCCATGCCCGATAAATTTTACAATCTCTCGCTGGGGTATTTTTATTTGAACCAGGATATGGGCGAGGCCAGCGTTGATCAGCCGCCCGTAATCGGGTATGGAATAGATTACTGGATGCGCCGGGGACACAAGAACGCGTATCTGGTGGCCGGGTATTTTATGGCCAGCCCCGAGATCCGCATCGGCACCACGGGCGCGCCCGTGTCCGTGAAAAATAAGTTCAGGAGTTTTTCTCTCAGCTATGTGATGGATAATTCCAAGGCCGAAAAGGGCAGCAAGGGCTCTTTCTATTACGGGCTGGGCGCGGCCTACCGGCAGTTTGAACTCGATTCCGACAGCCTGCTCACTTCATTGACTTCGACCATGGAAACCGAGGAAACCGGAGTCGATTTCCACCTTATTCTGGGCTACCGTTTCGACAAGGATACCGAGTTCAAGGGCTTGTATAGTGTGGACGAGGACTACTATTCATTGTCACTGTGTTTCGGCATGCGCTGACCCCTATAAGGCGCATCCCCATCCATTCCGCCAGCCAAATCAAACCGCGTTGACCGCGAAAGGATATCTCCTATGGCTCTGAACGTGACTCTGGACCGTTACAGCCTGATGGTTGACGGCGCGCGCGAGTTTATTCTCTGCGGCGCCATGCATTACTGCCGCCTGCCCTCAAAGGACCTGTGGCACCAGCGCCTGGCCCTCATCAAAGATGCGGGTTTCAACGCCGTGGACATCTACTATCCCTGGAATTACCACACAGAACAAGAGGGGGTCTATAATTTCGACGGCGCGCGCGATGTGGACTATCTGCACCGCTGCATCGAGGACGCGGGCCTGTATCTGATCGCGCGGCCCGGCCCCTATATCTGCGCCGAGATCGACGCCGGCGGCCTGCCCGGATGGCTGCTCGCCAAAAAAGATGTGGTCCTGCGCTGCCGCGACGCCCACGGCAGCCCCCAATACGATCCCGCATTCATTGCCTATACCCGCCAGTGGTACGAGCAGATTGTGCCGCGCATTCTCGCGTGTAAAAACCTGATCCTGTTCCAGGTGGAAAACGAATACAATGACCTGCCTTACTTGAAGGGGCCCGCGGGCGCCGTGGTTAACGCCGTGCGCAAAATCGACCCCACCATGCTCAACAAGCTGCTGGGCGCCGATGCCCTGCGCTACCTCAATTTCAAGGTGCTGCCGCGCATAGCGGGCAAACAGTCCGGCCAGCACGGCGAACCCCTGAAATATTTCCAGGACCTGTGCGCCATGGCCCGCGAACTGGGGGTTCAAGCGCCCCTGTTCCACAACGATATCCAGAGCGCTTCGGGACGCGTCACCGAAGTGGATTTCATGACCATCGACGATTACCCGCTGAACATGTACACCACGGAATGGCGCGGCAAGCGCAACACCTTCGCCAGCACGGACATGATTGAAGAAGGGCACGCCGCGTTCCAGCGCGATGAACCCGTTTTTATCGCAGAATTCCAGGGCGGCTGGTTTGATTTCTGGGGTGGCTCCGGATATGACGCCCAGGATAAAATTTTTACCAATGAGTTTTTTGACATCCATTGCAAAACCGCCCTGGCCCAGCGCGCCACACTGTTGAGCTGGTTCATGTTCGCCGGGGGCACAAGCTGGGGCTACCTGGCCAGCCCGGATGTGTATACCGCCTATTACCCGAACTCCGCGATCTCCGAGTGGGGCGCGCGCACCGAGAAGTGGTACGCCATTCAGTTCCTGGCGCGCAAGATACAGGAACTGTGCCCGGACCTGCTGGAAACCGACCCCGACCCGCGGGTGCGCTGCGGCAACAGCAATGTGGACTGTTTCGCGCGCACGGCCAAATCCGGACGCCGTTTTGTTTTTCTGCGCAATCTTACCAAAGAGAAACAGAAGGCGCGGCTCAATTTCACCACCGGCAAATTTGTGCTCGACCCGGTGAGCATGAGCATCCTGGTGTTCGGAGCGGACAATAAGCTGGAAAAAACCGTGGAGCCGTACGAGAGCGCGCCATGGAACCGCCTGCCGCGAAAATCCGGTCAGCCCGACTTGCCGGACCTCGGTCGCTGGACCATCGCCTGGGGCAGCCCGCAGCTTGCCCCGGGGTTTGATGATTCGGCCTGGAGCGAAATACCCGAGGGCGCGGCCATGGACATGGATTCCCTGGGCCACCACTACGGGTATATTTGGTACCGCGGAACATACGCGGGCCGCGTGGCGCGCCTGCGCATCGACGCACGGCACTGTTTCTCCGTGTTTCTGAACGGCAAACTCGTGGGCTCGCGCGACAATTTCAAAAACCGGCTCGGCGCGGGCCCTGACCTGGCCGAAACCTTCAATATCACGCTTCCGGAATCATTCCATAATGATGAGGAAAACGTGGTGGTGATCCTGGCCGAGAGCCTGGGGCACCACAAGGATTTCGAGGCGGACGCGCGCAACCCGCGCGGCATTGTGAGCCTGGGCGTGTCCGGGGGCGGCCCCATCAACTGGCGCTGGCGCGGCGGCCTGCTGCCCGGAGAGAGCGGCTTGTGCCCGGTTCTGGGCGAGGACAGTTTCGACGCCGCAACCCAAAAATCATCCGTGTCCCTGCCGCACGTGTGGGAACCTTACGAACAGGGCATCGGCCTGTATGAAACCGCCTTTGACCTGGGCGGCGTCCTGGACCCGGAACGTGATGCGCTCGGGCTGTTTATTCCCGAAGCGTTCAGCAAGGTGAATATCTATCTCAACGGCGCGCTCGTGGGCCGCTACTGGCAGGAAATGGGGCCGCAGCGCAAGTTCTACCTTCCCTGGGGCATTCTCAGGCCCGAGGGCGACAACCACCTGGCCCTGGGCGTGTGGAAACGCTGGCTCAAGGGCGGACTGGGCCGCGTGCGCCTGGAAATGTACTGAAGAGCGCGGGACTGCGGTAAATCGCTCAAGGCGCGGACTGCGCCGGAAATCAAGAGTTTGCTATGTACTGGATTCTGATCATTATCGGGCTCGCCCTGGTTGCGGGCGGCGCGTATGTGTTCAAGGAAGGCCGGGACCGTTCCAACCATGTGATCATGCGCGAGGACGGGGGCGATCCGGCCTGGCTGTTCCGAATCTTTTATAAATCCTATTACTTCAAATTTAAAAACCAAAAAAAGTACAAAGCCGGATTCCCGGACAATTATTTCAGATACCTGGTGAGCAGCGGCCTGGCCACGAGCCTTCTCGGGGCTTTGCTCATAGGCATATCCCTGTTCAATTTTTAAGCAAAGCATTCGGCGCAATGCCGGCTCGGAAACCGTTGCGCGCGCGCACGCGGATGGCGGGGGTGGCGCGGGTGTGATAAAATTTGCTGGCGCAGGGCCTGCGTGAGAGTCGTTTCTGAAATGAGGAGATATGCCTGACGGGGAGCATGCAGAGAGCACCGGTGCGCGGGCGCGCTGGGATGCTGCGGCGTTGGTTGCGGCCGGGCTGTTGCTTGCGTGCCATTTTGTTTTTCTGATGCATTATTATGAGCCTGCGATATCCACAATTGATTCGCACGGGTACTTTGTGCAGGCGCGGCAGCTTGCGGACACCGGGGACGGGGCCGTGGATACGGAGTCGCGCGTGCAGTACGTGGGGCGCACGTGGAAGTCTGCGGGCCGGGGCCGGTATGTGAGCATGTGGCCGCCGGGCCTGCCCCTGGTGCTGGCCGGGGCGCGCCGGGCGTTCGGGCCCGGGGCCATGTTCCTGGTGAATCCGGTTCTGGCCACGCTGTGCCTGTTGGCGGTGTTTCTTGTGGGCCGCGCGTGGTTCGGTGCGGGGTGGGGTTTGCTGGGCGCGGCTTTGCTGGGTTGTTTGCCGTTTGTGAATGAGCATGCGTTTTACGGGTATTCCCATATCGCCGTGATGTTTTTCATGGTGTGGGGTTTGTTTTTTACAGTGCAGTGGGTGCACACGCGCGGCGCATGGTGGGCGCTGGCCGCAGGGGTGTGCGCAGGGTTTCTTGCGTGTATCCGGTACCCGGCGGCATTGTTCGCGGTTGCGTTCGGGGTGTATGGGGTCTTGTGCCTTGCGCGGGACCGGCGCGCGTGGCCGGGTCTGGCTGCGTTTACCCTGGGCGCGGGCGTTCCGGTCATTGAGTTGTGTATTTATAATGGGCGCGTGTTCGGAACGTTCGGGATTACGGGGTATTCTCTGATCGGATATTCGCCAACAACGCTTTTTAAATGGGAAGCGTTCAAGGTTTTCGCGCCGGCGTACGTGCAGCAGTTGCTGGCCGTGGGCGCGGGGTATGCGTTTGTGCTTGGGGTGGCGGGCATTGTGTTCTTGTGCGCGCAGCGCGCGCAGTGGCGGCGGGGCTTGCTGATGGGCCTGCTTGTGCTGCCGGCCACGCTTTTGTACATGGCGTACCCGCAGATGCCGCATGAGCAGTCCATGCGTTTTCTGCTGCCCACGCTGCCGGTGTATGTGATTGCATCGTGCGGGCTGCTTGCCGGGTATGCAAAAGAACGTCCCATTGCGGGCGCGGCCCTGGGCGGGGTGCTGCTGGTGCTCACGGCTGCGTGGGGTATGCCACTTTCGGTGAAGAAGATGCAGGCCATTGGCGAGCGGCAGGCGGTGCTGGCGCGCGTGGCGCGCGAAGTCAAGCGCAATGTGCCGCGCGGGAGCGTGCTGATTGCGGATGAGATGGCGTGCCATGATCTGGATGTGTACGGGTGGTGGCGCCTGGCGTGCACCACGGCGCTGAGCCGCGACCGCGTGCCCCTGTATGGTGATTCGAGAGGGGATGCGCTGTACGAGGCGTTTCTGGCGGATGCGGGTGCGTGGGCCGGGTCCGGGCGCGACATGTACTGGCTGGGCAATGACATGCGTTCGCGCGGATTGGCGGAGTTTATGCGCAGGCATTACACGCTCGATCCCGTGGCTGAGATTCCGGTTATGCCCGCGGGCTGGGACAAGGACATGCTGCGGCGCGCAACCGCGCCGCCGGAACAAAACGCCCGGGACGCGGCCCCGGCCTGGGTGGCGCCGTACAACATGAGCCCCGCGCCCGAGGAATTCATGGAGCGTATGTTTTATGATTTCGCGGGCGCGTCGCCTGTGCGGCTGTACAAACTCACGCGCATGCCGCGCGCGGAAAAGGGTGCGGATCAGTGACCATGGAGCAGGCGGACAGGCAGGAGGCGGGGCGCAGAGCGCGGCGCGCGGCCCTGGTGCTGGCCCTTGTTCTGGCGGGCCTGCATTTCGTGTGCGTGATGCGGTATTTCGAGCCGGCTACGTCCGCGCGGGACGCGCAGTCCTATTATGCGCAGGCGCGACGGCTTGCGGACACGCACAGGCCCTATGTGGAGACCGAGTCCCTGGTCCAGTATGTGGGTTTCCACTGGATGCATGCTGGCGCAAACCGGTATTACAGCAAATATCCGCCGGGCCTGCCGTTTGTTCTGGCGGTGGTATGCCGGGTGTTCGGCCCCCAGGCCATGCTGTGGGTGAATCCGCTCATGGCGTCGCTTATGCTGGTGGGCGTGTTTTTGATATGCCGGGAGTGGGCCGGGCCGGGCTGGGGCTTTGCGGGCATGGCGCTTATGGGGACCACCCCCCTTGTGAACTATCATGCGCTCTACGGCGATTCCCATATCGCGAGCGCATTCTTTTTAGTATGGGCCGTGTTTTTGCTTGTGGCGTGGGCGCGTGCGCGCCGTGCATGGCTTTTGGTTGCGGCCGGGCTGCTGGCGGGTTTTATTCCATCAATCCGATATTCCGAAGTGTTGTTTTTGCCTGCTCTCGGGCTGTTCGCGCTGCTGGAGAGCCGGGGTAAAAAGGACATTGCGCGCAACGCCCTGCTGTTTGCTGCCGGGGCCGCGGTTCCGGTTGCGGCGCTGAGCATTTTTAACCACGCGGCGTTCGGCGCTTTCTGGAAAACCGGGTATGGGGCCGAGGCCGGGGCGTTCGGGTGGGAGTATTTCAGGCAGTCGTATACCGCGTATGCGCAGAGCATGCTGAGCGAGGGCGGTGCGTATGTGTTTGTGCTTGGAGTGTTCGGGGTATCGGGTCTGTGCGCACACCGCGCGCACTGGAGGCGCGGCGTGCTGCTTGCCGGGCTCATTATGCCGGTGACGCTTATGTACATGTGCTTTTTTGTGGCGCCGTATGCGCCGGTGCGGTATCTGCTGCCCACGCTGCCATTGTATGCGGCGGGCGCGGTGTGGTTTTTAAAAGAGCTTGCCGGAGATCGCCGTGCCGCGGCTATTGCCACGGGCGCGGTGATTGTGCTGCTTACCGCATACTGGGGCCTGCCCCAGGCGCGCCAGGAACTGGGGCCGCTGCAGACCCGTCACCGGGGCCTGGCCCTGGCCGGGAGCATGCTGGAAGCGCACGTGCCGCGAGGCAGCATTTTAATTGCGGATGAAGGAATCTGCCAGCAGCTTGACAGTTTGGGTTACTGGCGCCTGGCCGAGGAGTCGATTCTGTTGCGGCGCGGGCGGCCCCCGCAGGCGCCCACGGGCACGTTTGAGCCGGAACAAAAGATAACGGCCCGGCACGCAGCGCAAATGGCGCGGTACGGCAAGTTGCCACCCCTGCAGATGCTGGCCGCATTTGAAGAGGATGTGCGCGCATGGGCCGGTGCGTCGCGCCAGGTCTATTGGGTGACAACCGAGCAGCGCATGCTGTCGTATACGGGCGGCGATGCCCGGGCCTGGGGCCTGGTACCGCTGAGGGAGCTGCATATCCCCTTGCCTGCGGCGCGGCCCCGGCGCCATGTGTTCATGCCTCCACCCCAGGGCGCGCAGGCCGATGCCCGGTTCCAACTGACCCGGCCCGGCGTAACTCTTGTGCTATATCAGTGGGCACTTAATGATTAACCTGAATATGACAAGCACGGCGCCTTCGACAGATTAAGCCCCCTGGAATTTTTAAGACAATCGCCCCACGACATAACTGCGTACGATGTTTTTAGAAAATCAATTTGCGCGCGCAAAGAAAAAGCCCCCCGTGTCCGGGGGGCTTTGAGTGTGTCAGATGATGGGCCGTGCGGGCTGTGTTGCTCAGTAGTACCCGCATGTGGCGGCGCCGGCCGTGGTGGCCGGTCCCGAGACCGCGGTGGCCGCGGGGTTGGTTCGGGCGCCAATGCCCGTGTACTGCTGGGGTGTTGTTCCGGAATCCGGGATAGACGTTGATGTGTCGGCCACGCCGGCGCCTGCGCTGTTGTTGCCGCCCAGGTACACGCCGTCCAGGCTCGTGACGTTGCTGGGTCCTGCGACGATACCCTGATACACATTGTCCACAACATTGGTGTTCGAGATGTTCACTGCTGATTCATATCCCGAACCGGTGTAGAAATTGATTCCGTAGCTGCAGTTCTGGGCGAAACGCGAGCCGGTAATGCTCATGGCGCCGTAGTTGTAACTTCCGCTGTAGTACACGCCGTATCCATTGTTGAAGCTCACGTCACAGTTCGTGATGGAGTTTGTGCCGTCCATGCCGTATAAGTACAGGCCATAGCTTCCGGAATTGTTGAACACGCAGCTTGAAAGTGAGAGGTTTGTGAATGTGTCGAAAGTTCCTCCATAGTAGCCCGCGTTTGTCACGGAACAATTCGTGCAACTCATGTCCGTCACATTGCTGGCAGAGATCCCAGTATTCATGGGATTGGTGATGGCCAGATTGGTGATGGCCAGGTTACTGACAGTATACAACGACAACGCATTATCCAAGGCACCGGTAATCGAGATGTCAGTTAACGCATTGCTGGCTCCTGAAATATTCTGCATGACCATACTGCAGAAAGAGCCTGTGGCGCCCGCGGCGTACGCAATGGAAATGCTGGACATCGAGAAATTGCTGGTTGTATTCATAACCACAAATGTGCAATTGAACGAGAAGTTCGCAATGAGCGCCGACCGGCTTGCAGTCTTTAAAAGGCGTCGCGCCAGGAGATTTGCGTTCACAGGAGCGGCGGCTTCGGTGATGGCGATGTTGGAAATCGCGGGAGTGCTGCCGTCAACCAGAATGGCGTAGGAGGGATAGATCATGTTGGCGTACTGCAATGCGCTGCCCGTGGAACTGCCGGTGAAGTAGATGCCGCCCCAGTACCCGGCGCCATTGGATAGAGAGCCGGCCGAGAGCGTAAACGTGAGCGGGTTTGCGGCCGTGCCCACGGCGTTGAGTGTGCCATCCACTCGGATGCCGCTCAGGGTCGAGTCCCCGGCCAGGAACAGGTCGGAACCGGCGTTGGGGTAGTCGAACTGCACGACCACGCCGGGTTCGATGGTGAGGGTCACGCCGGAGTCGACCTGCACCTGTCCGGCCAGGATGTAGGGGCTGCCGGCCAGGCCCCAGGTTGTGTTGGTTGTAATGTTGCCTGCGGCCACGCTGGTGGAGTGTCCGCACACCGCGGTGATGGTTCCGGCATTGTAGCAGGTGTCGATGGTGCCGGCGTTTGAGTCATCGCATTCAATGTCCGCGAAGCACGCGGCCGCAATGGGATTGGAGCATGTGGCGGTCAAAGTGCCGCCGTTTGTGCAGATATCATTGGTGTCGGGATTCGAGTCGTCGCAGTCCGTGTTGGTTACGCAGGTGTAGGGCGTGTGGGCGCACGTCGCGCTTACAGTGTCTGGGTTGTTGCACACATCGTAGGTTGCGGCGTTGGCGTCGTCGCAATCCGTGTCAATGCTGCACGTTGCGTTGACTGTGACAGCGGCGGCGCCGCTGATAGCGCCGAATGTGGCGGTGACTGTGCCGGAGCCCAGGCCCGTGGCTGTGAACAGTCCGTTGGTGTCAATGGATCCAAGTGTTGACGTGACCGACCAGGTGGGCGAAGCGGAAACAGCCTGGGAGGCGCTGTCCGTAAGAGCCGCTGTAAAGGACGCTGTGGCGCCAGCCGTAACCGTAGCTGTGGCCGGTGTCACTGTAATCGCGGTTACGGCTTCAAGCTCGTCAAGAAGGGCGATGACTTCGGCGGCGCTCACGCCCGCGTAGTCCCCGTTCTGGACCAGGTAATTCACGCCAAGCTGGATGAGGCTCAAGGTTTCGGCGTCGATCCCGGCCAGGGTGATGCCCTCTTGCTCTGCATAAGCGATGGCCACATTGGCCACAGCCGTTGTCTGGGCGCTGGCGTTCACACTTGTGGTTTCGCCTTGTTCCACAGCAGGAATGATGGCCTTGACGGTTTCAATGGTTCCGCCCCAGTCGGCCTCGGCCACCATGAGATGGTTGACCCCGATGGGGATGTCCAGAACACGGATTACGCCATAGCCTGCGGCCAGATCGATAACCACGGATTCGGTGATGGGGCCGAATTCCTCGCCGGTTTTGGAATATGTGCCGGTGATGGAAATATTCACGGTTACCGTGCCCGTGGTTACGCCCACGGTGCGGCCGCCCACGCGGCCTGACAGGGTGACGGCTGCAGCCACTTTGCCGCTTGTGCCGGACTGTGAGGCCGCCGCGGCTGCGGGCGAGGACGCGTCTTTGCCGCCTCCGCCTCCGCATCCGTTGATATACAGGACCAGTGCGCCCAGCGCAGCCGCCAAAAATAATCCTAAAAATATCTGTTTGCTTTTTTTCATATGAGCAACCTGCCTTTGTTTTTTTCGGCTGCGCCGATCACTGCTGGTAGTTTTCCAGGTAAATGTTAATCAACACTTCGCCGGTGATAAATTCCTCACTTGCGGCGTCAACAATGTCGTTGTTTGTTTCGGTGTCCAGGATGTCGTCGATACTGTCGCCGGCATCACCCATGTCCATGTCCGAATCATCATCGACGCCGTCAACATCATCGACGCCGTCAACATCATCGCCGCCGTCAACATCATCGCCGCCGTCATCACCGTCGTCGCCTTCGTCACCGTCGTCATCACCGTCGTCGTCGCCGTTGGCACTACTGTCACCGGCTGCGGCGTCGTTCGCGGATTCTTCTTTCAATGCATCGAATTGGATTTTGAGTTCCTGCATCATGACCGGGGGAATAGCTATGGGTTCTGAAAATCCGCCCTCGGGATCCACTTCAAGCAGGAATCCGTCCTCGAGCACGAATGTCTCGTCGCCGACAGTCATTTCCAGTTGCCCGTCGGACACGCCGAAGGTCACGTTGCCGGCCTGGATTTCCGCGAGGATATCCGTGCCGCGCACGCCAGCCACAGCCGTGGGGGTTTGCACATTGAACGAGGAGCCGCCCGTGGACAGTTTCTTGGCGTGGGCGTTGAGTTTGCCTTCTTTGAGATTGACTTTGGATTTTTCGTCGCCCGCAGCGTTTTTCTCAGCGGACACAGAGAGGGTGGACATGGGGCCGACCTTAACGACATTGCCCCCCGCCCATTTCAGAATGCAGCTTGAGCCGGCGCCGGTTTTTACATCCGCGCCCACGGGCACTGTGTCCCCGCTCTTGAGCGCAACCCAGCCGGAACCGCTCTTGGCCTGCACTGTGCCCTGCACCTTGTCCACCGTTACTTTCATGGGCGCGGCCTGGGCTGTTATGCAAAATAAAACGGCCAGCATAATCACGGAAAAAATTCTTGCGGTTTTCATGGTGTTCATAATCTCACTCCCATTAATGAAATCAATTTAATATATATAACAGCTTTATTATAGCAGATAGCCTTCATCATTAATATGACGATTTTAAGAATACAAAATCCGCAAATTTGCATTATCTATGATTGTCCGGCTTTTGAAATATGCGGATTTTGCCGAATTACGTCTCCTGTAACTATAATCCACATCCCGGCAAAACAGTTCCCGATCATGAAAAAGGACGCGGCGCGTTGAAACAGCACAAATGCGCACAAGAACCCAAAATGCTCGCAGCCGTGATTGTTCGTACTCTTGGCATGGCGCGATTCCTTAAGCTGAAATCCATTTTTTAATTTTTGTTAGATTATGGATAAATCCGGGTAACAAGTGTTTAACACAAGTAAGGGCGCGAATAGACACCCGGCGCCGCGGTTTTTTGGAAAGGATGCAGGAAACGCCCTTTGCCGCGAACGCCGGGCAGTCACTCCATGGAGGCATGAATCCATGAAACCCAGGGAACGAAACCAGGACGACGCGCCCAGGCGCGTGCGTACACAGGCAGTGACCGCTGTGGTGGCTATCGGGGCCTCCATGGGCGGGGCCGAAGCTTTGGAGCAAATTCTCGACAAATATCCGGAAAACTGCCAGCCTACAATAATTGTGCAGCACATCCCGGAAAAGCTGGGTCCGGGCCTGGCGAACCGCCTGCAAAAGGTGTGTGCGGCCCAGGTTCGCGTGGCTGAAAACGGAATGATTCTGCAACCGGGGCTGGTTCTGGTTGCGCCGGGCGGCAGCCACACGCTTTTGCGCCGCCGGGGCGCGGATTATTATGTGCTGGTCAAAGAAGGGCCGCAGTTCAATTACCACAAGCCCAGTGTGGATGTGCTGTTTCGCAGCGTGGCCCGGCACGCAGGCCATGCAGCCGTGGGCGTGCTGCTCACAGGCATGGGAAAGGATGGGGCCAAAGGCCTGAAACTTATGCGCGATGCGGGCGCGGCCACGATTGCGCAGGATGAGTCCACAAGCATGATTTTCGGCATGCCCAAGGCGGCCATCGAGATTGGCGCGGCCGGGCAGGTGCTGCCCGTGCAGCACATCGCCAACCAGATTACCGCACTCACAACGAGCGGCGCGCGCAAAGCGCGGCCCGTGTCCGCGGAACGCAATCTGGACGTCACGATTCCGGGCATTCCTGCCGGGGCGCTCAAACCTCTGTGGATGGCCGGCACAATGTACAAGGTCAGCTACGAGGGCAAAAGAAAAATTCTGTTCAACTGAAAAAGCTTGAATTGCCCCTGAATGCCGGCAAAAGGCCCCAGGGGCGAATCCATGGTGCAAAGCTCCGGCCGGAACGCGCACAGGCAAATGGCGTTCCGGCCTTTTCCCATGCCTGTTTTTTCCTTTTTATACCAAGTCAAATCGTCATAAGGAGTCATCTTGGAACCGCCTGCACACTGGCTTGCGCTGCCTGTGCAGGGGCGGGCGCTGCTTTCTGGTCCAAAGCCACGGGGCCGCGCGAGCGGGTGCGTATGCGCATGCAATCTGTGATTTCATATACAAAGATCATGCCGTCGCCCAGGTGGTAGGTGCGCGCCCCGCGCACAATGGCTTCCATGGCCGTATCCAGCAAATTGTCCCGCACGGCAATTTCCAGGCGTACTTTGGCCAGCATGTGCAGTTTCTCGGCATCGTGGTTTTTAATGCCCACGCGCCCGCGCTGCTGCCCGCATCCGGTGGCCGGGGACAGTGTCATGGCCACAACGCCGGCCTGCACAAGCGCTGCCTGCACAGCGTCCACTTTATCCGGCTGCACGTATGCTACTATCATTTTCATGGTCTTGCCGCTCCTTGGTCTCTGCGGATGCGCATCCCGGCATGCCGGGGCTCCGCTGGTTTTCACAATCATGAAAGCAAGAGTTGTGCCAAATTTCACAAAATGTCTCCGGGTCGAGTCTATTTGTTGATTTTCAGCAATAAACCCATGCAGCAAATGCTTTTTCCGGGGAGCCGTTTTAAAATATATGTGTGAATGTTGATTCAATAATGTGACTCTTATTAAGGAATGAGACAAATTTGTGTTACGCGTGCGGGTGGTATTCATGCGCATGGCTTAATGACATGTCTGAGAATCAATCCAGTCCCCGGTTTTGCAGGCAAAGGATTTTGTGTTCAGCGCCTGGCGCGGCGCATTGTGCCCCGCCGAAGATTTCCCCTGCTCCATACATTGTGATTTATGCGCACGGTCAGATATACTATGAACATGTCCGCCGGATTCCCCGGTTGGCGGAGGATGTTTCATGGCCGGAAAATCCATGTATGATGTGATTGTTATCGGCGGCGGTGTCACAGGCACGGGCACGGCGCGGGACTGCGCCATGCGCGGGCTCAACACATTGCTTGTGGACAAGCGGGATTTTTGCGGGGGCACCACGGGCACATGCATGGGCATGATCCACGGCGGCCTGCGGTACCTGCTTCATGATGTGGACACCACGCGCATCTCATGCATTGACAGCGGCTATATCCAGCGCATCGCCCCCCATCTGCTTTTTCGCATCCCGTTTCTCACCATCGTGACAAAGGATTCCTCGTTTCCCATTGATTTTTATGAAACCTATATGGAAGCCTATGACCGGTTCGTGCACCTCAAGGGCGGCAAAAAACACACGCGGCTGAGCCGCGACGAGGTGCTTGAGATTGAGCCGGGCGTGTCCCCGAATATCGTGGGCGCTGTGACCACGGACGAGTGGGGCATCAACCCGTTCCGCCTGTGCGCGGTCAATGCCCTGAGCGCGTCCGAGCACGGGGCCGACGTGCGAAACCATTGCCTGGTGCGGGAGTTTCTCAAGGACAGCGCCGGGAACGTGCAAGGCGTGGCCGTGGAGAATACGCTTACCGGCGAGGTAAGCGAGGAAACCGCCCGGATTACATTCATCGCAGCCGGGCCATGGACACCTGCGCTGGCCGCGCGCGCCGGGGTCGAGGTGCGCATGCGGCCCGCCAAGGGCATCAATATTTTCCTGGACCGGCGCATCACCAATTACGCGGTGGTGGCCATGGCCGTGGACGGCCGCCAGGTCGTGGCCATGCCCTATGAAAACGCCACCATGATTGGATGCACCGACGACGATTATTACGGCGACCTGGACAATGTCACGGCCACCAACGATGAAGTCGAGTACCTGCTGCAAGCCCTGGAGCGGGTGTTCCCCACCATCCGCCAGGCGCGCATCATGCGCGTGATGGCCGGGGTGCGGCCCACGCTCTACGAATGGAAACCCTATGAGGACGATCTGTCCCGCGAATATGAAATATATGATCACAAGAACTTGCACGGAGTGGACGGGCTGCTGAGCATTGCCGGGGGCAAGCTGGCCATGTACCGGCTTATGGCCGAGCACGCCACCGACGCCGTGTGCCGCAAGCTGGGCGTGGATGTCGCGTGCCGCACGCACGAGGAACCCCTGCCCGGGGGCGATGAGGCTGTGGATGAAGACGCCGTGGCCGATGAGTACAATGCCCCGCGCTACGTGGTGCGGCGCCTGGCGTACCGCCACGGCTCGCGCTGCCGGCGCATCCTGGACATGATCCGCGAGGACCCGGCCCTGGGCGCGCTGGTGTGCCGCTGCGAACCCGTGACCGAGGCCGAAATCCGCTACGTGATCCGCCACGAAATGGCGCGCACTCTGGATGACCTGCGCCGCCGCACGCGCGTGGGCTCGGGCCCGTGCCAGGGCGCGCGCTGCAATTTCCTGGCCGCAGCCATTCTCGCGGACGAGTTGAATCTCGCACCGGGCCAGGCCCTGGCCGCGTCCGCGGAATTCCTGCAACAGCGATGGAAGGGCAAGGCCCCCATTCTGCGCGGCGACAACCTGGCGCAGGAGGAACTCAACCAGGCGATTTACAATCTCGCGGGCAATTATCCGGAAGTGGCGCTATGAGCCTGGATGTGTGCATCATCGGAGGCGGACTGGCCGGAGCCCTGGCCGCGCTCAGCGCCGCGCAGCACGGCGCGCGGGTTGTGCTCGTACACCATGCGCCCGGCGCCACGGCCATGCACACCGGCGTGTTCGACGTGGACGCCGCACCCGCGCGCATTAAAAAAATTGAAATCCCCGAAAATAATGATTTCTCTGCAAATATCCAGGACACATTAATTGCCAATCCGCATCATCCCTATGCGCGCCTGGGTGATAATATTCCGGGCGTGATGCGCGACGCCCTGGAATTTGCGGCCGCACGCCTGGCCCTGGCCGGGCTGCCACTCGCCGGGTCCACGGACCAGTGGATGCTGCTCGCCACCCAGCTCGGAACCCTGCGGCGCGTGCGCTTGTGCCTGCAAACCATGGCCGCCGGCGATATATCGCAAATGAAAAACGCGAACCTGCTGGTCATTGGCCCGCGCGGACTGGACGGGTTCCGGCCCGCCGCAGCCGCGGCCACAATCAAACATCTTGCGGACCGTGTTTCCCCGGGCCTCATAGGCCGCAGCGCCGGGGCGCTCATTGATGCGCCCGTGGCGTCCCACACACCCAACCTCGCACCCTACCATTTCGCACCGCTCATGGACAGCGCGGATTCGCGCGATGAATTTTTTGAACACGCGGCCCAGGCTGTGAAAGAGCACGCGGCCACGCACGTGGCGTTTCCCGCAGTCATGGGCGTACACGACCCCGCGGCCGTGATCGATGCCGCGTCGCACCGCCTGGGCGCGCCGTGTTTTGAACTGGCAGCGGCTCCGCCCAGTGTGCCTGGCCAGCGCCTCGAAAACGCCCTGGCCCGCGCCCTGCGCAAGGCCGATATCCCGGTGGTGCGCGCACGCGCCACGGGTTTCAGCGCCGGGGACAAAGATGTTTTCTCCATTTCCGTGCAAACCCCGCTCGGCGATACGCAGGACATCCAGGCGTCGGCTTTTGTGCTGGCCTCGGGCAAGTTTACGGCCGGGGGCCTGGCGCGGCAGGACGCGCTCGTGGAAAGCCTGTTCGATTTGCCCGTGTTTTATAACGGCTGGCCCGCGCGCGATACATTCATGTATGACCTGGTTACCCCGTCATTCGCGGATTCGCAACCCATCTTTTCCTGCGGGCTCATGCTGGATTTCCGGCTGCGGCCCGCGGACCAGCAGGGACGGCGCGTGTGGCGCAACCTGTTCGCGGCCGGGTCCGTGCTGGGCGGTTATGATCCGTTCCAAGATCGCTGTGGCTCGGGCGTGGCCATGGCCACGGCCTTTGCCGCCGGGCGCGCCGCAGCCGAATCCGCCATGGGCGAGCAGCGTTGAACGGCGGACAAGGGAAATAAATACAAATGAGTTTGCTTAAGAAAAACACGAAAGCTGGGAGCTTGTAGGGCGGGGACCCCGATCCCCGCCGCAGCAAGGCAGGAAACAAGGCATTAATGCACAGGGCGTATCTGCACAACCGCGCCGCGCAAACACAAATCAGTTCCACCAGAGGCCGCCGGACTCTTAATGTCATCAGGAACGCCGGACACGGGATCGCTGAATGTCAAAATTGCGCAAAATTAAATCCATCGCCAACCTGGGCAAGCACTTCTGGCTTCATGTGTTCCGCCGCCTGGTGCGCAAGCCGCGTCCCGGCGAGGAAATGCACAAGTTCCTGGAATATTACAGCGCGGACAAACTCACGAGCCTCACGTGCGATGATCGCACGGCCCTGTTCGAATACCAGAAATGCATTAACTGCGGCACATGCGCGCGGGTGTGCCCGGTGTATGCGCCGGCCGCGCACGGATCCTATCGCGCGCCGGACAGCATCGTGGCGGCCCTGTCTCGCTCGTTCCCCGAATTCGGGGCCGCGCGCGACGCGGTGTTCAACTGCACGCAGTGCGGCGCGTGCGCCCTGGAGTGCCCGCGCGGCATCGATGCGCCCGGCCTCATCATGCTGGTGCGTCGCAAGGCCGCGGACGCGGACGGCGCCGTGATTCGCGCAACGTTCCGGGACCGGCTCGACACCCTGGAAAAGCACGGATCCGTGCACGGCGCGCCCGCCGCGGACTTTTCCGCATATAAAAAACAGGGCGCGGAATACGTGTTCTTCACAGGCTGCGCGGGCCGCACATTCGCCGCGGATGAAACGCGCAAAATATTGGAGCTGCTCAGGAAACTGAACGTGGATTTCACAATGGTGGATGATGCGTGCTGCGGCGGTTTCCACCGGTCCGCGGGCCTGCTGCGGCCGGACAGCCCCGTGGCGCTTGCCGCAGTGCGGCGCATCCTGGACTCGGGCGCAACCAAAGTGATCACGGCCTGCCCCCACGGGCTGTACACCATGCGCACGCATCCCGCGTATAAAGATAAGGTTCACGCACAGCACGTTCTGGAGTTGCTTGACGGCATGGAATTCGCAACGGCGCGCGAACACACAACGGTCACATATCACGACCCGTGTTTCCTGGGCCGGCGCCTGGGCGTGTGCGATGCGCCGCGGCGCATGATCGCGCGCACCGGCGCCACACTTGTTGAAATGCCTGACGCCCGCGAGCGTACCGTGTGCTGCGGATCGCAGGAGGGCGAGTTCATCCTGGACCCGGCCGTGGCGCAGGCCATGGCCGCATCGCGCGCGGCGCAGGCCGCCGCCACGGGCGCGGCCACACTGCTCACCGCATGCCCGGCGTGCCGCAGAGACCTGGCGCAGGCGGCCCCGGGCCTGGCTGTTCAAACCGTGTGCGAATATATCGCGGATCACTATCAACCCTGAACCAATTTCCAAACTTTATTTCATGGCTGTGTGGCGGATATGCATGCGCCCCGGGTCCGGGTGCGCGCGGGTTCATGCCAACAGTTTTTCAATGGTGTCAAAGAGTTCCTTCTGGTTCACGGGTTTGGTGATGTACGCGGCGGCGCCAAGGTCCGCGGCTTTTTTCTGGTGCTTTTTGTCAATGGACGCCGAGAGGATGATCACGGGGATGTGGTGCGTGGTCTCGTCGGCCCGCACGATTTTCAGGAAAAAATAGCCGTCTTTGCCGGCCATCATGAGGTCGAGCAGAATCACGTCGGGCTTTTCGTCCTTGAGTATTTCCAGGCCGTGGATGGTGCTGTCCGTGGAAATGATGTGGAACCGTGTTGCGTGGAACATGTCGCAGATGAGGTTGAGGAAATCCATGTCATCGTCCACGATGAGGATTTTGCTGGGCGCGCCCGGATTGGCCCGGGGTTCGGGCTCCGGGTTGGGATCGGGGTCGGTTTGCTGGTCCGGAGGTTCCTGTTCGGAGTTCTGGATCCCGCGGTGGATGGGGAGCGTGAATATGACCTCAGTGAATTCGCACTCGCGGCTCTGGATGCGGATCGCCCCTTTGTGCATGTCGATGATTTCTTTGACGATGGCCAGGCCCAGGCCCGTGCCGCCAAAGGCGCGGGTGGGCGAGTTGTCGGCCTGGAAAAAGCGGTCGAACACTTTGGGCAGTGCATTTTCGGGGATGCCCACGCCCGTGTCGCGGACATGGATTTCCAGTGCGCCGGGCAGGGGCTTTGTGGAGATGGCGATGGTTCCCTGGTCGGGCGTGAATTTGATGGCGTTGCCCAGGATGTTGGTGAATACCTGCTGGATCATGCCGCGGTCTGCGAACACAGCGGGCTCTGGAGGATCGTATTGCTGGTCCAGGGTGATGCTCTTGTCCAGGATGTCGTTATTAAGCGTGAGCAGGGTGTCATTGATCACGGAGCGCAGGTCCAGGGGTTGCTTGTGGATGTCGAGCTTGCCGGTTTCCAGGCGCGTGAGGTTGAGCAGGTTTTCAATGAGGTGGTTGAGTTGCTGGGCGCGTTTCTGAATGGTTTGCAGGCGGGCGTCGAGGGGGTCCGGCAGTTGCCCGAACCGGCCGCGCAGGGCCAGGGTGAGGTTGCCCAGGATCACGGACAGGGGCGTGCGCAGTTCGTGGGACACCATGGACAGGAAGTTGGTTTTGATTTCGTCCATGCGGCGCAGTTGTTTGATTTCTTTTTCCAGGGTGAGGGCGTTGATGCGGGCTTCCTCGACTTTGCGGGCTTCGGTGATATCGATGAAGCTTTCGATGCCGCCGTTGATGCGCCCCTGGGCGTCGAGCATGTAGTCCACGTTTTTGGAGATGGTGATGATCTTCCCTTCTTTGTGCCGGAAGGTGCATTCGGCGCCGGTGATGGGTTTCGGGGTTGCGGGGTCCCACAGGCCGCACCTGTTGTTGCAGGGTTCCGTGTGGAACACGCTGCATTTACGGCCGATGACTTCCAGGGCTGTGAAGCCGGTGATTTCTTCGGCGGTTTCGTTCCATGTGAGAATAGTCTGATCGCGGTCGATGGTGAACAGGCCGCTGGGCATGGTTCGGATAATGGTTTCCAGGTGGTCCCTGTTGGCGCGGAGCTGTTCCTGGAGGGATAGCTTTTCCTGAAGGTGTCGCTGGTTTTTTTCCAGGCCCGCGGCGCGCATGTTTGTTTGCAGCAGCCAGTAGGCGGCGCCGCCGAGCAGGATGAGGATGAGGCCCATGAACCCGATGGTGTTAAAGAGGTTGCGCTCAATGGGCGCGGCGATGGCCGCGAACGGGGTGGAAACCAGCACGGTCCATGTGCGGCCACCCATCATCACGGGCACATGGGCCACGAGCATTTCGCCGTATCGGCCCGAACCTTTGGCCCCCTGGGAAATGCTGCTGTTCAGGGCCGCGGCCGCGGCTGCGGGGTTTTTGCCGCCAAGAGATGTGACGTCCCTGAGGGGTTTGCCCACAAGGTCCGCGTCGGGGTGGGACACAATCACGCCCTGGTCGTCCACCATCCATCCGTAGCCTTTTACACTGTGTTCTTTAATGGGCTTTATGAATGTTTCGCTGATGCTGCTGAGGCGCACCAGGGTGGCCACGCTGCCGCTGAGTTCCTGGTTGCGGTACACGGGGTAGTGGATGGTCACGGCGTCGAACCCTTCGAGGGCGCGAAACCGTCCGCTGACGACTTTTTTGCCTGTGCGGTACATTTCCTTGACATGGTCCTGGCTGCTGATATCCTGGCCCAGGGATTTGGGATCCGGGGGGAACATCTGCACCAGGCGCTTGTCCTGGCTCATGCGGTAGCCCGCGTATACGTAGGTCTGGTTGCTGAAATAAAATTGTTTGAGGATGACGCGGCATTCCACGCTGAGGGGGTTTTGCACAGCGCTGGACATGCTGAGGATTTCGAGCTGATTCTCAAGGTTCTGGAGCAGGCTGTCCACGCCCTGGGCCGCGCTGGACGCAATTGTAAGCTGGGTCTGCTGGTAAAGCTTCACCGAAGTGCTTGTGAACCGATAGTGCGACAAGACCCCGAGATAGATCATGATCACACTGGCGATTACGGCAATGCCGGGCACCAGCAGTTTTGCCAGATGGCCGAATATCTTTTTATTGTCGATCCCCATATTCTTTTGGCGCGAGTCTAACGGCATGTTTCCCGGGCCGGCCCTGTTCTTGAATAATAGTCTCCTGACACAACTCGGGAATTCCTGATTTTATTTTACAGTATGTTATTGCGAGAAAAGGATCCGCGCAATTAAAACTTTTTGAATCCCCATGATTGTCTGCCGGAATAATCTGAATTTTAAACATAATAATGCGCGTTAATGTTTCACTGCGCCGGAGAAATATTTTCCCGCAGCCGGGCTTTTTTAAATGACCTCGCCGGAATGCAGTGCGCGGATGGCGCCCTGGTCCAGGCCCAGGACGCCGGCGAGCAATTCATCGGTGTGCTGGCCCAGTTCGGGGCAGGGCTCGTTCGCGCACGAGTCGCTGGCGCTGAGTTTCACGGGGTCCCCGGGCGTATCGATGGCCCCGAGCGAAGGGTGGCGCACCGTGCAGTGCATGCCCCGGTGTGCGAGTTGCGGGTCCTGGTTCACCTGCTCCAGGGTGAGCACCGGCGCGCAGGGTACGTGCGCGGCCGTGAGCGTTTCGTATATCTCGCGTACCGTGCGCTGGGCCATCCATTCCGAGACAAGCGCGACCCCCTCGGCGCAGTTCTGCGTGCGCACCACGAAGTTGTTGAACCGCGGGTCGTTGATGAGTTCGGGCTCGCCCATGGCCTGGAGCAGATTTTTCCAGTGCCGCTCGGTGAGGGCCACCACGGCAATGTGCCCGTCTTTTGTTTTGTAGCTGTTCCAGTACGGAAGCGGATTGGTTTCATCAGTCATGAGGTTGGTGAGATCGCGGCCCAGCAGGGTGGACACCTGTTCGCGCACGGGTTCCAGCGCTTTTTCGCTCTGCGCGCCAAAGTAGTGGAAATACATCACATCCTGCATGGAGATATCCACGAGCTGGCCCGCGCCCGTGCGCTCGCGCTGGTACAGGGCCTGGAGAATGCCCAGGGCGCAGTACGCGCCGCTCACCAGGTCGCCCCAGTACGCCCTGGGCGGCCTGTCTGGTTGCTTATAGGAGTGCATGATGCCCCCGGTTGCCTGGGCGATGATGTCGAACGCCAGGCGGTCCGCAAGCGGGCCCGTGCGGCCAAACCCTGAAATGGATGCGTAAATCAGACGCGGGTTCAGTGCGCGCAGCGCGTCCCAGCCGACGCCCATTTTATCCATGAGCCCGGGTGCGAAATTTTCCACCACCACGTCGGCCTTTTGAGCGAGCTGCTTGAACAGGTCCACGCCCTCGGGTTTTTTCAGATCCAGGACAAGGCCTTTCTTGTTCTGGTTGATGACCGACATCATGCGCTCGGCCTGCATGAAGCGGGTGAGCACACGCAGGGCCTCGCCCGCGGGCGGTTCGATCTTGATGACTTGCGCGCCTTTCATGGCAAGAATTTGCGTGCAGCGCGGGCCGGACAGAAACTGCGACAGGTCCAGCACAACAACATCTTCCAGAGCTTTGGCGCCCATGAAACAGCCTCCTATGGGGAATGCGCGGCGCATGGCCGGGTTTTGTGTTCCGCACATTATACCACACGCGCGGCGCACAGCCACTGCCCGCAATGGTTTTCCAGCGGCGTATTTATCACGGTGGAACTTGTGGTATAATATCTTTCGACATTCAGAGAAGGCGTGAAAATCGACAACGCGAGGTGGCGGAACTTTGGATTTTTTGCTGACTCCCTGGGTGCTGTGGGCGCTGCTGGCCCTGGCCCTGCTCATTGCGGAAGCATTCATAAGCGGGTTTTTTATTTTCTGGTTCGGCGTGGGCGCTGTGCCCGCAGCCATGGTGGCCGGACTGCTTCCAGGCAATATTGTGTTGCAGCTTGCTGTATTCGCAGCGTCATCCATCCTGGCCATGATTGCAGGCCGGCCCTTTGCCAAGCGGCTGTACAAGGGCGGGTCCGACGAAAAGTTCGGCGCCGCGCGGCTCGTGGGCGTGTGCTGCATGGTCACGGAAACCATTGATCCGGACAAGGGCAAGGGCATGGTGCGCGCCGAGCATGACGAGTGGCGCGCGGAAACGGCAGACGGCAGTGTTGTGGCAAACGGCAACAAGGTCCGCGTGTTGCGCATCAGCGGCACGCGGCTTATCGTGGAACCAATCGCCGCCGCACAGGCGGAACATTGTGAAGAGGAGGACTGAAGGCCATGGGTGGTCAGGCAGTAGCAGCGTTGGGAATTTTCTTTGTGGGCTTCATCGTTTTCATCGTCTTCGCGGCGGCCTTGATGATCCGCATCATCAAGCCCTACGAGCGGGGCATCGTCGAACGCCTGGGCAAGTATCAGAAAACCGTGGAAAGCGGCATGACCGTTATTTTGCCGTTCGGCATCGACAGCATTCAAAAGGTCGATATGCGTGAAATGGTTCTGGACGTGCCGCCCCAGGAAGTAATCACAAAAGACAACGTGGTCGTGACCGTGGACGCGGTGGTGTACACCGAGGTCACGGACCCGGTGCGTGTGAAGTACAATGTGGAGAATTTCTATCTGGCAACCATCAAGCTGGCGCAGACCAATCTGCGCAACGTGGTGGGCGACATGAGCCTGGACGAGTCCCTCACCTCGCGTGAAAACATCAACGTGAAACTGCGCAATATCCTGGACGAAGCCACGGACAAGTGGGGCGTGCGCGTGACCCGCGTGGAACTGCAGCGCATCGAGCCGCCCGCGGACGTGACCATTTCCATGCACCGCCAGATGAAGGCCGAACGCGAACGCCGCGCCATGATCCTCGAAGCCGACGGCATGCGCGAATCCGCCATCAAAAAATCCGAAGGCATCAAGCAGTCCCAGATCCTCGAGGCCGAAGGCAAGTCCCAGGCCATCCGCATCCGCGCGGACGCGGACCAGTATGAAAAACTCACCGTGGCCATCGGCGAAGCCCAGGCCATTGAAACCGTGTTCGGCGCCATCCACAACGGCGACCCCACCGACGATCTTATCGCCATCAAGTACCTCGAAGCCCTGCAGGGCATTGCCAACGGCCAGGCCACCAAGATTTTCATGCCCCTGGATTCCACGGCCCTCATGGGCAGCCTCGGCACAATGGCGGAATTGTTCAAGGACCGCATGGGGCAGGGGCCCACACGCGGGCACAAGGGCTACAAACCCCCGGCGGCGCCTTCTGTGAAACCCGGGCCGGGCGTGCCTCAGGACAAGCCCGCAGACACGCCCATTTTCGATCCGCAGTATCCCGACTTGAACCTGCCGCCGGACCAGTTGGCGTAGGCCGAGCCAATCCGGAATCCCTTTTATGAATTATCGCGCCGCGGTCCTGTTCAAAGGGCCGCGGTTTTGTTTCCCGGCCCGGGTTGCAGGTATAATAAATTGGTTATGAGACACATGCAGGAAAGGAAACACAGATTCATGAAAAATGCTTTCACGCGATTATTCGTATTGTTTGCCCTCCTTGTGAGCACCGCCGTATGCGCGGCGCAGCCGCCATCAATATTGGCCCAGAGCCCGGGCGCGGGCGCATTCGCCATGGGCGCGGATTCGCAAATCCGCACCGCCATACTCGTGGATGCCGGCGACGCAAAAGTCGTGCATATCGCGGCCAGTGCTCTGGCCGGGGACATGGACCTGGTCCTGGGCTTCAAGCCCGCAGTTGCTAATGAAATCCGCGCCGCGGGCAGCCGCGCCATTATCGTTGGAACCCTGGATAAGTGCGAAGCCATAAAGCAACTTGTTGATCAGAAGAAAATTGATGTATCAGGCATTCGCGGCCAGTGGGAAACGTTTCTTATCACCGTTGTGGATAAGCCGTTACCGGGTGTGGACCAGGCCCTGGTGATCGCGGGCAGCGACCGGCGCGGCGCCGCATTCGGCGCCTTCGAGCTGTCCCGCCAGATGGGCGTGTCCCCCTGGGTGTGGTGGGCCGATGTCACGCCCGATAAAAAGGACGTCGTTTATATTCAGAATACGCCCGTGCAGTTCGGCCCGCCCTCGGTCAAGTACCGCGGCATTTTTCTTAATGACGAGGATTTCGGCCTCAAGCCCTGGGCTGCGAAAACATATGAACCCGAAGTCGGCGACATCGGGCCCAAAACATATGCGAAGATATTCGAATTGCTCCTGCGCCTCAAGGCCAATCATATCTGGCCCGCCATGCATGACTGCACAAAAGCATTCAATTACTACGATCCAAACAAAATTGTGGCGGACGAATATGCCATTGCCATGGGTTCCAGCCACTGCGAACAGATGCTGCGCAACAACGTGGATGAATGGAAAAAAGACGAACACGGCGAGTGGTCTTTCACACGCAACCGCGACAACCTCCTTGATTACTGGGACGAGCGCGTGCGCATCAACGGCCCCTATGAAAACGTTTACACACTGGGCATGCGCGCCATCCACGACAACGGCATGCCGGACGGCGAAAACGCCGGGGAGCGCGCCGGCATTTTGTCGGACATCATTGGACTGCAGCGCGACATGCTGCGCCGCCACGTGAGCGATGACGTTACAAAAATTCCGCAGGTGTTCATCCCCTACAAGGAAGTGCTGGAAATCTACTGGGCCGGGCTCAAGGTGCCGGACGATGTGACACTCATGTGGCCCGATGATAATTTCGGCTACATCCGCCGCCTCAGCACGCCCGAAGAACAGCAGCGCACGGGCGGGGGCGGGGTCTATTACCACATCTCCTACTGGGGCCCGCCCCACGATTACCTGTGGCTCGACACCACGCCGCCCGCCCTCATCTGGAAGGAAATGCAGAAAGCCTACGCGTACAACGCCCGCGCAATGTGGATCGTGAACGTGGGCGACATCAAGCCCCAGGAAATCGGGACCGAACTCTTTTTGCAGATGGCCTGGGATATGGGCCGCTGGGATGTTGGCAATATCAACACATTCCTTGAAGCCTGGGCAGTGCGCGAATTCGGCGCCGCGTTCGCCCCGGATATCGCCGCCATTATGAATGATTACTACCTCCATAATTTCTCTCGCAAACCCGAGCACATGGGTTTTTACGACAAATACTCCATCGACGCCGTGAACAAGGATCCGGAATTTTCTCTGATTCATTACGGGGACGAAGTGCAGCAGCGCATCGACGCGTTTACAGACATGATGAACCGCGCCCGGGCCATTTACGACATGTTGCCGCAAAGCAAACGCGACGCGTATTTTGAGTTGGTGCTGTATCCCGTGCGCGGGGCCGCTCTCATGAACCTCAAGCATTTATACGCATACAAGAGCCGCGAGTACATGCGCGACGGCCGCGCCCAGGCCGCGTATTATGCGCGCATGGCCATGGACGCGTTCGCCCAGCTTGAAGTGGACACCGCGTATTACAACAAAGAACTGGCGGGCGGCAAATGGAAGCTCATGATGAGCGATCATCCCAATGACCTGGCGGTTTTCGGCAAGGTCAAGCTCGGACGCACTAAACCGGATGATGCACCGGGACTCGGCATTAGCGTCGAAGGCCAGGCTAAACCCGTGACCTGCGACCAGGAAATGTGCAAATACAACGTTCTTCCCCAATTTAACAGGTTTCTCAAGCGTACATATTTTATTGATGTGTTCAACACCGGGGAACAGGATTTTGACTGGAATGCGAAACCCTCCGCGGACTGGATTGTCCTCACGCAAAAACAGGGAACCCTGGGGCCGGACACGCGCATTGCCGTGGACATTGATTACAGCAAAGCGCCCGTGGGCGATGATGTCGCCGGAACCATTACGTTTACCGGGGCAGGGCGGGAATTTACGGTTTCAGTGCCTGTTTTCAACCACGACGGGCAGGTGGACGCCTATGCCTTTGTTCAGGATAACGGAGTCATAGCAATTGATGCGGAAAACTATTTCCTGAAAAAGGACAGCGGCGGCGCAGCGTGGACCGCTGTTCCGGGCCTTGGCCGCACGGGCGCGGGCGTGGTTGTTCTGCCTGCCACAGCGCCCACGTGGCCTGATGCCGACACGGCCATGAAACAGGCGCCGTCCATGGAGTATCCCATTCACGTATTCAAAGGCGGCGACGCAGAGCTGATTATTCATGCCCTGCCCACGCATGAAATTCACGCGGGCCGCGTGCTGCGCGTATATGTGAGTGTGGACGGCGCGCCCGCCGCGCCTGTGGAATTCGAATCTTCGCACCAGGAGTCGGACCCGGTTGGCAAGCAGAATGTGCAGCGCAACATGATGGAGGGCCGCGCAAGAATAAGTATCATGCCGGGCTCGCGCATGCTCACGATTTATGCCGCGGATCCCAGCGTGGTGCTGGATAAAATCATCCTGGATTTCGGGGGCATGAAGAAGTCTTACCTCGGCCCGCCTCAGACACGGGCGCGGCGCACAATGTAGATTTTGCCGCACATTGTTATTGCGCAAATATTTCCCCGCGGCTTGCCGCCCGCCCGCTGTTCCCGCATGGTTCGCTGCACAGTTCCGGCAAAAATCATCATGCCTTGAATATTAAAAATATGCTATACTTTTGCGCATGACAAAACCGAAAAAAGAGTCAGTATTTTCCAAAGGCGAAACCGACGAGGAAAAGAAGGACCGTTTCAAGGCCGGGGGCATGCTGGCCATGGCCACGCTCCTTGCCGGGGGCCTTTTTACTGTGGCCTGGATGGCGTTCACGCCCACAATTCTGGGTCCGGAACTCATGGGCGTGTTCGGCCCAATGATGGGCTGGTTCTGGGTGCTGGCCAATGTCATCGCCCTGGGCGTGCCCCAGACCATCACCGCATTTGTGTCTCTGCACGCGGATCTCGATATTGAGGAATCGCGCCGGTTCCTGGGAGACGGCAACCGGCTGGTGCTGCTCAATGGCGTGATAGCCATCGCGGTGACAGTAATTGCCGGCGGCGCAGCCGTGCTGCTCGGGGCGCTGAGCGTGTATGCATACGCCATGGCCGTGACCCTGGTGGCGTCGTCCACAATCGCCATGCTGTTCTGGGGCATGAACTGCGTGCTGAACGGGTTTCAGCGCATCGACCTGGTGAGTGTGGGCAATTTCCTGTTTCCCATCGGCCAGTTCATTGGCAGCGTGGTGCTGATTTTATGGGCGCGTTCGATCTGGGGCCCAAACAGCCGCTGGCTGGTGGTGGCGGCCGTGGCCGGGCTTGGCATCGGCCAGATTTTCGGCCTGGTTCCGGCCATGCTCATGGTCAATAAAACCGGGTACGCCAATGTGCGCGACATCTACGACCTGCGCAAGCGGCACGGACTGTTCGGCAAGATCCTGAAATTCGGGGGCCTGGCCGCGGTGGCCATGGTGAGCCTGGCCGTGGTGCAGAACCTGGCCGCGCCCCTGGTGCGCATCGTGGGCCTGTACTGGATGCTGTTTGGTGACACACGCGAGGCGTGCCTGGTGCAGATCGGGTACTTCAGCACGGCCCTGATTTTCGGCATGGCCACCATGCTGCTCGTGGGCGTGGCCATCGCGCTCATGCCCGCGGTGTCCGACGCCGAGGGCCAGGGCCGCCACGACCTGGTGCAGGAATATTACACGGGCGCGCTGCAGCAGTGCTTTACCGTGTTGTGCGCGTTCACCATGATTTTCGCGGTGTACGGCGGCCGCATCATTCACCTCATGAACGGGGATCAGTACCCGGCCGCGGTCATGCACCCGCTGGCCCTGTTGTCCATGATTGGCGGCGGGGGCGTGGCCCTGCTGTTCGTGCTGGTGCATTTGTTTATCGGGCTCAAGAAACCAGCGGCCGCGGCCGCGGTCATGGGCCTGGTGTTCGCGGGCCTCATCTTCGGCATCGGATACGCCAGCTTCGCGTTCCGCACCGTGGAAGCGGCCATGTGGGGCTTCATGATTCCGCCGGTGCTGGGCTGCGCGGCCAGCCTGGTGATTATCCGCGTGCGTTACAACCTGACGTTCCCGTGGTGGACACTGCTGGAGCCCGCGGCGTGCGCGTGTGTGGCCGCTGTGCCCGTGCGGTTTTTCATGCCGAACGGCGCCGTGTGGCTGTGGTTCGCGGGCGTGGGCGTGATGGTGGCCGTGTTCGGCCTGGGCCTGGCCCTGTTCGAGCGCCGCCGCGCAAAGTCCCGCGCCGGGGTTCAGCCTGCGTAGCGCGCTTGCCCGTTTTCCTTTTTCAGCGTAAAGTTTATCCACCAATGTTTGCTCCGGGGAGGGCTTTTTTATGGGCGATAAACTGGAATTTCCTAAAAATTTCGTGTGGGGTACGGCAACCGCCGGGCACCAGATCGAGGGCCACAACAATACGTCCGACTGGTGGGTGTTCGAGCACGAGGGCAAGATTCTGGACGGCACGGTGTCGGGCCGGTGCATGGATTACTGGAACAAATACGACGAAGACCACGCGCTTATGAACAAGCTCGGGTACCCGGCGTTCCGCCTGGGTATCGAGTGGGCCAAGGTGGAGCCGCGCGACGGCCATTTCGACAAACAGGCCATCGCACGCTACCGCGCCATTCTGCAATCCCTCAGGGACCGCAATATCCGCGTGTGCCTCACCCTGTACCACTGGGTGCTGCCCCTGTGGTTTGCCGCCAAAGGTGGTTGGACCAATAAACACGCCGCGGACCGGTTCCTGCGCTATGTGGAGCTGATCGTGGATGAACTGGGCGAATATCCCGAGTGGTGGGTCACGCTCAACGAGCCGCTCGTGCCGTCCCTGGCCGGTTACCTGGCCGGTGAATTCCCGCCCGAAAAGAAATCGTTCAAACTCTATGGCGAGGTCACGGGCACTCTTTTGGAGTGCCACGCGCGTTCGTATCAATTGATCCATAAGAAAGCCCCGGCCGCGCCCGGGCGCACAAGCCCCAATGCGGGCATCGCACAGGCTTATCAGTGGATTGAACCCTGGGGCAGCGACGGCCTGGGCGCCGTGGCCGAAAAAGTCGCCGCACGCATTTTCCGCCACGGCAGCTTTGCGGGCTGGGACGAAAGCGTTGCCTCGGGCCGCGCACAGTTTCCCTTTGGTTCCCGCGAAATCCCCAATCTGCAGAACAGCTACGATTTCTGCGGCGTAAACTATTATTTCCGCATGTCCCTGAAATTCGATCCCACCAAAACAGACACAGCCATGATGGACCTGCAAGCCATGCCCGAGGGCATTGAACAGACCGAAATGGGCTGGCAGATTTACCCGCCCGGATTCCACAAAATCCTCATGGAAACGTGGAAACGGTTTGGCAAACCAATCTACATCACGGAAAACGGCATCGCCGACACCGCGGACAAGGTGCGGCCCAGGTACCTGCTGTGGCACCTGCGCCAGGTGCACCGCGCCATCCAGGACGGCGCCGACATTCAGGGCTATTTCCACTGGTCGTTCATGGATAATTTCGAGTGGAAAGAAGGGTTCTGCAAGCAGTTCGGGCTGGTGGCCGTGGACCACCAGGATCCGGCCCTGGCGCGCCGTCCCCGCCGCAGCGCCGAGATGTTTTCCGCGATCATCGCAGAAAACGCCATCACCGAGGACCTGGTCAAAGAATACGCGCCCCAGGCACTGGACGGCGTGTTCGGCGATCAATGGATGGAGTAGCCGGGCGCGGAGTGCGGACGCCCTGGCAAAATAGAAAATTGCCGTGTGAAAACTGGTTATTTGAAGTATTGCCCCAATCATTCAGGAGGCAATTGGCCGGTACGCATTTGCCGGGCAATTGCCCGTGAAAAGTTTTAGGAAGATTCTTAAGAAACCCTTTCCCAAAAGGGTTTCTTAAGTCGTCGAAGACGCTTTTAAAAATCTTTTCGTTAAATCCTTTCGCACGTCTGGAGGAGGGGTCATGCAGCGCATAGGCATAGGATATGACGTACACCGGTTCGGGGGTCGCGGGCCTGTGCGCCTGGGCGGCGTGGATGTGCCGCACACCCAGGGCCTGGAGGGATACAGTGACGCGGATGTGCTTGTGCATGCGCTGTGCGACGCGCTTCTGGGCGCGGCCGCGCTGCCCGACATCGGCCGCCAGTTCCCGGACAATGACGCTGCGTACAAGGACATTTCGAGCCTGGTGCTGCTGGCGCATGTGCGCATGATGCTTGAAGAAGAAGATTATGAGATTTCAAATGTGGATGCGGTGGTGGTGTGCGAAGCGCCGCGCATCGCCCCGCACATCGACGCCATGCGCCAGGCCATTGCCGGGGCATTGCGCATTGAGCCGGGCCGCGTAGGGCTCAAGGGCACAACCACCGAAGGCCTGGGCGCCATGGGCCGCGGCCAGGGCATCGCGGCCCAGGCCGTGGCGCTTATCCGTAAAAAACGCAATGAATATGATGATTAATGCGTAAAAATGCCTCCGGCGGCTCAAGCAACCCTTTTGAAAAAGTGTTCCTGTTGAGAATCCTCCCAAAATGTTTTGAAGGCAATGGCCAGGAAAAAAGCGTACCGGGCAATTGCCTCATTGCCCGGGTAAAACAATGGGTTCAATTCTGAAATCCAAATCGGAGTTGCGCCTCACGGCACAGAAATGTTTTTTTTGTGCGCCTGTTTACAGATGTGGAATTCATGTATAATAAGATTGAATTCTGGGATAATAACTAAAATAAATAAAATGAAAATTTACAGCGAAAAAGGGAATATATATAAGTAAGCGAAAATCATATGGAAGGAGGTGAAAAACAATGACGCAAATTACAGACAAAAGGGAAGAGGAACAGAAGCGCGAGAAAGGGTTTACGCTGATTGAACTTATGATCGTAGTAGCTATTATTGCCATTCTGGCGGCTGTTGCTATTCCCAACTTCCTGCGCGCCCGCGACCGCTCGCGAGTGAGCGCGTGCCTCAGCCAGATGGTCAACCTCGGCACAGCAGCCCAGGACTACATCGTAGAGCATGGCTCTCTGGCCGGCCTTGGCGGATGGACGGATCTGTGCGTACACATTTACGCCGGCGCCCTGGTGCCTGCAGATTGCTCAGGCCCGTTGACGGACAAGGTTGATGCAGTGTGTGAGCCCGGCTCGTTCAATTTTGCGAGTACAGACTACACATTCGAGTTCCAGGCCTCGGCCAAGAACAATGGCAGTTGCTTCGTGTGCGTAACCGAGAACATGGCAGTTCCCGAGGACGGAGATGTGCCCGCCTGTCCGATAACCGCTTGTGTGCACTAATCGTTCTGTTTGAAGTTTTTACGCAAAATGCAAATTCGGGGGAGGTTTTACACTCCCCTTTTTCTTTTTGATATGGTATAATGTTCCTAAAAGAAGAAAATTTTAATGTGATTCGGAACTCTGCGCATGGCCATAGGAAAGGTTACGAAAATAGATCGAAAACACAGGAATCTTAGTGGGTTCACTCTGATTGAGTTGCTCATTGTGGTGGCGATTATTGCAATTCTGGCGGCTGTGGCCCTGCCCAATTTTTTCAGGGCCCGGGATCGCGTCAAAGTCACAACCTGCGTGGATCAGTTGTCCAACCTGCGCACTGCGGCCGAGGATTATATGGTGGAGCACGGCAACCTGGCAAATCTGGTGCAGTGGCAGGATTTGTGTGCGCATATGTATGCGGGCATAACCGATCCGGCTACATGCAGTACACAGCTTGAAGACCGGATTAATCAGGTGTGCGAGGATGGCACGTTTGCCTGGAATCAGCCCAGTGATTATTTTTTTGAAATCACGGCCAATGCCAATAATGAGGGCAAATGTTTCATCTGCCTCACGTCGGACACCACGATTCCCGCAGACGATGAGATTCCGGCATGTCCGGAAACAGCCTGCCCGTAGCGCGTGCGCCGGGGCCCGCTGCTGCCGGGGGCCACAACATGAATGTATTTAAATAATACATATAATAATAAATCTTGATTATTTAGTTTCACAAAACACTCGGATCGGGTATAATACAAACAGAGAGAGCAGGCGGGTCACTATTATTTGTTTGGAATGCCCGATACATTTTTTGCCATATTAGGTCTTGTGGTCGGGAGTTTTCTGAACGTATGCATACACAGACTACCGATAGGAGAGTCCATAGTATATCCACCGTCGCACTGTCCGCAATGCGGAACCAGTCTGACGGCCAGGGATTTGGTCCCACTCCTTTCGTATCTGGCGCTGGGGAGGCGCTGCCGCGAATGTTACAGCCCCATCAGCATGAAATATCCATTTGTAGAACTGCTGACCGGAGTAATTTTCTATCTGGCGGCGGTTCAATCCGGCAACGAGGTGATGTTTCTTAAAAATCTGGTGTTCCTGTCCGCTATGATCGTGGTCATATTCACCGACCTGGAGCATATGATCATACCGGATGCGGTGACGCTGCCGCTGGTGGGAGCGGGCATCGTGTTTGCGGCTTTGCCGCACGCGGCGCACGCGGCCGGCCTGCAGGTTGCACCCGTAACACCCGGTGTTCGCGAAGCGGTTCTGGCCGCTGCGGCCGGGTTCGGCGGGTTCTACGCCCTGGCGGTTTTCGGTGAATTGCTCATGAAAACCGAAGCCATGGGCGGGGGCGATATCAAGCTGGCGGCGGGCATGGGAGCGTTCCTGGGGTGGCAGATGCTGCTCCTGGGCCTGTTCCTCGCCTTTTTCCTGGGTTCCGTGATCGGTATTGCGCTCATGGCATTCAGAGGCGGAGGCGTGAGGCGGCAACAGCTCCCGTTCGGGCCCATGATGGCGGCAGGCGGCATAATCGCTGTGTTCTACACGGCGCCGCTCATTCAGTGGTACACCAGCATGCTTGACAGAATATGGAGCATGACATGAGAAAACGGAATCCGAACAACAGAACGCCCGCCTCCGGGCGCCGCGGCGCCAGGGGTTTCACCCTCATTGAAGTCATGGTGGCGCTCGCCATCCTCATGACGTCTCTCATCTTCACGCTCGACCTTGTGGGCAAGGGCATTGGCAAGATGTACGAAATGCGCATCAGGTCCCAGGTCAAGGAATGCGCCCGCCTCACCATGGAGTATTACTCGACCCTGCCGCCCGACGTGATTTACGGCATGTCCAAGCAGACGCCCCAGACAGCCACTTACGCGACTCCATCCGATGAAAATCTCATCACATTCGTTACCCAATCCTATCCCATCTGCCGCACCTATTCCGATCCCTCCAACGCCGTTGGCGCAAAAGTGCAGTTGCGCTACACAATCTGCCCGGGCTGCATGGCGCACGAAAATCCGGCCTGGGCCGGGTTCATCTCCTGCATTTATTATTTAAAACTGCGACTCACATTCAACAGCCTGCAGTATGGCGGCATAAATCATAACATTGATTATGTGGCCAAGCTGTACGCCGGCCAGTCCGGGGAGTGTGATGACACGGTGAATCCCAACGGCTGTGGGTCCGGTGGTTATCCGGATACCAAAAGACAATGCATCATGTGAGGGGCGACGGTATGAAAAAAATAACAAATCAGTCCGGCATGACCCTCCTGGAAGTGCTCATCGCCATGGTCATTATGCTCATTTTGTCCGTGGCGGTTTCGGATGTGATGATTCGCACCACGCGTTTGGTGCTGGAGCAGTCGCACCAGGAAATGGCGGAAACCAACGGCAAGGTTTTGCTTTCGCGTATCGCTGAAGATGTGCGCATGGCCTATGACACCAACATTTCAGGCGGCGCCGGCGCTTTCTGGGACGCATCGAACGCCACGAGTCTTTTTATCACCAAACGGGAAAACAAGGATCAGTACGCTGTGCCCAGCAACGGCGACAACCTGGATGATGTGGCCTGTTACCAGTGGCTGCCCCCCCTGGGTGTGTACGGCGAAACAACCGGCACAGATACTTATGTTCCCGGGCGCATCCTGGCCGGAACCGACAACGGCGACAACCTGTGCAACATGGCTGATATGAGCATTTTGTCGGACAGCAACATTGATGTTCTGGAATTCCGCGTGGACTACTGCCGCCCGGCCAACGGGGTGCCCGGCACATATGCCTGCACAAACGATGTCAGCGAACCCGGAACCATGACCAACAGTTCCCAGTGTGTGTGGCTGGTTAAGCTGAACATCACCACCCAGCGCCTGCCCACCCTCAACTATGCGGAACATCGCCCCGATTATGAAGCAACCACTTTAAAATTGGCTCAGTATACCACAGCCGTGAAGCCGCGCAACCTGTACCTTATGGGCCTGGCAACGGATAGTGATAAAAATATGGTCGTAGACTGCTGCGACGCAAATTTCGTGGGCACTGATGTGGCCTGGTGCCCGCCGCCCACCAAGTTCTGAGCGGGCGGATTGATAAACAATTGAATTGATTCTTAATTAGGGGAGCACGTTATGACGGCACTGAAAAAAGTGGACGGAGTGAAGAAAAAACTTCTCATGTCCCAGGAACAGGGCGCCGCATTTCTTCTGGCGGTGGTGGCATCGGCCGTGCTGCTGATGGTGGGCACGGCGTTTGCGATGCTTATCGCCAATGAAGGCAAAAGCCTCAAGCGCCAGACCGCATATGACCAGGCTCTGTACGTGGCCGAGTCCGGTATTGAGGATGTGCTGTATCAGCGCGCCAAGCAGCAGGGCGATAAGTGCTTCCCTTTTAAAGCAACCACGGAAATCGAAAGTATATCGATTAACACCGAAGATATCGCGGGCGCGGCCGGAGCAATGATCAACGGAACCAGCGCCGCATGCGACAGTGATCCCAACACGGACGCGGACATGTCCGACGGCGACAGTGACGAAATTCCATGCTGGCCGTACAATGAACGCTTGTACGCCAATGTCCTTACCTTCGGCCCCAACTTCTATTGCCACGACGGATCCGATTCCGTGGATTGCCCCACGTATTCGCCCCTGGCCGTGTGGCCTGCCGGGCCCAGCGGGGGCGTGGGTTGGAAGGACATGGAAATGGCCAACCCCGTGCCCCTGGCCAATATCGCACAAAGTTCGGGCAAGCGCTACACAACCGGCTTTTTCACCGTGTGCAACGATGACAGCGTGGGCGACGACGCGGCCACATGGAACTGCCTGTCCCCGCCCTGCAACCGCCGTGTGCTGCGGTTCTCCCTGGTATCCATCGGCGAAGTGGACACGCGCCCGGGCGAGTCCGTGCAGCGCGCGGTCAAGGTCGACATCATCGATCCGGCCCTGTATTCAGGCGTAATCGATAAATACGTGGATTTGTCCCTCATGTTTGAAACACGCATCAAAGGGCCCATCCACATCAACGGCTGGTGGAACGCCAACCAGAACGAATATTCGGCCATCCTGGCCCTGCTGGGCGGCACCCTGTCGTTCGCCACCCTGGTTATGACCCTGTTCAACCCCCCGGACATGGTGAGCGTGAGCTTCCCCGAGCCTCCGGGCGGAGACCCGCAGCCCCTGCTCGGCCTGGGCGGAACCATTAACTGGGTGCACCTGCCCGTGCGCATCGACATACCAAGCGTGAACTGGGACCAGTTTGAGGATCGCATGAAAGTGCTGTACGGAGACGCCCTGGGCTTCTATGGCAGCGGCGCCACCAGGTTGCTGAAAATGGAAAATTACGATCCCGGCAACATGTATAACACCCAGGGCGCCGGGGGCGACGAATTCCCGTGCTCCAGTTCAATCCAGGCCGACGGCAACGCCGGGCGCAATGACGGATCTCCGCATGATTGTACAGACGCCGAATTCTTCCTTCAGTTCTGCGAGCGCGGCAGCGCCGTGGCGCAGAGCTGCTGCACGCGCAACGCAGGCCCGGGCCGCATCCACAACTGCCGCAGCAGCGGCTATGAAACGTGGAGCAATGTGGCGTTTGACCTCTTTGATTTTAACAGCGGCACCTACGTGACCGGATCCGAGCCCGGGCACCTGGGCGGAGGCCCCGGCCCGCGGGACCGCTCTCTGCGCTATGTTACAAAACGCATTTTTGATCTGCACTTCAGTGGCGGCGGCTGCAGTTTTTCCAACCCCTTCGCCTGCGCCACGCGCGATATCAACCGCCCGCAGTTCGTGTTCATGGGCCGCCACGAGTACGCCGGCAAGGTGTTCATTGACGGCACCATGGGCATCGGCACGCGCACCCCGTACCACACCTGCGGCACAGGCGACGGCACCCTCAGCTTCTGGTGTCTGGAGGTGGGCCCGTGGACCGTTCTCGGCATCACCATCAACTTCGCATTCGGCGTGCCCCACTGGCACCTGGGTAAAGCCAAAATCACAGGCGAACTCCTGGTGCATGGCAAGCTGTGGATGGCTGACCACGTGCATATCGACGGCGGTGCGGTCTACGCAGACGATCACGTAATCAAGGACGAGTCCAGCGGCATGGACCTGCGCATCCACATGGGCATGCTGCTGTGCTGGATCATCACCGGAGGCGCGGGCTCGGCCCTGTGCACCCTGATCTTCCAGGGCACTTTTACTATAGGCGGCATACTTACTATTCAGGTATGGATGGGACTGGACGGCCTTCTCGCGCTTATCATACCATGGTGGCCGTGGATCGACTTGACGAATAACGGGGTGGTGGACTTCAAAGCCTACCTTGACATAGACGGGTGGAACACGGCCGGGGTGATCAATTCCGGCGCCCTGTACTCGCGCGGCGACGTGTGGGTCATCGAATCTCCGGGCATGGACATCACCAACATGCTGCTCAACCTGGTGGTGGGCGGGTTCGCCCCGTTCCTGGACATCACCCCCGCGGTGGACCCGGTGCGCATCTGGAACAACGGCGCCATCGTGGCCAATGGCCGCGAAGCCGTGGCCGGTTCGGGCATGTATGAACACGGTAACGTGTATCTGGGCCAGCACCAGCGCCTTGACCTTATGACGTATAACCCCAACACCGGCGACCCGGACACGGGGTTTGTGTTCGCACGCGGCGCCCTGCAGGTGCACAGCGATATTATCTCGCACTACGGCGGCGGCGGCCTGTTCGACAACTGTAACGGCTGGATCGGGCTGGACGACGACTGCGCCGCCACCGGCATCTTCTATTCCGGCGGCGTTACAGGCAGCACACACCCGGACGCAGACACTAAAATGTTCTCCACATCAGGCGGCGGCCTGGACTGGAACGGCGGGTTCCAGGAATACAGCGTGTCCTGCCGGCACTCGGACGAGCCCGAGTTCTGGGGCGATATCCTGGGCGACCTTGGCTGCTGGGCCAAGAAAATCCCAACGATTATTCCTTTGATCAACTGCGGCACGCTCAGCATCATCGGCGGCAACTGCGACCAGAGCGAACTCAATATCCGCGGCTACATCTTCGCCGGCCAGGTGGGCGCCATGCCTTCGGCGCGCCTCAACCTGCTGCAGGACACCAGCGTGCTGCACGACGCCGTGACCCGGCGCTACTACCGCAGCCTGGTGGGCACGCCCGTGGACTGGATGGAAATCGAACCGCCCGCAAATGTGCCGCGGCTCCAACCGTAAGTCTTGGCAATCAGAACGCGCCCCGCGCTCTGAAATCATGAATCCAATCGGCCCCCGCCCCGTTTCACGGGCGGGGGCTTTTTTCGTCGATTTTCATCCCCACTCCCGCCATTCTCAAGGCGCCCATATCTTCTACTCGGGCGGGGTGTCCGCCAGCACACACCCGGATGCTGACACAAAATGTTCACGCGCACAGGCGGCAAGCTGGTGTGGAACGGCGGGTTTCAGGAATACAAAACCACGTGCCGCAATTGGGATGAACCGGATTTTTCATGGGATCCGTTCAACGGCGACCTCGCGTGCCGGGCCTCGTGCCTGCCCGGCATGTGCGACCGGTCCGAGTTCAATATCCGTGGGTTTGTGTTTGCGGGCCAGGTCGGAGGCAGGCCCAATGTGTGGTTCCGCCTGGAGCAGGATCAATCCGTGAAGCACGCGGCTGTCACGCGCCGCTACTACCGCAGCTTCGTGGGCGAACCCGTGGACTGGATGGAAATCGAGCCCCCGGCCAGTTTGCCCAAACTCTGAGGCCGCATGCACAATTCGTGACCTGTATAATCAAAACGCCCCTTGATTCAAGGGGCGTTCTTTCTCATGTCTTTTTAGGGATGCAACAAAAATTTCAGTGCCGTGTGGCGCCCGTTTCACTTCTGAATCATGCCTGACTCATGATCGTCGGCCGCAACTATTTGGACAACCGTGCAAGCATCTCGGTGTCGCTGACTTCCCAGCAGTGCTGCGCGGACAGGTACCCCTGGTCATTGACCCCGAGTCCGCAGAAGTACTTGTTTCCGTTGTGGTCCATAAGCATGTTGTTCGGTTGTTCTGTATCATTACCGGTCTTTGTGTTCATGGCTT
>Ga0351973_1038_pt1 | contig 41000 bp, 38 predicted proteins | sample BONcelFGM3001E14_FD_206745 | JGI IMG/M metagenome (GOLD analysis project Ga0351973, IMG submission 206745) | Enriched cells from coal bed in the Powder River Basin, Montana, United States - BONCAT cells FGM rep3 HSBNCT.FGM.300.1.E14 ...
TGGGGTCGTCAACCCGGGTCTCGACCTTCACCTCGATGGCGAGCTTGTCGAGGCTGCAAAGACCCGCACGTTCGGCGTTGAGCAGGTTGAGGAAGAAGCGGAACAGCGCGCCGGCGTCCATCGAGCCCGCAGGCATTGCGCCCATGCCAAGCCTGTTGTCGCTGATGGCGACACGGCCAAGTATCTTCTGGTGAAGCATCGATACCATGACGCTGTCGAGGCTTTCACCGGGCAGAAGGCTGCCGGTGTCAAGGAGAAGCCTGCATGAAGGGTCGGTCTCCCGGCAGAGCCATGCCGCGGTGCCCCAGTCCGGAACAGCGGTGCAGAAGTAGGTCGGGTTGTACGGGCGGAACCCGAGAAGCATGTTCTCGCTCTTGCGGATCTTCAGGCCGATCTGGCGCATGCCCTTGAGTATCAAGTCCAGCATGTCCACAGTGTTCTTCTCTCCCGGCGAGTCGGCTCCGTCTGGAATCCAGAGAAGAAGCTGGCGGCAGTTGATGTCCCGCATCAGTTGAAGAACGCCAAGGGTGTTGTTGATGCTTGCGACCCTGACCTCGGGGTAGGGGCTGGTGAGCGTTCCGTACATGAGCCTGTGGTTCAGCACCCCCCGCTTGCGAGGGACCATTGAGTTTACAGCAAGAGTCACAGGCGTGAGATGACGCTCTTCAAGTATCCTGTTGATCTCCTCTGCGTCTTCCTTCTTCTGGATGTCAAGCGGGAACTCGAGGGCGACATCCCTGCATTTTCCGGTTATCTCGGCGAGCATGGCCACATTGGTATGCCTGGCCTCCACGGTTTCGGGGTCATCATCAGTCGCGAACCGGGCGAGATTCGTGCCGGCCCGGGACAGGGACCTGGTGGAGACGACAAGCTTCAACGAGTCGAGTATTTCAGATACAGTTTGCATGCAGCGACCCCTTTCGCCGTTTTATATTCCCAATTCAGGTGCTATTCTTTTCATGGCCTTCAAGGCCAGTTCGACAAAATCATCAATACCAAAGCCCGCAAGGGTACACTCCATGATGCGGGCGCGATCCACATTGCGGGCAAAACCGGACTTGCCCATGCGTTTCACCACCGATGCGGCCTCGACCGGTTCAAGTTTCCGTTCCGGATAGATCAGCGCCGTGGCACTGATCAGACCCGTCACGGACTCTGCGGCGCTTAGAAGATAATCAAGATCGGAGGTTCGCACCGTGCCGTTCAACTGCCCGTTGTGGGCCACAATGGCATGTATGAACGGCTCCGGAAGAAGACCGTCGAGCATTCTCCCCGCCACTATTCCATGCTGCGAGTGGTCTTCCCCAACTAGTTCCATGTCCACATCGTGAAGCATGCCCGCAGACTCCCAGGTTTCCGGCGACCCTTCGTTCATCGCTCTGGCCAGATCACCCATGATAACGGCCGTTGCGAGACAATGCCGGTAAAGGCTTTCGCTTTTTACGTGCTGCCTGAACAGGTCTCTCGCGTCAGCCCAAGATATTCCAGAGCCGGCCATTCCAGCATCCCTCCAACCTGAGCAGTGTGTCGTTCCTGTGGTCTTCGATCATCGAAAAAGCCGAGCCGACAGCTTCGGCCACATCAGAGGGAAGCAGTGAACGCGGGGAAGCCGATGATGCCTTTATATCTCCAGCCAAACCGTGAACGTATGCTCCGAGCGCTGCTGCGTCGGACGTGGAGAGACCCTGCGCGATGAACCCGGCTACAAGACCGGCAAGAACATCGCCACTGCCCCCCGTGGCCATTCCCTGGTTGCCGGAAGGGTTGAGGATCCTGCCCCCATCCGGATAGAACACCTGACTCGGTTTTCCCTTCAGCAACACGGGGCTTGAAGTGGCTGAGGAAAGCTTTGCGGCGGCTTCAAAACGCTTCGCGACCTCAGTTGTGCAGCCCGTGAGCCTGGAAAGCTCTCCGGGGTGCGGCGTGAGTACGACGTTCTGCCTTGCCGGCAGTATGTCCGCCATGCCCTTGTCCATGACATTCAGTGCGTCCGCGTCCAGAACCAGGGGAAGCTGCCATTGCTCCAGTATGTATCTCACGATCTTGGTTGTTCCGACATCGTTCCCGAGACCCGGGCCGACTACGGCCACGGAGAACCCGGTCGGGTCGGGAAGGGATGTCACGTCTCCCGGAAGGAAGTAGCTGCAGAGCGTCTCGGGGATCCTTCCGCTCACCGCGGATGCCGCGGGAAGAGGAACGCAGAGCTCAACAAGACCCGCTCCGCTTCGGAGCGCGCCGAGCGCTGCCAGAAGAGCCGCGCCGGGCATTCGTTCGGAACCCGCCAGCAACAGGACCTTTCCGAAAACGCCTTTATGCCCGTCGGTCGGACGGGTGGGAAGCAAAGCCCTTGCCCTCGGAATGTCCATGATCTCGCGTAGGTGGTTTTTCTGCATTGGTATGCCAATATCGACAAGAAGCAGTGTGCCGGTGCAGCCGCAGCCCGGTGGCAGAAACAAGCCAAGCTTCGGAGCCGCGAATGTAACGGTGACATCAGCTCTGACAGCTGCGGCATCGGCTTCACCCGTAAGCCCGTTGATCCCCGTGGGGCAGTCGACAGAGAGAATGGGACACCGGGCGGGAAGGAATGTCTCTATCGCCTTGAGGATCTGCCCTCTGATGTGTCCAGAAAAACCGGTCCCCAGAAGGGCATCTATGACAAGCGAAGGCATGAACGGAGGCCCGGAGCACTCATAGCCTCCCGCGGCGCCATAGGCGTCACGATTCAACAGGCAATCAGGCGAACAGGCCTGGTCTTCCTGGAAAGCGGCGTGGACCGATACCGGGTATCCCCTTTGAAGCAAAAGCCTTGCAGCGACGTAGCCGTCTCCGCCGTTGTTCCCGGGCCCGGCCAGAACAAGAACAGGCCGCTTCTCTCCCGCAAGAATGCGCTCTGCGATGTCGGCAACAGCGGCTCCAGCCCTCTCCATGAGCAGGGCGCCCGGGGTCCCGTTGGCAATTGCCGTTCTGTCGAGTTCGGACATCTCCTGAGGGGTCACCCAGTATGTCATCAAAGGTCCTCCACTGATTCGCAACCCGTTTCCAGTATGACAAATGCAACCGCAAGAACTTCGGTGCTGTCCGCAGACACATGGAAGCGGCCAGTGCCAGCAAGTTCTGCGGCAGTTCCGTAAAGAACGACCCTGTGTCCGCCCTCAAGGACCTGAACGACCTGAATGTCCTGCCAGGAAACCCCCTGTGCTATCCCGGTTCCCAGCGCTTTTGAAACCGCTTCCTTCAGGGCAAAAGCCATTGCCATTGCCCTTGGGGATCCCAGGTCAGGGATCTCATCGGGTCTGAACAGCTTTTTTATCAGTCTGTCGTCACAGGGATCGGCAATCCGTCCGAAACGGGCCACATCCACCATGTCAACACCCGTTCTCACAACAGCCTCCGAGTTTTCAAAAAAGCCATTATTGACCATACTAACCCCGGAATGAAATGTCAGCAGCACAGCCGTGAAAGCTCCTCTCCGCTCCACCGGGCAAAGGCGTTGCACGACAAGGGGGAACAGGCGCCGGGGTCATGGTCGAGTTCCGCCAGGGCCGCTCTTCCCACCATGACCGCATTATCGGTAGTGTGTTCCATGGGCGGGAGCAGAAGATCGACCCCCAAACGGGCGGCTCCCGCTGCCAGGCTCTCCCTGAGAAGTGAGTTGGCAGTGACCCCCCCCGCAGCCAGTACGGAGACCGCACGAAACCTTCTCGCCTGAAAAAAGAGCTTCTTTGTCAGAATGCCACATACCCTGGCCCGGAAGGAGGCCGCCATGTCTTCGGGTGAGTAAAGCCCCGATTCCCAAGCCAGACGAACTGCTGTTTTCAGACCGCTGAAGCTGAACTCAGGGCTGTGCGTTGCGCCAAGGGGCGACGGCAGATCGACCGCGCCGGGATTACCTGTCCTGGCCAGAAGATCAAGCGCCTTGCCCCCCGGATATCCCAGATCCATCATCTTGGCGGTCTTGTCAAAGGCTTCACCGGCAGCGTCATCACGGGTGCAGCCCAGCAGCGTACAGTTGCTCCAGCCCGTCATGTGAAACAGAGCAGTGTGCCCTCCGCTTACAAGAAGGGCTACCGCCGGGAACCGAACCTCGCCCGCTCCTGAGTAGTGGATGTGAATGTGGCCGGCAAGATGGTTGATGCCCAGAAACGGCCTGTTCAGAGCCATTGCAAGCGCTTTGGCAAAGGAGAGGCCCACCAGAAGGGAACCCACGAGTCCCGGACCGGCAGTAGCCGCAAAGTACCTTACATCTTCCAGGGATGCGCCGGCAGAGACCAGAACGCGGCTGACCATTCCGGGGAGTACTTCCATGTGAAGCCTGGAAGCGATCTCGGGTACCACGCCACCCATCTGGGGGGGCTGGGTGAAGACCTCCTGGGCAAGTACACGGCCATCGGCATCCAGGAATGCCGCCGCTGAATCGTCGCAGGAAGTCTCCACCGCCAGAAGCATCTCTACTCCTGAGGCGACACCTTGACGGTAACTTTCCCGTGAAGGTCGCCGAACACTTTCACCTGGACTTCGAACTCACCGATCTGCTTGATGTGGGAATCAAGGATGATCTGTTTCTTGTCGAATTTGAAGCCCTTTTCTTCAAGTGCCTGCGTGATCTCCCTCTCGCCGATACCGCCGTAGAGCTGCCCGGCGCCATCAGCCGTAGCCTGAAGCTTGATCACCGTTCCCTCGAGCTTCGCCGCTATCTCCCTGGCTTCGGCACTGACCAGGTCCTTCTTCTCCTTGGCCTTTGCCCTGTAGGTGCTGGCCATTTTCATGGCCCCGGGAGTGCAGACAACGGCGAGATTGTTTGGGTACAGATAGTTCCGGGCGTACCCGGGAGACACGTTCACCACTTCCCCGGCTTCTCCGAGGGTGTCGACCGTCTTGGTCAGCAGGACCTTCATTTGTCCAACCTTTCCACTTTCATGTCAATTCTTCTTCTGAAGTCAAACCAGGTGTCAAGAACACCTGTCAGCGCCACAGCCCCGAGCATGAACGGGGTCGCCAGGAGCAGTGCGACCGCAAGGACAACGACCATGCCGGGAAAGGAGGCGGCCCATCTCAGAACTACGGCACCACCTTCGATAAGGTAGGGCAGCGCCATGAAAAAAAGCACATTGTCAGCGATCCGGGCCGTCGCGGGAGGAAGGGCATCGGCGAAAACACGGGCCAGAAGACAGACTATGAGAACCCAAGCTGTCTCCCATCCGAGCGCGAACCTGCCCGAAGGCCCGAAGCAGTCACCCTTCATGGCCCTTAAGAACAGAACCGCCGCGATGCAGCCCAGCGATATCTGAATCGCTCCCATTCCCGGTGACAGGTACTCCATGGTGGAGAACACATCCCGGATCAGGGCCGGTTCTACCCCCATGTCCGCGTAGAGCTGCGTGAGCGGTTCCATGTCATCGAAACGGAAGCTCATGAAAACCGGGGCAGGATCTGTCGGCAGAGATGCCCCAAACACGGTTGCGGCGGCGGCGAGAGCCATGGTGTGAGTAGTGCCGACCCTTTTGCGCATGCACAGCGCGAGCGTTGCGGAACAGAGAACCGTCATGATCCCGGCCTGCGGACCCATCAAAAAACCAAGGGTACCGGCAAGAAGCATTCCCAGAGGGATCATGACCGGTTGCTTCCGGGCCATCAGCCCGGCCGCTGCCCCGGCCACGAGGAAGGGCACACCCATGATGAAGGACAGGCAGCCCCACAGAAGGGCTTTCCACCTTCTGCCACGGGCTTCCCGGGAAACGGCGGGAGTGTCTATCTGAAGTGCTCCCGGGTGAAGGGGGCCATCGCCAGGAAACGGGCTATCTTGATCTGTCCCGCGACCATCCTCTGGTGACGGGCGCAGTTCCCGCTGACCCGGCGGGCCACTATCTTGCCCCGGTCGGAGACGTAGCGCTGAATGACCCGCTCATTCTTGTAGCTTATCTCCACATCGGGGTTCAGGCAGAACCGACACTTCTTCTTCCTGAGCAGCTTTATCTTTTTTCTCGGCTTCTTCGCAGCCATGTTTTACATGCCTCCGTGTTCGATTGATTTTGTGAGGAGCTCAATCCTTCTTGCTTTAAGGACCATCCAGTGTTGTACGAGCTTGGTGTTCTTGTCCTGCTTCTGTCTTCCCGCCACCTGGGCCTCGATGAAAACAGGTTCGCCCCGTTTCAGGAGTTCATCACACCTTTCGGCCAGGTCACCCCATATCTCAACGGAGATCTCGCCGGTTGAAAACTGAGTTTCTCCGAAGTCCGCTGGCACGGTCTCGGAGTTCTCAAGTACCAGCGTAATGACGGGAAACCCTTTGTAGTTGCGGGAAAGATCGGTACGCCTCAGTACCCTTCCCGTGAGAAGGACGAGGTTCAGCAAAGGAGGATTGGCGTCCGGCGTCACTGGTCTTCCCTAGAACGGAATGTCGTCGTCGTAGACAGGTTCATCCGCCATATCCCTTTCGGGAGGGGGAGAATCGTCGACTGGGTGAACATCCGAACTCCGCTCGCCCTCTTCCCGCTCGAGGAACTGGATGCGCCGGGCGAGGATCTCGAGAACGTTCCGGGTGCTTCCATCCTGGGCTTTCCAGGACCTTGTCTGGAGTTCACCCTCGACCATCACCGGGCTTCCTTTTCTGAGCCTTTCCGCGGCGATCTCGGCGGTCTTGCGCCAACACACGACATCGACGTAACAGGTCTTCTTGTGGAACTCGTTGTCGCGTCCCTTGTAGAACTGGTTGCTTGCCACCCTGAAGTTCGTGACGTGAACACCGTTTTCAAGGATGTTCTGTCTTGGGTCGTCGGTGAGGTTGCCGCAGATGACCACCATGTTCAGGGAAGGCATGCGGATGTTCATTCCTCTTCCTCCTCTTCCCCAAAGGATGCTGAAGGACCTTCGTCCCCCGTCTTCAGGGTGAGGTGGCGAAGTGATCTCTCGTTGATCCTGAGCATCTTGTCCAAAGCGTCTATGGTCTGCGACGCGCCGTCCCAGCGGAAGAACGTGTAGATGCCTTCGGTCTGTTTCCTGATGGGGTAGGCGAGCTGTCTGCGTCCCCAGACATCGATGCCTTTGTACTCTGAGCCGCTTCCCCTGATGATTTCGACGACCCTGCCGTTTTCGGTTTCCTGTTCCGATTCGGACAGACTGGGCGCCCAGATGACCACGGTTTCGTAACTGCGCAAGCTTGAAGCCTCCTTCCGGCGACAATGGGAAACAAACACCGGCCCGGAAGAAGGCTTGAACAATCGGATGTTCAGGTGCCGCCCCCGGACCGGTGAACAACATCAATACGTGTTTTCACTTCGGCTCCACCACGCGGATGGAGCAGGCAGCAGCCCCGACTATGCATAAAAAGAAGCAAAGGTCAAGGCCTGCTCAACTATAGGGAAGGGGGACGCCGAAGCGCCCCCCTCTCTGGGAAAACCTGAGTGCTACTTCAGAACCATCACCTGGGTGGAAACGGTTCCAGCCTGGCTTTCAAGCCTGACGAAGTACACGCCGTTGGCGAAGCCCGAAGCGTTCCAGCTCACCGAGTGGGAACCGGGGGAAAGCTCGCCAGTGTGGAGAACGTCGACCTGACGGCCGGCGACGTCGTAAACAGCTATGCTGGCGACGCCCGCGGAAGGCAGGTTGAAGTTCACCATGGCAGTGGTGCTTATCGGGTTGGGGCTTGCGGAAAGAGTGTAGGCAGATGCTGGAATGCCCGAACTCGTCTCTTCGGAAACACCAACCCCGCCTATGGTGGCGATAACCGGGTTGAAGTTGTGCTTTCTGGCGCCCGTGTAGAGCATTGGTGTGCCGCTGGGGATCGTAACAGTGAAGGTTGCGACACCCGAGGAGTTCGTCAGGGTGGTTTCGTGGAATGTCATACCGTGAGCCGTACCGTCGATACCGTCGGAGAGGGAGGCAAGAGCGCCGGAAACGGGTACGCCGTTGCAGGTCACGGTAACAGAAATGGTCTGTACGCCGGTGTTGAAGTCGGCAGGAGCGGCGATGGCCAGAGGCTGGGGGTTCGTGACGTCGTTGGAGAATATCTCCATGGCGGGGTCACCGAACCAGATGTACATCTTGGCGTTGGTCTCGCCAAGGCTGCCGTGGATGCTCATGGTGACGACCGTGGCCGCGTTGATGGCCTCGGTGACGTTGAAGATGCCCTCGTCGTAGAGCTTGATATAGATCTGCTTCATGTAGTCGTGGTTGGGAATGGTGTAGCTTGGGTCGTTGGCGCCGAGGTTGCCGCTGGAGCCGCCCACCGCCCACTGGAAGCTCTCGGAAAGGCATTCGCCCTGCTGGTAGCGGCCGCAGAGGCAGGCGATGGTGAACACGGGGGGCATGAAGGTGTTGGTAAGGGCATCGATGTTGGTCTTGGTCCAGGTGCCCGGGGCAGCCCAACTCCAGTTCGTCACATCACCGTGCCCCCGGTAACCGATGGTTCCGATCCCCGTATTGAACCAAGTGGAAACCATTGTGTTGGTGCCGCCCTCGGGGGGATAGATCTTGAAGAATGTCATGTCGCACAGGCTGTAGTCGTATGCCGCAAGCTCGTTGCAGCACTGGGTGTACTTGCCGGGATACTGCTCCTGATGGGCGGCGAGAACAGTGGTGCTTGGGATGATACCGGTGGTGAGCCTGTCGTTGAAGTCGTACTGCAGGTAGCCGTCGATGATCTTGTCGACCTGGTGGCTGATCTGGGCAGATGTGCCGGTGAGGCGACCGACGGCGACTTCGGGCAGGAGGTCGGTGCCAACAACGCATGCGTACCAGTAGTCGCCCACAAAGCCGCCGTAGCTGTAACTGGGCATTTCGACATCGGTGCCGGCGATGAGGGCGAACCTGGTCGTCGCCGAATCGTAGTTGTCGGCGATGGCAGCCTTGAGTTCGCCGGATGATGGGGCGGTGGCGAATGTCTCGACCGTGGTCTCGTAACCGATGGACTGGTAGAACTCGACCAGAGGAAGGACCGCATCGTAGTGGTTCTGGTGGACGAGGAAAATGTACTCGGCGCCAACCGCGTCAACCGGAGCACCGGCCGCGGCCTTGAAGTCGGCAAAGTTCACGAGCTGCCTGGAAGCGGAAGAGAGAAGCGCGGGGTTCACGGGGTATGCAAGAGCTTCGGCGTTCCCGTCGAAGTCAACCCTGACGCTGATGGATGTCGCGACCTGAAGCTCACCCGTGGCGGGGTTGTAACGTACGGGGTTGAGAAGAAGACGGCCCGTGTTGAAACCGCCCCAGATGCCGTAGCTTTCGGCCTGGGCCCAGGTGGCGGGGAAGAAGGCGTCGGTTCCGTAGACCTGCTGGTCGATGCGGAAACCGTCGGGGGGGGTTGGCATGTCAACGGCGGGGGTCTGAATTGGAAGAAGCGAGATTCCGTGGTAGGTAACGAAATCGACATCGGTTACAATGACAGAGGGCTGTGTGCCGAAAGGAAGCGCGAAAAGCCTGGCGACCGAGGGGGTTTCGGGGGTGCCGACATTGCTCTGGGCATGGGCTTCGGGAAGCTCGACCCTGTCATACGTGGAACCACCGGCGGGATACTGGTTGAGCCAGAAACCCGGAATGGTGACTTCGGCCAGCATGTGCATCCCGTCGGACTGCTGGACCTGGAAATCGGCTGCAGCGCCGGGGTTTCCGCCGAAGCTCTGCCACTGGGCAAGACCGGGATAGCCAAACGCCGAAAATGCCGCGATCAGCGCGATAAAGCAAACGTGCTTCAAAAGTGACTCCTCTCATGAATGTAAAAAACCTTCTTGCAAACCCTGATGTAGGTGTATGCGCTGCATTGAAATTAGCATGATAGTCTCGCCAAGGTTCCAGTCCATGTCAAGTACCCTTCAACAGGGTCTGTTGACCTTGTACCGAGGTCTGCCGATATTGGGCCTTCGAAAGGAGAAAAAATGCAGAAGCTTCTTGTTCCAGCCGTGGCCATTCTGACAGCGGGCTATCTGTTTGCGGGCCCAAAGGTGGGCGCCAGAGCGGGATACTACGGAACCACCAACCCCTTCACCGGACAGGAGACCAACGGCCCTGCCCTGGGCGGGCAGCTCGTCCTTCCCCTCGCCGGAATCTTCGATCTGGAGTTCAGCGGAACCTACGCATCATCCAAGGCCGACATCGTGATGTCCGACTACCTGATCAACTATGTGAACGAAAACTATGGAGTAGACTACAGTAATAATCCAGGCGGACTTCTCGATTATCTTGAAGCCAACTGGGGCTGGTCGGACCCCGGCATACTGAACCAGACCTACGAGGCGACCTACCACGATGTGGGGCTCGCCAGCGTCCTGAAGCTCGGTGTCCCCCTGGGCGGGTCAGCTCTGAAACCCTACGTCGGGGGCGGTTTCGGAGTGCACTTCACCGCAAGCGACGCCGACGCAATGCTTGCCGCCATCGAACAGCAGACCCAGGGCTCGACCAACATCGACCCATACGACCACATCCACCCTTCACTGCTTGGCGTGGTGGGCCTGAGCATCCAACCGCCGATGCTTCCCATTTCCTTCTTCGGCGAGTTCAACTATTCAAAGCCCATGGGTGACGATGCGGGTGACCCCATCAACGCCTTCGCGGCCGGAGTGAACTTCGGGTTCTAATCTGTTTCGGTTCGGAGAGGGGCGTCCTTGGGGCGCCCCTTTTCTATGCCTTCCCTGAGCGCGGCCCAGAGTCGGGGTGCGGAAGCGCAGACCCCCGCTGAGGAAAGCTCCCATTCACCGCCTTCGTATGCGCCAACGACACCCCCCGCCTCCCTCACGAGAAGGGCTCCCGCGGCCATGTCCCATGGCCTGAGCGTCTTCTCCCAGTAGGCGCCCAGCCTGCCGCACGCAGTGTAGGCAAGATCAAGCGCTGCCGATCCCGACCTTCTTATACCCCGTGCAAAGCCCAGAAAATGGGCAAGCACTCCAAGGTCGGTGTTGATGTTCTCGGGAGTTCTCATGTAGGGAAAGCCCGTTGCCATAAGGGCATCGGAGAGACTGGACGCCTCAAGGCATCTTGCGCGGCCTCCGTTGAGAAATGCCCCCTCACCCCTGATAGCGGTGAAGGACTCGTTTCGAACAGGGTCGAACGTGCAGCAGAGCCGAGGTCCCGATTCATCCACAAAGGCCGCGCTGACACAGTAGAACGGGAAATCGAAAGCGTAGTTGTTGGTGCCGTCGAGCGGGTCGGCTATCCAGAACGGAGGTTCGGGAAGGGGGCCTGCAAAACCCTCCTCCCCCACGAAGGGCACTCCCGGCATGAGCCTGCCGAGCGTTCGACTAAGGAGTTCTTCAGACGCGGTGTCGGCTTCGGTCAGAAGCTCCATGCCCGCCTTGTATGCAGGGACCACTCCCCTGCGCCTGAAATCCAGCAACAGCGCGCCAGCTTCGGAGCAGGCGTGAGCGAGATGCTTCAGCAGTTTTTCATCCATGTCGGGAACATACCGCGAATAAGTTCTCGCAGCCCTGTATTCGTATATTCAGTCCTGAAGGAAGGGAGCCGACCGGAACCGGTTGACCAAGGGGATGAAAGCTCTGAGAAACAAGCTTGCTTTGAACCTGGGAAGAGGTCTGGGCGTACTTTTCATCGCCATGGGGGTAACCGTGGCGATCCTTTCCCTGGTGGTGATCGAACCGTTCCACCGAACGATGCATTACATGGACGAAAGCCTGCAGAGCGCCGAGGGGCTGGCCAGAAACGTTCAGTCCGGCGTGGAAAACTCGTCAGGGATCATCGGCGGTGCATCAAGTTCACTTGTGGCAACCGCATCCGCCCTTGATCAACTGGTCAACCTGCTCAGGCAGACCGGAACAACACTGCAGAGGATGAGGGCGGTCATGCCTGACCTGGCCGCAGACCTGAGAAGCATGTCACGGCTGGCGGGAGCAATGCTTCCCGGAAACCGTCTGAACGCAACCTCGGACAAACTGGACTCGCTGCACAACATCACCGAAGACCTTGAAGAGGTAATCGTGGTGCTCTCTTACAGGGTTGCTTCCGTCAGGGAGAACCTCGATTCTCTCACAATCCAGGTAACGGCACTGGAGGAGAACGCGGCCGATCTCGAGGGTTCACTGAACAGGGCGAACGAATCGCTCGCAAGGCTCGCGGGGTCGTTCAGCCCTTCCGGCGTCACAGCGGTGTTTCTCTGGGGCTCCCTGCTCCTCGGCGCGCTGATGATCCTGACCGGCGTGTTCCTTCTTCTGAAACTCGAGCAATCCGTCTCCTTGCAGGGCTTGGACAGCAATCGTCCCATGGCGGTGGAACACTTGGAAAGCGCACGAGTAACAGAAGAAAAGGTGGGTTTTGATGAACCCGGTGATTGAAGTATATAAATGCATATGACAAGGATCGCTTTTACCGTACTACTCCTCTCGGCGTGGCTCCAGGCCGGCAGTGTGCCGCTTCTGGCTGATACGCTTGATCTCTCCGTGGGGCAGTACCGATACATCAGTTTCAGGATCAATGAAGCCCAGGGCAGGGAAGCGACAATATCGGGGACGATCCTGGTAACCCCTGACACCGCCATGGTCGAATACATTCTTCTCACCTCCGACGGTTTCAGAAGGTGGAGTTCCGGCACCGAAACCGACACACTGGCATTCCTCACCACTTCATCGGGAGACTTCCGCTTGGACGTACCCGGTTTCGGCGACCATGTACTTCTCGTCAGCAACCGAGGCAACTATCACCCAGTGAGTGTTTCCATCACGGCTGAACTGAGTTTTCTCGGCGACGGGATCAGATACAACAATCTTCCCATGGCTTTCCAGCTCATGCTCGTTCTGCTCGCGGGGGGCGTGGTGATTGCTGACGCAGCCCTTGCTGTCCGTAAACTGAGGAAATAGATGAAACGGGTTTCATCGCTCAAGGATGAGCGCCGTTCCTTCGGAAGAGGTACCTGATGCTTATCTCCACACGAAGCAGATACGGTCTCAGGGCGTTGGTGAGGCTGGCCGCCCTCGAGGGCGAATCACCCGTCTCCTTGGCAAGCATCGCTGAGGATGAGGGCATTCCCATCAGGTACCTCGAGCAGATTTTCATCAAACTCCGGGACAAGGGGATCGTGAAGGGTCTTCGTGGTCCGGGAGGGGGCTACTCGCTGGGAGTACCCTCCGAGTCAATCTCCATCTTCTCGGTCGTGAGCCTTCTTGAAAACGACTTCCTCCCCACGAACTGCGTGCTTCCGGGTTTCGAGGATGAGCAGTGCGAGAGCAAGGACTGCGACCTGACGGGAACCTGCAGGACCAGACAGCTCTGGGCCAACCTGAGGGCTCTCACCGTTGACTACCTGAAAAAGCATACCATAGCCGACCTCCTATTCGGGCGGCTTGAGAAACTGGAGGGATGAGCCGTGTGGAAATACTCCGAAGTCCTTATGGACCATTTCATGAACCCCAGGAACGTTGGCACCCTCGAAAACCCTGACGGCCATTCCGAGGTTGGTTCCCCGCAGTGCGGCGACGCCATGAACCTTGATATCGAGATAGACCAGGATGACCGTGTGAGCGATATCAAGTTCCGCACCTTCGGGTGCGCGGGAGCAATAGCGAGCGCGTCAGCCCTGACTGAGCTGGTCAAGGGGCTTCCGCTTGACGAGGCTCTCAAGGTGAAGAACAGCCAGATCGCGGAGTATCTGGGGGGAATGCCTCCCGAGAAGTACCACTGCTCGGTAATGGGCCAGCAGGCCCTGAAAGCCGCTGTCAAAGACTTCAGGGAGAAGAGCGTTCAGGTTCGGCAGGCAATAGACGAGATCATTCCTGGTTTTGAGGGGATCACTGTTCTCAAGGTCCACCCCCGCTGGATCCTTGTCAAGGAAGAAAGCCCAGAAACCAAGCGCTTTCAGGGCTTGCTGGCCGAGAAACTCGGACGCCAGATAGAACTCAGAGTGGCCGCGAAATGAAGGGGATCTACCTCGACAACAACGCAACCACGGCACTCGCGCCTGAAGTTCTCGAGGAAATGTTGCCCCTTCTCTCTTCGGATTACGGAAACCCTTCAAGCTTCCATACGTTCGGCAGTTCGGTGCTGGACAAGATAGCGAAGGCCCGCGAGCAGGTGGCGGCGCTGATCGGAGCCAACCCGGACGAGATCATATTCACGTCCGGCGGCACCGAAAGCGACAACATGGCACTGCGCGGATGCTCGGCGCTTCGGGGGGGGGCCGGTCGTGACCACTGCTGTGGAGCATCCCGCCGTTCTCGAAACGGCAATGCACCTGGGCGGGCCAGCCCGCATCGTCGGTGTCGACTCATCAGGAACGCTGGACATGAAGACCTTCAGGTCATCCCTCGACGGCGCTTCCGTTGCAAGTGTGATGTTCGCGAACAATGAGACGGGAACCCTGATGCCCGTAAAGGCTGCTGCAGCATTCTCCCACGAGGCCGGCGTCCCTTTTCACACCGACGCCGTTCAGGCCGTGGGCAAGGTGCTGGTGAATGTTGAAGAACTGGGTGTGGACATGCTGAGTCTGTCCGCCCACAAATTCCATGGCCCCAAGGGGGTGGGCGCCCTGTACCTTCGCAGGGGCATGGCCCTTCCTCCCCTGGTTACCGGTGGACATCAGGAAAAGGGTATGAGGGCTGGCACCTACAACGCCGCGGGTATTGTCGGGCTCGGAAGAGCCTCTGAACTGGCGCAGGAGCATCTTCAGGACGAGGGGTTCGTCAATACCCTTCTCGACAGGTTCGAATCAGGCGTGCTTGCAAGATGCCCGGGTGCAATGATCATGGCAAAGGAATCGCCAAGGCTTCCCAATACCTCTACCGTGATCTTCAGGGGCATCGAGAGCGAAGCCGTTCTGACTCTGCTGGACATTCAGGGGATATACGCATCATCCGGTTCGGCTTGCAGCACCGGAAGCAAGGACCCAAGCCATGTGCTCATGGCCATGGGACTTGACCACAACCTGGCGAACAGCGCGGTTCGTTTCAGCCTGAGCAGGTTCACAACGACCGAAGAACTCGATCGTGCCGTGAACGCCCTGGCAGGTATCGTGGAAAAGCTCAGGGCCATATCCCCATATACCTGAGCGGTTTTCTCACAGGTCAGAGAAGGTCCAGGCTGCCCCCAGCAAAACCCCGTGGTCGCCATGCGATTCCATGTCGGCCGAAACCGATCCGTCTATGACCAGTTCCCTCCATGGTTCGATTGATGCCCCGGCGTTGATAACGAACGCCCCCTCGGTGCTGCCGGAGAGTGAGGTGAACACTGAAAGGGCTTCACCAAGGAAGCTCATCCCTCCGAAAGAGAAGACAACGGAATCCCTCCAACGGGCTTTCGTGGGGTCCTGCCCGCCCATTATCCTGTACTGCCCGGACGCGGAAAACCTGAACAGCCTGAATGTTGTTGTTGTAACTGCCCCGGCGGCGATCCCCGCCCCCGGGTCGAACGGGGCTTCTCCCGTTGGCAGAAGGATCGAACCCGTGAACTTCAAAGCTGTTCCTCCCCTTGCCGTCTCGTACAGCATTGCCCCTGAGAGAGCAAGGTCTCCCGTCCTCAGCCCGTCGTCATCGTCATCGGGCAACCGGACAGGGATGGCCGCGCCTATCTCGTACACATCGGACAGGCCGTAACAGATGTTGAACGGAACCTGGCTTGTGCCGCCCATCCCCCAGTGATTCGTATATTCAAACCCGGTCCTCAGTCTTAGCTGTCCGGCGGAAAGGATGTCGGAGAGAGGCAGCCCGGGCACCCCAGAAAGGGCTCCGGGACCCAGGTTGCCCGGGGCTCCCGCGCAGACCGCGACAATAAGGGGCATGAACCATGCTGCTTTCATCGAACCTCCCGCAGGGTTGACAGTATCCATCTCAGGGGGAAAGATAGGACCGGAGCGGGAAAAGTTGCAACACGCGGAAAGGCAGTCAATGAAACCCGGTGAGTACCTGATCGTGCTGCTTCTGCTCACATGCGTCGGGGGGGTTCTCGTGACCGTCCTCAAACCTTGCCTTGATCCTGGTCTTGCGGTCCGGGAGTCCGAAGAGGTTGACAGTGTCGCACAGACGCCTCTCACCCCCGTCGACCGGCTTTCCGAGGGGTGTTCAGCCTTCATCTACGGCAACCGCCCGCGACAGTCGTTCGCAGGGGACACAACAGTGCTCACCATGGACCTCGACCTGGCGGCATTCACTGTCACACAGGCAAACCTCGGCATCACAAGGCTGCTTCGCAGGTGCGACATCACTCTGCTGGAAACCAGGCAGAGACCTGGGGGCGGGCTCACATTCCTTGCCACACTGCCCGATGGAAAGCCTCTCCGGATGGAGTTGAAGGCTCCCGGCTAGGGCAGGTGGTCAGCGACAAAGCCTTTGCGTATCTTTCGATGATTTCCTGCAGACCCGGTTCCCGTCCTGACCCGGCGGGTTCCGTGTGTTGGTGTTCACATCCATTGACCCATAGAAGAACCGAGTTACTCCTTTGAAAGGGATGCATGTATGAAGCGAGCCGATAAATGGCGCATCTGGAGTTCCGTAGCGCTTTTCGTTACGGCGGTGTTGATGATCTGGCCAACCATCAGGTGGTACTCGATCCCATCCCTGGAACGGGACAAGGCGGAGGCCAGCGCCCAGCCTGAAACCTCAAACCCCTATTTCCGTTCATTGCTCGACCAGATGCACGCCGATGGCGGAGAGGCCGAGATCCAGCGCTACCGTGACATGTACGACCTCAGCCGGGGCACGATCAAGCTTGGTCTCGACCTTCAGGGCGGCATGTATCTCGCATACACGGTCGAGCCGACCCCCGGCCTCGACCCCGACGAAGCTCTGGACCAGGCTCTGGAAGTCATCAGGAACCGTATAGACGAGTTCGGCGTTTCCGAGCCGTCCATCACCCGTCAGGGGGATGACCGCATCGTGGTGCAGCTTCCCGGTGTGAGGGATCCTGCGCGCGCCAGGGCGATCGTTGAAAGACAGGCCCTTCTTGAGTTCAAGGTGGTAGCTTACCCCAACCATGCAAACAACCAGACCGCTCCCTCATCCGTACAAACCATAAGGGATATAGAGAGCGCTCTGGAGGGGACAGCGCCGGTGCCTGCCATTACAGTCACCGAGACACCTGAACCGACAGCTTCCGTTGACAGCGCATCGGCACCGGCCACCACGATCGTCGCCGACAGCGCAACCGCACCTGCTGAGACAGTCACAACGGACAACTCCGCTTTCTCCATTCCCTCGGAAACCCCGCTGACCCAGCCCGAGGTTGATGACCTGACCGAGCCACTGCTTCTCGAGGCTTCAGGCAGACTGGGTTCACTGATAACAATCGCGAACGAGAATTTCAGACCGCTCCGGATATCACCGGGTGACTGGGTGCTGGTCGTAGGTGCGAACCTCGAAGCATTCCAGAACATGGTCAACACACCGGAAGCCAGGGCGATCCTCGAACGGGACAACCTTTCCTTCGCGTACACCAGACCCGAGGAGATTCCCGGCATCGGTCAGTGCGTGGGTGTCTTCCTTGTACCAACCGATGTGACGAGGGGATGGGAGCGGCAGGCTGACCTTGACCGCCCCTACTACCGTCTGACGGGCGCCAACCTCAAGGATGTCCGCATCCAGATGGGCGACACTCAGGCAATCACCAGCGAACCCGGACTTATCCTCGAGTTCGACGAACAGGGCGCCGAAAACTGGGAGCGCATCACCGGCGAGAATGTCGAGCAGAGGGTTTCCATCATACTCGACGGAAGCATCTATTCCGTGGCCACGATCCGTGAACGGATATCGGGAAGCGGCACACGGCTCTCCGGCGGCTTCAGCGTGAACGAGGCCAGGGACCTCAGGCTCGTTCTCAAGGCCGGTTCGCTTCCAGCAAGGCTCGATATAGCCGAGGAGCAGACCATCGGCCCGAGCCTGGGCCGCAGGTCCATCGGGAACGGCGTCCTGGCCGGAGCGGTCGCGCTTCTTCTTATCACCGGCTTCATGATCGTGTACTACGGTCTCAGCGGCTTCATCGCCGTCCTGGCGCTTGTTTTCGACATGCTCATAATCTTCGGGTTCCTCTGCTTCCCCGGCCCGCTCGCGCAGCTCGGTCTCATGGGCATGAACTCAACCCTGACACTCCCGGGGATAGCCGGCATCATCCTGACGATAGGAATGGCGGTTGACGCCAGTGTTCTCATCTATGAGAGGATCAGGGAGGAACGAAGGACAGGCAAGGGCATTCGCTCTGCCGTGGATTCCGGTTACAACCGCGCCTTCGTGACCATCCTCGATGCGAACCTCACCACCCTGATCACCGCGATGGTCCTCTACAGGTTCGGAACCGGCCCCATCAGGGGTTTCGCGGTCACGCTCTCGATAGGAATTCTGGCATCCATGTTCTGCTCACTGGTTTTCACCAGGGCTTTCTTCGCAATGCTTCTGGCAAAGGCGGAGAGAATGAGCATAGGGATGGGAAGCCTTGCGTTCATAAGGGATGCCCACTGGGAGATAACGAAGAACCGCAAAAAGGTCTACATCGCTTCGCTTACGGCAATCGTCATCGGCGTGATCGGATACTTCGCCAACGGCGGCTTGAACCTCTCGATAGATTTCACGGGTGGGCTCGAGACAAACGTCACCACCACCACCCACGATACCGGCGAAGACCTTGCCAACAGCCTTTCCGGCATGGGGCTTCAGGGGGTTCAGGTTCAGGCCCTTTCTGACTGGACAGGCGAGGGCAATGCCTACGTGGTGCGCACGTCCACCAGCGACAAGGACCAGGTCTACGAAGCTCTGGGAGAGGCCGAGTGCATGCTGATGGAGGAGCAGGAGGGCGAGGAGCAGACGGCTTTCATCAAGCAGATCGGACCCCGTGTGGGGACAGAACTCAGGTCACAGGCGATCAACGCCATAATGATAGCCATGTTCTTCATCATCCTGTACATATGGTACCGGTTCCAGTTCAAGTGGGGTGTCGCTGCGGTGGCGGCACTGGTCCATGACATCCTGATAACCCTGGGTATCCTCGCGATCCTCCGTGTCGAAGTATCCCTGACCATCGTGGCCGCTCTGCTTACCATCGTGGGCTACTCGATCAACGACACCATAGTGGTGTTCGACAGGATCAGGGAGGATGCCAGGCTGCGCAAGGGGCGCACCTTTGAGGAAGTCGTGAACAAGGGCATAAACGAGACGCTCAGCCGAACCATCATCACATCAGCGACCACGTTCACCGCGGTACTTATGCTGTTCATCTTCGCGCCGGGCATGCTAAGGGATTTCGCCCTTACCCTCATGATCGGCGTGCTTGTTGGAACGTTCTCATCAATATTCGTCGCCAGCCCGATACTCATCGACTGGCACGCGAAGATGAAGAACAAGTAGTCACAGACAGACTGGACATGAAGGGGGCGGGTCAAACCGCCCCCTTTTTACAAGGGTATTGTCAGCGTAACCCTGGCCCCGCCCCTTGAGAGGTTTTCCGCCGATACGTCGCCCCCGATGATGGTTGCGGCCCTGCGGGCAATGGACAGCCCAAGCCCCACTCCCTGGCTTTCCCTGCCCTTCATGAAGGGGATGAACCCGGCGGAGAGAATGGCTGAAGGGAAACCGGGACCGTCGTCGCAGACTGCCACCGACACGCTGGACAAGCAAGGCCTGATCTCGATCGACACATTCGACGAAGCATGTCTTACCGCGTTCGAAACAATGTTGGACAGGACCCTTGCAAGAAGCTCCCTGTCGGTCTTAACAAGCGCCTGACCCGCAAGAGTGATATCAAGATCAGCCCTGCCCCAGGTTTCCGAGGCGACGACCTCTTCAGCAACGGCAAGTATCTCCACTGATTCCAGGTTCGGCACAACTCCCCTGCCAAGCCTGTTGTACTCGAGCAGTTCGGTCACAAGGGCGTTGAGTGCCGCAATGTCGGTTTCCATGCGCAAGAACATCTCATCCCGCGTTCCACTGCCCTCCCTGAGAAGCTCGAGAGCAAGGGACAGCCTTGCCAGGGGTGTGCGCAGTTCATGGGCAACGACACCCATAAGTTCCTTGTGGGAGGCGAGGAGGGTGTCGATGCGATGAGCCATCCCGTTGAAGCTCTCACCCAGGGCGTCCAGCTCATCCGATCCACCGGAGACGGCGTAACGGATAGAAGTGTCGCCGGTCCCCAGGATGCACGCCGCCCTCTCGAGGTCCCTGATCTTCCTAAACACACTTTGAAGAACAAGGTGCAACACCACCCCCACAACGATCAGAAGCAGAAGAAGAACAGCGGCTGCAATTGACAACCTGGCGCCGGGAAGGGGAACCATGCCCACGATAGTGAACGGAAAACCCGGCCTTGCGGGTATGATCACGGTCCCGGGCAGAGGTGGCGGTTCCCTGTGTTCGCGTCTGCCCAGCCTGTCCTCGGGGATCAGCCTCATCCTCACACCCATGGAATCCGCGAGAAAAATCACCTGTTCACGGGTTGGAGCGGAAAGGGATTCGACCTCCCGTTGAAACAACTCGGCGATCATCGCCTGTCTGGCCCTGAGGTGATTGGGAAGAACGGCGCCCATGAACCATCCCGTGAAGACGATCGTCAGGAACAGAGCAGCGGCAAGAGGCAGAAACACTTTCCAATAGAGCTTCACCGCTCACCGCTCTTTCCGGCGTTGAGGCAGTACCCCACGCCCTGGACGGTCCTGATCAGGTGGCCGTGCCCACCGAGTTTCCTGCGCAGACGCGAGACCAGAACATCCACTGACCTGTCAAAGGAGTTGAAGTCGATGCCCCTGACCTCCTCCAACAGCCTGGCCCGCTCCTGTACCCTGCCCGCCCTGCGGGCAAGGAGGAGCAGAAGATCGAACTCGGCAGTTGTCAGATCGAGAGGCGTGCCATCCAGAAAGGCCGTCATGGCCTGCGCATCGATCCTAAGAGAACCGAGGTCGATCATCTCGGCTTCAAGATCGTTGCTGCTTCGCCGAAGCAGGGCCCTTAGCCGGGCCAGCAGGACCCTGGGCGTGACCGGTTTCACGATGTAGTCATCCGCCCCTATCTCCAGCCCCGCGACCATGTCGGAATCCTCACCAAGAGCTGTCAGCATGAGAACAGGCCCCCTCCAGAACTCCCTCAGCTTCTTCAGCACCGAAAGCCCGTCGACATCGGGCAGCATGATATCAAGGATCACCGCATCGGGTCTGTCGCGCTGCACGACCCTGGGAACCGATGCGCCCTGATGGAGTAGGAACACCTGAAAACCGTGACTTGCAAGGTACCGGGACACAAGGGAAGCCAGTGCGACATCATCCTCGACAAGAAGTATCTTTTCGTTCACGGCGCCTCCATCGTGGTATTCTATGGCGTTGAAAGACCGCCAACAATCCGAAGGGTGAATCATGATAGCTGTTCTTCTGTACCTTCTGCTGACAAGCTCTTCAAACGTCGAGCCTTCCTACGTCATCGGCCACCCCGGCATTGCGTTCGGATGGTTGCCGAGTGAGCTCACTCCCCCTGCCGAAGGGGTCATCTCGGCAGAGACCGGTACGCTCAGCTCGCTTCCGGGCTCCCAGGGTTACGACTACCGGATCATGTACTGGCGTCTCGAAGGAAACCTCGATTCAGTGGACAAAGGGCTTTGGCTGAGACAGAAGCTCGAAACCGTTCTTCCCCCCGATGCCCTCCCTGGAGTGGTTTTCGGCTCCATGAACTGGGCCGAGGGCAGCACTGCCGTTTCCCACCTTGGGCTTCGCTCCATAGGCCTCACAGCTTCGGTGAACTTCAACCTGCTGTCGGGATCAAGCGTGATGTTCAGCGGGGCTGCCTACGGGATATTCCGTGACGGCTACGCAGTTCTGATCTACGGCATGGCTCCGCGGGAAGCATCACCCTCCATCAGGGAGGTCATGGAGTTCATCATTGCCAACGCCTGGATGCTTCCCGGCTCCTGACACCATGCACCATGACGGCAAGGGTTAGATGGATAACCGAGTGAAGCAGAATGACCAGCAGCATTACGGGGTTGAAATAGCCGTTCACTGTGAGGGATGCAAGTCTGCCGGTGGGCGGCACTACCCACTGGGATACACCCCTGCCGAATAGCCCGGGCAATAGCGAGAACAGAAAGACGCACGAGCCAAGCCAGGCCGCGCCCGGACCGTCCGCCACCGTGGAGAGCAAGGTTGCAAGGCACACCGCCCAGAAAAGCACTGGCGTACACCACCCCACCAGGAACAGAAACCCCGCCAGGTTGAAACCTTCCGACGCCTGCATCACTGCGGCGCCCATGATGCACGTGATGACAAAATAGGTGGTGAAAAGCGATGCCATGCTACCCAGAACATCACCAGGCGTTCCCCTTCCGGAGAGCGGTCTTTCGAAGCTCCACGTTCTGACGAAGCTGAAACTACCCCGGACAAGGGCCAACAATGATACGACAATGGTCACGTTCCACAGAAGCATCCGAAGGGTCTGGTTCCGGGTGAACGGGCCAATCACGCCCTGGGCTTCCAGATTGCCCTCCAAAAGCGCCACAAGCGCCACCAAAACTGGCACCGAGATAAGGATCACCAGATTGCGAAGCTCAAGGAATTCCCGTGCACCCTCGCGAAAAGCGCGGCTGAAACTTAGATTACGACCGGATGCAACCATTCCTCACCTCCGTAGAGGGGATAGATAGCCCATGAAGCAGGTTTTGGCCAGTCTCGCGATCATTCTTCTCTGCAGTTGCGGGGGAGCAGGCTTCACAGGCTATGCCTCCCGCGACCTTGGCGAGGTAGTCATCCTTCTCAATCCCGACAGCGGGGCGATGGTAACGGGCATCCCATTGCACGGGACTCCCGTGGAATTCGCTAACCACCTGACAACCCCGGGTGTAACGCAGATGAAAATGTGGTCTTCCCCCCAGGACACCACCGGCATTCAACGGCTTCAGGAGAACGCCGCCTTTCCCGTGCTGTTCGATTTTGGGGAACCCAGGGTAACCCTGCACCTGGACGGACTTCACTGGGAACTCAGGATATCCCAGGGTTCAAGCACCACCGGCACCGCGATCATCAGGAACAACACCGGAGAAACATGGACAGCGGACATCGTTGAACTCGCCGGCGAGTACGGCGTTATCGCAAGAAGCAGCGGACCGGTAAGGATCCCGCCGGAGGGAGCGGTCTTCCCGTGGTGGGAACTTGAAGCCGCAAGGCCTGACACCATTCTGATGTACGACTTCCCGGTTCAGGGAAGATGGAACGCTGTCATTGCAATTCCCCTGCAAGGCACACCTCCACCCCTTCCCCAAAGCCATGAAGGAACTCTGACCAGCGACACTCTCTGGCTTCCCGCAGACAACCTGATACAGACAGATCTGACATGGACAAGAAGAAGCAACGGCTACAGCTGCACGCTCGAACTGAGGTCAACATCAGACAAAGAAGTGAACTACAGAGTCATCCTACCGGATAGGCTTCCGAGGGGAGCCGTGACACAACCGGGAGAAGGCTTCTCACAGCGTATCACCCTCCCAGCCGGGCACTCGACACAACTCAGGTACACCGAAGTCTATCAAAGGTGAGCTTGACCGTACCCACCGAAAACTAGTAGTTTACGCCTCCCGGTGCGCCCGTAGCTCAATTGGATAGAGCATCTGGCTACGGACCAGAAGGTTTGGGGTTCGATTCCCTACGGGCGTACCAGCCGGGTCTCTCAGCGAACTTTTGCGTTTTGGTAAACGTCGTCGAGGCTGTATGTCCTTGATTGCCAATGATTCCGATCCTCAGCCCGAATTTGCCGTCCCAGTAGATTTTGGCAACCAGTGATCCAATCAACTTTTTCTGTTCGGACGGGTTCAAAGTCTTGATCGAGCCCGAAAACCTGTCGAGGGACGCAATCACTGCCTCAGTCGCCACCCGGTAGCTTCCATACTCCATGGCGCGTGCTTCCAGAACAGAAATGTTTTCTTTCAGGGAAGCCTTCTGTCGGCTCTTCTCCTCGAGCTTCTCCGCGATGACTCGTTGCGCTTCCTTGTCTACTCCACTGTGCGTGTACACAAGCGAATCAATCCGGCTCAACACCCTCTTCAATGTGTTCTTGAGGGTCTTGATCTCCTTCTCCAGGCGCGGCACTTCCTCTGTCAGTCTGGCGTTCGTCTCCTCTATGATCCGTGCAAGCACATCCGGCTTGAACGCAAGCTCCGAGAGACATTTCACAACTGTGTCTTCAAGCTTTTTTGCGGGTATGGATGAAACCTTGCAGTCCTTATTCCTGCAGGTATACCTGAAATACCTCTTGTCCGAGGCCTTCTTCGTCGATTCCGCGTTCATTTTCTCGAGGCAGGATCCGCAGTAGACTACGTCCGACAAAATGTATGTATGCCTCTGGGGCGTCACTACGCTGTGGCCTGATGTCTTTCCTTTATCCATAAGAGCCTGGACCTCGTAGAAAAGCTCCCTGTCGATGATGGGATCCCACGTGGCCTCGACCTCTTCGTACTGCTCATCTTCACCGGAGTCGTCCATCGGGTTGAACATTTTTTCCTTGTTTATGGACAGCAGCCCGATGTACTCCCGACTCCGAAGTATCCTCCGGACGGTCTCGAACGTGAACAACCTGCCGCCTCGAGTTGTCCCGTGCTTGGAAGCTCGCGTTTTTGTTCGATAGCCCTGTTCGTTAAGGAACGCCACAACCTTTCTGATGGCCCCCCACTCAAGGTATTTCTGAAACATCAATTCAACTACTGCAGCTTCCTCCGGGTTCGGAACCAGCTCCCCCGGATTCGCTCCAAGATCGAAACCAAAGGGATGCGTCCCTCCGGTCCACCTTCCCTTTCTGGCACGGGCCTTCTTGCTTGTTTTCATCCGGTCGCTGATCTGCTCACGCTCGAGTTCGGCAAGGGCCATCAGAACAACTGTGATGAAGCGTCCATAGAACGAAGTAGTGTCTATCTGCTGGGTCACGCTGACGAAATCAACCTTGTGTGCCTCCAAAATATCGAAAAAAACAAAAAAGTCCCTGATGGACCGACTCACTCTGTCCAGTCTCGTACACATGACAGTGTTCACCGCGCCGGACTGTATGTCTATGTAAAGCTTTTGGAATTCCTCGCTCTGAATGGATTTGCTACCAGAAATGCCCTCGAGAATGTAAGTCCTCGTCAATTCCCAACGATTCGTGTTCTCCTCCGTCTGGTTCTTGTAATCGATGTGACTCTTCATTTTGTCGAGCTGGGTCGGGATTGAGCCTTCCTTCACCCGAGCCTGCTTGGGGTCACTCACCCTGGCAATCAGCGCACACTTATGAATCATCGCCATGCCTCTCATCCGAAGGCTCCTCGATGCCGAGATCCTTCGTGAGACGTACAATCTTCCGCTCAAGCTTGCTTATGGTTCGATCTAGGTCAGCCTCAAGTCTAGGATTCCGTTTAAACCGTGTCTCCTCAAACATTCTCATCTTGGTTATCAATTCCAAGTTCAATTTTGCAATCCCGCTAAGGGCTCGCTCATGCTTTTCCTCAGCTTCCTGCGCCATTTTTACTTTGTCGATGAGAAGCTTCAACTCGCCAGCTTTTAGCATCTCTTGGCGAATCTTGAAATACTCAAAGAAGAACGTATCCTTACCCTGCTCCTTGAAGTGCTTCTCTGCGAGTGGCAACCACTTAGACACAGCTTTCGCCACCAGCTTCACGAACTCATCAAGACGGGCATCGTAGGACTCACACTCTATGAAATCAATGGTCACTTTGAGGTCGTGGTCGGTTTCGAGGAAGGGGATCTCTTCAGGAAGCACGAGTTTCTTCTTTGTCCCCATCCTGACCTCCCAACTGAGCATGGAACAGTTGATCGACACACCCGGGCATCGTAACCTGATTCAGCGGTGAGTATGAAACCATGCCTCGGGAAGGTCAACGCGCCTTGGGAAACGAAACCTTCGCCTTGCCCCTCATCAGGAAAAGCGTCCGGCGAGCTCCATATAGCCCGGAAGCGCCCTGAACTTCGCGCGTGGTAACCCCCACCTACACTGAGGGTGATAGGCCGTTCTGGAGCCGAAATACGCTCTAAACAGGGTGCTTCCCAAGAAGAACAGCGGATACCACGCGAATGCGTAGCACCTGGACAAGGGTAGCAATCCCCGGTTCATCATGACCTCTCTGGGGTGGAATGACCGGTATGTATACGAGTCGTTGTACTGCGATTGAGAACCGGATCAAGGAGCTGCAGCTTTACCTTTTCGCGGATCGTACCAGCATTCACTGTCTGGGCTGGAACCAGTTGCGGGTGTGGTTCTCCACGGTGGCGTACATGCTTCTGAACGCCTTCAGGATACTGGGATTGAAGAACACGACGTTCGCCAAGGCCCAGTGCGGTACGATCCGGCTGAAGCTGATGAAGATCGGTGCATTGCTGAGGATCAGCGTGAGAAGGGTACTGGTGTCCTTCGCCAAAGGTTACACATGGGCCGAGGAGTTCGCCCGGATCCTGCAGGCATTACCGCTGAGGAACTGACCAAACCTTCCTTCGGACGGGTGGCTTCTCGGAAGCAGGGGCCGAAGTCTGTTTAGAAGAGGGCCAGGAGCTGAATCCAGTTCGCTCCCGGCCCTCCTACATGCCATAACCCCTGAGAACCAGTGCAGACACCTAGCTCAAACCGCTTGAAATCCCGAAAAACTGCCACCTTCAAGGGGCTGGTGAGAAGTGCGGGCTAGGTTTTGAAAAGATGCTCGAAGCAGAAAACGGGGTGCAAAGTATCTCGGCTCTGGGATATGTTGCAGCTGTGTAACTCCTGAACCATCTTGTTTTACCGTATGGCTGTGGTGTTCATGCAAAGGATTCCGTGCATACAACTTCGCCTGGTACTTGCATGATGTGTGCGCCCACACCCGCGTAAGGTGTTTCATTACATGTCGCTATAACGATCTGGCAGGATTTGGCCGCTTCCTGAAGTATTATACAGAGGCGCTTCATGCGTACAGGATCGGCGTTGACGAGTCGGTCGTCGATGACGACAAGGTTGCGCTCCTTGTTGCTGACAAGGACGGCGATCCCGAGGCGGAGTAGGACAACGACCTGTTCCTGGGTTCCATGGCTAAGGCTTGTAAGTGGCAGTTCCTCACTGTATCTAGCCATGTGGACGGCGGTCGGTTTTAGATCGTGGTCGATTTGAAGAGCATCGTAGCTATCTTCAGTGAGGAGACGGAGCCAGCGGTTGACAAGTTCTTGAATTGGTCCCGATAGAGCTGCTGAGCGCTGCTTTTCGTAGGCGGAAACAAGGTTGTTGAGGAGCCTAGCGCCTTCGGCCCGACGCTTGAGTACCTCAATGCGCTGCTTCTTCCACGCGAGTTCGATCTCTGTGTCCGCCAACTGACTGTAGTTCCCCTGCTCCACGGACTCCTCGATGCGCGCCAGCTTTGTTGCTATTTTGGTGCGTAAGTCGTTGATTTGATCTACCAGTTCTCCGACACGGTTCTGGGCTTGCTCGCGAAGTAATTTCGGGGTTACTACCTTCTCTTCGTACTCCGACAAGATTACGTTGAGTACATCAGATGCTACATGGGCCTCCCCTTCGGACACTGCAACGAGTTCAGTCAACCGCTCTACGGTGCCATAAGTCTCGAGGATCGCAATGATGTTCTGTTCGTGGGTCTTGATTTCCGCCCTACGCTCCGCTAGAGTGGATGAAGTCGTCTGGCGGACCTCCACGAGCTCAAGATGCTTCTTCGAAGCCTCCTGCTCAGCCTTCCGCTCCTCGCCGATCTCTCGAATAAGACGATTTTTCTTTCTCTCCTTCTCAGCGATCTGGTCTCGGATCGACTGTCCTCCCTGTTCCAGTGCTTCAGATTGGACGCTACTCGCTGCCCGCGTCTCCTCACCGATGCCCCGCTTGACCCTTGCCAACTCCTCCTTCGCGTCCGGCTCTGACTCCTCGAACCCCTTGAGGCTCGTCGTAATTGTCGAGATGACGTTGTCGAGCTCGCGTCCCTTAGTGTACAGGGCCGCCATGCCATCCGCATCAGCAACGCCGAACCTCCTCAGGAAGAGTCGGGTTTCCTGTTCCACCTTGTCACGCTCGGTAAGAAGGTCCTTTAACGCGGAGGCGCCGCTGCGTATGCGGACTATTCCCACACCTTCAATCAGGAACTCTGTCGGTTCAGCGACGAAGTATTCGTTGTTCTCGGGAGCCAGGAGGTTGGGCTGAGTTCTGACCTCACGAGGATTCCCGGTCCATTCGAATGCCACACGTATCGCGCTGGCCTCCACTTGGGCATGCAAGACGCTGAGCTTGCTGGACGCTGCCCCGAACTGCTTCCACTCATCGTCGTCGGGAGCCACGAGTTCTCCGCGTGCCTTTCTGCTTTCGTCGAGCTTCTCTTCAATGCCTGCAACCTTGTGCAAATGCTGTTCGAGTCGATTGAAGTCCTTTTTAAGCTTCCGCAAACGTTCCAGAGCATGAAGCGACTGGAGCTCGTTTTCAAGCTCCTTCAACGCGGGTTCCAACTCCTCCTTCCAGTGTCGAGCGTGGCGCTCATGGGCGGATTGCTCTGCCCTTACATCAACAGTGGTATCGGACAGGACCTCTTCAAGCTTCTTGGCTTGCACCAAACAGTCGCGGACTTTCTTCTGCATACCCTCAACTTGAGAGAGGTGCTCTTGTAGCCTCTGGACCTTCTGTTCTGCCTCGTTCTTAGCCCCCACTTTCACTTCGCGCTCACGGTCAAGAAACTCCGCCATCTGCACCTGTTTAGACAAAGAAACAACTTCTTCTTGCGCCTTCCCGATCTCGGATTGCTTATCGGCCTCCGACCCTTGGAGCTCTTCCAAGTCGATCCGGTAGGACTCGATGGACTTGGCCTTATCCAGCAGTACAGCGAGTCGCTTCTCGACCTCAGGTAACTCCGCCTGAAGCCGACCTAACTCACTACTGGCAGCAACACGCCCCGTGGGCGTCCAGTAAGTGCCATAACTTGAACTGACACGGTCGAGGATGGCAGTTTCTATGGACGATCGGGTTGCCAACTTCACTAGCCCTTGCAGGCCCTGTTGCACCCCATCATTCCAAGCTTTCTCGGGAATGGAGCGGTCGGACTGCAGGTACCACAGGACTTGTGCTAAACCGCGGTGTTCAGCCCGCGCGGCTGTGCGGGCAGTCGCTTCGCCACGCAGTATCTCGCGAAGACGGGCATCTGCCTCATCACCCTCGTGGTCCAGCTCCCACTCTCCACCCCTTTCAGAGTAGAGTGCGCTCCTTGAGTCCTGGAGAAACCGCTTCTCGGCCCGGTAGCGTAAACCGTTCGCTTGGAACTGCACACGAGCTTCCGGACCGAGACTGCTGCCGATAGGCTGGATGGCTCTGACCTCCTCGGTTTTGGAGTTGTGTCGGTCGAAAAGAACGCGTGTGAGTACCTCGAAGAGCGTGGATTTGCCCGCCTCGTTCCTGCCCGCAAGGAGGTTGATGCCCTCTCGGAACCTGAAAGTATGTGGCTCGCGGTAACCGCGCCAGTTCTTGATAGTAAGCTCCTCGATGATCACCGATGCACCTCCGCAACAAGGCGGCGCAGGAGCGTTCTAGCTTCCTGGACAACCTCTGGTGCCTCTGAGGCGGCTTCCCTCGCAGGACCCTCCGGAATCTTTCCATCCTGGATGGCACTAAGACCCTCATCCACCTCAGCGAGAATTCCATCAGGGATGGTCACAGGCATCTCGGGCGAAGGGTCGAGCGTTTCGATCGGCCAATCAAGCAAGAAGGCTTCCTCATGGAACTCCTGCCTGAGGGAACGCAACTCATCCAGTACCTCGGTCGATGCTTCTGGGTCAAGTTGGATGGCGATGCGGAGGAGCTGATTATCAAGCGAGCCCAGTCCAAGAACCGCCTTGCGGAGGAACTCAACGTCGGTTTCGTCACGGATCAAAGGATCGTGTTCACTCCATTGCAGAGCTCCCACGTTTTGCGGTGAGACAACAAGCTTTCTCATCGCGCTTGAAATTTCAACAATGACAACGTTGCCTGAGTTCTTCTCGCCGAAACTGGTTTGCTCGATAGTCCCCGAGTACACGGTTGGCCCCTGCTGAACGAATCCGTGCCAGTCACCAAGAGCGAGGTAATCCAATCCTGCCTGTGCTGCTCTCGTTGCACTGATGGGAAAATTGGTTCGTTCAGGCAGAACGTCCAGTGCCCCGTGCGCGACCCCAATCCGAATCCGGTCGTCACCCGGCGCTCGCGCCGGTATCCATGCGGTTGGGTCGAGTGTACTTTGCTTCTGCTTCAATGGCGCCGGATAAAAGACCACACCGTCATGGAAGTGGTATTCGACAGCCTCTCTCAGTAGCGTCACATGGCTGCCAACACGCTGCCAGCTGTTTCGGTCCCATATCCCGCCCGCTATGAGCGGATCGTGGTTTCCAGGCAACACGAACACGGGTATGGGCGCAAAGGCATCCAGCACTGCGACCGTCTTCCTTACGACAGCCTCATCCACGTCGTGATGCTCGAAGAGGTCTCCCGCGAGGATTACTAAATCGACGTTCTCTCGCTTGGCGACGTCGACAACCCGGTTCGCAGCATGAAATCGTCTTGAACGGACTTCCTGAGCCTTCTCCCCAGCCTGCAATGCCTTCATGCCCATCTGCCAGTCGGCCGTGTGAAGGATTTTAACTGTCATCAATCACCTTTACTGTCAAACAAGCCCACGATCAGAGGCCCTTGCATTACTCGTGCCAGCAATCAGCCGTGCATACGGTTCTCTAATGGGATCCTTCAGCAGGGTGCAGTCAGTCGCACTTGCCGTGTCCTCACCCAACGCGTGAAAAGGGAAACGCATTCTTTATATGGTAAGCCAAGAATCCTCCGGGTGAAGGGGCTACAATGAGAGAATCATAAACTGACTGAGGCACATTGTAGTATTGGTATACGGAACCATTCACGAATTCTACTTCCAAGGTCTCAGAAGGAGCGTCATATCCAACCGAGGCAATGTTTGTTGACGATAACTGATCACGCTTCACTGCTCTACCTCCGGGTCATAGCCCGTCATGGGCATCCGTTCAATGTGGATGTTTTGGGTCTTCGCCATAGGCGACTGTGAGCGCCACGATGCAACGACCCTATCGTAGCTCTCTTCGCGTCGGGCAAGACCCCACTGTTGAGCTACCTCGGGGTCCTCACTCTGCGGGCGGTTCCCATCGTTGGGAAGTGTAATCCGGCACCGCAACGGCAAGGTCGCGGCTTCACCAGTCACGATGGCCTCACCGGTGCGCAGCACTGGCAGCATGTCCATCATCGAGGCTAGGTTCTCCGGCAACGTCCCCTGAACGCTCTCCCGGTCGCGAGAGTTCGACATCCGCAATGCGAAGAACGTGCCGCACTGTGAGAGGATCGTGTCATCCACTTCCGAAGGTCGCTGGCTAACGATCATCGCCCCGATCCCGTACTTTCGTCCTTCCTTAACGATTCTCTGAGTCACATCCCTTGCTGTATTCTTTGTTTCCGACGATAGATATCGATGAGCTTCCTCCATCACGATGAGCAGAGGTCTTGATCTGCCTCCTTCGTTCTTGTCGCGACTCCAGAAAAGAGCTTCATAAATGACATTCAAAATTGAACCGACGAGTCGCATCAGGACAGTGCTCGGAATTCCTGAGAGATCGAGCACAGTCACCGGTTTGTCGTGGCCTAGCCAACCTGCAAGGAGTGCCGGAAGGTCCTCCATCGTACTCCCATGCAGGTCCGGCTCGTATCCCCCAGGATGTAGCAAAAAGTCGTACTGACGGTCCATCATTCGTGATCGGAGCGCAACGAGCTGACGGCGAAGACCGGGTGCTGTGTTGTTGAGGTAGGGTCCAGCTGAGCCCATGGCGTGTGGCCGATAACGTGGTGGGGTCAGTGTCCTCGGGTCGCCCTCTTGCATAAGTGCAGGTTGATCCCTTTGTGCTCCCTCCAGCGTCCGAAGCTCAACATCGATCATGTCGTACCACAGCTGGTTTAGGCTGTAAGGAATCGGTGTATCGATTGTCAGCGATCCTTCAGTGACTCCGGGGAAGCCTTGCTCAATGAGCGTAGCTTTCTTGAGCTCGACTATCTTGTCGTAGAAGTGAAAAACCTTATCGTCTGGAACTCCCCCAGTAAGGAACTCAAGTAGTTCCCTTGGCTCAAGTGCCCAGAAGGGAATGAACAGCTCTTTTTCGCCTCGCTTGCTGCCTATGCGGAAGACACTCGCAACGTCTGAAAGTGCCTCGGCGTATTCGCCATGGATGTCGAGCATAAGAATCCGGGCGCTAGGGAAGACGCAACCCTCGTCCCCCGCCACGATCGACCGAACAAGACTCGTAACTGTTGTAGACTTCCCTGAGCCGGTCGAGCCGAGAACGGCGCTATGGCGCGTGACGATCTTGGTGATATCTACCCTGACCAAAACACTCTCGGCACTTGAGAGACGACCGATCGCCACCTGCCCAGCGCTGGGACTGCCGTAAATTCTCGCCAGGTCTTTCTCTGTGACGATATGAACCTCGTCATTTACGTTTGGGTGCCGCCCGATCCCACGCTCGAAGGCGCTCCCGATGGATTCGCCCACAAGCTGAACCCGGAGCCAGTTCGCGCTAGGCTCGTTGTCTTGGATTGGGGAAGCTGTCGCTCCAACATCCGTGACGATACCGAACAAATCTTGGAACCCGAGGGGAATTCTTACAAAACTACCGACCTGGGCGATGGAGTAGAGCCTCCCACCAATAATCGCTGTACCCGACGAGAGAGTGTTCGAGAGTCTGACGTTAACCGTGGGACCGGAAACGGCACCCACATGTCCCAAGAGAGTCTGGGAGTTCACGAAGCTCCCTCTTCGTCAAACGGCTCATTGCGTAGTTCCTGCTCTGCGTGTATCAGGGAAATAAAACGGCAGAAGTGTACGAAATCACCAAGGAGAAAGGATTTCCCACCATCATCTTCGCTCCAGTAGCTTGCACGGATGCTCGCCCAGTCCCGGGCGGGCAACTCCCCGGCTCGCCATGGTGCCTTGATGCTGTTTATCTGAGCGCTATCTCGCGCATACACGCTCATGTTCGTTCGCTTAGAGGCGATTCGGCAGGCCTCTGCTGCACTCTCCAACTCTCCAAACTGAAAGGCAAAAACCGAGGATGAGGGGTTCGCCGACAAACACTCATCTATGATGGCCGAGATATGGGCATCAGCATACGAGAAGCCGCAACTGACAAGCAGTGTGTCGGGATGAAGGAGGAACGCCCGTAACCGGTCAAAGAGCGCAGTGAACGGTAGTTTCTGAATTTGGTCGTACTTGAGGTGATCCGGGTAGATGAGGCTGGTCGCCTCGCGCCCACCAGCTCTAACGATGCTTCCGCTAGACTGTCGCCAACCGATTGAACCGTGAAGCTTCCACACACGAGCCCAGCGTGAAGGCAGGTCGTTCCTTGCGATACTCGCCGGGTCGAAAAACGGCTCGTGAGAACCGGTGAACCCGTCAAAAAAAGGGATTTCTGCACGCTCGAGAGCCGCCTCAATCAACAGGTCGTAGTTGGGGGTAAATATCTCCACTGGGTGCGCCCTCTCCGTCCCACCAATCCAAGCGGCTAGCTCCGTAAATGCGTTGTGCTCGTCGGGGAGAGATACTTCAGCAAAACGGCCGATGCTGGAACAGATTCGTTCCGCCAACCCACGGAATCCATCCGCGTTCACGCCGTGGATCTGATGGGTCCCGATAAGATTTGATAGCGATCGGACACGGGATAAGACATGCTCGATGTTTGATCCTGGAGGGAGATCGGCACGCACAGATGCGAGTGCGTTGTTCTCATCAGCGAGTTCGTCCAAGACGAGCGATGTGAGTTCCGTGATGGCAGGAATGAGCACAGTACCGCTCTCGTCGAGGCGTCCGGTCTCCAAGTTAAGCTTAATGCTCGCCGGAGCCCCAGCACCAAGGAGCATCCCGATCCGCTTACGACCTTGGGCAAGAACCTGTCGCAGGTCAGACATATAGCGATCTGGATTATGCACGGTTACTGGCAACTAAACCTCCCTATCAGTACTTTAGCCGTTCTCAGTCCATATCAGTCAGCATAGAGCATAGCGCATAAGCTGTTTATGTGCATAATTGGTCTACTGTTGTCTGCGACTGTATCTATTCACTATCTAGACGCTCAAGAAGTCGAAAGACGATTTCATCCGTAACCTGATCCTCGAGGTTTTTAGACGCATCAGCCACAAATCTAATTCCAACTATGTCTTGCGAAATACCAGGAAATGCAGTGTCATCAAGAAATATCGGAATAACTGCTTCGTCCGCAATTCTAGGTGTAAAACAATCTCGTTCAAAGGTAGGCCAAATCTTTCTACGGTGATAAATGTCTAGTAGACATACAACCAAGCGAGAGCGTTGTGTGAATATCTCTTCAAATGTTTTGCCCCATGTTCTCCCCAAATAATTGTTTTCGAACAACTCATCGAAAAAAACTGAACAATCCATTACTACAAGCTGGTCTTTAATCATTCTAGAAAGATCTCGGTTCTCTCCAGCAAAAGAAATGGCGAAGTCGAACTCATAATCCTTATCGGCACTCTTGAATCCGCACTCACGCCGCAACACCTCCCAGTCTAAGTGTTTCAAATAATAGAACAGTGCGGGGTCTTCAATTGCGAAGTTTTTTGTTTCGTCATTATAGTAAAAATATCGACTGCATATTGGTTTAGAGTCAAGCAATATGGACAATCTTTTCTCTTTTATATTATTAATACTTCCTTTAACATCGGGTGATAAGTTTGCGAGCATCTGCAAATCAACTATTGAACTTTCTTGACGAGATACTTCACGAAGGAGCTTAAAATAGGGGTCGTTTGAGGAGCGAAATCGCTTTCCCCGACAGAATTCCTTGACTGCTTCGCTGTAAGTATGCTCAAGTCGTTCGGCGACTCTCGCTCTCGTGAGCACAACGTCAAATGGAATTGTGGTCGTAAAGGGTTGTGTCTCTGTTACATCTTTTAAAAGGCAAATCGTCTGACAGAGAAGCTGCGTGACCCAGTAGTCACCTCGTGACTCCCCATACACTGCCTCTTTATTCTCTATGGTAATGTTGAGCTTTTCCTCACCTCGTTGAATCAGATGGAGTATACCTGTCTCATCTGCTGGCTGAATTCTATGAATTCCTATGCGCTTAGCGGCATCAGGAACGAAGTGAATCAATTCACTCCCGACTCGGTTTATTCCGATCAGAACAACCTTAGGATGAGTAGTTGGATCGTTCTCCTCAGCTGCAATCTTCACAAGATCTCCGAGTTTCTCTTGTATACTGTTCGCAAGCCGATGAAAATCATCAATGACATAAGAGCCTGGCCCACCGTGATTGGCGATTTCTCCAATTCTAACTACATCCACTGCTTTACGAGCAGACAAGTATTGAAAGTCACGATCTGCAAGTGCTTGTTCGACGATTTTTCGGACAACTGTCGTCTTGCCCGTTCCCGATTGTCCTTCAACAACAATCGGCTTGCCCGGGTGCCGAAGGTCAACCAGTATTTGGTTGTAATTTGGCGGGCGTATAAAAGTGTATTCAGGTACCCCCTCAGTTCTGAAGATTTCTTCAATCAGGTAAGCCACGGTGCTACTCCCTTGGATGCAAAACAATAGAACTGCTGCAATCCTATAATACGGCTAGCTGACGATCTTGTGCGAGAATAGTCAGCGGGTTAGCAACAGTCAATATGGGTATTCATCTGTCAGGTCTTGCTAGGGGGCAGTATAACACAAAGGTTTCCAGTATTATACAGTTGCAGTGCAAACCATTTCTTCTCCACGCTTGCAGGATCCACCGAAGTAACCCAATCAATTTCCACCCCTCCGGACGTACGGGATATGAAGCTCCTGAGCCGCCTTCTTTCGAGCCCTCTCTCCACGTCGGTCGTACTTGGCTGTAGTATTCGTACTGGCATGACCCAGGTAACCCGCCACAGTTACGGCATCGGTGATGTCCAAGAGGTCGCTCGCCGTCGTCCTGCGGAGGTCATGGGTAACGAGATCCTTGACCCCGGCTTCCCTCGCCCGGCGTTTCATGATTTCGTTCAGGCTCTGCGAGCTGATGCCCTGGCCTTCGACCAAGTGTCCCCCGCGCCTTCCAGCCCAGAACAGAAGCCCTGGAACATCTCCTCGGCACTCCAGCCAGTCTCTCAGAGCATCAGCTCCACCGTTGCCCATGAACACTGTTCGTTCTTTCCTGCCCTTACCCATCACCTTGATGCTGAGGGTTTCTCCGTCGTCCGTAATCGCCTCTCGGGTCAACGATGCAATCTCTCCTCGTCGGAGTCCTCCCGGGTAAGCACAGGCAAGAACGGCGGCGTCCCTTCTCCCTACCGGTGACGAATCCTTGAGACACACTTCCATAAGTGCGCCTCTCTCGCCTCCGTTGACGTAGCGACCTGCCGGTTCCGCTGATCCCCCCCTGACCGCCTTCACCTTCCGGATGAGCCGGTAAGTCTCTGCGTTCATCTGCCCCTTGTCGAAGGCGCACTCCACTACACCCCTTATCGCTGCCAGAATCGCGTTCACATACGCAGGCTTGTGTTCTTCGGCGAGCATCGTCACCAGGGCGGTCACTATCTCTGGGGTGAGTTCGCGCCACGGGAACTCTTTCCACGAGCACCTGCCCACGAGCATGGCAACCTTGTCCAGTTTCCTCATCATTTGGTAGCGACCACTCTCGCTTCTCAGCCCCATCAGGTAGAGCACCGCTGGATTCTCCGGAACGACTGGAACAGAGATTCCTCCACCGTTCATCGCCTGAACTGTTTTGAGGTATTGAGCCTGTGAGGACTCAGCGTCTGGGTCGGCTCGATCGCCGTGTTTTTCCATCATTTCTGCTGCCTCCAAATAGCTTGTTAGAATAAGCTTTCCTATAAGCTATTCTAAGAGAATTCCCCGCAAAAAGCAAGAGCAATTAAACACTTCTCGCTTTCACTTTGATTCGCTCCAAGTTTGAACCGGAGGTGTCCACACATGCAATCTTTGTTGTCACGTCTGGGATAGGTAATGTATTTCTTGAAGAAAGGAAGATGGAGTTATCATGTGTGATGAAACTTGTGTATCCTCAACCTGCGGGAATCTGGGCGTCTCTATACAACAGAGAATGGGCTTCTGCTGAACGAAACAGTTTTTCGATACCTTCTCCATGTTGACGTTAATGCATCTACATAGCTTTCTGGCATGATGTACTTCTAGCTCCCCCTTGAATCATCCATATTTTTCTTGCCCTTACTGGAACAATGTTGTATTCTCGTGCTCAGTTGCGAGAGTAATTTGGCTATACCGGAGCAGAGCTTCATCATGGAGTCATAATGACAAAGCATGCGACGGATAGATAGAGCACGGAGGTAAGAGTGTTATGAAAGCAATGATAACGGTCCTAACGGTTGCTACGCTTGCCCTTTCCAGCGAAGGCGGAGAGATTTTCGTATACGGAAACCCTGCTCACGGATTGGGCATTATCCCTGATCTGCCGGAAGGTGAGTGCTACATAGCAATCGGTTCTGGACCGGTAGCCAACCACATTTTGGCCGCGAGATCCGACGGCGAAGTAGTAGCATGGGGGCAGAACGATTATGGGCAGTGCGATGTTCCCGCTGAATGCTTTGGTGCGACAGCGGTAGGTGCGTTGCAGTACGGTTCGATTGCACTCCTGACTGATGGGAGTATAGAGAGATGGGGATCTGCGTCATCCTCGACACCTTCTTACCCTTCGCCCTTCGTCGCTTTAGCGGCCGGGGGAGCTCACTTCATAGGACTGAGAGAGAACGGGGTTGTTCAAGCGGTAGGATGGAACGAGTACGGTCAAAGCGAAGAACCTTACCCGATGGAAGGGTACATCGCTGTTGGCGCGGGAAGAAACCACACTCTCGCTGTGAAGGCGTCGGATGGGATGGTCATCGCGTGGGGGCAGAACCAATACGGGCAGTGCGATGTCCCGGACTCTGGAGTGGGTCCGTACACTGCAGTCGCTGGCGGAGAATACCACTCAATCGCACTTAGATCCAATGGTTCAGTCAGGGCTTGGGGTCGGAATAATTACGGGCAGTGCACGGTACCTTCTCCGAACTCTGGATTCGTCGCAGTTGCTGCTGGCGGCGATTTCAGCATGGCCCTGCGAGCCAATGGTACGGTCGTTGCCTGGGGTGAAAACTCGGATGGTCAGTGCAACATCAACGGATTGACCGGTGTAGTTGCAATAGCTGCTGGGTGGAATCACAGCGTTGCACTTACCGAATTCTATCTCTCGGCGAACCCATCTCCGGAAGGCAGTTTTGAAGAATGCAGGCTGTCGTTATCGCAAAACCCATTCGCTGGGGTGTTAAACGTAACAGCTCCCGGAGCGGAGTCAATCAGAATTTATGATATATCTGGAAGAATTGTCGGAGAGATCATTAATTCTGATACTTTTAACTGGAATAGCAGTGACTGCCCCAATGGTATGTACCTTTTCGTCGCAACTCTTGAAGACGGAAAAGTCGTAGCAGCTCGCGCCGTTAGAGCTGAATGAAGGACTCTTTCGAAAAAGGCAATGGACAAAACTCTCCAGAATTACTCGCCTCGCAGGTCCGGCGACCCTTTCCCACTGATAGTCAGTCAGAAGAGACGAGGGTGTTCCCAGCGAATAATCTCCATTGTATTCAGGTGTTTTGATCCATCAAGAGCATCCGGGCCTGAGCACTTGACTAGTTTCCTACCACGAAGAATTCACCGAAGAGGGTTTCCACATCAAACTCGTTGAAACTCTTCATAACCCCCAAAACCTTGATTTGGGCAATAGCACTGATTTATGGAGCATTGCTTTCTGGAAATGTTTTCTACACTCTCCATAAGGCCACTTTGATGACACTTCTCGAGGCTCTACTTGAGATCGAGTTTAAAAATTCTTTCTGGGTCAGCCGATTGCAGGAACGCCTTGATCAGCCGCTCGACGACATAGGCCATCGTCCTGCCCTGCTCCGCTGCCTTGACCTTCAGCTCTCGGTGCAGCTCTTCCGGAATTCTGATATTCAGGTTCTTGGTCTTTTGCTCTGCAGCACAATTCATTCTCTCTCCTTTGCGAAACAGATCCTTCAAGCCATGTTTCCATCTTGCCAACAATACAGCAATACAGCTTTCTTGCAAATTGTAAATAATGCAATTCCATTCATCATTTTTCCTTGACCTATCCTGGGCTACCTTTGCCTCTCTGCGATCACCCTCACATACCTCGGATCCCTGGCTCGAGTATGCAAGCCTGCACTATGCTTTTCTTCACAACGCCCATTCACTGTTAGGGGACGTCAGCCTCTTCCACTGTGCGAGCGGCAAGATCCTCGGTACTGCCCCACTGCACATTGAAACTCCCATGATGAATGTCTTTGTGTATGGTCTACCGAAACATCTGACCCTGCCGAGTACGGTCGGGTTTACTGGTATCTGTTGATTGGTGCCCGATCCAAGGGCTATGCACATTCACATGATCACGGTCTTCAGCTGTTTTCAGGCTTTACGCTGCTGTTCCTTCTTGCACGTTTCTTTTCAGTAGGCTATCATATAATTGTGTTCGTATCAAACACTGCGGAGATTTGCACGATCTTGTGCTATCCCGTTGGAAGAGGTGATAGTACGTGAGAGGACCTCATGCCTCTGTGATGACAACATGCTAATGGCCGATGTTCAAAGAAAAATGGAGCATGAAGAAAGCCCCATCTTCAAATACTGGGGCAAGTTGGCCATCGAGAACTCCTGTCATCCCCTGCCTTATCACCTTCTGGATGTCGCTGCCGTAGCCAGGACCCTTCTGGAGTCAGACAGGATTCTGGCAGATCACATGGCAAACCTGTTGCAACTTCCCCGGTCGGATATGCTGCGTCTGGTGTCCTTCCTTACTGCGATACACGATTTCGGGAAGTTCGCAACTTCATTTCAGAACCAAGCTCCCTCTCAATTTGAGCTACTTCGTGGCGTGCATTCCAAGCTGGCGTACACGATCCATCACAGTAACCTGGGTCTGATACTTTGGCGGAAAGCCCTATCAAGAATCTTCACGTACTCCATCCTACCGGATATTGGCTGGTCTTCTGCCAATCGTTTGATGGAGATCCTCCTGAAACCCTCATTCGGGCACCATGGAATTCCACCATCCGTGTGCCCCGGTGGTTCGATAGTCCTGTTGGAAGACCATTTCATGAAGGAAGATGTCGAGGCTGCAGGCGATCTTCTGCAAGACTTGAGCAGCCAATTCCTGATGGATCTGCGCGTGCCGGTGACCAAGGAAAACCAGCTACATTACGATGGAGCCTGGAAGAAGGCCTCCTGGCTCTTGGCTGGGCTGATCGTCCTTTCCGATTGGATAGCATCCCGGGAGACCAGCTTCCCCCATGAAGACCCTGTGTGGAGCCTCGGAGCCTACTGGGAAAAGATCGCCTTGCCTCGGGCTGAGAGCGCCATTAAGGTACTGGGTCTGATAACCTGTAGCCCAAGCTGTGTTACGGGGATTCGGAACCTCTTCCCCTCCATCGAAAACCCGACTCCCCTGCAGTCAGCCATAGAAGATCTGACAGGTGATGGTCGGCAACGTCTCGTGATACTGGAAGACCAGACAGGCAGCGGGAAAACCGAAGCTGCTCTTGTGTTGGTATCGGAGTTTCTTGCCTCCAGTGCCGCCTCAGGACTGTACTTCGGGCTTCCCACCATGGCAACGGCGAATTCCATGTACGAAAGGGTTCGGGCTGCCTGCAGGACCATGTTCGAGGAGCGTACACCTTCCACCGTCCTAGCACACAGTGCAAGCAGGGCTTCCATCAGGTTCCTGAACAGCACACCAGATGCTGACCATGAAGATGGGGATGCAGCTTCCTGGTTTGCGGATAACCGGAAGAAGGCCTTGTTGGCGCAGGTGGGTGTAGGAACACTGGATCAGGCGCTTCTAGGAATCCTCCCTCTCCGGCACCAGTCGCTGAGGCTCCTCGGTCTGTCGAAAAACGTGCTTGTCGCGGATGAAGTCCATGCCTACGATCCTTATTCGAGTGAACTGCTGTGCAACCTCCTATCATTTCAAGCAGCCATGGGAGGGTCCGCCGTCCTGCTGTCCGCAACCCTACCGAGGCGTCTACGGAATCGCTTTCTCAAGGCTTTCGCAGAAGCCTCCGGATGGCCCGTGC
>Ga0351973_1041_pt1 | contig 39553 bp, 24 predicted proteins | sample BONcelFGM3001E14_FD_206745 | JGI IMG/M metagenome (GOLD analysis project Ga0351973, IMG submission 206745) | Enriched cells from coal bed in the Powder River Basin, Montana, United States - BONCAT cells FGM rep3 HSBNCT.FGM.300.1.E14 ...
TTGATCCACAACCTTGCCTTGGCACCGAAATAATGCTTTAATAAAAAGGATATTTGGGTTGTCTGTGAGCGATTCCTAATCCGTAGGCCACAGGTTCGAGTCCTGTCGGGGGCATTCAGTCTTTGAGTATTTCATAATTTGTGCCATGGTCGAAGCCTTCGAGCTTAAACATGGGGTCTTCACCGAGCATGATTTTCAATTCTTCCAGGGGAAGCTGGTTATAGAACAGGCGGAATAGCGGGGGGCCGTCGGGCAGCTCTTCTGTGAGGTGCGCGCGCAGGTCCGCGCGGGTGCGCAGCATGCTTTCAAGGCGCGTGCCGCCGTATACGCGCAAAAACGCGTTCACATTGACTTTGTCGGGGCGCTCGGTGCGGAAAAAATCAATGGCGCGGCGCACACTGCCAATCTCTTCGTCGGGCAGGCCCACGGTGAGATCCACGGCGGCTTTGATGCCGCGCTCACGCAGCCCGCACAGTATGAACGCCACATCGTCCCACGCATACCGTCCGCGCGCAATTGCGGCGCTTTCCACGCTCACCGTGGCCAGGTACGCGCCCGTGCGCTGCAATCCGTCCAAAAGGGCCGCGTCGCACGGCGCGGGCTTCATGTACAGGGCCCACCGCATTTTCAGCCCGGCCGCGGCCATGGCGTCCAGAACCCCGTGGCAGTGATTTATGTCGATATTGAATTCCGAGTCGCACAAATGGTAATCGTCAAATCCCTTTGCGCACAGGGCCTTGAGTTCCGCAACCACGGCCCGGGGCTGACGCGTGCAGAACCGGGTGCCCGCTTCCACGCAGTAATCGCACTGCTCGGGACACCCGAACTGGGTGGCGAATCCCACCACGCTGCCTTTGGCGATATAGGACGGATAATAGATATCCACGGCGCGCTCGGGCACGGCGTCGGGCTCGATGCCTATGGGATGTGCGTTCACAATGCGCGCGTCCGGGGGCGCGCCCAGCCACGCGTCGCGTGAAGCGTCAAATTGCTGCACAAGCTGCGGCAGCGCGGTATCGGCTGGCCCGTCGATGCCGAAATCCGCACCCGTGTACGCCAGCACTTCCCGGGGCATGGCCTGGAACCCTGTGCCGCCCAGCACCACGGGCAGGTTGTGCGTGTGCAGTGTATCCACGATCTTGCGCACATGCGGCGCGAAATTGATGTAGCGCGCGGCCTGGGCCGTGTCCAGGTTGCGGAATGACACCCCGGCCATGTCGTAGGTTTCCGCATTCAGGCGGCGGATGAGTTCCTCCATGGGCGACGGGTGCGGCCACAAATCACACACGCCCACGGTGTGCCCGTGGCGGCGCAGGGCCGAAGCCGCGTATTCCACGCCGATGGGGATGCACGGCGGGTCGCTGAATGTGTTGGCGTTGATGAGCAAAAAACGCATAATCCGTTGTCTCCAAAACCCGGCTCTGAGCACACGGCGCAGCCGCCGGGGATAGTCGCACAATTTATGATTCGCGCCAGGGCAGCGGATGCGCCTCCGGCCATTCAAATCATAAACCCGCGGGGCGCGCCCGCACAACCATGCAGAGAAATCCCGCGCGTCCTTTTTGTTCCGAGCCGGGATCTGCTATAATCGGATTCACGATTCGCGCCGCACATGGGCGCGCACACGGAGCCTGAATGAAAAGAAAAATCACAGCACCCCTGCCCCGCTGCCTCGCGGCCCTGATCTTTTTGTTGCTTTTCAGCACAGCAGCGCAGGCGCAGCCGCGCGGCTGTTTCGGGGTCTTGCGCGTGGGCGCCGGAGACGTGCAGGCCATAGCCCGCAAGGGCGGAGAGTGGCTGCCCGCACCCGTGGGCACGTGCCTGTTCGAGGGCTTCGGCCTGCGCACCGGCCCGGGCTCGGGCGCCTTGGTGCTGCTCGACGACGGGTCCATGATCCGCCTTAACCAGGACACCGAAACCTGGTTCACGGATGTGCCCGAACGGTTCCTGCTCTCGCGCGTGTCCGGCATGAGCCTGCTGCGCGGCGAGGCCGCGTTCGACATGAGCGCGGGTTACGATGAAATCTTCGTGGAAACCATGGCCGGCGCAGCCCAGGTGCAGGGCGCATCCGCAACCATTCTCATCCACCCGCGCACCGCCCAGGAACCTTCGGAAACCACGGGCATGACCGTGTTCTCGCTCACCGGCGCCGTGCACGTTTTCGACATTTATCTGAATCACCGCATCACCCTGGGACCCGGACAGCAGACCAACGTGGCCCGCGGCCAGAAGCCGCAGAGCGCCATCTTCATTGATGAGAAGAAAATCTCCGAATACATGAACCTGTGGGTGCGCCCCCTGGCCGAGGGGCCCGAACAGGGCAAGGTCATGGACGCCGCGGCCCTGGGCCAGGCGCGCAGCCGCCTGCTCACCTGCCCGCCCGGGTACTACAACATGAGCCTGTGGTGCTGCCCCGAATCATGCCGCCAGGGCCCGTCTTCATTGCCCGCGGATATCACGTGCCCGGCCTCCACGTACTATATCGGCAACCGCATGTGCTGCGACGACGTGTGCCGCACCGGCAAGTAACCCGCCAATCCACAGAGAAACCAGACCCCGCATGGCGCGCAGAAAACGCAAACCGCAATCCCCCATGGACCTGGCTTTCGAGCGCATGGCCGCACACACGCATATCGTGCTGGTGCGCACCCAGGGCGGACTCAACCTGGGGTCCGCGGCGCGCGCCATGGCCAATTTCGGATTCGCCAGCCTGCGCCTGGTGTCGCCCCAGTGCGAAATTTACGGCATGGAATCGCGCAGCATGGCCGTGGACGCGTTCCACATCATTGAAGCCGCGCAACTGTACGACGACATCCCCTCGGCCACGGCCGACTGCCCCACGGTGTTCGGCACCACGCGCCGCACGGGCCGCAGGCGCCGCGCCGAACTCTCCCAGGCGGACATGAGCGCGTCCCTGATGTCCGCGGGGCCGGACCATCCCGCGGCCATCGTGTTCGGCAACGAAGGCTCGGGCCTCAGCACCGAGGAACTCGACCAGTGCAACGCCATCGTGTCCGTGCGCACGCGCGCGGATTACAATTCCTTTAACCTGGCCCAGGCCGTGCTGCTCATGCTGTACGAAACGCACCGCACATTCCAGGACACGCCCGCGCATGACTTCACCCAGATGCAGCGCGTGGAAGAACTCCTGGGCCACGCCCAGCCCCTGCTGCGCCGCTCGGGCATGCTCCACGGCACAGACCAGCGGCAGATCAACACGCGCCTGCGCAAAATCCTGGTGCGCGCCGACCTGTCCTGGCGCGAGTGGCGCATGCTGCACGCGCTCGTCGCCCACATCGACAAGGCCTGGGATAAAGATATCAACCGGAAATAACGCATCGCCCCCGTGATTCAAAAACTTTCATCGCTAAGAAAAACCAAAAGCATTCAGCTTTGTGAAATGGATTTGGTGGAATCACGAACAGAGGCGGTGAATTCCTGGGACATGTCCTCGCCCCCATCATCCCATCGTCATGTTGTCTGCATGGAACAGCGATGATATAATGGATCAGGAATACACACTTGGAGGACAACCATGAAATACCGGGTGCTTATCGAGATAGACGAAGACGGCGTATTCGTGGCCGAGTGCCCCTCGCTTCCGGGCTGTGTATCCCAGGGCCACACAAGAGCCGAGGCCGAGGAAAACATCAAAGATGCCATCAAAGGCTACATCCAAAGCCTGGAAAAGCACGGCGAACCGGTCCCACCACCCATCTATGAATCGTATATTGAGGTCGTGTAATGACCCGCGGTCCGGTTATCTCCGCCCGGCAGGCCATTTCAGCGTTCACAAGACACGGATATGAAATTGATCACCAGACAGGCAGCCTCATCATACTCCGGCACACACAATCACCGCACAGGCGGCTCACAATTCCCAACCACAAAGAACCCGCCCAAGGAACACTGAGAGCGTTAATCCGCCAGGCCGGAATAACCGTTGATGATTTCATCGATCTCCTGCATTGAAATATACAAACAAATACAGCGGCAAAAACCGTATTTCTATTCTTCCCGCTTTTAATCAGATGCCTGTCCATGTATTTTCAAATTTTGAATTTCCGCATCACAACCCAACAGCACAAAAGCAGCGAAATACAGGGACTGGCATCGCGTTTCCCAGCGTGCCTGTCCTCTGTTTTCGCGGCCGCACGACTCATTTGTTCTATGGAGTCAGATTGTTCGGATTGTGAGGTAAAAAATAATCATCGCCCTAAACCAGGACCTGTCCACAGTTCCGCTAAACAGCAAGCTATGAATGAAGTGTCAATAACGGTAAGCGTCCCGGTTTTTCGGTTTTTTGCGGCCACAAAAGATTTTAAATAACGGTTGTTCTTCCCCTTGACAAAACTTATCATGGATGTCCCTATTATTTTTTTCGACATGTTGCCACATATGATCCTTTACAAATAGATGCTTTTGATATACCCTGTCATCATCTGACATGGAAACTTATGAATCATGATTGTGTTGAATAAAGTAACAGTCTTTTTTTCGATTATTCTCTTAATGTCCTCAACGCGGGCATTTTCCTACTCGTACCCGGTCAAAGAGATCAGATCCATCGATGATATAGAAAAAATCGCCGCCCTCAAAGAGGAAGAAATTGACATCGGCTGGCTGGCCCTTGTATTTGCAAAAGAAACTCACTATCCCGATCTTGATATCGATCGCTACAACAACCTACTAAACATGATGACCCTGGATATCAAAATTAAAATGCAGAGTGTTAGTCAAGACGATTCAGATACCAGAATCCGGGTCATGAATACCTACTTTATCAAGGCTCTGGGTTTCCAATATGACCGGGATGATATCCAGGGCAGAAAAAAATCAAACCGAACCATCAATGGCCTGATGGACACCCGGAAGGGGAGTTGCTGGACAATGCCCCTCCTACATCTCGCCGTGGCCCAGAGATTGAACTACCCGATATATCCGGTGAGCGCACCACAACATATCTTTTTAAGATACGATGATCCTGGCTTGGAAATGCAAAATATAGAAGCGACCGCCGGCGGTTACACTTCGAATGAGTAATACATCTATGTAATGCAGATCCCGGAAGCTGGCATCAAGAGCGGCGCGTATATGAAAACCCTGACATACCGGGAGTTCCTTGGTGAGATGATCGCCGAAAATGGCCGCTATTGGGCCATGAACGGTGACGTCACAAAGGGAATGCGATACCTGGAACTCGCGGCAAAGCTGCAGCCGTCCGGAGCTGAAATTACCGCCTCATTGGCCTCAACCTATTACGAAATGGCCGTGGCCAATTCGGATCTCTATGATTTCTATGTATGGAAAGCCGATAAAACCAAGGCCCGGGCCCAAGCCCTGGGCCTGGCGCCAATAATTGGTGACAATTACGCAGAGTATCAGAAAACACTGCAAAAAAAATATTGGGAGAAGGAGAACCGCAAATGAACCACAAAACGTTCTTTGGGTTGTTACTCATTTTAATTTCAGCTTCATCAATTGCTCATTCGAGGCAATACGACCCTTCGACAGGCCGGTTTTTACAGGAAGACCCGGTGTTTAGTACAAATCTCTACACTTACGGAATGAACAATCCAATTACTTATACTGACCCATTTGGGCAATGGATTAGCGTCGGAAAAAATGGAGATGAATATTCGATAGACATAACACTACGAATTGATCCTGTCGCAATGAATGAAAAAGGGAGCTATGAGCTGAACCCCTTTGCTTCGGGGTGGCTCGCAATGGCAGTCAAATACGATATGGAAAAAACCTGGAGCATACCTGGAAAGTTAAGTATCAAAGCTCAGGTTGCTGTTTCTGGAACCGCTCCCGATTATGCAGACTATCATGTAATGATGATACGGGACTTCCTCTCTGAATATATGGGAAAGGCGGTATTCATCGATTACCATGATATGGGCAAAGGGCATGTGTTTTCACATGAATTTACGCATTGGCTTGGGGCCAAGGATACATATTCAAAGGTTTACGGTCGCGAAAGCATTATGCCCATTATTTCTTCGCCAGGGACATGTGGAATAAGCTGTCTAAACGACAATTCGTTCTATTTGCTTGATCGAATAATAGGCAATAAATTCGACCCCAACAGTGTTTTCCATCGTAATCCCGCGATTGACCAAATAATGAATGGGGGGACAAAATGAAAATATCTCCTATTATCCTCTTATTATTGATATTCATTACAACCACATGTCACGCCAATACGACATACAACAATCTCACGGTATCGATGTGCAATTCAAGTGAAATCGACGTGTTTTTTACAAAGAATTCGTTTTATCTTGTTCAGTACCGCCTTCCTGTTGAGTATTATCTACCGCTTGAAATTCGTCACGGGGCTCTTGATGATGACCAGCAGAAAATCCTGGATGAATTGTTTGTAGTGCTATCTGAGGTAGGGGGAAATAATATTCAATTACTGTTTTCTGCAGAGTGTTCCAAACAGAGTTCGATTCTAATTTCTCTTGAGCGCATTTCAAATGGTTCCTACCAAGGATATCAGGTTTCTGAGCCCCAGAAGGGTCCCGTGGAGAAATGGCTCCTTCTCCTGCTGTCAGGATTGCTTGATCGCCAAATTATTGATTTGGATTCTTTATTAGAAGGAGACACCGATTTCAATTCATCAGAAAAAGAGCCGAACAATTTTTTACTTCTCAGAACAAAAAGCTATTCTGCATGGGATGTAGAATTTTGTAATGGCCTTGTGGAGGGTGAGTCTGTTCTGAGCTACTGTGTAACAAAAGATAACAGCAAGAACGGCTCTGGGAAGATGACCTACTTTAGATCCGAACCAAACAAGGAACCATTAACCGTTAAAATGGGAGTCATGCAGCCATTTAACAGGAGATACTTGTTTAATAGCACATCTGAACTCTTGTATTATACAAGCGTTGTCGGCATTATAGACCAAGCCCCATTATCGTTTGTCATGAGGGGGTGTAGAGAAGATTCGATATATTTGGCACTTAAAGATTTAAACACAATACTCTTTGAAGGGAACAATGAGGTTTTACGGTCATTTAGACACCTCCATCAGGATTTGATTGGGGAGAGTTTTTCTAATGATGAAATCCAACGGATGAGGCAATCAATAGCTTGTTCACAAGTTAGGTCTTTTGAGGAAACGCTCTTGAATCAGCAATAACAACTATGATTTAATTCAATCACATCATAGAAAAAAACGACTGTTTACCTAAAGCAAAATCGAGCACCTTTGTATGTTGGCTGCGTTTTTACCATCCATGCGAAGTAAAAATATGAAGATATGGTATACTCAGGTTTCCACATACAGCCAAAATCTGGTTTTGCTGAACCAGGTCCTTGAAAAATTAGGCTGTGACAAAATTTCTAACGGCATGTCTATCGGAGCAAGGTCAGCCGCCCCGAAATCCCCCCGCAAGAAGCGCACCCGGCAATTGCCTTAATGAATGATTGAAGAAAATCCGCATTAAACCCTAATTCCCGCACCGCCCGCCCCAAGTCTTATTTGACCCGCCCCGGGATTTCTGTTAAGATTCTCCCCGCATCTGGTACTATGATTCTGGAGAGTGCACCGTGAGCCAGGCCGCAGCGATTTTCGATGTAGACGACACCATCCTCAAGGGCGCCTCGGGCCTGTTCCTGGCGCGCCTCATGCTTTTCGACAGGGGCGAAACCGTGTCCCTCAAGGAAATCGGCAATTACGTCAAGGCTTACATGGATTTCCTATCCGCGAAAAACATTGACTATGAAAAGCTTATCGAGTCGGGCCTGGCGCGCTTCGAGGGCATGACCCGCGCGCAGGTGGAAAACGCGGCCAAGGACCTGTTCGACAAGTACCTTTCCAAAAACATCTACCGCGGGGCTTACAAGGCCATCAAGTGGCACAAGGAACAGGGCCACCGCGTGCTCCTCATTACCGCCAGCATCAAGTTCCTGGTCGAGCCTCTGGGCGATTATCTCAAGGTGGACGAAATCTTCGCCCTGCGCCCCATCTTCGAGGACTTCGAGATGACCGGCAAGGCCCGCAAGCCCTATTCCTATGAAGAAGGCAAGCTGGAACTGGCCAAAGAATACTGCGAACAAAACGGCATCGACCTCAAGGACTGCTATTTCTACTCGGACAGCATCAGCGACCTGCCGCTCATGGCCGCGGTGGGACACCCCGTGCCCACAAACCCGGACCGCAAGCTGCTCGCCCTGTCCCTGTGGCGCAACTGGCGCATCCGATGGTTCAACACGGTGCTGCCCCAGGGTTTCGAGCCCGAATTCTGACACATATTCCAGATAATAAATTCACGAATCCGCAGCGAACCGGCGCTTTGGTGATGCGGCTTTCAAGGCTTGCGCGCCCGGCCGGGTTTTCCGGCGCCTGCTTTTTTCTGAAACAATCTGTAATTTTAGGGGATATTAGATCATAGATCGGTCAGCGGTTCACACAAACAGGCTGAGACCGGGAACCCGGCGCACACTGTAGCTGTCTGAATGAACAGACCGCGCACGCGCCACCGGATTGGAACGCGCCTGTGGCTTATGGCCAGGGATTAAACCGCAAGACAAAGGGACTTTCACAATGAGACATTCCTTTCTCATCCTGTTGGCGGCGGTGCTGCTTCTCAGCATGGCCCCGGCGCAGCGCGCGGCCGCGCAACAGGGCCAGGATCCGGCCCTGGGCCAGGACGTGCTCCCGGACGAAGTCCGGTTCCGCGAGGATTACACCATCGTGGTGGATGGCCGGGTCATTATTCCTGACGTGCCCCCGGTGGAGCGCAACGGCGTCATATTCGTGCCCCTGCGTTTCGTGAGCGAAGCCATGGGCGCAAAGGTCACGTGGAACAGCGAGACCAAGCAGGCCATCCTGGAATGGGACAATGCGCGCACCATCTTCACCATCGGCAAACTCGAGGTGGATTACAAGGGCGAGCCCGTGCTCCTGCGCGCGTCCCCGTTCATTTACAGCGAACGCACCATGCTGCCCCTCAAGATTTCAGCCCAGGGCATTGGCTACGATGTGTATGAACAGCCCAATGTCATGGTCATGACCCGCCCGCAGGACGCGGCTGTGCCCACGGCCACCCCGGCCGCGGACGGCAAGGGCGATGTAAAAAAAGGCAAGGGACTGGGCATGGCGGGGATCAAGGCCAAAGCACAACACGACCCCATCACCAAATCCCTGAAACCTTATGTGCTCATTGCCTGGGCCCTGGCCGGCATTCTGTGGATTGTCCGCCTGATCGGGGCGTTCCGCAGCAGCGCGCCCGACCGGTTCAAGGACTCCATCATCATCGGCCTGTTCCTGGCTGTGGGCGTGCCCCTGGTGTTCACGGTCATGTTCAGCACGGCCTGGGCCGCCATTGTGATTATCGGCACCAGCGTGGTGGGCCTGGTGTCCACGGAAACCTATGAAGACAAGATTGTGACCATGGCCAACACGGGCCAGGGCATGGGCCTCATCTGCACCCTGTTCGGCCTGGGCCTGCTCATCGGACCGGCCATCGCAGAACGCGACATCGCAGCCATCGGATACGGCATCTACGTAAAAATAGAGCCCACCATCACCGGGCTGTCGCTGTCAATTCTATTGAATATGCTCTTTGGATATGAAGCCAGAAAACGAATCATCAGCCAGCAGCGGTAAGCGCATCAGTTTTTTGATGCCTTACATCGACTTTTGTTTCATGCTCATCATCATCTTCGTGGGCATGCTGTCCATCGCGTACTTTGATCCCGCGGGATTAACGGACATGACCGTGCGCGCGGACGACACCCAGGACCAGAGCGTGGGCGAGTATGAAAACATGCCGCGCGGCGTGGAAACACGCGCCCACGGCACGGGCGGCGAAGCCATCGAGGGCTCGCCCCGCCCCCTTATCGGCAAGGATTTCTCGGGCGGCGCCGTGTACCCCACGCCCTCGCCAACACCCGACGCCGCACCCGAATTCCCCACCCCGGATTCCATGCGCGAGCCCATGGCTTCCAACCACGCGCAGTCCGGTGATGAACCAGGAAACGCATCGCAAAAAGACCTCGACGCCATGCGCAGCCGCCTGTCCCGCCTGCAGAGCGAGAACCAACGGCTGCGGCGCAACCAGGGCGCCCCGGGCCCGGGCGGTCAGAATACAGCCGCAACCGGCCAGGGCGCAGAACAAAACACCGGAACCGGGACTGGTTCAAACACGCAGCAGAACACCGCGCCGCCGGGACCGGACTCATCTCAGGAGGCTTCCAATGCGCCGGACAAGGGCCTCAGCGACCACCTTTACCTGGACCTCAGAACAAACAGCGAACAATGACGCCACCCGCGGACCGCTTTATTCGCGGCCGTTTTTCTTCTACAATAAAAACAGAATGCAACGTTTAAACACCTTCAACCACAGCCGCGCGAGCGGCCTCGCGCTTGCGCCCATCCCGGCCATTCTTGTGCTGTGCGCTGTGCTGTGCATGGCCCTGCCCGCGCGCGCACAGGACGCCGCAACCGGCGCCGATCAGTATTATGTGCACGACCTGATCTTCCCGGACGGTCGCCGCGCCGCAACCATCGCGCCCATGGGCTGGGTGACCCTGGACCACGCCGAACTGGTGTCGCCCGAGGGCTTGCGCATTGTGCTCAAAAGTGACAGCGCCTCCGGGCTCTCGGCCTGCCAGTGGGCCCAGATGCAGGCGCAATTCGTGGATTTCCCATCGGATAAAACCCTGGACGTAAACGCCCATGAACGGCGCGTGGAATGGACCCGCCCGCGCGGCGCACAGAGCGCGTGCCTGGCCTTCGTGGTGTCAGGCCGCAACAGCGCCGTGATCATGCGCGCGGTGCTCGCGGCCGGGGGCACGGCCTACAGCCTGGACACGGGCCGCATGGCCTGGGGCAGCCAGGTGGATGCCGAACGCTTCAGGCGCCTCGAATACATCCTGAATCTTTTCAGCAATTACTTCTATTTCGAAGGCACGGCCGGGTACCGCGAACTGCGCGAAGCCGGCGCCAACGGCAAACCCCTGGACGCAGCCGTGGCCCCGCCAGCGCCGGACAACAGCGGCCCCGGACAATCCGGCGATACAACACCGGACACAGGCCCGCTCACCGATAACGGCTCCACCCCGGACACACCCGCGGCAACCGCGCCTCAGCCGCTCCCCGACCCCGCGGATTACGAGATCCGCAACGGGAGCGGCACCTACCCGCGCGACGCGGACATGGAACGCGCCAAGCGCCTGGTGCGCAAAGGGCGCTACGATGAAGCCGAAGCCATTTTTCGCGGGCTCATGGCCAAAGCGCCCTATGACGCGCGCTCCGGCCTCGGAGACATTGCCGTGGCCAAAGGCGATTACCAGGCCGCTGTCGAAGAATTCCAGGCCGCCATTCTGCTCAACCCGCGCGCGCCTGACGCCTATAACGGACTGGGAAAAATCGCCTTCAACAAGGGCGACTACGATAAAGCCAGACAGTACTTCAACCAGGCCCTGGAAAGCGACCCGTCCGACACTGTGTCCATGACCAACCTGGGCTGGGTGCAGCTCGCACAGGGCGATGTGCCCGGCGCCCAGGAATGGTACCAGAAGGCCCTGGAAGCCGGCCCTTCGCCCGCAGCCGCCACAGGCCTGTACACGGGCCTCACCCAGGTGGCCCTGGCCCGCGGCGAACCGGCCCAGGCCCTCAACTACATCAGTGAACTGCAGCGCGCGGACCCGGACAATGCCGTGGCCCAGGCCGCGCTCGCACAGGCCAATCTCCTGCTCAACGACCCCGAACTGGCGCTCAAGGCCGCGCGCCGCGCCATTGATCGCGACCCGGGCCGACACGAATTCCAATACATCGCCGGGGAGTCGGCCGCGGCCGGCGGCCTGTACGCGGATGCCGCGGCCTATTACGAAAAAGCCATTGAACTGGCCGGGAGCGCGCCCCAGGCGCCCGCCTACTACCTGGCCCTGGCGCGCGCCCATTCCGCGGCCGGCGCTCGCGACGCGGCCCGCGCAACACTGGAACGCGCGAGCAAGGCATTCCCGGACAACCCGGATATCGCGTCCGCCCTGCAAACTCTGGACAGCGGCGGCGCCGAACCCCCGGCCCCGAATTCCCTAAACGCTCCGGGCGCAAATCAAGGGGAGTCCCCGAATACCGGACTGAATACAAACACGGAATGAAACCTATGAGAACCCATTGCCCCCCTGCTCATTTACAACGCGCTCTTTTTATGTGCATGATTCTTTTGTGCGCGGCCGTTTGGACGCAGCCCTCCCACGCAGCCGACCAGAACGCCATGTGCGACCCCAAAACCGCTCTGGAAGAAATCGAGCAAAACCAGGCCGAAGCCGATGCGCTCATGGCCTACACCGTGGAAGCCCTGGTGCGGCGCCTGCGCTGCGCGGTGTCCACAAGCGTGATGGACTCCATCCGCAAAGACCCGGGATCCGCGGAAGTCCTGCTGGGTGAGAAAGCGCCCGAATGCTACGCCAAAATGACTGCTGTCTACGATGCAGACACGGCTGATACCGTGCAGGCCATGATTGATGCCGTGGCCGAAGCCATGGAGCGCGTGCTTATGGATCGCGGATGCCCGCGCATGCATGAGGAAGTCGCGGCCCTGATCGGGGAAGAATACCGCCACCGCGTGGAGCAAATCCAATTCATGACGTGTGTGAACGAGCTGCGCCGCCTGGCATCGGCGCAAAGCATTTTATACAGCGAACAAAACAGATACACGGACGACATCAAAGTTCTGGCCAAATGGCTGGCGCCCACCGAATCGGTCGACCAATCCGCGCCAGAAGCCGAAGCGCGCGTGGCCCAGGCATGCTGCGGTGCAGCCGGGTGCGACCCGGATGATGAATCCGTGGCCTGGGACGCGCAGTGGGGCATGGAACTTGAAGACGAAGAGTTCGCCCTGTACGGGTACCCTATCGGCGGCCCAGGATGCCTCATTATGGTCACGCCTCAAGGCGTGGATCCCACCTCCGTGGACCTGTGCATCGAGGAAAGCGATGACTCCGGCGAATGAACGCGGGTTGACTCCCCCCGAAAAACAGCGGTAAACTTTACCGGGCCGCAACTGGCCGGGAGGACCGACCTTGAGACCAAACGGAAAGCATATCGCCGCCGAATTCATCGACTGTAAAATCAAAACCCTCGCCGACCCCCAGAAAATGGAAAAGCTCGTGGCGTCCGCTGTAAAGAAAAGCGGATTCTCCCTCATCGGCCTCACAAGCTACGCATACGAACCGCACGGCATGACCGTTGTCGGCGTAATCGGCGAATCGCACGTGGCCGTGCACACCTACCCCGAAGCCGGACACGCGTCCGTGGATGTGTTCACCTGCGTGGGCGACCCCCTGCCCCTTTACCAGGAACTTAAAAAACGCCTCAAACCAAGCCAGACGCGGGTTCTCGATTTGCTGCGCGGCAACCCGCTCTCCGTGCTCGAACGCAACGCCGTGCGCAATTCATCAAGCGCGGGCTTCGAGGTCACATACTTTGCGGAAAAATACCTGTACCGCAAACAGTCTCCATTCCAGTACATCGAAATCATGGAAAACGCGGACTTCGGCCGGGTGCTGTTCCTGGACAATGATCTGCAGATTGCCGAGTCCGACGCGCATATCTACAACCAGGCCATGGTCGGCCCCCTGGCCGATCGCCTGGGCGCAATGAAAAAGGTGGCCATCCTTGGAGGCGGCGACGGCGGCATCCTGTACGAAACCCTGCGCCGCGGCGCGCGCCACGCCGTGCTCATCGACATCGACGGCGATGTGGTGGACGCTTCCCAGAAACACCTGCAGGCAATCCACAACAATTCCTTCGCCGACCCCCGCGCAAAGGTCGTCATCGGCGACGCCCTCAAATACATGAAAAAACACCGCGGGTTCGACGCCGTTATCTCCGACCTCACCATGCATCCCGAGCACCTCACGGACATGAAACGCAAGTCCTTCCTGGACAGCATGTTCTGCAGCGCGGCCCAGGCCATGCGCCCGGACGGCGTGCTCAGCATGCAGTGCTGCTCCCTGCACGACAAGCCCACCCGCAAGGTTTTGGGCAAAATCCTCAAAAAATACTTCCGCGACATCGAGTACTCGGACGTGTTCATTCCCTCGTTCTGCGAGCGCTGGCTCTTTGCCGTGATGCGCAAAAAAGCGTAAGCCGCAAGCCCCTCATGTTGAATCCATAAAATCCGCGCAATCCCTGCATATTCCCCCCGCTGCCTTGCAATTCTCCCATGCACGGCGGATAATATTCAGGCACATTTTTAAAAAGGACAAATAGCGAAAACACACGCGGGGGGACGTACGCCATGCCGGATACGAATGGCCGCATTTTCATTGAATTGCAGGACGCGGACGGCGCAAACGGCGCTGTTGCCGTTCGGTGGCAGACGCCGGACGGGCAGTCCGGCGCCCACACCATTCCCGAGGATGCGGCGCGCGATATCAGCGAACAGGCCGAGCGCTTCATGCGCCTGGAATTTTTCATCGACACATCAAAGCAAGTCGTTCTGGGAAAAAACATTTTTCAACAGCTCAACGGGCCGGACAATTTTCTGGGCGCATTGCTCGACAACAGCGGCGAAACTTTTGAATTATGCATCCGCGCGGGCACGGACCGCATTTCCCTGTGGCCCTTCGAGTTGCTGGACACCATGGGCTCCTTCCACATCCTGCGTCCCGGGCGCACGGCCGCAGCGTCCCCGGGCGCGCCAGTCCAGGGCCGCAGGCTCGCGCTCCTGTTCATGGCCTGCTCCCCCACGTTTGTCTCGAACAAGGACCAGACCCTGAATTACGAGGCCGAGGAAGAGGCCATCTACAAGGCCACGGGCAAGACCTTCGTGGACCTGGATTTCGAGGATTCCGGATCCCTGCGGGGCCTGCACGAAAGGCTCGAAACCCATGCATACAATATCCTGCACCTGTCCGGCCACGCCGATATCCACACGACCCAAGGCCCTGTATTTTTAATGGAAAACCAATTCGGCGAGCAAGAAACGGTGCGGCCCATCGAGCTGTGGAACAAGGGGCTGAAAACGTGTCCGCCGCAAGTGGTTTTCGTGTCCGGCTGCCGCACCGGGGAATCGCGCGAAAACGAGGCCGCATCCTCATTCTGCGAACAGCTTGTGGAATACGGCGTGCCTGCGGCCCTGGGCTGGGGCCGGTCCGTGGACGATGCCGCGGCCACGCGCGCCGCGGAACTGCTGTACCACGAAATGGCACTGGGCCGCAACCTGTTTCAATCCGTGTCCAGGGTGCGCGAAACCCTGCGCGCCCAAGGCGATGTGTACTGGCCGTTCCTGCGAATCTTCACGGCCAGAGGGCTCAACGATTTCGCCATTGTCACACCCCCGGGCCACACCCCGCCCCCGCCCCGGCCCCGCGAAACAAAACACAAACAGCTCGTTTCCGCCAGGGTCAAGGTCCTGGACCGCGGGTTCGTGGGCCGCAGGCGCGAAATGCAGACCGCCCTGCGCGCTTTATTGAAAGACGAGGACAATGCCGCGGGCGTGCTCCTGCACGGCACCGGCGGCCTGGGCAAATCCACGCTCGCCGGTAAACTCATCCAGCGCATGCCCGATTACCACCTCATCATCATCCGCGGCCGCCTGGACGCCGCCACATTCATCAACGCGCTCGAAGTCGCCTTTGCCCGCGCCGGCGATCACGGCATACAAGCTGCCAAAGCCCTGAACCAGCTCAAAGAAGCGGGCTTCCATTTCAAGCAACAGCTCGACCACTTATGCGCTTCAGTATTCCCGGAAATGCCCTTCCTGTTTCTCCTGGACAATTTCGAGGACAACATGATCCCCAAAGCCGCGCGCGTGGACCATTTCCACGATTACGCGCGCGAAGTTCTGGAACCGCTCCTTGAAGGCATCCGCGACAACCTCGGCAGCACCCGTGTGATTATGACCTCGCGCTTCATGCCTCCGGAGCCGGTGCCCATTGACAACTTCCTGCTGCCCATCAACCCGCCGTCCCTGCGCGGACCAGACGAAAAAAAGAAAGCCGCGCGCCTGCCCGGCATAAATCAGGCCGATGACGATCTTAAAAAAGAACTCATTGCCGCAGGAAAAGGAAACCCCAAACTTCTGGAACTGATCGATGAAGCTGCAATATCCGTGCCCCCGGATGAGTTAAAGGACGTGTTAAAAACGGTGCGCGGCCAGGAACAGGACTTCATCGCCAAGCACATCAGCTACGTGCTCATCGATCTCGAAGATGATGATTTCGCGCAATTCATGAACCAGGCAGCAGTGTTCCACATCCCGGTTCCTCCCAAGGCGTTCGAGGCCGTGTCCACCGTTCCCGACGCGGAACAGCACCTTCAGCGCGCCGTGGAAATGAGCCTCATCGAAGCCGACATCTCAGCACACAAAGACCAAACCTGCCACATGGTCAGCCCGCTCATCCGCAAGTCATTATTCCAAAATCTTGACTCCGCCGCACAAACACAAGCCCACCAGGCCGCGGCCATTTATCTCAAGGAATTATCTGACTCATTGAAAAAAGAGGGAGGAACACAATGGACCATCTATTCCTTTGCTGCCGTGGATCATGCCCTGACCTGCAAGGATACGGACATCGCAGCCGCAGAAGCCGCCACATTAATAAGTTTTTTCAAGCGCAACCTTGCATATGAGCAGGCAATGGAGTTCGCAGAATATGTAGCAAACAGTTTTTCCGAAACGCCCGGGCCTTCCCAGGGCTTAATCGGCTTTTATATCCAAAAAGGACTGCTTCTGCTTGAAACCGGAACCCACCGGAAAGCGCTTGCGGATTTTGAAAACGCAAGGCGCATTTGCGCTCAAGTGCACAACACTGAACATTCCGATATAGCCGCAATTTTAAATAATATGGGCTCGGCCTATGAAGCCCTCGGCGATGCGAAACGCGCCATTGAGTACTTCGAAAAGGCGCTGAAGATCGACCTTGCCGTTTTCGGCGACTCTCATCCTAATGTGGCGATAAGATATAACAACCTGGGCGAGTCCTATAGAGACCTCGGCGAGGTCCCTCGCGCCATTGAGTACTTCGAAAAGGCTCTGAAGATCGACCTTGCCGTTTTCGGCGATTCTCATCCCAATGTGGCGATAAGCTTCAACAACCTGGGCTTGGCCTATAAAGAACTCGGTGATGCAGCTCGCGCCATTGAATACTTCGAACAGGCTCTCAAGATCGACCTCGCCGTTTTCGGCGACTCTCATCCCGACACCGCGACTGACTTTAACAACCTGGGCTTGGCCTATAAAAACCTCGGCGATGCAGCTCGCGCCATTGAATACTACGAAAAAGCTTTGAAGATATTTTTGGCTGTTTTCGGCGATTCTCATCCCAATGTGGCGATAAGCTTCAACAACCTGGGCTTGGCCTATAAAGACCTTGGTGATGCGGCACGCGCCATTGAATACTTCGAACAGGCTCTCAAGATCGACCTTGCCGTTTTCGGCGACTCTCATCCTATGGTGGCAACAAGATACAACAACCTGGGCTCGGTCTATCAAGACCTCGGCGATGCAGCTCGCTCCATTGAATACTTCGAAAAGGCTCTGAATATCGACCTTGCCGTTTTCGGCGACTCTCATCCTAAGGTAGCAATAAGGTACAACAACTTGGGCTCGGCCTATAAAGACCTCGGCGATGCGGCTCGCGCCATTGAGTACTTCGAAAAAACCCTGACTATTCTTGATCAAGTGTACGACGGTCCTCACCCTTATAAAGGATTTACCTTGGAAAGTCTTGCAGATCTGTTAATGCAACAGCATAATGCGGAAGATTTCAAAAAAGGCCTCGAAATGCTCATTGAATCCCTCAAGAACCTCAAAGCCACGCTTGGCAACGAACATCCCGATACGCGCCGTGTGGCTGAAAGGCTCGAATCCATTTTCAACCAGAACAAAGATCAACAGGCGGATGAAGATACAGGCGAGGAGGAATAATAATCGCCTATCGAAAAACAGCACCCAGCCCCAATCCGTAAAATCCGCGCAATCCCTGCTTATCCCCCCGCTGCCCGAGCACGCCCTGTCCAGCGCTTCAATTTTCCACGCCCCATCAAAACCGTGGCGTGTTTGTCGTATAATAAAATCAAATCTGTCCATACTCCCTCCCCCGGGAATCCGTGCGAAAGCGAGGCCGTCGAGCCATGCCGCGACAGGCGTTTAATCAGGGAATCGAATTGTACGAAAACCAGTCCTACGACGAGGCCGTGGCCGCGCACTCGCGCGCCATCGGCGCCGACGCGGAGTTTGCTGACGCTTACCTGGCCCGGGGCAACGCCTACTTCCAGCTCGGCAAATTCGACCTGGCCCTGCGCGACTATGACCTGGCCATCGCCCTGCGCCCGGACCACGCGCCCGCATACGTGAACCGCGGCGTGGTGCGCCGCCAGATGAACCGTCACCAGGACGCCCTGGACGATTTAACGCGCGCCCTGGAACTCGACCCCAATTACGTGGGCGCCCTGTTCCGCCGCGCCAACACTTACTGCCTCATGGGCGACATCGACAGCGCCATCGCCGACTACACAGCCGCCATCGCCCTGCGCCCCGACGATGCCGACCTCCACTACCACCGCAGCTTCGCCTACGACATTAACGAAGAATTCGACAAGGCCATCACCGGCTATACGCAAGTCATCAGCCTGGACAGCGACTATGTGGCCGCCTACACCGGCCGCGCCGAGGACTACACCATCACTGGCCAATATGAACTGGCCGTGGATGACTTCAGCACCATTGCCGGCAAACAGTCGGACAGCCCCCTCGTGTTCCTGCACAGAGGAAAGGTGTACGCGCGCATGGGCCGCCCGGACCTGGCCGCCGCGGACTTCACCCGCACCCTGAACCTGGACCCGGGCAACCGCGACGCCCTGCTGTCCCGCGCCGCCGCGCACCGCGCCACAGGCAACCCCGATGCAGCGGCCAAGGACCTGGCTTGCGCGGCTCAAAACAACACCGATGACTACCAGGCGCTCCTCGAACTGGCCAGCCTGCACCTGGACCGCGCCTTGTATCGCGATGCCCTGGATTGCTATGACCAGGTCATCCAAATCCGGCCCGACCTGCCCGCGGCCCACAACAACCGCGGCCTGGCCCTGCGCGGATGCGGCCTGGACAACGACGCCCTGAACGACTTCAACAAAGCCCTGGAACTGGACCCGGACTATGCGCCCGCATACAATAACCGCGGCCTCGCACGCCAGTCGCGCGGCGACCACCAGGGCGCCATCGCCGACTTCTCCGAGGCCCTGGCCCGCAATCCCCGCTACGCCGTGGCCCTCAACAACCGCGGCGTGTCCCTGCGCCAGTCCGGACACCCCGACGCAGCCATCACCGACTACAACGCGGCCCTGGACATCAACCCCGACTATGCCGTGGCCCTGCACAACCGATCCAAAGCCTTTGTGGACAAAGGCGACCCGGCCCGGGCCGAACAGGACTTCGCGCGCGCGCGCGAACTGGGATTCACCGGCTCGGATGACGACGATTAGCCCCGGCCTCGCCCCGGCCTTCACTCCCCACAGTTTGCCAAGTTCATTTGAACCCGTGCTCCGCAATTGGTATGATCTGCTCAGACAGGTGGTAAGACTGCTTGAACCGGAGGCACATCCGCATGGCATACAAAATCACAACACTCGTAGAAAATTCCGTGGCAACAAGCTTCGGCCTGCTCGCCGAGCACGGCCAGAGCCTGCTCATCGAAGGCCATGACCGCATCATTCTGTTCGACACGGGCCAGGGCAACGCCCTGCTCAACAACGCCAAAAAACTCGGCAAGGATTTGTCCAAAGTCGACACCGTCATTCTCAGCCACGGCCACTACGACCACACCCTGGGCCTGGGGCCGCTCATGGACATCACCACCAGCTTTGAACTCATCGTGCACCCGGACGCGTTCCAGAACAAAGTGGCCATGGTGCCAGGGGCAGACGGGCCCGAATTTAAACCAATAGGCATGCAACTCAGCTTGGAAGATATCAAAAAACGCGGCGTTAAAGTCAACCTGGTCACGCAATCCTACAAAGTCGCACCCGGGCTCATCACATCCGGCGAAATCCCCATGGCCAACGACTTCGAACAAATCGAACCCATCCTCATGGTGGGCAACAACGGCGACAAAGATCTGGACCTGCTGGCCGACGACCTGAGCCTGTTCCTGGAAACCGACAAGGGACTGGTCGTGATCCTGGGCTGCGCGCACCGCGGCATCATAAATATCCTGGACCACGCCCGCAAACTCACAGGCATGGACTCGGTGCACGCCATCATCGGCGGCCTTCACCTGGAGCGCGCACCGGATGACCGCATCCTCAAAACAATTGATAAATTCAAGGAATACGGCATCAGCAAAATCGGTGCCTCGCACTGCACAGGCATCCGCGCTATCGCCGCCATGTACAAGCTTCTGGGCGATGCCATGATGCCCAATTTTGTAGGCGCAACCCTGAGCGTCTGATATTCCCAGGCGTGGACGCACACGCTATACCGTCCGCGACGCACACAGCGTTCAATGCCGCGCAACATTTCGTGGGGATATAGATCTGCGCCCGTAATATAGCTCCCTGGCGAATGCATTAACGCATTCGGGGGCCGTTATTCTCATGGTTCAATTATTTCAACATTCGTCCATCTCAGGATTCTGGTTTGCCGATGATGGCTCCTCAAATACAAATGATATCTGGCCGCTTGAGGATAACCCTTCCCGTGAACACTCTGCCGATTTTCTATTGCTGTCGCTGCGGCGCATCGCGCGGTGGATGCACATTTCCACATTCTTTAATTCGCTGGGCTTGGTCAACCATTGTTTCGCCCCTTCGAAATAGTTCTGCAGTTTGTGGTTTATTTCGTCCAGTCCGGTTAACAGAATCACGGGTATAGAACGCAATGGGGCGGAGGTTTTCAACTGCTGGCAGAGATCAATTCCACTCTTTGCCGGAAGAGCGACATCCATAAGAATCACATCCGGCATATGCTGGCAGGCGATTTCATAAGCCTCCTCACTGGTTTTCGCTGCAAACACAGAATAATTGTGAGCCGTGAGATATTCACACAGGATTTCTCTTTCATCACCATGATCTTCAACAATCAGAATTTTAACTCTCTTCATTGTTCTCCCCCCCATGGCAATGCCTTGAATTTGCGGACTCGCATCAACGGCGCCTGAAAGGCTTATTGGAACATCCGGCTCGTCAATCCACCCCCCGGGAAACAATGCATTGAGCCCCATAAACGAGGGGTCATGGGGCTCGTACATTCTTACAAACAGCAGGCCGCGCCTGTAATCGTGTTCATGCGGAATAAAACCTTTGAATTCTTTGCCGCTGTAACACAACGCGCCGGGAATTCTCTCCCCGTTATGTAAAACAAGATTCCCGTTCACTTTTATATATCCGGTGCCCTGCGTCATGGCGCATGCTCCATTTGTATGTGATAGGTCGACAAACACCATTATACCATATTGGCGCCGGACCAAAACATAATTTCCATAAAAAATCGGTCGGTGTTAAGTGCAGATCATTGGGAGTAAATATGTGGGACAAGATCGGTTTGTGATCTTCAAATGCATTGTCCTTTATTTCAGGAGAAAACCACCGGTTAAGCCGGTGGATGAAATCGTGCTGCAGGCACGTACCGTTACCACCAACAAAGTTGGTGGAATTGTAGGGCGGGGTCACCGCACCCCGCCGTAATCTGTAACCAAGATTCAAAGATTATATCAAAAAGAGCCAAGTAACAGATATCTCGAATAGAGATGAACGGCTTTTATAAGGGAACAAATCGCCGGAAGCAACATGGTTCCGGCGGGGTGCGGTGACCCCGCCCTACAGTTTAATTGTAACTTATCGGCAGCTTACCGCCGGTTTGCATGCGAATCAGTTTATAGGACGAAGTCCGTCCCACAAAAACCACCGACAAAGTCGGTGGTCGTTTATTTTCGGTGAAATCCATTGATGGCCTCAATGGCTTCTGCTGTTTCAAATGTTTTCTGAAGATGTTCGCCGTATCTTGAAAACCAATTGTGACTCAGAGCGAAAAACACGGCCAATCCATGACTGCCGGTTTATAAAGCCGTGCTGAAGACCTCCTCGATCCGGGCCGAGGCCAGGAATCCAGGAGACACGATATTTCATAGTGAAATCCGGGGTGTAACTGCGCCTTGCGGACTATTATTCAGGCATGTTCCTTCATTGGAGACGAGATTGGGATTAAAACACAGACAGATGCTGGCATCCATGCAATTCGACCCTCAGAAGCACACATATTGCAGCGGCTCAGGAGCAGTGAAAGCCAGCTCGCAATTTGATATGGGAAATGCCGGACTATACGAATGCCCGATAATACAGGGGAGAAAACAATGGAAGAAATCAAGAACAAACAGATAGGTGCGGGCGCGGCCATGGCGCAGGCTAATGGTTTCATGAAAAGCCGCTTGATATTGACTGCGGCGGAACTGGACATTTTCACACGGCTCGACAGCAAGCCATGCGGCCCGGACGAGCTTGCCGGTGAAAAGGGAATCGACGCACATGCCACAACCCGTGTTCTGGACGCTCTTGTGGCCATAGGACTGCTGGAAAAAAACGGCGGCTCATACACGCCAACGGAATCAGGCAGATTCTATTCATCAAACCATCCAGAGACTGTGCTCCCCATGATTCTTCACATGAACAATATGTGGGACAGATGGGGGAATTTTACTGATGTTGTGAAAAACGGCGCCCGCACAGAGTCGGCGCCCGGCATCCACATGGACGCTGAAAGCTGGAAGTCATTTATCGGCGCCATGCACGTGATTGCAAGAACGCTTTCGGTAAAGATATCGGAAGCATACGATGCCAGCCGTTTCAAGCGGCTGCTGGACATTGGCGGCGCTTCGGGCACATATACCATTGCCTTTCTGCGGCGCAACCCCGACATGACTGCCGTGATTTTCGACCTCGAACATATTATCCCCATGGCAAAGGAACGCATTGCAGCCGAAGGGTTTGATAGTCGTGTTGATTTCGCAACAGGTGATTTTTACATCAATGACCTTCCGGGAGGATGCGATTTGGCGCTCCTTTCCGCCATCACTCATCAGAACAGCCCGGAAGCGAACATTGCTCTATACAAGAAGATTTTACAATGCCCTGGAACCCGGAGGAGCGCTGGTTATCCGGGATCATATTATGGATGAAACCCGTGCGAAACCCCTGGCCGGGGCGATGTTTGCGATCAACATGCTCGTGCTGCGCCGGGGCGGGGACACATATACCTTCGACGAAGTCAGAGCTGGACTCGAACAGGCCGGGTTTGTGGATGTACGGCTGATGCGCTCCGGCGAAGTAATGGATTGCCTCGTTGAAGCACGAAAACCAATGGAAACAGCGGGCACTGCTTAAACATACCCGGCAGACATGGGAATTATTCGGAACCGAAAATCCATGCCCCAGCAACTCGATCCCATGCCCGGCTGCTTCAACTGTGCTTTTCGGCTTATCCAAACGATTGCGAAAAACAAGCGTTCCGGAACTCTGCAATTCCCCGCGACCCAAACCGCTGATAAAGGGCTGCTGCCTTGAGCTGCCAGCACACCCAGTTTGCCAGCCGGTTATTTTTGGTGTGACAAAGCACATAACTTTGATGCGATCAATACACAAACAAATAATGCAGTGGCGCACAGGAACAATTTGGATCGAAATGTATACATGTTGCGCGTCCAACATCCTGCTTTTTGTATATAATTAAGATCTATAGTGCTTTTTTTAGGACATTCTATGGGTAGTAATATATCCAACTATTTAAATAAATACAGCACACATAGAATAGATATTTTGCGCAAAATGGCTACCTTTGGGTATGAACAAAATAAATGGCATATAAATTGAACAAAATTGAATAAAGGAATGATTATATTAGTATATAAAAGATAGGACAAAGAGAAAACAGAATTAAAAAGGCAGCCGCAAGAAAAAAATGTTGCAATTTTGTCAAATTTGTTTCGCAACAGTTTTCTATGGGGACATTACTAGATAATGCCGAAGCATTTGGGGAGAGCTATGGGAGATTTTTTCACGCATATCAGCAGAAAAAAGGCTTTGACAATTGGATTTTTATGCGTTCTGGCGCTGCTGTGCACAAGCCGGGCATTTGCCCTGAATGTTCAGTTGGAAGCAGGGTGGAACCTTGTTGAGTCGGCATCGGCTCAGAAGCTGCATATGAATCTATGCTCTTCCACCACTGGGAACGGGGCACAATCTGGTCTATGGTCCCGCATGCGCCTGGTGGAGTGTGCGTCCAGTTCAGATTTCTCACCTGGTCTCGGATTCTGGGTCATGATGAGCAGTGCGCAGACGGTTTCTGTGACGGCGAGTGCAGAGCCCGAGGTTTCTGTGGCGCTCATAAAGGGCTGGAACCTGATCGGCAATCCATTCGATGCGAAGCTGGACCCTGACAAGGATATTCTAATCAACGGCGCAAAATGGCAGAGTTCGAATGTGGTGAATAAGAATATCTGGGATTACAACAGGGCAAAAGGCCTGTATCAGCCGGCCGCACTGCTGATTCCCGGATTGGGATATGCTGTGTTTGCGAATCAAGCCGCTACGTTGACCATGAAAAATCCCAGTGCCGGGCTGCGGCCTGTAAAACCCCTGGAAATTGTGAACGACACACAGGGGCGCGGGTATGTGAAGGGTGAAATCGTGGTTGCCGAGCAAGGCATTGCCCCGGCCGTGCTTGAAAAAAGTCTAATCAAATTCAATGGAAAAATCCTTGCGCACAATGATTTGCTCGGGTTGTATCATATCCGCACGGACAATGCACCGGCGGCTGTGGATCACATCCTTAATCTGAGCAAAAAGAAATCCGGGCTGGCGGTGACGCTGAATTATGTGCTGACTACGGACACCTATCTTCCGGCGGATCCGCCATATCAGGCCGGAGGCGACAGCACGCAGGTATGGGGATTCCATACAATTCATGCACCCGAGGTGTGGAACACATTCGCGGCCCAGGGCCAGCCTGTTGTGGCGGTTCTGGACACAGGCGTTGATGGGTCACACCCTGAACTGGCGGGCCGGCTCGAGGGCGGGCACAATGCGTTATACGGAAACACGGCGGCGGCTGACACGGACGCCAATGGACATGGCACGCGCGTGGCGGGCCTGATAGCGGCCGCGCCGGACAATGGCCAGGGCCTGGCGGGTGTGTGCTTCGGGTGCCGGGTCATGCCGGTAAAAGTGTGCACAGACCAGGGCGAGTGCCCCCTGTCCGCTGTCATCAACGGTATCGTGGCCGCGACGGACGGTGGCGCGGATGTGGTGAATTTAAGTCTGTCTCAGGATTTGGGTGCTGAGGCATTGACGGCCCGGCTTTTGATCGGGCTTGCTGTGAATTACGCGCAGGCCGCGGGTGTGGTTGTGGTGGCGTCTGCGGGCAATGATGGCGAGGCTGCGGACAACATGGTGCCCGCGTCTGTGCCCAATGTACTGGCTGTAGGCGCGGTGGACGACACGGACAGCGCCACTGTTTTTACGAACTACGGGCCTGTGGTGAGGATATGCGCCCCGGGCCAGTCCATATACTCCACGAATGCGGGGGCCACATACACGCGCACCGGGGGCACATCCCTGGCTGCGGCGTTTGTGTCCGGGGCCGCGGGCCTTCTGCGGTCCGCTAATTCCTCGCTCACCCCGCAGCAGGTGCGGAATATTCTGATCAACACTGCCGATGCGATTTCCACAAGCAAGGCCGTGGGCCCGCGCCTGAACCTGCGGTCGGCCATGGATATTGTGGCGCCCATTGCCACGCCTTTCGCCATCACGGGGTTGACCCCGAATCCGCTCACGGCCACGCCGGGCCAGACCCGAACCATTGCCGTGCAAACCACGGTTTCCGGCAATACGGGCGTGACATTCACATGGAGCGCTACGGCCGGGTCCATTGTGGATACCGGCGGCGGCACGGCGGAATGGACGGCGCCGGCAACGCCGGGCCAGTTCACTGTGGCCGCGAAGGCCACGGACGCGTACGGCGCTCTGGACTCGGTCCAGATTCCCGCCGTGGTCACTGCGGGCGGCGCACCCGCGCCTTCTGCCATCACCCTGGACCCACACATGGTGTCTCTGGGCGTGTATCAGTTGCAGCAGTTCACAGCCACGGTTCTGGACCAGTTCGGCAATCCCATGACCGGGGTATCTCTTAGCTGGAGTTACGACAACGCCACCGCCAGGTTCATCGCCCAGGACACGATTGAGGCTGTGAGTGTGGGAACAGGTACGCTCACAGTGACCGCGGCCAACGGGGTTGCAGGCACAGCTTCCGTAATTGTTACGGATAACAACAGCCTGCTGCTGGCGGATGCATGCGATGCGGGTTCTTATCCCATCTGCGCGGATCCGGCCACATGTGCGGGCGGGTGCCTTGCGGGGTGCGATTACTGCATCAAATCCGACTCAAACGGCGTGTGCTCGCTCACCAAAGGGGTGCAAAAGGCTAATTCCGCGGGAACCAATTGGAAAATGTGTTTTGACAAGACCTATGCCGTTTCCGCATACGGCGCCGGATATATCGACTCTTATACATCGACGCATCCGGACTCCGGAAGCATTACGCTCGACATGACCGCGGATCCCTGGAACCGCGAAATGGTATTTACGAACAATCGCCTCACCCTGTGTTCTTCGGGCAATGTGCTCAAGGGCTTCACCATGCTGGACCAGGCCGTGCAGACCGCGCCTAAAATTACGATTTCCCCGAACCCGGCCAACGGCGACTGCACGGGCGCTGCCGCGAACAACAATATCATCTCGGACATGCAATTCGGCACGTCCCGCAACGACGCTCTGGTCACAGTTAGAAGCGTGGGGGCGGTTCTGATCAGCGGGGGCGCATCCAACAATACGATTCAAAACAACTACATGATCAATAACACGACCGCAGCCATTATCCTGGACGGCGCGGCCACCACGGCCAATATTCTCAAGGGCAATATCATCGGCAGCAACCGAACCGGCACGGCGAGCGCGGCCGCGGGCAAGACCAATCTGTCCCACGGCATCCAGATTCTCAACAGCGCCAATGGAACCATCATCGGGTCCGCAGCCGTGGGCGAAGGCAACACCATCGCCTATAACGGCGGCGACGGTATCAATGTAGGCAATGGCTCCAACAACAACCGGGTTATCGGCAATAAAATTTTCACAAACACAGGCATTGCAATCAATAACAACGCCACGGGCAACAATGCCCTGGCCCCGCCCGTGATTCAAAATGTGCCGCCCAACCCGGCGTACATCGCCACAGCGCCGGGCGTGTACACAGTGCGCGGCACGGGCATCAACGGCACAACTGTCTATATTTACCAGGTCACCAACACTGCGGCGCCCGCGGTTGTCCCGGACGGCGCTGGAGAGGCTTACAAGCTTCTGTGCTCGGCGGTTGTGGCCGGGGGCGAATTCATGGCAACGAACTGCAACACATCTGCGGGCCAGTTCCTGACCGCCGTAGCCGTGGACGCCACGGGCAATACATCCCAGTGCGGAACTAACCATGAAATTGTGAACCTGCCGCCCACGGCCGCTGCAGGGCCGGACCGGTTCCTGGTCAACCCCGGCATCCTGGTCACGCTCAGCGGCGGGGGCAGCAGCGACCCCAACCTGGACCCGCTCATGTACACATGGACCCAGACCAGCGGCCCCGTGGTTGCACTGTCTTCCACAACCGTGGCCACGCCCACGTTCACGCCCGCCACCCCGGGCACGTACATTTTCCAGCTCACGGTGGCGGACGCTGTGTCCAATGACACGGATTCCGTGACCATCGTGGTCAACTCCGTGCCTGAGGCCGATGCGGGAGCTCCCCAGAATATCCCCGGAACCGGAATTCTGGTCACGCTCGACGGAAGCGGCAGCAGTGATGCGGATACGCATCCCATGACATTTGAGTGGACCAACACGGCCGGGCCCGCGGCTGTGACTTTATCAAACATCAACGCCACCAGCCCCACGTTCACACCAGGCACCTGCGGGGACTATACATTCGAGCTGGAGGTATCGGACGGATACGCAAGCAGTACGCCCGACTCTGTGATTATCGACGTGAACTGCCTGCCCACGGCCGATGCGGGCGCTCCCCAGAATATCGCCCAGGAAGGCATTCTCATCACCCTGGACGGCAGTGGCAGCTCCGACCCGGATTTCGACCCCCTGGCGTTCCAGTGGCTCAACACCGCGGGCCCGGCAGCGGTCACGCTTTCCAACAACGGCGCCACCAGCCCCACATTCACGCCCGGAACATGCGGCAATTATTCGTTCAGTCTCACGGTCAATGACGGCCAGGCCACAAGCCCGGTCGATTCCGTGAATATCGATGTGAACTGCGTTCCTATTGCGGACGCGGGCGCGCCTCAGAATATCGCCAACACTGGAATTCTGGTCACACTCGACGGCAGCGCCAGCAATGACCCGGACACCGATCCCATGGCCTTCCAGTGGATTAACACTGCAGGCCCGGCTGCTGTGACGCTCTCCAACAATGGCGCCACCAGCCCCACCTTCACACCAGGAACATGCGGCAATTACACCTTCAGCCTCACAGTTACGGACGGCATAGCCACAAGCGCCGTGGACACCACATCCGTTGCCGTTAACTGCGTACCAACGGCAGACGCGGGCGCGCCTCAATCCATTGACAATCCCACGATTCTCGTGACCCTGGACGGCAGCGCCAGCAGCGATCCGAATTTCGACCCCCTGGCATACCAGTGGCTCAATACCGCGGGCCCGGCCGCTGTGACCCTGTCCAACAACGGGGCCACGAGCCCGACCTTTACTCCGGGCGCGTGCGGTCTTTATACCTTCAGCCTCACGGTAAATGACGGCCAGGCCACAAGCGCTCTGGACACCACGAGTGTTGACGTAAACTGCATACCCATTGCGGACGCGGGCGCGCCTCAGTCCATCAACAATCCCACGATTCTTGTAACCCTGGACGGCAGCGCCAGCTCGGATCCGGACACCGACCCCATGGCGTTCCAATGGATCAATACAGCTGGCCCGGCCGCCGTAACTTTATCCAATAACGGAGCTACCAGCCCAACCTTCACGCCCGGAACCTGCGGCAATTACACCTTCAGCCTCACGGTCACAGACGGCATGGCAACCAGCGCCGTGGACACCACAAGCGTTGATGTGAACTGCGTGCCCATTGCCGACGCAGGCGCGCCTCAGGCTGTTAACAATCCCACGATTCTTGTAACCCTGGATGGCAGCGCCAGCAATGATCCCAATACCGATCCCATGGCCTTCCAATGGATTAATACCGCGGGCCCGGCTGCCGTCACGCTTTCCAACAATGGCGCAACAAGTCCCACGTTCACACCCGGAACATGCGGCCAATACACCTTCAGCCTCACGGTCACAGACGGCATGGCCACCAGCGCCGTGGACACCACCAGCGTTGATGTGAACTGCATTCCCATTGCGGACGCGGGCGCACCTCAATCCATCAACAATCCCACGATTCTTGTAACCCTGGACGGCAGCGCCAGCAGTGACCCGGATACGGATCCCATGGCGTTCCAATGGATTAGCACCGCGGGCCCGGCCGCTGTCACGCTTTCCAATAACGGCGCCACCAGCCCCACCTTCACACCCGGAACCTGCGGCCTGTATTCGTTCAGCCTCACGGTCACGGACGGCATGGCCACCAGCTCCGTGGACACCACCAGTGTTGATGTAAACTGCACGCCCATTGCGGACGCGGGCGCACCCCAGAATATCGCCAACACCGGAATTCTGGTCACACTCGACGGCAGCGGCAGCAGCGACCCGGACACCGACCCCATGGCCTTCCAGTGGATTAACACCGCGGGCCCGGCCGCTGTCACGCTTTCAAACAACGGCGCAACAAGCCCCACGTTCACGCCCGGAACCTGCGGCAATTACACTTTCAGCCTCACGGTCACGGACGGCATGGCCACCAGCTCCGTGGATACCACGAGTGTTGCCGTGAACTGCGCACCCACAGCCGACGCGGGCGCGCCTCAATCCATAGACAATCCCACGATTCTCGTGACCCTGGACGGCAGCGCCAGCAGTGATCCGAATACGGATCCCATGGCCTTCCAGTGGCTCAACACAGCGGGCCCGGCTGCCGTGACCCTGTCCAATAACGGAGCCACGAGCCCGACCTTTACTCCGGGCACTTGCGGTCTTTATACCTTCAGCCTCACGGTGAACGATGGACTGGCAACCAGCGCCGTGGATACCACCAGCGTTGACGTAAACTGCATTCCCATTGCCGATGCGGGCGCGCCTCAATCAACAAATAACCCCACGATTCTTGTGACTCTTGACGGCAGCGGAAGCTCCGACCCGGATACGGACCCCCTGGCGTTCCAATGGATCAATACAGCAGGCCCGGCCGCTGTAACTCTATCCAATAACGGAGCTACCAGCCCCACCTTCACGCCCGGAACCTGCGGCAATTACACCTTCAGCCTCACGGTCACCGACGGCATGGCCACCAGCGCCGTGGACACCACGAATGTTACCGTGAACTGCGTGCCCATCGCGGATGCGGGAGCGGATCAGTCAACAAATAACCCGACAATTCTTGTAACCCTGGACGGCAGCGCCAGCAATGATCCCAATACCGATCCCATGGCGTTCCAATGGATCAATACAGCAGGCCCGGCCGCCGTCACGCTTTCCAACAATGGCGCAACAAGCCCCACGTTCACACCCGGCACATGCGGCCAATACACCTTCAGCCTCACGGTCACAGACGGCATGGCCACCAGCGCCGTGGACACCACCAGCGTTGATGTGAACTGCATTCCCATTGCGGACGCGGGCGCACCTCAATCCATCAACAATCCCACGATTCTTGTAACCCTGGACGGCAGCGCCAGCAGTGACCCGGATACGGATCCCATGGCGTTCCAATGGATTAGCACCGCGGGCCCGGCCGCTGTCACGCTTTCCAATAACGGCGCCACCAGCCCCACCTTCACACCCGGAACCTGCGGCCTGTATTCGTTCAGCCTCACGGTCACGGACGGCATGGCCACCAGCTCCGTGGACACCACCAGTGTTGATGTAAACTGCACGCCCATTGCGGACGCGGGCGCACCCCAGAATATCGCCAACACCGGAATTCTGGTCACACTCGACGGCAGCGGCAGCAGCGACCCGGACACCGACCCCATGGCCTTCCAGTGGATTAACACCGCGGGCCCGGCCGCTGTCACGCTTTCAAACAACGGCGCAACAAGCCCCACGTTCACGCCCGGAACCTGCGGCAATTACACTTTCAGCCTCACGGTCACGGACGGCATGGCCACCAGCTCCGTGGATACCACGAGTGTTGCCGTGAACTGCGCACCCACAGCCGACGCGGGCGCGCCTCAATCCATAGACAATCCCACGATTCTCGTGACCCTGGACGGCAGCGCCAGCAGTGATCCGAATTTGGACCCCCTGGCGTTCCAATGGATTAACACCGCGGGCCCGGCTGCTGTGACCCTGTCCAATAACGGCGCAACAAGCCCCATGTTCACGCCCGGAACCTGCGGCCAATACACCTTCAGCCTCACGGTGAACGACGGCATGGCCACCAGCGCCGTGGACACTACCAGCGTTGACGTAAACTGCATTCCCATTGCAGATGCGGGCGCACCTCAATCAACAGATAACCCCACGATTCTTGTGACTCTTGACGGCAGCGGAAGCTCGGATCCGGACACCGACCCCATGGCGTTCCAATGGATCAATACAGCAGGCCCGGCCGCTGTCACGCTCTCCAATAACGGGGCCACAAGCCCCACGTTCACGCCCGGAACCTGCGGCAGTTATTCGTTCAGCCTCACGGTTACGGACGGCATGGCCACCAGCACCGTGGACACCACCAGCGTTGATGTGAACTGTGCGCCCATTGCAAACGCGGGCCTGGACCAGTCCATTATTGCTCCCGGCATCCTTGTTACCCTGGACGGCAGCGGCAGCAGCGACCCGGACCTGGACCCGCTCGTTTATGAGTGGTCGCAGACCGCTGGACCGGCCGTGGTGTTATCCAATGTAAATGCAATCGGCCCCACGTTCACACCACCCGTGGGCGGTTCTTATACGTTCCAGCTTCTGGTCAGCGACGGGTTCGCCACGAGCGTGGCCGACACTGTGACAATTGCCACTAACTTCCCGCCGGTTGCCGACGCGGGCACGGACCAGGTCAAGATACAGCCCGGCCTGCTCGTAACCCTGGACGGCAGCGGCAGCTCCGACGCCAACCTGGACCCGCTCGCATTCACCTGGACCTTGAACAGCGGCCCTGGCGCAGCGGCACTGTCCAATGCAGCCGCCACCAGCCCCACGTTCACTCCGGCTGTGTGCGGCGACTACATCTTTGACCTGGTTGTGAACGACGGCCAGGCTGACAGCGCCACGGACTCGGTAACCATTGATATAAACTGTGTGCCCATCGCCGATGCGGGCACGGATCAGGCCTTCACGGCCCCGGGCAGCCTTGTTACACTCGATGGCAGCGGCAGCAATGATGCGGACCTGGACCCGCTGGCATTTACATGGACGCAGAGCGCAGGCCCGGCCATTGCCCTCAGCAACGCAGCCGCCACAGGCCCGACATTCACTCCCGCAGCATGCGGGTTTTATACATTCGACCTGGTGGTCAATGACGGGCTCATCAACAGCGCCACGGATTCTGTGAACATCGATGTCAACTGCGTGCCCATCGCTGCTGCTGGCGCCGACCAGTTTGAAAATACGCCCGGCGTTCTTGTCACACTCGACGGCAGCGCCAGCTCGGACGCCAACGGCGATCCGCTCACCTTCTCCTGGTCCCAGACCGCTGGCCCCGCTGCCGTGCTCAGCAGCGCCGCAGCCACAAGTCCCACGTTCACGCCCGCTTCGTGCGGATTCTATACCTTCGACCTCGTAGTCAATGACGGCCAGGCAACCAGCGCTGTGGACACCACCAATGTGGATGTAAACTGTGTGCCCATCGCCGACGCGGGCGCAGACCAGGCATTCAATCAACCCGGCGGTCTCGTGACCCTGGACGGCAGCGGCAGCAGCGACGCGGACCTGGACCCGCTCATATTTGAATGGTCCCAGACTGCGGGACCGGTTGTCACACTCTCGAACATCAACGCCACCGGACCCACATTCACACCGGCCGTGTGCGGATATATCACCTTCGACCTCGTGGTCAATGACGGGTTCGCCAGCAGCACCGCGGATTCCGTGGACATTGATATCAACTGCGTGCCCATCGCCGACGCGGGCCTGGACCAGTCTATCGCCGCGCCGGGCATTCTTGTCACGCTCGACGGCAGCGGCAGCAGCGACGCGGACCTGGACCCGCTCACATTTGAGTGGTCCCAGCTCTCCGGACCCGCGGCCACCCTGTCCAACATCAACGCCACCGGACCCACATTCACTCCCCCCACGGGCGGAATATATATCTTCCAATTGCTGGTCAGCGACGGGTTCGCCACCAGCGTGGCCGACACGGTAACCATCGCCACCAACATGCCGCCGGTTGCCGACGCGGGCACGGACCAGGTCAAGATACAACCCGGCCTGCTCGTAACCCTGGACGGCAGCGGCAGCTCCGACGCCAACATGGACCCGCTCGCATTCACCTGGACCCTGAACAGCGGCCCTGGCGCAGCAGCCCTGTCCAATGCAGCCGCCACCAGCCCCACGTTCACTCCGGCTGTGTGCGGCGACTATATCTTTGACCTGGTTGTGAACGACGGCCAGGCTGACAGCGCCACGGACTCGGTAACCATTGACGTGAACTGCATACCCATCGCCGACGCGGGCACGGATCAGGCCTTCACGGCCCCGGGCAGCCTTGTTACGCTTGATGGCAGCGGCAGCAGTGACGCGGACCTGGACCCGCTGGCATTTACATGGACGCAGAGCGCAGGCCCGGCCATCGCCCTCAGCAACGCAGCCGCCACTGGCCCGACCTTCACCCCCGCGGCATGCGGGTTCTATACCTTTGACCTGGTGGTCAATGACGGGCTCATCAACAGCGCCACGGATTCTGTGAACATCGATGTCAACTGCGTGCCCATCGCTGCTGCTGGCGCCGACCAGTTTGAAAATACGCCCGGCGTTCTTGTCACACTCGACGGCAGCGCCAGCTCGGACGCCAACGGCGATCCGCTCACCTTCTCCTGGTCCCAGACCGCTGGCCCCGCTGCCGTGCTCAGCAGCGCCGCAGCCACAAGTCCCACGTTCACGCCCGCTTCGTGCGGATTCTATACCTTCGACCTCGTAGTCAATGACGGCCAGGCAACCAGCGCTGTGGACACCACCAATGTGGATGTAAACTGTGTGCCCATCGCCGACGCGGGCGCAGACCAGGCATTCAATCAACCCGGCGGTCTCGTGACCCTGGACGGCAGCGGCAGCAGCGACGCGGACCTGGACCCGCTCATATTTGAATGGTCCCAGACTGCGGGACCGGTTGTCACACTCTCGAACATCAACGCCACCGGACCCACATTCACACCGGCCGTGTGCGGATATATCACCTTCGACCTCGTGGTCAATGACGGGTTCGCCAGCAGCACCGCGGATTCCGTGGACATCGATATCAACTGCGTGCCCATCGCCGACGCGGGCCTGGACCAGTTTATTTCCGCACCCGGAATCCTCGTAAACCTTGACGGTACGGCCAGCAGCGACGCCAACGGCGACCCGCTCACCTACGCGTGGTCCCAGGTGTCCGGCCCGGCCGCAGTGCTTTCCAGCACCACCTCCGCCACACCCACATTCACACCCGCCGTTGGCGGCGTGTATGTGTTCCAGCTCATTGTGAATGACGGAAAAATCAACAGCGTGGCCGACACCGTGACCATCGCCACCAACATCCCACCGGTTGCAGACGCAGGCGCGGACCAGTTCATTAATGAACCCAACCTGCTCGTGACCCTGGACGGCAGCGCCAGCAGCGACGCCAACCTGGACCCGCTTCTCTTTTCCTGGACCCAGGTCTCGGGCGCGGGCGTGGTCCTGGCCGGAGCCAACGCCACCAGCCCAACCTTCACTCCCGCGGCATGCGGCGACTTCGGATTTGAACTCGTAGTCAATGACACACATACCAACAGCACGCCGGACTACGCCACGGTTACCGTGAACTGCGTGCCCGTGGCCGACGCGGGCGCAGACCAGTTCGCCTCGCAGCCCGGCCTGCTCGCCACGCTCGACGGCGGCGGCAGCTCCGACGCGGACTTTGATCCCCTCGGCTTCACATGGATCCAGACCGGCGGCCCAGCCGTGGCCCTGTCCAATAACGGCGCCACCAGCCCCACCTTCACGCCCGCCACGTGCGGCGCCTATGACTTCGACCTGACCGTAACCGACGGATTCGCCACCAGCACCGTGGACTCCATGACCTATACCGTAAACTGTGTGCCCATCGCCGACGCCGGACTCGATCAGAATCTCAACAATATCGGCATCCTCGTAACCCTGGACGGCAGCGCCAGTTCCGACCCGGACGGCAACCCGCTCACCTATTTCTGGACCCAGATCAGCGGGCCCGCTGTCACTCTCTCGTCCACATCCACGGTCAACCCCACATTCACCCCCACTGTGGGCGCCACCTATGAATTCCAGCTCATCGTGAATGACGGGTTTGTGGACAGCCCCGCCGATACCGTGGTCATCGCCGTAAACACCCAGCCCGTAGCCAATGCCGGAACCGACCAGTTTATCAATGAACCGGGACTGCTCGTAACCCTGGACGGCAGCGCAAGCTCGGACGCGGACGGCGACCCGCTCACCTTTGCCTGGACCCAGTCAGCAGGCGCGGCTGTGGCCCTTTCCAGCAACACCGCCACCAGCCCCACCTTCACGCCCGCCACATGCGGGGACTATTCCTTTGATCTCATCGTGAACGACGGCATCATCGACAGCAACGTGGATTCCGTAGACCTGACCATAAACTGCGTGCCTATTGCCGACGCCGGAACAGACCAGAACATCAACGGCCTGGGCGTGCTCGTATTCCTGGACGGCACTGGCAGCAGCGACCCGGACGGCAACCCGCTCACCTACATGTGGACCCAGATCAGCGGGCCCGCCCACACCCTGTCCAGCGCCACATCCCCCACGCCCACATTCACCACCGCAGTCGGCGGTCTCATCGTTTTCCAACTCGTGGTCAATGATGGATTCGCCACCAGCGTGGCCGACACCGTGACCATCGACGTGAATTATCCGCCCATCGCCGACGCCGGCCCGGACCAGTTCTTCACCCAGCCCGGCAGCCTGGTCACCCTGGACGGGGGTGCAAGCTATGACCCCGAGGGCTCGCCCATCACCTTCGCCTGGACCCAGTCCGGAGGCCCGGCCGTGGCCCTGTCCGCACCCGCGGCCACGGTCACAACCTTCACAGCCGCCGTGTGCGGCGACTACACATTCGACCTGATCGTCAACGACGGACTCACCAACAGCACGCCCGATTCCGTGACCATCGACGTGAACTGCGTACCCGTGGCGAACGCCGGGCCGGACTTCACCTACCTCAGCGGCGCCCCGCAGCTTACCGGCTGGACCGTACCCCTGAACGGCGGGGGCAGCTCGGACGCGGACCTTGACCCGCTCACCTACTCATGGACCATGCTCAGCGGCCCGACACCGGGCAATTTCTGGAATACCACAGCCACGCAGGCGTCCTTTATCGGCGACATGTCCGGCTCCTATGTGTTCCAGCTCATCGTGAACGACGGATACGTGAACAGCGCGCCCGACACCATGGCAATCGACATGGAAGCCGGCCCCAGCCCCCCCGGGTCCATGTCTATCAGCAACGCCAACCAGGGCCAGCTCGAAATCTCCTGGACCGCACCCACCACCCGCGTGGACGGCACCCCGCTCGTGAACCCGGGCCTCAACAGCTACAATGTGTTCCGCAGCAGCACATCCGGCGGGCCGTATACACAGATCGCCAACATCAGCTCCGCCACATCCACTTACGTGGACAACACCATCAAACCGTTCAAAACCTTCTGCTACGTGCTCCAGGCCGTGACCGACCCCTATCCCGCGCCCTTCAATGCGCCCGGAATCAGCACGTACTCCACCGAGGTCTGCGCCGCGGCCCTGCCCGTGCCCTTCAAGTTCCTCACCCAGTGCGGCAACCCCTATGAGCCCGGCAACGTCCTGCCCGCCAGCACTCCGGGCAAATTCAACCATCCCACGGCCGTTGCCCTGGACCACGCCGGCTTTATGTACATCGCCGACACAGACAACAACCGCGTCCAGAAATTCACAGACACCTGCGTGTACCAGCAGGTCTGGGGCGGCATAGGCACCACCAACGGCAAATTCATCAGGCCCATGGGCATAGCCCATAACCCGGCCAACGGCTACATCTACGTGGCCGACAGCTACAACCGCGTGCAGTACTTCAACACCAGCGGAACCTTCATCGGGAAAATCGCTGTTACAGGCGCTTTGTCCGTGGACGCCGATGCCTCCGGCGATATTTTCGTCACCTCCACCAGCGGCTACATCTATCACTACACATGGAACGGAAAACTGATAAACAAATTCCTGAAAACCGGCGCATCCGGCATCACCACAGGCGGCTCCGGCCTCGTGATCGGCGACGCCACCGCCAGCCAGGCCCACATCTACTCCACAGGCGGCTCTCTCACCACATCCTTCGGCGCACCGGGCAACGACCCCGGGGAACTCAACACCCCCTTCGGCGTGGCCACGGACGATGCCGGAAACTTCTACGTGGCCGACACCGGCAACAACAGGGTGCAAATGTACGACTCCGCTTATGACGTAATCAACATCATCGGCAGCTACGGCTTCGTTGCCGGGCAGATGTACAACCCCAAAGACATGGACGTGGACGCCGCCGGCAAAGTCTTCGTGGTGGACCAGTACAACAACCGCATGCAAATCTACGAAGCGCCATAGCCCGCGCCATGGAATTGGAATTAACACAATCACAGGGCTCCCATTGGGAGCCCTGTTTTATTAGTGTATCCAGAGACTATATTTGTTGCCTCAAGGAATAATTCAAAAATATTCCAACCTTGTGTTAAGATCTCTTACTATTCAGCCGATAAGAAGAAATAAGGAAATGTGTCTTCAGGCCGCGCCTCTGTTCGTGGTGTGGTTGGCATTGCCTTAAAATTGGTGCATATAGTAATGCACTTACACAATGCCTGCTGTGTATTAGCCGCAGGCATAATACTACTATTGTGGACAGAGCACGCAGGGTGTGTCCTGTCCGCATACCGTAATATTTTATTACGGCATGCCAGGGCCTTGGGTTTAAATTGCGCTTGCGCAAAATCGAAAGGAGGCCCGCGGCTGCGTTGTGTTTACATCACTCGCAACGCGCGCGGGAACCATTACTATGGACTTAAACAGCATGTCAATCTCTTTGCTCAATCAATACCGCCACGTGACCGGAGATGGCAACACGCTTACCAACCAGTTGTCATCGGGGCAGCGCCTCGTGCGCAGCAGCATCGACCCATCGGGCCTCGCCATTGCCAAAGGCATGCAGGCCCAGATCCGCGGCTCCAACGTAGCCACGCACAACGCCCAGGAAACCATTCAGTTGCTGCGCCTCGCCGATTCCGTGCTCGAAAAAACAACAGACTTGGTCATGCGCATCCGCGACCTGGGCCTGCGCATGGCCAACCAGGCCACATCCAATACCAAAAGCAGCACAAACCCCTTCCAGATTACATCCTCGGATCAGAGGCAGATGTATGACGAAATGGGCGCACTGGCCGAGGAAATCCGCCGCCAGCTCGGGGGGCTGCCCCTGTCCGGACCGCCGTTCATCATCACCGAAAGCGCCACCAAATATAATGGCAAAGATCTGTTCTTCGCCGCCTTTGACAGCGGCCAAAACACGCAGGTCGGCCCCAATGCATCCGCAGAAAACTCTCTATCCGTCGTAATACCCTCCATGACCGATATCGCCGACAGTGTCCCGGTCCCAGCCGTTCCGTTCCCAGGCACCTTCACAGCCAAAGACTTCGCGGACTTCGGCCTCATTCAAGTCACGGCAATGGACGAAGACATCGAAAAGATCAACGATGTGCGCACCATCCTCGGCTCTCAAGCCAACGCCCTTGAAAACGTCATCAACGACCTCAATACACAGACCATCAACCTGGCCCGAGCCAATTCTCAAATCAGTGATGTGAACATGGCCGAAGCCGCCAGCGAACTCAAACAGAACATGATTACACAGTCCACCATGAACAAAGCCCTGCTTTACATGAATGACATGCAAAGCCTGAAGATCGAAATTCTTGGTGTCCTGCCGATTTACATGAATCAGGAAAAATAAGTATCTACAGACAATAGGGTCTTTATTATCGAAAACCAGCGGGCGCGCCCCTGCCCGCAATAATAGATGCCGCACACTCAATTCCCAATCGTGTTTGCGCCGCTGATTTTCTTATTTGTTTCGCACCTTTTTTTCTTGGCGCCAAAGTGTTTCTACCCGATTGAAGATGCATGCCTCGATATTGATTAAACAATCACACCACATAAAGCAATCCCGGAAAACAATGTAGCGGCCGCAGTGCG
>Ga0351973_1043_pt1 | contig 38539 bp, 31 predicted proteins | sample BONcelFGM3001E14_FD_206745 | JGI IMG/M metagenome (GOLD analysis project Ga0351973, IMG submission 206745) | Enriched cells from coal bed in the Powder River Basin, Montana, United States - BONCAT cells FGM rep3 HSBNCT.FGM.300.1.E14 ...
GCGATCCCCCCGACACGTTTTTGTCGGGGGGATCGCCCGTGGAAAGTTTTGGGAGGATTCTTAAGGAACCCTTTTTCAAAAGGGTTCCTTAAGTCGTCGAAGACGCCCTGAATCTTTTCTTTTTCTTCTTCTTTTTTTTCCTTTCTCTTCCTTCTTTCTTTCTTTTCTTTTTCTCTTATCCGCGCCCTACTCGTTTTTGACGCGGAATGACTGTTTCATGGGGGAATCGCCCTCGATGGCTGCGCGGAACAACCAGTTGAAATTGTGCTGGCTCACCTTGAGCAGGATCTCGTTCGGGCCTTTTTTGAATTTGGCCTGCACCACATCCGTGGCGGTTTCCATGCCGCGCCACCCGGACTTGCTCAGGACTTTTTCACCGTTCACCCACATCTCGGACGCATCGTCGCTGTTGATGCGGAACGTCACATCCTGATCCTCTTTGGAAACAATATAAGTCACGGCATAGGCGATGGCGTTGTCGCGGTGCAGGTTGTAGAAATGCTCCTGGAGGTCCACCACGCCGTCGGCGCCTGCCGCAGCGCGGCGCCAGGTGAGGCCCGGGGCTGTGGCGCTGTCGCTGGCTTTATATATCGCGTCGAAATCCACGCCCCCGTCCTCGGGGCCGAGCTTGTAATTGGCGAGGTCGTCGCGCTTGTAATCGAACGGGCCCACGATGGACCACCTGGTGAGCCAGTGGTTGTGCGTACTCATGACATCGGACACGCTCAAGGCTTTGCCGTTGATGGTGAAATCGGCCTGGATGATATTCTGGAGGCGCACGCCGAACTCGGGCGGCGCGGGCGGCAGCTCGAAGTCCTGGGCATCGTAGCGCGCGGGGTGCGCGACCGTGTACTCTTTGGCCGCCAGTTCCTTTCTGGTGTTGCCGCAAAGCTCCACGACCCTGAGGGTGAATTTGTCTCCGTCGAGCATTCCGGGCGCGGCGTAGAAATAGGCGCGCGGGAAGCTTTTGTAATAGTACAGGGAGTCGTATTTCTGGAACATGCCCACGCCGCCGATGGCGAGCAGGGTGTTGCGGAACGGCCCCGCGGGATATTCGTTGGCGTAGGACACGGCCTCGTTTTTGATATTCCCCGGGTCCGCGGCTTTTTCGCCGAGCAGGCCCTTGAGGCGGCGCTCCGCGGCTTTGCGTTTCAGCAACTGCGGATCCGCGTCCGCGGCGGCCACGGACACCTCATGCCCGAAGGTGATATCTTCGGCGGGAATGCGGATAAGGTTCATGATGCTTTGCGCGTCATATTCCACGGGGATGGCGTTTTCGTAAGAGCCCTGGTCCCCGGGCAGGATGGTCTTCAATGTGGCGGTTTCGGCTTTTTGCGTGAACGGCAGTTGCACGGTGATGGCGCGTTTTTCAAGCTGGCCGTCATATGTGCCGCGCGCGGGCATGACCGTAACCGTGACGCGGCCGCCGCTGCGCGTGGCGGCCAGGTGCGTTTCCGCATACTGGCCCTCCAAATATTTTGTTGTCACGCCGTCGTCTTCGTAGAGAGTGAATTCGCCGGTGTACCCGTCCGGGCCCGGGAACACGCGCACCACGAGATCCGCCAGGGGCGCGGTGGCCATGCGCTCGGCATAGGGCTGCATGGGGATGGGCGCGCCCCCGCGCGCGTAAAGCGGAAACTCATGGATGGTTCCGGCGGCCAGGGCCTCGTCCCCGCCGTTGAACTGCTCGCCCGTGAACCAGTTGACCCAGCGGCCCTCGGGGAACCATACGACCTGCGCGCCCACGCGGTCCGGGCCCTGGCCCTCGCTCACAATGGGCGCGGCCAGCAGGGAATCGCCGAAGTAATACTGCTGCGGGTTGATGTACGAGCGGGCGTCCTCGGGGTGGAGCATGTACATGCCGCGATTCATGGGCATGGCGTCGCGGAAGCCCTGGCGCGCCGTGGAGTAGATGTAGGGGAACAGTTCGGAGCGCAGGTGGAACGCGGTGCGCATGGCGTTTTCGGCCCAGGAATTATATTTCCACGGGCGGCGGTCCAGCTCGGGGTTGCGTGTGGAGTGCGAGCGCAGGGCTGCGGTGGTGGCGCCGAACTGGGTCCAGCGCACATAGGATTCGGGGATGCGCCGGCCCATGTGCCCGCCGATGTCGTGCGACCAGTAGAACACGCCCACATTGCCGGCGAGCGTGGTGAACGGCACCATGAACTGGAGCATGGCGAACTCGGTGGACGAATCGCCGCTGAAATGCACGGGGTAGCGGTGATCGCCAAAACCCGCGTAGCGGCTGAAGCTCTGGCCGCGCAGGCCGCCGCGGCTCGTGTGGGTGTAATAATAATGGTTAAGGATGCGCAGGTTGGTGAGCCCGGGCACGGTGCGCGTATAGGGATACTGCTGCCAGTCCAGCCACCAGAAATCCACGCCCGCGGCTTCCTTGTCTTCGTGGGTGTGTTTAAAAAGTGTATCCAGATATTTTTTGCTGCCCGCGTCATAGGCCACGGTTTTGCCGGTGGACGGGTCCTCGCCCAGGTCTTTCATGAACGCTTCGTACATGTCCTCGTGCGCGCCCACACCGTCGGCCGGGTGCACGTTCAGCGTGGTGTGCAGGCCCTTTTCATGGAACCATTTCAAAAGGTCCTCGGCATCGGGCAGCAGCTTGCGGTTCCAGGACCAGCCGGTCCACCCGTCCTTGTGCCAGTCCATGTCCATAACCATCACATCCAGGGGGAAATCATGGTTATGATATTCCGCGGCAATCTGGCGGTAGTCGTCGCTGGTGTAGGGCCAGTAGCGGCTGTACCACACGCCCAGGGTGTATTTACGCGGCAGGGGCACGGCGCCCCCGACCTTTGTCATGGCCTGGAGTCCGGACAGGTAATCGTGACCGTAGCCGAACAGGTACCAGTCCGCGCCCGCGGTCTCGGGCCGCGCCTGCACCCAGTCTTTGGTGAACAGGTGCATGGCGGAATCATCCATCAGGAACCAGCCGTCGCGGCTCAGAAAACCCTGGCCCAGGTCCACGGGCTCGCCCACGCCGTCCACGGTGCGGATGGTGCCGCCCAGGTTGCCGGTGTTCTCCATGCCCGGGCGCCAGGTCACAGCCGGGTTGTTTTCCACCTGAATCACCACGGACAGGTTGCCCTCGTGGAACGGCTTGCCGTCATCGTTGTGCGTGAGCAGCATTTTTCCGGTGTCGATGATGAGCGGGTTGAAGGGCCTGCCAATGCCGAATTCCGTGAAAGCCGCGTCCCGGTTCACAGCGAACATGGACGGCGCATCGATAAACTTGCCGTCCTGGGAATACTCCATGCGGATCAAATCCGGCGCAATGACCGTGAACCGCGCATTGCCGTGCACCATAATGTTTTCCTCGCCCGCAGCGGCGCGCGCGCACGGCCACACAACCGCGGCCACGAGCACAAGCATTGCCAGCGCGCTGCTTATTTCAGAATGTCGTAATCTTTTCGTCATTGTCTTCCCCCCCCTATAAATAACAATGTGATTATATCAGATTTGAGCCTTTTACCAGTGCTGTTAACCGACAAAAAGCACATTGTGGCATAGCAATGCATATTTTATTTGCGCGGCCCGTTTTTGTGTTGAAAGTTTTGCAAAACCCATTAAGATAGTATGATTACAAAATACTGCTTTCCCCTGTATTTCAATCAATTGAGTAACAACAGGGCATTGGCAGCGGATCAATTATTATGGGCACTAAACCGCAAAAATTCTCGGGCGGGGTTCACCCGCACGAACACAAGCTCACGGCCGCACAGGCCATTGAGAACATGCCCGCGCCCGCGCGCGCCATTTTCCCGGTGTCCCAGCACATCGGCGCGCCCGCCAGGCCCGTGGTGGCTATCGGGGACCATGTGCTGCGCGGCCAGGTCATCGCCGAGGCCTGCGGATTCGTGTCCGTGCCCATTCATTCCAGCATCAGCGGCGAGGTCGTGGCCATCGGCGATTTTCCGCACCTGCTCGGCCGGCCCATCATGGCCATCGTGGTGGAAAACGACGGCAAAGACGAAGAAGTGGAATACACGCCCGCGAACCCCGCAACCCTGACCCCGGACCAGATTAAAAAGCGCATCACCGCCGGGGGCCTGGTGGGCATGGGCGGCGCCACATTCCCCACGCACGTGAAACTGTCTCCCCCGCCCGAAAAGCCCATCGACACGGTCATCCTCAACGGCGCCGAGTGCGAGCCGTTCCTTACCGCCGACCACCGCACCATGCTGGAAATGCCCGACGATCTGCTTGCGGGCATGGATATCATCATGAAAGCCCTGGGCGTGACCCGCGGGCTCATCGGCATTGAAAACAACAAGCCCGACGCCATCGCGCTGCTCGGGAAAAAAGCGGAAAAATATCCCAATATCGAAGTCATCGGCCTGCATGTGCAGTACCCGCAGGGTTCTGAAAAGCATCTCATAAAATCTCTCACAGGCCGCGAAGTGCCCCCGGGCAAGCTGCCCATGGACGTGAAAGTGGTGGTGCAGAATGTGACCACCGCGGTCATGGTGTACAACGCGGTCACGCTGGGCAAACCGGTCATGGACCGCGTGATCACGGTGAGCGGATTCTCGATAAAGAATCCCAAAAACGTGCGCGCGCGCATCGGCACCCCGTTTTATGAAGTCATCGACTTCTGCGGCGGGCTCAAGGACGATGTGTCCAAAGTGGTTGCGGGCGGCCCCATGATGGGCATGGCCCAGTTCACGCTCAGCGTGCCGGTCATCAAAGGCACCAGCGGCATCCTGGGCCTGCCCCCGCAGATGGTGCAGGATGTGGCGCCGCGCGCGTGTGTGCGCTGCGCGCGCTGCGTGGACTCCTGCCCCATGGGCCTCATGCCCAATGAGCTGGTGGACGCGGTGGACGCCAAAGACTGGGAAAAAGCCGAGCAATTGGGCATTCTGTCCTGCATCGAGTGCGGCTCGTGCGCGTACGCGTGCCTGGGCAAGCGCCCCATCGTACAGGTGCTCAAAAGCGGCAAGGCCGAAGTCATGAAAATGCGACAGAAACGCGACGCCGAAAAAAAGCGGCTGGAAGAAGAAGCCAAAAAATAAGCATGCCGCGGGCGCGGGCCGGAGATTCGGCTTGAAACATGCGCACCGCATTAATAAAAGATAGAATCGTTATCTATAGAGTCAAAAGCAGAGAGAGCGGATTACAGCAGTGGCCAAGAACAAGGGCGTAGAAGTTCCCGAAACCTACCAGATACGGCTGAGCATGTCCGTGTCCCCGCACATTAAGTCCAGGGACGATGTGCCGCGGATCATGCGCGACGTTGTGATTGCCCTGGTCCCCGCGGCCCTGGGCGCAATATTCTATTTCCGCGCGGGCGCGGCCCTGGTCATGGCCGTGTGCATCATGAGCTGCCTTGTGACCGAATACCTGTGTTCAAAATTCCTGTTCGGGCAGCGCGTTGTGATTGACGACTGGAGCGCGGTCATCTGCGGGCTTCTGCTGGCCTTCACCCTGCCGCCGGGCCTGCCCCTGTGGATCGCGGCCATTGGCGGCGCGTGCGCCATCTTCTTCGGCAAAGCGGTTTTCGGCGGCCTGGGACAGAACATCTTCAACCCCGCGCTCGTGGGCCGCGCCATTCTCCTGGCCTCGTGGCCCGTGGCCATGACCACGTGGAAAGCCCCCGCATCCGCGGTGGACGCCGTGACCTCGGCCACGCCCCTGGGCCTGGTCAAGGAAAGCGCAGCGCACGCGGCCGCAACCCTGCCCCGGTACACGGACCTGCTCCTGGGCAATGTCTCGGGCAGCCTGGGAGAAACCTCGGCCCTGCTCCTGCTCCTGGGCGCAGGCTACCTGTTCTACCGCAAAATCATCACCTGGCATATTCCCGTTCCATTCATAGCAACGGTTTTCATTCTTTCGATTTTCACGCGCAACCCGCTGTATGAAATCCTGAGCGGCGGGCTCATGCTGGGCGCGTTCTTCATGGCCACGGACATGGTCACCTCGCCGGTGACGCCGCGCGGGCGCATCATCTTCGGCGCCATGTGCGGGGGGCTCACGTGGCTGATCCGCAACTACGGCGGCTACCCCGAAGGCGTGTGCTACGCCATCCTCATCATGAACTCCGTGGCCCCGCTCATCGACCGCTACACCATCCCGCGCGAATTCGGCGCCAAAAAGGAGGCCGCCGCATGAAAGACGCAGCAAAACTCGGCAGCTTCCTCATGATCGTGTGCGTGCTGGCTTCCCTGGGCCTGGCTGTCACCAACAAGGCCACCGCGCCCATCATCCGGCAGCAGAAGGAAAAAGCCCGGCAGGACGCCATGAGCGCGGTTGTGCCCGCGGCCGCTACTTTCGAGGAAAAAACAAACGACTCGGGCAAGGGCCCGGACACATACGCCATCGGCAAGGACAAAGACGGCAACCCCGTGGGCATGGTGTTCCAGGTGGAGCCGCGCGGCTACGGCGGCCCCCTGAAAATCATGGTGGGCATGGATAACGACCACAAGCTAACCGGCATCCAGATCATGGAAATGCAGGAAACCCCGGGCCTGGGCGCCAAGGCCAAGGATCCCGAATTCATGGGCCAGTTCAGCGGCAAATCCGCCGATCAATTGTTCCTCTCCAACAAAGACGAACAGCAGGGCGCAATCGACGGCATCACCGCAGCCACCATCACGAGCAAAGCCGTGACCAAGGGTGTGCGCGAGGGAACGGAGGCCATGCAGAATGTCCTTCCGTGAATTCACAAAAGGCCTTTATAAGGAAAACCCCACCTTCCGCATCATGCTGGGCATGTGCCCCACCCTGGCTGTAACCACATCCCTGATCAACGGGCTGGGCATGGGCCTGGCAACGGCCGCGGTGCTGGTGTGCTCCAACGCCATGATTTCCCTGGTCCGAAACATCGTTCCCAAGAAAATCCGCATCCCCATATACATCGTGATTATCGCCACGTTCGTAACCATCGCGGACCTCAGCCTGGCCGCGTACACCCCGGACCTGCACAAGTCCCTGGGGCTTTTCATCCCGCTTATCGTGGTCAACTGCATTGTGCTGGGCCGGGCCGAAGCCTTTGCCTCTAGGCACGCGGTGTTCGACTCCATCCTGGACGGGCTGGGCATGGGCCTGGGATTCACCCTGTCCCTGAGCGTGATCGGGAGCATCCGTGAAATCATCGGCGCGGGCACAATTCTCGGCCACCCGCTGCTGGGCGCGGCGTACATGTCGCACCCGTTCCTGTTGTTCGTGCTTCCGGCCGGAGCTTTCTTCACCCTGGCCCTGCTCATGGGTATCATGAACCGCCTGGAGAAGAAATCATGACACAACTGATTCTGATCCTCATCGGCGCGGTGTTCGTCAACAACTTCGTGCTTTCGCGCTTCCTTGGCATCTGCCCGTTCGTGGGCGTATCCAAACGCGTGGAAAGCGCCATCGGCATGGGCATGGCCGTGACCTTTGTCATGCTCCTGGCCGCCACGATTTCGTGGGTCATCTATGAATACCTTCTGGCCTCGTTCGGCCTCGAGTACCTGCGCACCATCGTGTTCATCCTGGTGATCGCGGCCCTGGTGCAGTTTGTGGAAATGGTGATTCAGAAAACCGCGCCCGCCCTGTACAAATCCCTGGGCGTGTACCTGCCGCTCATCACCACCAACTGCGCGGTGCTGGGTATCGCCATCCTGAACATCGACCTGAAATACAATCTGATCCAATCCATGTTCCACGCCCTGGGCGGGGCGCTCGGCTTCACCCTGGCCATGGTCATCATGGCCGGCATCCGCGAGCGGCTCGAAGGGGCCACGGTGCCCGCGTCCCTCAAGGGCGCGCCCATCGCGTTCATCGTGGCCGGTCTCCTGGCCATCGCGTTCATGGGCTTCGCCGGCATGATGTAGCACTGGCCGGCCGCTGGTCTTGTTTTACAATAAATTGTGACTTTAAACCGGGACTGATTGCATGCCTCCAGAAATACTGAACCCCATCCTCATCGTCGGCCTCACGGGTCTGCTGCTCGGCGTGGCCCTGTCCCTGGCCGCAAAGGTTTTTTACATTGAAGTGGACCCGCGCATCGAGCAGGTGGAAGACCTTCTTCCCGGCGCCAACTGCGGCGGTTGCGCATTCCCCGGATGCAGCGGATACGCCGAAGCCGTGGTGGCCGGCAAAGCCGCGCCCAACCTGTGCGTGGTGGATCGCAACTGCGGCCCCGAAATCGCTGAACTGCTGGGCCTGGCCGTGGAAGATAAAGTGCGCTCCGTGGCCGTGGTGAGCTGCCGCGGGGACATGAGCGTAGACAATAAAAAATACGATTACCTGGGCGACATCTCGTGCGCCGAGGCCGTGATCCTGGCCGAGGGGCCAAACCCCTGCCGCTACGGGTGCATGGCCATGGGCTCGTGCGTAAAAGCCTGCAAGTTCGACGCCATCCATTTGCGCGACAAAGAGCCGCCCCTGGTGGACCGCGACAAGTGCGTGGGCTGCGGCGCATGCGTGTCCGCATGTCCCAAAAGCCTCATCACCCTGGCGCCCGAAAACCGCCGCGCCATCGTGCTCTGCTGCAACCACGACAAGGGCCTCAGCGCCAAAAACCAGTGCAAAATCGCCTGCATCGCCTGCGGCAAATGCGCCAAAAGCTGCCCGGAACAGGCCATTGAAATGGCCAACAATCTGCCGGTCATCAACTATGAAAAATGCGTGGCGTGCGGCATGTGCTCCGCTGTCTGCCCCCAGAACACTATCCTGTTCATCGGCCACAACCCCGCCATCGAAATCCTGGAAAAAGAAAAAGCCGCCAAAGCCGCAGCCAAAGCGGAAAAAGAAGAGAAAAGCTGATAAACGCGGCTACCGTCTTAAGCCGTCTTCGACGACTTAAGGGACCCTGTTGAAAATGGGTGTCCATTTGACTCCAGGGAAATCCCATTTCAGCTTAGCGATGAAAAGTGGTGCGGAAATAGACAATACAAAAATCTGTGTGCATTCGGATTATGATGCGCCGCTCCTGATGTCATTGCGAGGCCGCGCATAGCGGCCGTGGCAATCTCAAGAGGTTTCGCGGAGCAACACAGGTACTCGAAATCCAGCGTGCAAGGTCCATAGATTGCCACGTCAGCCTCAAGGCTTCCTCGCAATGACAGCTTCAGAGATGTGGTTCGCTAATCAGCAGAATACTGCCCTCACGCATACAAGCAACGTGGAATATTTTTCAAATAAGCAATTTAAAAAACACGAGAAAATCAGTTGGAGAATGCGAATCAACCACCGAGTCACAGTATGTAATTGGACTGCATGAAAATCCATCGCAATGATTCCGCGAGGCCATTGCCCGGCGCGCCTTGCGCCGGGCAATGGCCCCAAAAAAGTTTTAGGAGGATTTTCAAGGAACCCGTTTTCAAAAGGGTTCCTTGAGTCGTCGAAGACTCTTTATCGCCTTGATCTTTTAATCCTTTATCAACTATCAATCTTCGGGCATGGCCGCGGCCCACCAGATGGAATGCGCATCTTCGGCGGCGCGGTGGAAGCCGGCTCGGGACAGCGCCTTTTGCGCGGGCACATTGTCCGTGGCGGTCTGGGCTGCCAGCACGCGCACGGCGGGCTGGCTCAGCACCCAGTGGGTCACCGCGGGCAGCAATTCGCTCATAAAACCATCGCGCTGATACAAGCCCTGGATCAGGAACCCGATTTGCACCTGCCCGGTGTGATCGGGCGGGCCGTTGAATTGGATCGCGCCGATGATGCGCTGTTCCTCTTTGTGCACGATCTGCCATGTGGTGATCCACATCCAGTCCAGGGGTCGCTCGCGCATGAGGCGCAGGGCCGCGTTCACACCGGCGCGCATTTCCGCGGTGAGTTGGGGCGGTATGTCAAACCCGGACTCGGGCAGGCCCAGGGCGCGCTCCAGGGCAGGCGGAGACACGCTCAGTTCCAGAAGTTTTTCTTCAAGGGCAATGGCCCTCAGTCGGTTGGTTTCCAGTTCCAGCATGCGCCCGTCCTTTGCAAAGAAAAGAGGCGCTGTGGTTCGCGCCCCTTTTTGAATTTTTCATAATTTCAAAGTGTTCGCATCTATTCCCCTATGGGCGTCACATCCACGGCCAGGTCCATGCCGTCTATGGCCACGCTTTCGGACTTTATATCCACTCCGGTTTTCAAATCCGTGCACAGGGTTTCGGACTTGATGTAATCCAGGTGCGCGGCGGCCACGTCGAGAAGCTTTTTGTCCCCGGCCAGGGCCACGGTGATGCGGGCCTGGTAATCCAGGTCCAGGTCTTTGCGGATGTTCTGGATGCGATGCACGATCTCGCGCGCCAGGCCCGCGGAAATCAATTCGTCGCTGAGCCGCAAGTCCAGGGCCGCGATTTCTCCCACGGCCCAGTCCGGGTCGGAACTGAATTCCTTCAAAAAATCCTCGTCCGCGAGTGCGATGGGGCCGTCGGCGGTGTCGAGGGTGAAAACGCCGCCGTTGGAGAGCGCGTCCAGGATGGATTGCTGATCGTCCCTGATTTTATCCTGCAGGGTCTTGTTGTGTTTGCCGAGTTTCTTGCCCAGGGTTTTGAAATTGGGCTTGAGGGTCACGGCCATGAGATCGTCGAAAGAATCGACGAACCGGATTTCGCGCACATTGAGTTCATCCTGAATCATGGCGAGGAAGGGCTGGATGGCGTCGCGGGCCGCGCCTGCGGGGAGCCTGAGTTTCATGACGGCCAGGGGCTGGCGCACGCGGCGGCGGTTGGCGCTGCGCAGGCTGCGGCCCTGGTTGGCGATGTCGCGCACGTTGGCCACGGCCTGCTCGAGTTCATCGCTGATGAGCGACTTGTCCACCTTGGGAAAATCGCACAGGTGCACGCTGTTGGGGGCGCCGGCGTCCACGGTGCGCACCAGGTTCTGGTGCAGGGTTTCGGACAGGAACGGGGTGAACGGGGCCAGGGTTTTGCTCAGCGTGGCCAGGCATTCGTACAGGGTGCTGTACGCGGCCCACTTGTCATCGTCCTTTTCCGATTTCCAGAAGCGCGGGCGGCAGCGGCGCACGTACCAGTTGGAGAGATCATCCAGAAAAAGCTCCACGGCGCGGGCCGGGGCCATGATGGCGAATGAGTCCAGGCCCTCGGTGATATCACGGATGAGGCGGTGCAGGCGCGAGAGCACCCACTTGTCGTTCTCGTCGCGCCGCGCAACGGGAACCGTGTGTTCGTTGGGGTTAAAGCCGTCGATGTTCGCGTAAATCACGAAGAACGAATAAACATTCCACAGGGTGAGGAACATGCCCTTTTGCACATCGAACATGGCTTCCTCGAAAAAGCGCGTGGGCAGCCAGGGGTTGTTTTCACGGTAGAAGTACCAGCGGAACGCGTCGGCACCGTATTTCTCGAACGCGGCGGTGGGGTCCACCACGTTGCCCTTGCTCTTGCTCATTTTGGCGCCGTTTTTGTCCAGCACGTGCCCCAGCACCAGGCAGGTTTTAAACGGGCTTTTGCCGAACAGAAACGCGCTGAGCGCCATGAGGGAATAGAACCAGCCGCGGGTCTGGTCGATGGCTTCGGTGATGTAATCGGCCGGGAACAGGGACTCGAATTTCTCCTTGTTCTCGTGGGGGTAATGCCACTGGGCCACGGGCATGGCGCCGCTGTCCAGCCAGCAGTCGATGACCTCGGGCGTGCGCTTCATGGTCCCGCCGCACTTGGGGCACGTCATTGTGATTTCATCGATCCACGGCTTGTGCAGGTCGATGGCGTCGTCCGTGGCCCAGGGCCAGGTTTCGGCGCGCTGCTTGAGGGATGCGGCCGAGTCGTGGCATTCCTTTTCATCGCAATCGCCGCACACCCAGATATTGAGGGGCGTGCCCCAGTAGCGGTCGCGGCTCACGGCCCAGTCCACGTTATTTTCCAGAAAGTCGCCCATGCGGCCGCTGCGGATGTGCTCGGGCACCCAGTTGATTTCGTTGTTGATTTTCAGCAACGTTTCCTTGTACGCCGTGGTTTTAATGAACCACGACGAGCGCGCGTAATAGATCAGGGGCGAGTCGCAGCGCCAGCAGAACGGGTAGGAGTGCTTGTATTTTTCGCTGTGGAACAGGATGTTGCGTTCCTTGAGATTTTCGATAATGGACGGGTCCGCGTCTTTGACGAACTGGCCGGCCCAGGGCGTGACTTCGCTGGTGAACTTGCCGTTGGTGTCCACGGGCTGCAGGAACGGCAGGTCGTGCTTTTTGCCCAGGTTGTAGTCGTCTTCGCCGAACGCGGGTGCGATGTGTACGATGCCGGTGCCGTCGTCCAGAGTCACGAAATCGCCCAGGATGCAGTACCAGGCTTTCTTGTCGGTTTCCACGAATGCGAACGGCTGCTGGTACTCCACGCCCTGGAAATCCGCGCCCTTGCAGCGGTCCACGATCTCGGGCTTGTCTTCGCCGAACACGGCGCTGATGCGGCCCTCGGCCAGGATCAGGAATTCCTCGCCGCGCCTGACGGTGACGTAATCGAAGGTGGGCGAAAAGCACAGGGCCGTGTTGCTGATCAGTGTCCACGGCGTGGTTGTCCACACCAGGAAGGAGGTATTGTCCCGGCCCTTGACCGGGCACTTGATGAACACGGACGGGTCTTCAACATCCGCGTAGCCCTGTGCCACTTCGTGGCTGCTGAGCGCGGTGTCGCAGCTCGGGCAGTGGGGCACGATCTTGTGGCCCTTGTAGAGCAGGCCCTCGTCCCAGTAGCGCTTGAGAATCCACCACACGGATTCGATGTAATTGTTCACGCACGTGATATAGGGATCGTCCATGTCGCACCAGAAGCCGACGCGGTCGGTCATCTTGCGCCATTCGCCCTCGTAGCGGAACACGCTTTTGCGGCATTTTTCGATGAACTGTGCGATGCCGAATTTTTCGATGAGCTGCTTGCCGCCCATTTCCTGGCGCTCGGCTTCGGACAGGCCCATTTCCGCGGCGATTTCTTTTTCCACCTCGATTTCCACGGGCAGGCCGTGGGTGTCCCACCCGGCCTTGCGCAGCACGTCGAAACCGCACATGGACCGGTAGCGCAGGAAGATGTCCTTCATCACGCGGGTAAGCACGTGGCCCGGGTGGGGCATGCCGTTGGCCGTGGGCGGGCCTTCGTAAAAAGTAAATTTATCGTTTCCGATATTGCGCGCCATACTCACGGCCTTGGTATCGTGCTCCTGCCAGTAAGCCAGCACATCCTGCTCCATGGCGGGAAAATCGGGGGTTTTGGCAACTTTGGAAAACATGGTGTTCACTCCAATGGATAACGGGCGCCGGCGCTGCGGCGCGGCATGCGCTGTGCGCATCCAGATTATCATAATGATGCGCCGCGGGTATGTCAAAAAACACGCGCACGGCGCGCGCCCGCGGGGTTTGGCATGCTGTGATAAATCCCCGCCCGCGCAAAAGGATCCGGTTCACAGGCGCCCCGCCATGCACGCGCAGATTTGAATAAAGAATATATTTATTGAAACGTGATCCGGGTCACATTGATTTTTCCTGATAATATTATATATTAACTGGTATCGAAGTCAGATTACGGGTTAGGACCTTGGGCGTGATTGCAACTTATGAACAGTAAGATTCAACGTGCGATCCAGAAAGACTTCGTGCCGATGATGCTGCTCGGCACACTCATGCTGTGCATCACGTGGGGCGCGCGCCTGATTGGCGTGCCGGGCGGGGGCAGCCATGCGCTCATCGCAAAAACCGTGGCCTCGGAATCCGCGGGCGCGCCCCTGCAAACCGCCAGGCCCAACCCGGATATCAAAGTGGTGGCCCACCGGGGCGTGAAAATGAAGGCCCCCGAGAACACCCTGCCCGCTATCCAGCTCGCCATTGACATGGGCTACAACTATGTGGAAATCGACGTGCGCTATACCAAAGACGGCGTGCCCGTGCTCCTGCACGACGAAACCCTGGACCGCACCACAGACGGGGCCGGGCCTCTTAAAGAACACACCCTCGAGCAAATCAAAAAACTCGACGCCGGCGCCTGGTTCGACAGCACAAAATACGCGGGAACGCGCATTCCCACCCTGGAAGAGGCCCTGGCCGCCATGCAGGGCAAAATCGGCCTGTACCTGGACCAGAAAGAAGCGCCCGACGCCGCAACCATCGCCCTGCTGCGCCAATACGGGTTCTTTCCTTCGGACACGGTGATCAACGGCCACTGCGCCCTGTTCCGCACCCTGGCCGCGGACGCGCCCATCATGCCCCCGGCCAGAGACTCTGAACAAATGCAGGCTGCCCTCGCCGAATTCCCCGCCCCGGCCGCGTTCAACACCAACTGCGTGAACCTCACACAGGACATGGTGGACACAGCCCACGCCAGCGGCGTGCGCATCTTCTGCAACACCCTTGAGGCCATATTCCCCTCGGAAATCGAAAAGGCCATGAAAAACGCCATCAAACTGGGCGCGGACTCCCTTCAAACCGATCGCCCGGACCTGTTCTTCCCCATCAGAAACAAAGCCTCAAAAGCCAGCAAATGAATTCCTGAATATTAAAAATCAAATCCTCATAACCTGCAAAATAATTGAAACTTTGTCTTCTTTAGCATACAACTTTCCGGATCAGCAAAAACCACAGCATATCGCAACCCTTTGGCTGTTTCTTTGTAACCATTTGGCTTGATTGTATGTTACAGAATACAAATATCATGAGATTAAGGGTGTGATATTGATTCTAAAAAAGCTATTAAAAACAAAGGTTTTTAGCTTTTCCACGCTTGGCACGCAAGTTGATATTCCATATAAGCAAATAAGCCCGGAAATGTAGATGCTGTAACCGTATTCTTAACAGGAATACAAATAATTTCAATTAATTGTCATGTTCGGCACACTGGCCCAGGCTCTTTTTCCCTTTGGAATTATTCCAGGATCAACAAATAATTCTGAAACCGGAAACAAAGCCTGCCGAAACAGACATGTATATAAAAATTAATAAGGATCTTCATGATATCTCCGCTTCACGAGATGGAACAACAGTTCCGGAATTTCATACACAGCATCCAGAAAAAGAGAGGGGAAACAATGAATAAACTAGGTATTGGGAAAAAACTGATTGCAGGCTTCGGGGTTGTTGCTGTAATCACGATGATTGTAGGGCTGCTTGGCTGGACCTCATCGCGCAGCATCGACACAAGGCTGGTGGAGGTGACCCAACTGACACCGCAGCTTGACGCCATCATGGATATGCGCTTCATCGTTTCAAAGAACGATACGCAACTCATGGAAATGATTGCCGCGGGCGATATGGAAACACTGGATGCGGCCCTGGCCGCTCAAAAGGAATTGTACGGGGATTTCGACACGGCGTTCGGCCTGCTCACCAAAGGCGGGGAGCGGGAAGGCAAAACCTACTTTGCCTGCCACGAAGAAGACAAGGTTGCGGCTGAAAAAGCCAACACAATCCACGATGAACAACTCCAGCCCGCTATTCAGAATGTATACAATATCAAGAAGCAGGACATCGAACTGCAAAAAGAAATCCATGCCCTGCAAGAGTCCATGGATTATGACGGCATGGCCGAACTCACCAGGCAGATGCAAGACATAGACAAGCAGATTGATGAAAAAGAAACGGAATTTGATGCTATATCCACCCGGTTCAACGCGGCCCTGTCAGATGTTGAAAAATCAATCTGGGGCGACATCAATACAGCCAAGGAAGCGGGCGAGAAAACAGCGGCCAGGGCCGGCCTCATGACCGGCATCGGCATGATCGTGGGCGGGCTGCTCGCCATGCTGTTCGGCGTGCTCATAAGCCGCTCCATCACAGGGCCCATCAACAGGGTCATTGCCGGGCTCAACGAAGGCAGCGAGCAAATCACGGCGGCGGCATCCCAGGTATCCACAGCCAGCCAGGAACTGGCCGAGGGCACCAGCGAACAGGCGTCCGCGCTCGAGGAATCCTCCTCGGCTCTGGAGGAGATGTCCACCATGGTCAAGCAGAACGCGGGCAACGCCAAGCAGGCCGACACGCTCATGGCCGAGGCCAAGGGCGTTGTGGATGAAGCCAATCGCAGTCTGGGAGAACTGACCACGGCTGTAAAGGAAATCACGAAAAACACTGAGGAAACAAGCAAGATCATCAAATCCATCGACGAGATTGCATTCCAGACCAACCTGCTGGCATTGAACGCGGCCGTGGAAGCCGCGCGCGCGGGCGAGGCGGGCAAGGGCTTTGCGGTGGTGGCCGAAGAAGTGCGCAACCTGGCCCGGCGCGCGGGCGAAGCAGCACGCAGCACCTCGGACCTCATCGAGAACACCATCAAATCCGTGCAGACCGGCGCTCAGGTGGCCGGAAAGACCACCGAAGCCTTCAGCAAGAACTCAGAAATGTCCGGCAAAGTGGCGCACCTTATCTCTGAAATCGCAGCCGCGTCAAACGAGCAGTCCCAGGGCATCGGCCAGGTCAATATCGCGGTGAGCCAGATGGACCAGGTCACGCAGAAGAACGCCGCCAATGCCGAGGAAACAGCGTCCGCATCCGAGGAAATGAACTCACAGGCCGAAACACTCAAAGGCATGATCGGCGATCTGTGCGCAGTGGTGGGCGGCGCAGCCGCAAGCAGCCTATCGGATCACAGCCGCAACAACGCAGCCCTGGCCTCCATGACACGGAAAATATCCTTGTCCCATAACGGCAATGGTAATGGCAATGGCAAGGCGAACAAAGTGCGCGCCATGGCCCCTGTGTCACACGTAAACCCGGCGCGCGTCATTCCCTTCGACGATCATGACGATTTCCAGGAATTCTGATATCAGAACCCAACCCTCGATTTCCACCAGTGCGGCGCGCCAGCGCGCCGCACTGGTTTTTCATTCCCCCGCCGTTCATTCTTCCAGATGCCTAAAATTTCTCGTTTTGTATGCACACGCATACACAGTCTGCCCTGCAACAAAAATACATCGTTTCACTGCATCATTTTTTAGAACGCGCTGCTCCACAATCACAAACTGTATTTCATAGCATACAAAATGCCAAATACACTACCCATCTGGGGATATTGAATATCCTTTTATCTATGCCTTTTTTTGCCTCTTGCCACACATGGCAAAATTATTGCTTTAACAACTAAGTCATATTCATCAACCGTGGCCGCAAGCGGCTTTCCGCGATGAATACAAAACAACTTCATAGCAGTTTCCTCTAAAACAACCGCATTCACGCGGATGATATAAAAAACCCAAAACTAGAAGATTTACCTTTGAAAGGGGTAGACATCGTATGTTCAAGAACATGAGTCTCGGAGCAAAACTTATCGGCAGTTTCCTGATGCTGGTCGTTCTCATGGCCATGGTGGGCGGTGTGGCCTTCTGGGGCACCGGCAAATTGCAGGAGGAAAGCGCGGTGGCGCAATCACGGCTTCAAGACGCGTCCCTGGCCAAGCAGACCAGTTACTGGGCCATCAAGCAGTATCAGAACCAGGCGGATTACATCATCAACCGCGACGACAGCATCATCAAAGACTTTGAAGCATCCGCGAAAAACTTTGAACAAAGCCTGACGGAACTCGCATCCAAAATGGACACGGGCGAGGAAAAGGAATGGATCAAAACCCTTGAAACCTCGGATGCGGCGTTTGATTCGGTATTCAAAGATAAAGTTGTGCCGGAGATTACGCACCAGAACGAAAACTACATTCGGCAGTACGATGGCAAGTCCGACGAATACCTCGGCACGGTTATTGAAAAAGCGGACAGCATCATCGGGTCTGTGCAGGGTGAAGTGGACGCGGCCATGGCGCGCTCCAACGACCAGGAACTCAAGGAACGCATCAAGCAGCTGCGCGCCGTGGGCGAACTCAAGACCCTGGCCATTCAGCAGTACCAGAACCAGGCCGACCTGATTATCAACCAGGACCTGGGCCTGATCGCGGAATTCGAGGCCACAGCCGCGGAAATGGACTCCTTCATCGAGGCCTCGCGCCAGGCCGTGGACACGGACACAGAGCGCCAGTGGCTCAATGACCTCGAAGAAGCCAACAATCAGTTCCGCGAACAGTTTCACAACAGCGTGAAACCCGAAGTGGCGCGCATCATTGAAAACCGCATCACCCAATACGACGGGGAATCCGACAAGGCTCTTTCCACTGTGGATGACACCATCAACCAGATCGTGGCGTCCTTAAACTCGGAATCCGAAAAAGCAATGGCCGACTTCAAAGCCACGGAGGCCATGGTGCGCATTACCGTGATGTCCCTGTCAATCATCGCCGCCATCCTGGGCATTGCCATGGGCCTGGTGCTCACACGCATCATCACCCTGCCCATCAACAAGGTCATCGCAGGCCTCAACGAAGGCAGCGACCAGATATCCGTGGCTTCGGACCAGGTTTCCACGGCCAGCCAGCAGCTTGCCGAAGGCACCAGCGAGCAGGCGTCCGCGCTCGAGGAATCCTCCTCGGCTCTCGAGGAAATGGCCACCATGGTCAAGCAGAACGCGGGCAACGCCAAACAGGCCGACAACCTGATGGCCGAGGCCAAGAGCGTTGTGGAAGACGCCAACCGCAGCCTCATGGAATTGACGAATGCTGTCATTGACATCACGCGCAACTCCGAGGAAACCGGCAAGATCATCAAGTCCATTGACGAAATAGCCTTCCAGACCAATCTGCTGGCCCTGAACGCGGCCGTGGAAGCCGCGCGCGCAGGCGAGGCCGGCAAGGGCTTCGCGGTGGTGGCCGAGGAAGTGCGCAACCTGGCCCAGCGCGCCGGCGAAGCCGCGCGCAGCACGTCCACACTCATCGAAAACACCATCAAATCCGTTCAAACCGGATCCCAGGTGGCCGGTAAAACCACCGAGGCTTTTAACAAAAACACGGAAATGTCAGGCAAGGTGGCTCACCTGATCGCGGAAATCGCAGCCGCGTCCAACGAGCAGGCCCAGGGCATCGACCAGGTCAATATCGCTGTGAACCAGATGGACCAGGTCACACAGAAGAACGCGGCCAATGCAGAGGAAACCGCATCCGCGTCCGAGGAAATGAATTCCCAGGCCGAATCTTTGAAGACCATGATCAGCGACCTTGCTTCCGTGGTGGGCGGCGCCGCCGCAAGCAGCAGCGCGAACACCGGCGCATCCCTGAAATCCATGACACGAAAAATCGCCGTGTCCCATAATGGCAACGGAAACGGAAACGGAAAAATGCACAAAGCCCGCGCCATGGCCGCTTCCAGCGTGAACCCGGCGCGCGTGATTCCCTTTGACGAGCATGACGATTTCAAGGAATTCTGATGCGGAAAACTCTTTGATTCACTCCGGTGCGGCGCAGCAATGCGCCGCACTGTTTTTCCATTTCCTGTTGGGGCGGTTCCGTTGATGTAGACATTTTACGCATGGAATCACAATACTATCTGAAAGCCCGGCGGCGCACATAATGCCTGTTGCCGGGCCGGGACAAACAAGGAGGCAGGTTATGAAAAGCAAAACCCGCGCATGGCTCCTGGCCGCACTGGCCGCGGCCATTATTTTCACCGCGCCGGCCATGGCCCAGGACAGCGGTTCCGCCGAACCCTATCACTCGCCCGACGGCAAGCGCGAGGTGGGCCTCGAAGTTTTCGCAACCAAGAAAATCGCGTTCAGCGGCCTGCTCGAAGCCGAAATCGGCTGGCAGAAAATCAAAAACACCAACGGCACAAGCACATCAGCTTCGGATATCGTGCTGGCCACGGCGCAGCTTGGATTTGAAACCGAAGTCACCCGCAATGTGACCGGCACCCTGGTGCTCCTGTGGGAGGAAGATGCGACCGAGCCAATCGGCATCGACGAGGGCATGCTCGCATGGAACGGCGCCAATGGTTTCGGCATCACCGCGGGCCGCATGTACCCGCCCTTCGGCACGTTCAATTCCCACTTCATCTCCGACCCCCTCACCCTGGAACTGGGCGAAGTCCAGGAAACCGCGCTCCAATTCTCAATCGCCCCTTCGGAGAGTTTCGAGGCCTCCATCACCTTCGCCAACGGGGGCCTGGATAAAACCGGGGCCAACGACACCATCAGCGACTGGGTGCTGCGCGCGGATTTCCACGGCAACACTTCGGGCCAGGGCACTGTGGATTTCGGGGTGCAGTATATCAATGATATCGCGGACACGGACTCGGGCCTGTTCGACCCCGACCCCGCAGCCAACCCGGGCCTGGCCGACGGAACCAGCAAAACCGTGGCCGGCCTGGGCGTGAACCTGGACTACGCCAACGGCCCCTGGATGCTGTTTCTGGAATATGTGGGCGCCACGCGCGACTTCGACCCCGCGGACCTGCCCGGCGCAACACCCGCCGCGGGCCTGCAGCCCCGCACATGGAACTTTGAAATGGGATACCTTATCAGCGACGCACACGAAATCGCAATCAAGTACGAGGGCAGCGACGACTTCACAGGGTTCCCCAAATCCCAGTGGGGCGTGGACAGCACGTGGACCCTGGACGAGGGCCTGTTCCTGTCCCTGGAATACCTGTACGGCACATTCGACCAAACCCTCAACACCGTGGCCAAACGCCACACGCTCACGGCCCAGCTCGCCCTGGAATTCTGATGCCGGGCGGCAACTGCATGCATATATCCACATAGCCGCGCCTTCAAGGCGCGGCTTTTTCATTGACAAAGGTTTTTTTCAGACGGAAAATACGAGTTGTCCGCATCTGAATTGTTCTTGAAAGGAAACACCCCATGACCCAGCAGCCCGACAGCACAGACTACGCCGCCAACACCGTGGCCTGCGACCCCTACGCCACGTTCCTGGGCATCAAACTGCTCGAGTGCCGGCCCGCCTATGCAAAGCTCGAACTCGAGGTCAAACCCGAATTCTGCAACGCCGTGGAGCGCGCGCACGGCGCCCTGGTTTACGCCATGGCCGACCAGGCTTTCGCGGTTTCGTGCAACTCCTGCGGCCAGCGCGCCATGGCCCTCAACGTGACCATCCACTACCACGCGGGCGCGCCCATCGGCGCAAAACTCATTTCCGAGGGCCGGCCCATCATGCAGCGCCGCAAAATCAGCCTGTGGGAGCTGACTGTGAAATCCGATGACGGCACGCTCATCGCCACGGCCACGGGCACGGCCTACCACAAGTCATAGCGGCCCCGCGCATTTTTCTTTCTGCGGATTTCCGCTTAAAATAGTGTCATGGACATTTCTCGCTCACCCGGCTCCCGCGTTCCTCTCATCATCCTGTGCCTGGCGCTGTGCCTTGGCATAACCTCGTGCCGCAGCGCCGCGCACCGCGCCATGGCCCAGGACACGGTGCAGCCCGGCCCCGTGGCCGCGCCTGTCGAGCCCGCTTCCCCGGACCTGCCCCTCCAGAAAATCGCATCGAACAAAAACCTTGCCTGGCCCCTGGAGGACGTGCGCCTCGTGGTTGACAAAAAGGCACGAACCATATCCGTTTTCAGCGGGGAGACATTCCTTAAATCCTATCCCGTAGCGTTCGGAGACAACGCCCGCGGGCCCAAAACCCGCGAGGGAGACCAGCGCACCCCCGAGGGCGAGTACTATGTGCTCAAATACACCAGCCCCTCGTTCGGGCGCTGCTTCTATATCGCCTACCCCAACCTGCGCGACGCGCAACGGGCCCTGGACGGGGGCCGCATCTCGCAGAGCCGGTTCAAGCAGATCAAAAAGAGCCTTGAGAAAAAACAGAAACCGCCCCACGACACGGGCCTGGGCGGCCTCATCCTCTTGCACGGAACCAGGGACCGCTCGCAAAACGGGCTCACGGCCACGGACTGGACCCTGGGCTGCATCGCCATGGAAAACGCGCACATTCTCGAACTGCTTGACGCTGTGCCCGACAGCGCCCGGCCCCGCATGACCATCACACCCTGGCCCCCAGATTGACGCCCGGCCCCCGGTTGAATAGATTCTCATTATCCTGATATACTCATTACCTGCGGCGTGCGCGCCGCACCAGTTCGCACACGCGCACAGAAAGGCGCACCCCCTTGCCCGCACATTCCGAACAGCACAGAGCCGGATTTTTCGTGTCCGGGCTTACGGCGCTCGAACCCGGCGCCATGCGCTCTCTGCTGGCCCTGTGCGGCGCTTTGCCGGCGCACGGCATTCAGCCCACCCTGGTCTTTCATCATCTGTCCCCAGAGGAAAACAATGGCGCCGGATCTGTTTTCCCGTCCGCGGCGGCTGCAAAAATACGCCGGATTATCCGCGGGCATTATGGACTGGATGCGCCGCCCGGCGTACGCGCGGCCGTGTTCCGGGACAACGCGCCGGGAAGCCTGCCCGCCCTCGATTACCTGATATCCACAACCTGGAAATCCGCGGAACAGGTGGACTGCCTGCCCGTGGACGCGGGCATCAAGCTGCACGTGTGCGGCCTGGAGCCCGAGCACGTGTTCGCGGACATGCGCGCGCGCGCGGCCCTGCACGTGACCGCCATCAAAATCCGCCTGTCCCGGGATTGCGCTCAATTTCTGGATAGCGAGCGGGAACACATTTTCACCCTCCCCGGCCACGACCCGGCCGCGGACCTGGCCCGCATCCTGAAATCCGTGTCCGGCGAGCACAACCGCCAGTACTGGTTCCGCCGCCGGTTCACTGGAAAAGCCCCGGCCCCGGGCGGCCCCCTGCGCGTGCTGTGCATCACGGCCGAACACAACGCCTGCGCCCAGATCCGCATTGTGAGCCCGCTCAATTCCCTTTGCAGCGCCGGCGTGCATGTGCGCTACCACTTTGTGCAGCGCGGCGCAATGGTATCCGCGCACAGCCTGGCCCAGGCGCACGTGATTGTGTTCCAGCGCGTGCGCGACAGGCGCTACCGCGCCGTGATTCAACGCGCGCGCGCCGCGGGCAAAAAGGTGCTGTTCGAAATCGACGACAACCTGTTCGCCCTGCCCGAAGAGCACATGTTCCACAAGCCCGGGCAAAACAACGCGCGGATGCGGGACTTCATGAAACGCACGCAAGGAATAATCGTCACCAATAAGCATCTGGCGGAATACCTGGAGCAAAGCGGCGACGCCGGCCGCGTGCGCGTGTTTCCCAATTACATCGATACGGACATCTTCGACATGCGCCCCGCGCCCCGCGAGCGAGCCGACTGCGTGACCGTGGGCTACTCCGGGTCCGTAACCCATAACTATGAATTCGCCATGGCCGCGCCCGCCCTGCTGCGCCTGGCCCGCGAATACGGAGGCCGCCTGAGGCTGGTTTTCCTGGGCTACATGCCCGATGAACTCAAAGACGCGCCCGGCGCGCAGTTCATCGAAAGCACCGGCTCCTACCATGTGTACGCGCACCTGCTGCGCAGCGCGGGCATGGATATAGCCCTGGCGCCCCTTAAGCGCAACCTGTTCAATTCCTGCAAAAGCAACATCAAGTATCTGGAATACGCGGCGCTCGGCATTGCGGGCGCGTACTCGGGCGCGGCCCCCTACGCGGACTGCATCACCCACGGGCGCAACGGCCTCATCGTGAACACCGAAGACCCCGATGAATGGTACGCGGCCATCAAGGCGCTCATCGACGACCCCGCGCTCAGGGCGCACATCGCACACAACGCAAAAGCCGATGTGCTCGATAATTACACGATCACAAAAAACGCTTCCAAATTAATACGGATTTATGAGGAATTTCCGCCGCCCGCGCCATGATTCGGGGGCGGGTGTGCGGCGCGGGTCAGGGCTGCTTCCAGCCTGTAACCATGCCCGCGTATTTCTTCTTCATGTTCATGCGCGCCAGCACGCCGCCCACGAGCTGGCCGGGCCAGTACAGGGCCTTCATGTCGAGCAGCTCCACCATGTTCCCGTCAGGGTCGCGCAGGAACACGAAATCCGTGCCCAGGCTCGTGTGCACCTGAGTGATGAATTTCACGCCCGCATCCTGCAGGCGCTTCATAACCGCGGGCAGATTTTTGACATTAAAAGACAGATGCGTAATACCCGGACGCTCCCACACCACATGCTGGTGCTCGCCGCCCAGGGGCTTGAACTCGAACAGCTCCACAAAGGCGCCGTTGCCCGTGCGCAACAGGGCCAGGCGCACCTGCACGCGATCCGGATCCAGGCCGTAAAGATCGTTAATCTGATCCTTGGGAATTTCCTCCACCGCCAGAACGGGCAGCCCCAGGAGCCCGGAGTAAAAATTCAGGGACCGATCAAAATCATTGCAGGTGATGCCCACCTGGGCCAGGGAACGGATCATGGGCAATGCCTCCTCCAGAATATAGCGGGCCGGCGCGGCGCGCGCGGCGCGTGCCTCATTATAACGGTGCGGCGCGCGCGAACACAACCGGCCAAAATTCAAGGGGTTCAGGCCCTGGCAAAGCAAGCGCCGGGGCGCGCGGATTCTCCATTCCGCCGCAAATTAAAAAAACCTGTAAAATAAAGGGATAGCAAGCCCGCATACACAAGTTACAAAATTCACAAACGTATAGGCGCACCCCGCCCGCTAAGCACATCTTGACACCCCTGACCTTCATACTATAATGAGTTGTACGATTCTTAAATCGTGCCAATGCAACAAGGTTGGAGTGCGTACACTGTGAGCGGAAGCACCTGTGCCGGAGATATGGACAAGATCTTTAAAGGCCTTGAAGGAAAACGCATACTCATCGTTGATGACGACGATGGTTATGTGGTAGAACTTCAAAGCGAACTGGAAACCGTGGGGATCGACGTAGTGGGTATCGCCAGAAACAGCCAGGAAGCCCTCTCGCTCACGCAACAACTCGATCCCGCACTGGTGATCATGGACATCCAACTGCCAGACTCCGAAACAGACGGCATCGAATTGGCCAAGTTGATCAATGACCAGGAACCGCGGCCCATCCTGCTGCTCTCGGGATATTCCGACGGCGAATACATCGAACGGGCCAAAACATCCGGCGTGATCACCTATCTGGTCAAGCCCGTCAAAATCAAGGAACTGCTTCCGTCCATCGTACTCACCATCGACCGGTTCCGGGAGATGGTGACACTCAAGGCCACGGTTGACGACATGCGCGAAACACTCGCCAACCGCAAGGTCATTGAACAAGCCAAGGGCCTGCTCATGGAAAAGAAAAAGCTCACAGAGCGCGAAGCCTTCACGACTTTGCGCAAAAAGAGCCAGGAGCAGAACAAACCCATGGCCGAGATCGCACGCACTCTGGTGATGATGCAGGATCTCCTGTGACGCCGCATCAGGCGCGGCGCCGCACGTAAACATTGCCGACGCAGGCAATACCATATAATTCGCACTGACGACGGTGCGAAGCGAGGCGACGAAGCCTTCTGCGCAGTATCAGGCGCGGAAGGTTTTTTTGGTTTGAAACCACGCTTCACTGCATCGGAACCGGCCCCCTGTTCCACCAGGCGCGCCCCGCAGCTTTTTATGCGGAGCATCTGGAAACAATTTGAAGGAGTGGTCTGTTCCATGGATAAGCATATTGAAAAGATTTCTCAGCATATTAAATCGTTCTGGCCCGACTCGGAAATCAGCATCATCAAAAGCGAGCGCGACCATGTGGGCCCGCTGCTCAGCGTGCGCAGTAAAACCAACAACGGCCTGCACGAGTTGTCCCGCTCCCTGGACCACATCATTGTGGAGATCGACACAACGGACGATGTTCACATACTGGTCATACCGATTGCTCCCATGGGCGCCGCAGCATCACGTTTTTAATACGATTCTATTCGCAACACAGCGCGGGGCCCTTCCCCGCCCCCCAGTCCATTCTATCACAGGGCCCTAATCACGTTTTACGACGTTCCTCAAGGGGGGATAACTATTATGGAGACGGCGATGAAGCATGCCACTGATAAAATCACCATCCTGGTCGTGGACGACCAGGAAGACTTCCGCGACTTCCTGGTAACTTACCTGGAAGGCGAAGGATTTCACGTGCTGCAGGCCGAAGACGGCGAAGATGCTCTCACCCTCATCAACAACCAGAAACCCCACCTCGTGCTTCTGGATGTGATGATGCCCGATAAAAACGGATATGATGTGTGCCGCGATATCAAGTCCAGCACGGCCACCGCGGACATTCCCATTATTTTCGTGACCGCCAAAACCGGGCTCAGCGACAAGCTCGCCGGCTATATCTCGGGCGGCCAGCGCTACCTGTGCAAACCTTTTGAACTGTCCGAACTCGATGAATGCGTGCGCGCGGTGCTGAGGCAGCAAAATCTCAAGCACAACCAGTTGAACCACAATTTTGGGCCATCCCAGGATTCGCCGGACATGGATTAAGCGACGCACGCACCCTTTGCCCTTGCGGAATGCCCCTGTCCCCTTGTTCCGGGATTCGGTTAAATCTGCATTTCATCATTCTCGAATAATCTGAATTCCCAAAAATTACTGATATTGTCATGTTGCAATAGGAATGCAATGTTGTTAATAGTTCTTGTTGTTTGGCATTTGTGAGCAAACGTCCTGTTTTTTCCAAGTCGGGTAGATTTTTTCAATTATTTTATGATATTATAATTAATGACGGATTTTCTGGAATTTGGCGCGAATTGTTGATTATCGCCGAGGTTGGCTCCGAAACATGTCTCAGATAACAAAACACACGATGGCAACCCTGGCGGTGTTTGCCGTGTTCTGCGTGCTCATGCTGTCCGGCGCAGGCCCCGGCGCCCAGCAGGCATCCTCAAAATCCGTCAAAGAACTCGAACGCCAGAAAAAAAGCAACACCGCCCAATTGTCCCGCATCCGCAGCGAACTTAAAAAACTGCGTTCGCGCAAGGGCGATATGGCTAAAATCGTGGCCCAGGTGGACCGGGAAATGGACCAGTCCATGAACCGCCTCAGCCAAATCCGCCGCGAAGAAGAAACCATCAAAGCGCAGCACGAACGCCTGGTCGAAGAACTGGGCATCGCCAGCGTGGATTTCCGGGATCACCGGGACCGCTACCGCACGCGCCTGGTGGCCTACTACAAAACCGGGGACGTCAGCTACCTCGAAATCCTGCTTCAAAGCGATACCTTTTCGGACTTCATCAGCCGCATGCACTACCTGCGCGTGCTGGCCAACCGGGACCGCGCCATGATGCTCGAACTGCGCGCAAAGCGCGACAGCCTGGATCTCAAAAAAGCCGTAGTTGCTAAAAAGCGCCAGGAAGTGGCCGTGAACCGCGAAATGCAGGAACTCGAAGCCGCGCAGATAGCAGCCATCCAGGCCGAAAAACGCAAGCAGCTCAAGGCTCTTGAAAAGGATGAAGAAGCCCTGGCGCGCCAGGAACAGATCCTGGAACGTGAAACATCGCGCATCGAGAAACAGATCGATCAGATGATCGCCGAAGCCATGAGAAATTCAGGCGGCGGCAAGAACCTGGCCCCCACATTCAACGGCTCGTTCGGCAACCCCATCTGCAACGGGTCGTGGCGCGTCACATCCGGATGGGGCCCGCGCAAAAGCCCCACGCGGGGCGCGTCCTCCTGGCACAAGGGCATCGACCTGTCCGCGGGCTACGGCCAGAGCATCTGCTCGGTGGCCGGCGGCACGGTGATCTTCGTGGGCCGCAAGGGCGGGTACGGCAAAACCGTGATGGTGGCGCACAGCCGCGACCTGGTCACGCTTTACGCGCACGGCAAAGGATTCCCGTCCGGCATCTCCACCGGCGCAACAGTGCGCAAAGGCCAGGTTGTGCTTTACGCGGACAGCTCCGGCGTGTCCACCGGCAACCACCTGCATTTCTCTGTGTTTAAAAACAATACGGCCGTCAACCCCATGAACTATTTCTAACGCCCCTCATGGGCCCGCGGCGGGTTATAGTCTGAAATCACATTCGCGAATTCGCAACGGACAGGGATCCCAAATCTCCCATGAGCAAACAAAGAATCATACAGCCGGCCCCCGAAACCCTGGTGCATGACGGCCGCCCGCAGTTCGGCGTGTTCGACAACCCCCTGCGCAACGCCAATCTCATGGACGCGCGTTACGAAATGATTCCGGGCGTGTGCGCACCGGACCCAATCAAGGCTCTGCGCCTGAAAAAATGGCAGTTCTTCCTGATCGTGCATCCGCGCTACACCCTGGGCATGGTCATCATCGACCTCGGGTTCATCGCCAGCTCGTTCCTCTATGTGTTCGACCGGGAAACCGGAAAACTGTCCCAGCACAAGCGCATGGCCCCGAGCCGCAGCGTGCGCGTGGCCGACAATCTGTGGAACGGCCGCTGCCGGTTCCGCCAGAAAAATTATTCCATTGATATCCGCAACCAGTTGGACAAGGGCCACCACCACATCACCCTGCGCGTGGGCGGCGATGCGCCGCACGTGGACGGAGAGATCCGCCTGCTGCAAAACCCCGGCGGCACGCGCCCCATAACCGTGTGCATGCCCGTGGGCGCCGAGCGCTTCATGTACTCCACCAAAGCCGCCTGCACAGCCTCGGGAACCCTGCGCATCGGCGGCGAACAAATCACGTTCGACCCCACCCGCGACACCGCGTTCATGGACGAGCACAAGGCCTTCTACCCGCACCACACCTACTGGAAATGGGCGGCCCTGGCTTTTGTGGGCGAACACGGCCGCCTGGTGGCCGCCAACATGACCGACAACCTGGTCAAGGACCAGGAGTCCTGGAATGAAAACGCCATCCTCACGCCCAACGCCACCCACCTGCTCGGCCCCGTGCATTTCAATTACGACCCGGCCGATATCATGAAGCCCTGGACCCTGCACGACGATGACAACCGCGTGCAGCTCACGTTCACCCCGCTGGCCGTGAAATACGATAACACAAACATGCTTGTTGTGCGCACCGATTACCGCCAGCCCATGGGCCTGTTCAACGGCGCCCTGGTGGACGGCAACGGAAACACAATCCAGGTGACCGATGCGTTCGGCGTCACCGAGCACTTTGATGCATATTATTAAAGCGCGTTCGGCAGTACAGTAATCCCTTCCAATCCAAATCATTTCAACACCAAAACCATGTCCAGCCACATAAAAATACTTGTTTTTTTTTCTCCAATTCGATATGTTGATATGGACATAGCGACGATAAGGATACCGTCTCGACCCGTTTTCAGAAGACGAGGCCGGATTTTCATAAACAAAACAACTCAAGAATCCAAGGAGGCAGGAAAATGAAGGATTTGTTGCGCAAGGCGGGGCTGCTCACAGCCATGCTGCTGCTGATTTGCAGCGCGGGCGCCATGGCGGCGGCTCAGGAAGACGATGTGCTCGACATCGGTGAAATCACCGTGACGGCCAACAAAAAACCCACCAACGTAAAAAACGTCAGTGAATCCGTGGAAATCATCACGCAGGACCAGATTGCGGCTATGCCCGTGACCAACATTGATGATCTCATCGCCCTGTTCGCAGGCGCTGTGACCGACCGCACCGGCGGAAACAGCGATGCCAAGGGCGGCGTCAAGCTCAGGGGCCAGGACACGGATTCGGGCCGCGTGCTCGTGCTCGTGGACGGCATGATCCTCAACAACGGCGATTCCGGCGGCGCCAATTTCAATTCCATTGATATTGATAATGTGGAGCGCATCGAAGTGGTGCGGGGCGCGTCATCGGTCATGCACGGCACAAACGGCATGGGCGGCATCGTGAACATTATCACCAAGAAACCCCAGGCCGGCGACTGGAAGGGAAAGACCTCGGCCACGGCCGGCGGCATGAACACGTACAAGGAGAAAATTTACCTTGAAGGCGGTTTGACCCAGAATCTGGCCATGTCCTTTTCCGCGTCCAACATGCGCTCCGGATACTACAACAGCGAATTCCCTGAAGACCGCGACCCCAATAACCAGGACCCGGAAAACACCACTATCGAGGAGCGGCATTATTTCCTCAAAACCGTTCAAAGCCTGGGAAACGCGGACACCACAATTAATTATTCCATTGGAATCTATGACGATCAGCGATTCCGCGGCGAAGCCTTTAATCTGGTGAACAATCCCAAGGGATCCGTGTGGAGTTTTGATGCGCAGCGATACCAGGTTGATTTCAACAACCCGGGCGATCGTTTTTCCTCCAGGCTTTCACTGGGCTACAACCTGGAAAAATACGAGAGTTTGTCAGAGCGGCTCAGGAACAACCGCTACACGCACTGGATTGTGAGTTCGGACCGGCTCAATTACGGACTGGACGGAAGCGTGTCCTGGACCGGGCCGCACCACGACGTGACCATGGGCGGCGGATACTCTGTGGCGTCCCAGGATGCAAAAGATGATTACCAGTGGAACAACGATGTGGACGTGCGCACGGATCCCACATTCGACGCTTTCAACAAGGGCGACCTGAAAACCCTGTTCGCGTATGTGCACGACACCATGGTTCTTTCAGACACCACAGACGTTCAGTTCGGCCTGAGGTTCGATGACGCCAGCGTTAAAGACGCCATGTACAATCTGACGGGGTCCACGGCCATCGTGTCCCTTAACGGCAAGGGCTGGGACCATGTGAGCCCCAAACTGGGCCTGATCTATCACGTGGGGGCCAACTCAAGAATCCGCGTGCAGTACAACAATGCGTTCCATGCGCCCAACCTCGAGGGCATGACCCTGAACATGCAGCGCGGCGGATCGTTCTGGCACTCGAATCCGGACCTGAGCCCGGAAAAAACCGATGCCTATGAAATCGGTTACGAACACGGCGGCGGGATCTCGACTCAGAGCCTGAGCGTGTATTACAACAAAGCCAAGGATTACATTGATATCATGGACTGCTCCGCGGCCACAGGCTGCCCCGTGGGCGATAAGAAATACATGAACGTGGGCCGGGTCGATTTCAAGGGCGTGGAATTTGAATCGTCCTGGCAGGCCATCCCCACAACCAAAGTGTATTTCAACGCCTCGTACACGGACACGGAAATCAAGGAGTACCTGGCGGACGCCGCGCTGGTTGGCAAAATGCTCACGTCTGTGCCGCAGGTAAACAGCAATGCGGGCTTCACGTACGCCCGCGAAAAGGACGAGAGCCTGGGCATGAACCTGCGCTACACGGGCCAGGCCTATGATGACAACGCCAACACCGTGAACCAGAAGTCGTACTTCACTGTGGACGCCAGGGCGTCCAAGTGGGTCTCAAAATCGGATGTTGTGGAAGTGCAGATCAATAATATCTTCAAGCCCACGCGCCTGGAAGGCAGCACCGCCGACGACCACCTGCCCGGCGTAATCTGGTCCGTGGGATACTCACGGCTGTTTTAGGACACGCGCGCCCCGCTGCGCGCGGGCCTTGCATGGCCCGCGGCCAGGCGCGCCCGGAGGTGTATCACAATTTCAAATGACTGCTTCCAGAGGACCCGGATATGCGATATAATGGGAGTATCACATTCGGGAAATCTGACCCAATGCGGTTAGTGTTTTTCTCACAAGGGAACGGGCTTGCGCTGCCCGTTCCCTTTTTCTTTTTCACCCTGCACAGAAAGGATTCCACCCTATGCGAATCATAAAGACATTGCTTGCCCCGGCCGCGGCCCTGGTGCTGATTGGCGTGTGCGCGGGCCTGGGCCTGGCCGCGTATAAAGGCCACCATGAAAAGGATATGCCCGTGATGCTGCAGGCGTACCCGGACATTGCGGGCACGGCCCTGGACGACTGCGCGGTGTGCCACAAGCGCGGCCCGGCCCCTGTGCCCGGGGACCCGGCCAAACGCAGCGCCCAGGTCACGGCCTGCGACTACTGCCACGCGGACATGCTGGCCAAGGGCCTGGACGCGCGCGGCACATTGAACAGCTACGGACAGGCGTACCTTGACGCAGGGCGCAGCGAGCAGGCCCTGCGCGGCCTGGAATCTGCGGATTCCGACGGCGACGGCGCGAGCAATGCACAGGAAATAAAAGACCGCACCCTGCCCGGGGATGCAGATGACAACAAGGCTGCGCCAACAGCGCCCCAGCGCACGCTCCTGCTTCAGGACCTGCAGAAGCGCCTGCCCGCCTATAAAGTCCCCCTGTTCATGAACGTGTCCAAATCCCCGGACGGGGACCGGTACGACGATCTCGAGGGTTTCCTGCTGCTGGACGTACTGATCGCGGCGGGCATGGCGGACAATGCGGAAAGCGTGGATGTGATCAGCGTGGACGGATATGCCAAAACGTTCTCCATCGATCAACTGCGTCAGATGTACGAGCAGGCCGCGCCCGTGTTCGGTCTGGGAGAAGCCGACCTGGGCGCTTGCGGGTGGGTGCAGTACAACGCGTCCCGCCTTGTTGCGGATGAGCCCCTGCCCCTGGCGGGCGTAATGCTCTCGTACGCCATGAACGGCGCGCCCTACGACCCCGCGGCGTTGGATCCGGAAACGGGCAAGCTGCGCGGCTCGGGCCCGTTCCGCAGTGTGGCCCCGCAAATGAGAAGCCCGGGGCCGCCGGACATGTCCTCGCGCGCGGACGCCGCGTGCCTGGATGTGGTTCCGCAAGTGTACTATTACAAAAAAAACGAATATGAAAAAAATTCGGATTACTGCGTCAAGGCCGTGGTGGCGCTCCGGGTGAACCCCCTGCCCGCCGGCGCGCGCGCCCCGCACTGGCAGCCCGGCGCCATGAAGAATATCAGCGAGCAAAGCATCATCGTGTTCGGAGCGCTGAACAACGCGGACTAGCCGCGGCCGCGCATTGATGCGCATTATGCTGCAAATCAAACAGGGCGCTGCGGCGCCCTGTTTTCGTTGTGCGGAGATCTGTTTTGCCGCCTCAGTGCATGGCGCTTTGTTCGGGCTTTTCGCCGATCAGATCCAGAACGCGCGGTTTGAGGGCTTCCCATCGAATGGGTTTGGCCATGAAGCTGTGCGCGCCGCATTTGATGGCCTTGATGACGAGTTCCTTTTTGTGATGTGTGGATATGACCAGGAATTTTGTGTCGGGCAGTTGGGGGGCGAGTTTTTGTATGGCGGACAAGCCGTCCATTCCCGGCAAAAAGATATCCATGACCACGAGGTGCGGCTTGTACTTGCGCGCTGCAACCATGCCCTGTTCCGCGGTTTCGGATTCTTCGGCCACGAACACGCCCATGCGGTACAGCAGTTTTGCAAACATGTGGCGGATGAAGGGGGAATCGTCGATGATGACCGCGGCTTTTCCGCGCAGAGGGTGAAACTCTTTGGGCGGGGAATAGGAAACGATGCGGATGGAGTCCAGGCCGCAATCGCGCATGTTGCGGATGTGTTCGCGCTTGAGCACTGTGTCCAGGGGAAGCATCACGGATCCGCCGGGGCCGAGCATGGGTTCGGCGAGAACCATGCCGGGCACGGCCTGGTCCAGAGCCACTTTAACGGATCGTACTATTTTATTTTCGATGTCCTGTTTCACGGGGTCCGGCTGAGCCTTTCTCACCTTGCTGCGGGTTGATAGCAATGTTCCAGAAACACGCCGCGGCGCGGCGCGCCCGGGTGTGGCTGGCAACATTTGAAAAATATGTCAAGCATCTGTGGAGTGCGCGCCGCGGGCCAAATGCGCGCCGGCGCATTTCGCTCGCTAAGAGTTCTGTTCCGCGGCGGCGGCGCCGCGGGTTTTCTTTTTCACGCCCCCGAACTGGGATGTTTCAATGATGGACAGGTTCACTTCCACACTGCCCATGCTCATCACAAGCGGGATGACCAGTGTCTGAATCCCTTCCTGGCAGGAGATTTCAATGCGGGAGCCGGTGATCACGGTGGGCGGAGTGATATCGCAGTTGAAGCCTGCGTCGGCCAGGCCGATGGTGGAATTGGCTGTGATCATATTGGCCATTTCGGCCAAAGCGCTCTGGGCGTATTCATCAAGTTCCGCCACTTCGTCTTCCATGAGCATGCGTGCGGCGATGCCCCTGGCCGTATCCAGCGCCATGGAAAGAATGACCTGGCCCGTGAGCACCCCGGTGATGCCCACCACGATGGCCACATCCGCTGAGGCAAAGGGGTATTTGCCCCTCAGGAAAACCTTGCCGCGCTGGGGTGTTTCGGAGATCGTGCTTTCCACGATCTGAACCACGGATTTGAGAAACGGATTCATGTATTCAGCTTTCATTAATTTGCATCCTTTCCCTGGTCCTTGCCGGCGATGCGCGCGATAATTTCCACAACTTTTTCAGGAATAAAAGGTTTGATCACGAAATCCATGGCGCCTGCGATGATGCTGTCGCGGACTTTGTCCTTCTGGCCCAGTGCGGAAATCATGACCACGCGGGCCTTGGGATCAAGCTTCTTGATGGCGCGCAGGGACGTGATGCCGTCCACATTGGGCATGGTGATGTCCATGGTGACCACATCGGGTTTGTGCTTGTTGTAGAGAGCGACCGCGTCGCGTCCGTCCTCGGCCTCGGCCACCACTTTGAAATTGGCGTTTTCCAGAATATTGCGCAGTTTGTTCCGCATGAACTTGGCGTCATCCACCACGAGCACGGTTTTCTGTTTTTCCTTGCTGCCCACGCTGGTGGTTTTGACGGACCGCGACAATTCATCATAAGCGGACAGGGCGATGCCGCCTTCTTTGTCCGCGGACAATGTGGCGAACTTGAGGGCCTTGGCCACGCGTTCGCGCGCGCCGCCGATATAGATGACGGCGCCGGGATGGATGAACTCTTCGCCCTTGACCGTGGCGAAGGGATTGACCTGCACCTTGCTGCGCATGGCGGCGAGGTGCTGCTGAATGGCAACTTTCTGGGCATCCAGCTGGGCCAGGGTCTTTTTCATGTTCATAGCGGCGTCGCCCTGGGCGATTTTAGTCGAGGACAGGCTTTTGCGGATTCTTTCGGACTCGAACAGGATTTTGGCGAGCTTTTCTTCCAGGGCCGCGAGTTTGAGGAACACGTCGAATTTGAAGCCCGCGCGCAGCACGGTGGCGGTTTCCTTTTCCGTGCCCAGGTGCTTGGCGCGGATTTCGTGGAAAGCCATGATATCGCCGCCCATGATCTTGCCCTCGCGCGAGGTGCAGATGATGCGGTTGTTGCTGCGCACCTTGCTGTTGATGATGGCGCGATCCGCGATCACATCCGAATCCGCCTCGACCACGGAGTTTTCGATAAATTTTGCGGATATGGTTCCCTTGGCGTACACCGTGCCTTCGTGGCGCGTGATGATGCCGCCGGCCACGGCCACGTCGCCGCCGGAAATGACTTCGGCGGCCTGCACATTGCCGCCGATGCTGATATTGCCCTCGGCCTTGACCACGAACCCGTCCTGCACATTGCCCTTGATCTCAAGGGCGCCGGCGAAGTTGATGTTGCCCGTGGAGTAATCCACGTCGCCGGCGATGCGGTACACGGGGTCAACGCTGACGGTGTTGTCGGAAAGCTTGGGCGAACCGTCCAGGGCGGCGATGAACTGGGTGTTGTCGGGGTTGCTGGTGACATTGGCGCCGGCCTTGACGCTCACGTCCGAGCCCCACTCGCCGGGCGTCTTTTTGCCGGTCACAGTCACGCCCTCCTGGCCGCGCGTGGGGGGTTTGCGCACGGCGATGACATCTCCGCCCTTGACCGATTTGACAATGTTCAATTCGCGAAAATCGATTTTGGCCACATCATCGATGGCTTTGGCGTCGTCTTTCATCCAGGTGTATGTGATGGATGCATCCTCGCCCGCGCCGGGCTGGCTGCCCGCGGCGGCCAGAAAATCCACGGGCATGAGTCTGCCCTCTTCGCAGAAAGACGCGATGCGCTCGTTGTTGACGATGCCGAACACCACGCCGGCCTGCTTGAGAGCCCGCTTCACGTCCGGCACATCCACGGCTTTGCCGGTCAGCACGGGCGGCATTATAAATGCGACCGCCTGCATTTCATCCCCGGAAACCTCTATGTTCACGGCGCCGTCCTGACTTCCGCTCATTGTCGTACCTCCTGTTTTGCTCTGTGCGCTCGTATTGTCATTCATGTCAGCCTCTCATTCACTTTCACTAAATATTAAATGTTCCCTGGTTTCAAACGCGGGATGCGTGTTCCTGAACCAGTTGGATAATTTTGCCTGCGATACGGTCAATGGGCAGCACATGCTGGGCCGCGCCAAGCTCCACGGCAACCTTGGGCATGCCGTAAACCACGCACGTCTTTTCATCCTGGGCCACGGTGGCGGCGCCCGCGGCCAGCATATTCTTGAGGCCTTCAGCGCCGTCCGATCCCATGCCCGTGAGCAGAACGCCCACGGCGTTGGCGCCCGCGTATTTGGCCACGGAATTGAACATGACTTCCACGCTGGGCCTCTGGTGGTGCACGAAAGGCCCGTGCTTGACGCGCACATAATAGCGCGCGCCGCTGCGCCGCAGCACCAGGTGCTGATTGCCCGGGGCGATGAGCACCTGGCCGCTGATAACCGTGTCCCCGTCCGCGGCTTCGCGCACCTCGGGCGCGCACAGCCCGTTGAGGCGCTGCGCAAAGGACTTGGTGAACATCTCGGGCATGTGCTGCACGATCATGGTGCCCGGACAGTTGAGGGGGAAGCGCTGCAGCACCTCGCGGATGGCCTCGGTGCCGCCTGTGGATGCGCCGATGGCCACGATTTTTTCTGTGGTGCGGGTCATGGAGTGGCGCTTGGGCGCAGGGCGCGCAGCCGCGGCCTGGCTGTGGCTGCGCGCTTTTTTCACATCCACGCGCGCGGCGGCCTTAATCTTCATCTTGAGTTGCTCGGCCATGTCGCCCACGGTGTAGGCGGCGCCGGGCTTGCACATGACTTCCACGGCGCCCACGTCAAGGGCTTCCATGGCCATATCGCCGCCCTCGGGCGCCAGAGAACTGACCACGATCACGGGCAGCGGGTAATGCTTTATCAATTTGCGCAGGAATGTGATGCCGTCCATGCGCGGCATTTCAATATCCAGGGTCACCACGTCGGGCTGCAGGTAAACGATTTTATCGCGCGCCACATAGGGGTCCGTGGCCGTGCCCACGACCTGGATCTCCGGGTCCCGGGCCAGCTCCTGGCTGAGGATTTTGCGCACGATGGCGGAATCGTCTACGATGAGCACCTTAATCATGGGGTGGCGGGGTCCTCCTGTTCCACGATGAGGGCCAGGTGCGCGTCGCAGCCTTCCACCACGATATCCGCGGTGGTGAGTTTGCGCTGGGACACCCTGCTGAGCATGTTTTCGAATTGCGTTTCAGTGAGCGGCTCCGGTGCTGTGATGGCGAATTCGGCGCGCGCACCCGCGATTTCGGGCAGCACGTTGCCGCAGATCATGTTGAGGATTTCGCCCAGCGCATCCATCTTTTTCTGGTCTGCGTCCGGGTCGCTTTCGTCCACGCCGAGCATGTTGGCGGCCAGGGTGGCGGCCAGGCTCTCGCCCGCGGCCAGGGCCATGGCGCCGTGAAAGGGCCCGTTGAAAGCCACGGAACACGCCATGAACGCGCCGCCCGGCTTATACCCGCCAGCCGGCTGATCGATGAAAGCGAACGCGGCCTCCTGTAAAATGCGGCGGGCCGTGTCAAAAAGAATCTGTTGGTAAATCGGGGGATTCATCCCACTCTCCCAGAACTTCAACGATTGCGCCCCGGATCATTTCGGGCGTGAACGGTTTGCGGAAAAAGGCGACCACGCCTTTGTCGTGCAGTTTCTCAATTTTTGTTTCGCTGCCCTCGGTGGAAATGACGACCACGGGCACGTTGCGCAGCACTTCGTGGCTGTGCATCTGCTCGATCATCTGCACACCGTCCATCACGGGCATATTGATATCGGCGAACACCAGGTCCACCCAGTTGCTGTTCAGCAATTCCAGGGCCTGGGCGCCGTTGCCGGCGGTCAGCAGCTTATCCACGGGCACGCCCGCCATGCGCACGGTGCGCGCGATCATGGATCGGATGATTTCGGAATCATCCACGATAAGGATATTGAAACCCATACGAATGCGCGCCTCCCATCAAAGATCGTACATGCCCTGGCTGTTTTTGATCCATACGCGGCCCGTGCCGATTTCCAGGTGCATGGTGCGCCATGATTCGCCACCCACGTCTTCGCCTTGGATAAACACGCCGTTTTTCCAGAATATTTTTTTCAATGCAATGTAATTCCTCTGGCCGATGTTAAAGAAATTATTATTGTCCAGCACGCGCGCGCCCCCGGCCACTTTTACGATCATGCGCTTTTTGTCGGCGCCCAGGCTGTAGGCCGCCTTGAACAGGTGCGGAATGCCGGTGTCTGCATACATGCAGGGATTCTCCTGGGCGCGATCAGGATTCTCGCGGGAAAGCGGCAACTGGTAGTGGAGCAGTCCGCCCACCCCGGCTTTGGCGTCGTAAATGGCCACGCCAATGCAGGACCCCAGGGAATGGGTCACAATGATGTCTCCTTCACTTCTGGAGACTTTCATCTCGGAGACACCTACGACGTGCCGCATCGCCAGCACAATAATCTCCTCACGGTTTTATGTAAATAGTGGGGCGCGCGTAGCGGAACCGGTGCTGAATGCCTGTCAGGCTTTCGCTGTGGCCCACCATGAACACGCCGCCCGGGCGCAGGGCGTCGAAATAACGCTGCACCAGTTCATGCTGTGTCTGTTTGTCGAAATAAATCATCACATTGCGGCAGAAAATCACATCGAACGGCTGCTTCATGGGCCATGGCTCCATGAGGTTCAGCTTGCGGAATCTGATGAGGCGCGCAAGCTCTGATTTGGCCCTGCAGAAGCCCGGCCGCGCGGGGTCTTTTTCAAAATACTTGTTGCGCAGGGGCGCGGGCGTGTCTCTGAACCGCACCTCTGGGTATGAGCCCTCGCGGGCCACGGCCAGCACGCGCGTGGAAATGTCCGTGCCCAGGATAAGCGCGTCC
>Ga0351973_1045_pt1 | contig 37369 bp, 35 predicted proteins | sample BONcelFGM3001E14_FD_206745 | JGI IMG/M metagenome (GOLD analysis project Ga0351973, IMG submission 206745) | Enriched cells from coal bed in the Powder River Basin, Montana, United States - BONCAT cells FGM rep3 HSBNCT.FGM.300.1.E14 ...
GGACATTCTGGAACATGTGTATCTGTCCGGGCTGATCGAAAGCCGGAACGATGACGTTGTTTCCTGTGGTCTGGGGGATCTGCTGAAGGGAATGGGCGATCAATTCAATGTCAACTGATCCGGGCTGATACCCAAAGCGGATGCAATTTTCATCCTGGTTTTCAATCGAAGCCGGGCCGATGGCTTTTCCATCTGAGCGTATGCCGGTTGGGAAATGCCCATTCGTTTTGCCATTTCTTCCTGGGAAAGCCCTTTGTATTCGCGCCATGCCCGGGTCAAACTTTTTTCTTCGATCGTATGGCTGTGTACAACCTCATGCGGAAAATAGACCTTTTGTTTCGTAATTTCGGAAAACCTCAAAAAGTCCTGGTAGGGGATCACCACAAATGCAGGTTGACCATTCTGCATAATGATTTGATGCTCAATAGGTGTGTTCATCACGCTTTTTTACCTCTTCGATTGATACAATGCTGACGGTTGTTTCGATGTCAAAAAAGATGCGAAATCTGCCGATCCTGAGACGGTACCCATATTTGTGATTCGAAAGGCTTTTGACGTTTGGGCAGTTCGGCCAATTTTCAAGATTCATAACCGATTCCGAAATCGTCAACCTGTCGGAAACCTGGAATCGTTTCAGTTGGCGGATCGTCTTTTTTCCCATTGAATTCTGTACATGATCGTTTATAACTATATAATAAGTTTTTGTCAATTTTCTTATAATTTCAGTGTGGGGGATAGTCCGGGCGTCATGAACCTGGATGACAAGGCCAGTATCCTGGCTGGCTTCCCCTTTCAAGTCACAGGGGCCGAAGGCTACGGTATGGACGATAAGCGATTGAAAATTGACAGGATGCTGGCAATACCGGTGATTGACCATAATAAAACAGTTTTGGCAAAGGACATTCTGGAAGGCCGCTGTGACGATGTTACGATTGAAATTGTGGAAGAGTTGAAAAAGCATGGCCAATTGCCTCATGACTATGAAATTAAAACAATCGAAGACAGCAAAGAACGGTATGCCGAGGCTTTAAAGGTTTTGGGCCTGCTGCTTCCGAATAGGGAAACGAAGAAACGAGTGACCGAGATTCGTGATTTTTATCTATTTTATCGATATTTGAAACTGATCGGTGTACATCCACCATACAAACGAAACCATCCCGAAACACCGCTTTCCAAAAATCAGGCTGTTCACTACTTGTCGTATGATTGCGACAAAACCCCAAGAGCGATTATTAACTGTCTGAAACGCGGCAAGGCTGCGATGCTCAAGCGTGACAAAGAAACCCTTCAAAATGACCCTTCCATTGATGAAACTGCCAAAAAGCGTTTGACTGATAATTCATGGCTTAACGGCTGCCTCCCCCCTGATTGGCCCACCACATAACCATCCTATAAGACCAAATAAATAAATCTTTTTTTGGTCTTAGCGCAAAATCTTTCCTATTGGTATCCTTTTGAAAAATTAGGTAAGTCATTAACCAGAAAACAAAAGGATATCGAAAATGACTGAAGAAATCGAAAAAAGAATTGATGCAATGGCTGAGAGATGGCCTTCAAACCTTGTGGCGCGAAAAGCTGTCAGGGAATTTTCCGGAGGTATACTCTCTCAAAAGACCCTCGCGAACGAAGATTCCAAAGGTACGGGGCCTGAAGGCCGTTTCCTTCTGATGAACCAAACCGTCTATCCTGTGGAATCCATCGTGGCATGGTTGAAGACCCGAACCGCGCAGAATTGGAAAACTCGTAGGCGGCAATGAACCCACCCATACCCATGAGGAATAATTATATGAAAATCCGGATTGGCACGGAAACTATTCGGCGGACATTTGACCTGGTTGAACACGTCCGTGGGTATGTTGAGCTTACACCGGCGGGGCTTAAACGGTACCGGGGGCTATGTCCTTTTCACTCCGAACAAACCCCATCTTTTACAATATTCGAGGAAACAGGACGGTTTTATTGTTTCGGCTGCGGCGCCACAGGCGATGTGATTGATTTTTACAGATTGATACACCGTGTATCATTTCGTGATGCCTGTCATCAGCTCTCAGGTGGACATGCCGGCAGAATACGATGGACACGACCTGACCCTATGATCGCATGGCGGCGGGCATTAGTATATAATTTCCGCGAGTGGGAGGCGAATTATTCCGAAATTTTATGTCAGTGGTTGGCAGCGGCGAACCGGCTTCTTTTCCGGCAATGTCTTGGGCCTGATGACCTTCCTAAATTTGCGGATATTATCAGGCCGAAAGGCGTCTGTGAGAACCACCTTGACGTTTTGGCGCTTGAAACGGATCAGCAAAAGTATTTCCTTTTCCAGGCGATTAAGGCCGGGCAGAGTGACTGCTAAGTTTGATCAGCCAGGTGATCCAGGCTTTGACCTTGGGCAGATTCTTGAGCAGGATGTCGGGCCACCAGACTTTGATATAAAGCCAGATGAACTGATTGGGCTGGTTGATATTGGTGTCATGGATTTTGAATTCAATCCGATTATCAACGGGCTTCTCGACTGTAAGGAATCCCTCTTAATTGTTGCTGAATCCGGGACAGGTAAAAGCATGATCCTAAACCAGATCATGTTTACCCTGGCAGTGCCGCCAGAAAGCGGGCTATGGGGAAAATTTCAGATCAGAAGACCAATCCATGCTTATTGGTTCAATCTGAAAATACAATGCATTCAACGGCGTTTCGGTTAAAGCGGCTTTTTCAGGCACATCCTGAATTTTTACAAAACACTGGATTCAGAGTTGTAACATTTAAGATTGGTGAAGACATCAGACTGTCCGGGAATTTAAGACACACCTCCTTCCAGGAAAAAATCATGTCCGCCCCTTATGTTGTGAGTTTATCGTAAATTATAGATCGAAATTGTCATTTTTGGGACAGCAATATTTTCCTTTAAAATCAGTTGGTTGCTAATTCATGCCAAAATGACACAACATAATATATTTTTTTCAACAGGCCATGTTTTGAGTGGATTGGACCTCTCCAAATACGTCGGCTATCGCTCCAGAAACGCGACAGAACGATCAACATCAGCGGCAACCCACTGATTTAAATAATTAAAGGAATCAAAAGGAATATTGATCATTAACTCACAACATAACCAACTCACAACATAACGTACCTTATAACGCGCAGATCATGCAGGGCTAAGCGTGAAAACTGGTTTTTCAGCTTGGCAGTTACTGTTCTGGATATGTCCGGCATAGGTGCATTGAAATTCGGTAATATTCTCAGAAGCTGCCAGCGCTGCAAAAAACTGACTGGACAGAATGAGACCGGGCCGCATGGGTACTGTTCTGGCCATGTTCAGAAACCGCGATTCATGGCAGATACAATCCATTTTCAAAAAATAATCTGGGCCTATGGAGACAGGCACCGCATGCAGGAACTGGGTAATTGGAAAACGTGGTGCAGCATCTCCCGCATGACGCGGGAAAACGGTTTCCGCTTCTTTTTGCAGGGCAAGCGCCAGATTGCCGGCCTGCCGGACAGACTCACACAGGATTACATCGGTATCTTCCAGATGGTATTCGATAATGGGGGATACCGACTGTCTGGCCATACAGGACGTGATTTCTTTCCGCCATTCGTTCATTATCTGAAAGTTCTGAACATTGTCTCCACCCATACGGATAAAAAGAAAGACAGCTATGCGCTGGCTGATTTTACGGGGTATTCTGAAGTGCTCGACCTGCTTGATATATACGGGAATGATTTCCGGTTCAATACCGATGGCTCGCCAGTGACGGACGAATATGGAGATATCGCCCGGCTCATCACTGCTGCGGCCGTCCCACACCGCCATTGGAATGAGGTCGATATCGAGAATTCTGGCGCGTAATACGGCCAGTCCGCACAGCAGCTGATTTGTGAATTCATGCATGACCGGCGTGGCCATCCCCTGAAACTCTGCCGCAATGGTAACAGTGGCGGCCTTGGAAAGAATCCGGTCGAACCGTTCTCCCCAGTAGGCACCTGGGATGAGTTCGACGCTTGTGTTTCTGAACCGGTGTATGGGATAGGGCAGAACCACATTGATTTCTCCCCCGATCTTGTGCATGGCTTCCAGAAAGAGAATGTCAGAGCCGCATGCGGCTGATGAGTAACCAATGCCGGCATGCCGCAATTTCAGCCGGCTGATAATTTCGGACCGGATCTGGCGGACCGCTGCCTGGGGAAGACACTGTACATCCCGACCTGGCTGGTCCACCGTATGACCTGCGAAAACCACCAGACTGGGCAGATGAAAGCAGGCATCGAGCAGTCCGGGATCCTGACCCAAAGAGGCAAGCAGACGGCGTGCCTGTTTTCGGGTCGAGCTGATTTTGCGCCAGTCATGGGCCGCGGATTGCGCGGCCTTCTCATAAGCGCCTGCTGCTTCATCCCATCTCTTGTCAATGATGAATGCCTCGCCCAGGGTAGCCAGAGCCCAGTAATCTGTTTCCTGTTTTTTCAGTTTTTTTATGCATAGCTGGCGGACCTGATCGGCACGCTCCCGGGCCTGATCGTCGTTTCCCAGCAACACCAGAATAGTTGCCGCATTGATGCCGGTATAGATGGCATCGTCCAGCCAGCCTTTTCTTTTCTGGGCAGTTGCCCGCTGAAAACCTTTTTCATAATGACCATGGGCTTCTTTCAGAAAATGTATGCGGCTTTCGGGGGTTGCGGCTAAAGATGCCAAGTCCTTGCAGGTGCGGGCCAGCAATCCCAAGGTTTCACCGTCGGCATTTCCCCTGGCTCCCAAAGGGCTCAGGATCTGGTGGGCAAGTTGTGCAGCCCCGGTTTCTGCAAGGGTCAGTCCAAGCAATTGCTGAAGTCTCATATTTTTTGGGTAGAAAGAAAGACCTCTCAACAGGATGTCATGGGCCAAGAATGGGAGGCCGCGATCCAGGGCGCATTCTGCCAGTAGGACATACAACCTTGCATCAATTTTCTGTTTCTGGGAAAGGAGCATCTCCCAGGCAGCCTGGATATCTGGAATGTTTCCATCGGATTCGAGGCGGGTCTGCAATTCGGTGATCGGCGAAGGGATGCCTACCGCAGATTCTTTAAGAAAGGGCGGGCCGGTTTCCACGCGAAAGCCCAGGCTCAGCAGATTTTGAATGGTTTGCTCGGCAGTGAGCCGCGCATAGATTTTTTCAGTCTCCGGCAGATCATCATAGGGCACGATCGCTGGGTTGAGTTTCATTACTTCATCATAGGATTTCCCATATTTCCAATCATCGAGGATGCGGAGCCGGGTCAGCAGCTCATGATTTTTTTCCGCAAGCACATCAACGATGTCCTTCAGATATTCTGGAATGGTTGGAAAGTCGTTCCCATGGGATTTTGGTGTTGAATCCATCCGATTGCCCCCTTGTAAGTTTTCAGAAATGGATACCGGATTTCTGACCTCCGGTCATTATGGTATCGCCGCAGTCGTTTCCTCTGTAAAGAGGGGAACATATGAATTATGGCTATTCATCCATACGGGCATCCGGAATTGTCCGAAATCATGCAGACCTGTTCTTTTTTTGGTTCATTCGTATATTGATTTTGAATTCCCCATGCACACGAAAGAAATTTCGACAATAACCCTACAACGATATATTAGCCTTCACCTATCCTGCCGACCTCTTTTTCAGGTGGGAGATATAGGCTCTGTGATTTCGAATCTGTATCCATTTGATCAAATCGATCGTTTCCTGATGGCCAAATTGTTTAACAGGCAAAACAATCCGAAGCAAAAGCCGGATTTGTGATACGGTAAGAGCCGATGTTTTTTCCCCCCAATCTGACCTTCATATGCCATAGAAAAAAATGAGCCAACATGCATGTAATCATATGGTGATACCAACCAGGCCATTTTCTCACCTCATAATGGTCCATGCCCAATTCGGTTTTGGTCTCCTCAAAACTTTGTTCAATCGCCCAACGGATACCGCTCAGCCACACGAACAATTTCATACGTGTACTCGCCATCGCATTGCTGATATAATAGGAATAGATCGGATTTTCGCCGATGGTTCTCCGAACAATTAACCAAACATGGTTAGCCGGAAGACCATCCCTTGAAAGCACAATCTGTCTCTTGGTGAACTCATATTCGATCGGACCTTTTGTACCCTCGGAGACTTTACGACGGTACCAGAAAAAACCGTTCAGGTTTTTTGCAAAGGCATCGAATGTCATGGGCTTCTGTTCCGAAGCCTTCAATGCCAGTTTTGTCTTTTGTTCTCCCCGGGAATGGTATTCTTTCTTTTCCGTGCCTGGACGTTTAAGCCAAAACTGGGTGTTGTTCGGCATCCCGACCAAATAGGTGACATTGGGCATGCTTTCGACTGCTTCACGAAATACCGGGCTGTTCCCATAAACAGAATCAGCGACAACATACCGGAAAGGAATTTCTCCGGATTGCGCTATTTCCTTGAACAGCTCTGCTGCAATTTCGGGCTTGGTTTTAAACTTGAGATCAGATGGGAAACGGCAGCGCTTTCTTCTTTCCGCATATTCGTCTGAAAACCATATTTCCGGAACAAACAACCGACAACCCAATAAACAATATCCATGCCGACTTGCATACCCGACATAAACACCGACCTGGCAATTATCTACCTTGCCGATGTTGCCACAGTACTGCCTTGTGACTCCAGCCGATTCGTTGCCCTTTTTGATAAATCCCGACTCATCGAAAATCAATACGCCATCGGGCTCTCCCATGTCATCTTTAACCATACCACGATATTTCGTTAATATTTTGTCTTCATCCCAACGAACATCACTGATAAAAAATTGCATCGCCCGAACTTTGGCGTTTTCTATATTCAGAGCAATAGGCTCAATGGATTTTCTTTCAAGAGGACTGAGTTGGCCAGCCATATAATTAAAAAAGTTTTCTCTCGGCTCAATTCGAAAAAAACAGTCATGAAATTGTTCATGAAATCCTTTCAATTCATCCAGCAGACCATCAAAATCGTCAACCGAAATATCAAACTTTGGAATTGAATAGGGATCGTCAATCATTCTGCAATCTGGTAACATGCTGCCTCCTTTCGCTTTGGGTTGGCGAAAAGATTAGCAGAATGTTATATGCGAGTCAATTTTAAAATATCGTTGTAGGGTTATTCAGTTGATTGTTCAGCACGGTCACGGCATGCTAAAAAAGCGGAACAAACAATTGACATTGGATGCCTCTGCCGATTCGTTTGTTGTAGAAACCAATGTTCATTTTCCAACCGACCTTTTTTTACTCTGGGATGCAAACCGGTGCGCAATTCGTTTGACAATGCAGTTATGCAATGACCTTGGAATAACCGATTGGCTGCATGGCAAATATCAGCAACGCAAATTGAAACAAAGTATCAGGGTGGTTTCCAAACTGAGACATTCCACATCCAAAAATGAATCCATAAAAGAGAAAAAACAAAAAGAAATTGAACAGGCACATCGAAATTGCCTGGACATCGCCAGTCGTCAGGTCGACAAAGTTCGTTGCACTCTGGATTCGGTTCATTCGACAAATCCGATGATCTACTTTCGAATACAAACGATAAAGAACTATCTGATCCATAGTGACAGGTGAGAGTGATCTCGATAATTGATGGACATATTTTCACAGTATTTGAGGGAAACCACCTTTTCACAAGTGATTTGGATAAAAAATGTACTGGTTCAAAGAAAAAATGAGCGATTATCGTGGTCCCTCAAATAGCAAAACCCTTACCCCCTGTGACATGCTTCTATCGTTAAGCTTAAGCGTGATTTGCGACAGAAAAAAACAGCATAAGTTTAACATACCCCATCAATTATTGTGATGAAATCAACCATCATTTATCTTGATCAAAAATAGATATTAAACAAATTAAGGATGTTATAAAATTTTCCATCATTTAGCTTGATCAAAATTGCGGGTTTTTCCATCAAATATTATGACCATTCTCAACAGGCAGATCGATCAGATCCGGCGCAGAGCACTGCAAGGTGAAACGATTCCACACGAAGAAAAGGTCTTCTCATTATTTGAACCGCACACAGAATGGATCAGCAAAGGAAAAGCCGGGGTCCCGGTAGAGCTTGGTATAAAGGTTTGTATTATCAAAAATCAGTACGGGTTTATATTGCATCACCGTATAATGGAAAACGAAACCGACAACCAGATAGCTTTAACGATCATCAAAGAGACCAAAAAGAATTTACCAGCGCTTTACAGTTGCAGTTTTGACAAAGGATTTCACAGTAAAGAAAACCAGAAAGAGCTTACGTCGCTAATTGACAAGGTGGTTTTACCCCGCAAGGGAAAACTGTCATCGGAAACGGCAGCGATTGAAAAAGAGCCAGAATTTTTAAAATTGAGACGAAAACATTCGGCTGTTGAATCGGCAATCAATGCTTTGGAGAATCATGGTCTATATATTTGTCCGGATCACGGGCTTTCCGGATTCAACCGATATGTCGGTCTGGCGGTACTGGCCAGAAACATTCAAATCATTGGCAAAGCAGTACAGGTAAAAATGCTCCAGGAATTAGAAAAGGCAGATAGAAAAACACGCCCCATCCGATTAGCTGCCTGAGGCAGACAGCCAGGTTTTTTTAAAGATTATTCACCTCTGCAGGGGTGGTGTTTATAAAATCTGTCGCCAAATGAAATGCAATAATTGAATATCGTTCATAGTCTCCCAAACGGAGATAACCTTCAAAAAAAACCATACTGGAAGGAGTGAGTGACTCGTTGGGGATCAATATTGGCCTCCTGGCGCAGTCACAAATCAACTTTTCACTAAATAAATCTGTCCCCTTTTACCTTCGACTATTCCCCCTCATTTTCCTAAATCAGCCACTTCACCAAGGCAACGATCCCAACGATAATGCCGGCAATTACCACTATTACGACCAATAACCTGCCTCCGCCACCGCCTCCGCCAGTGCGCAATTCGGGTGAAGTTGGTGTGCTCATTCGCATTTCACTTCTTCTGTTTTCGCTCATTGTTCAATTCCTTTCGCGATGCGTACTGATACATTTCTGAATACGACTCGTTGAAGCCCCGAATCCATTATCATCAACAAGTTGCTTCTATAAGATCAGAGTAGCAGGATTATCCAGGCGGCAATGACGGCAATTACCGCTATGATTAAGATTATCAAAGCCTGCGTCGTCTGTTGTTTCCAAATGAAGGCGATGATGGGCTGCTGAACCTCATTCTTGATTCACTCATAGTTTCGTTTTATTCTTCACGTTTTTCAAGTTCACAATTGTCTGGTTGCTTTGCTCATCGGCAAGGGCGTTAACTCATTCAAACAGGCCTTTTAGAGCAGCGCCATATTGCCCTGCCCTTAAAGCGGCGTATGCATACTCTACAACCGTCAGGCCGACTCCACCCGAACCAACTATGACCTCATCATTCAAAAGCTGGGATCTTGTGCTGCCCGACCAGATCGATGCTGTTGTGAAGTCAGCCGTCATTCTCTTTAGGAGCTTGTCGTCACGGCCGGGTAAGCGGTGCAGGCCTTTCATGATACCGATTGCCCGTCGCAGCAGCGGAACAGCTTCCCGCGAGCGCCTGGTATCCATGAGCAGTATGGAAAGGTGGTGCAGGCTGTTCGCCACCCGCAGGTGGTTGTTTCCCAGAGTTGTTATGTAAATGTCCAGGGATTTCCTGTAGGCCTGCTCGGCATCGTCAAACAGTTTTACCTGGTGGTATGCCACTGCGAGGTTGTTGTATACGGTGGCAACATAGAGATGCTGCTTGCCCAGCAGTGCCTCGAAGGCGGGTATGGATTCTTGCAAACCTTTAATTGACTGATCCAGTCGGCCCTGTTCCCGGTAGAGGTCTGCCAGATCATGCCGGAGAAGGGCTTTCTGAAGAGCGGCTTCAGAGTTGTTTTCCGGCACTTCCTCCATGATTCGCAGTCCATTGAGGTAACTTGTCTCTGCTTCTGCAAGGGATCCCCGCACATGTTGCAGGAGTCCGAGATAATTGTAATCACGGGCAAGTAACCATGGGCTTGCAGCGGATTTTACCCTGTCGATGGCAATTGCCTCCATCACCGCACGTTCCGCTTCATCAAAGCGACCCATCTCCCTTAACAGGTCGCTGTAACTATCAAGGCAGGTTGCGGTCAGCGGATGGTCCGGACCAAATATTTTCCGGCAATGGATGGCTACCGTTTCGATGATCTGTTCGGCGGCCTGAACACATTCCAGACCCAGAAGTGCCCGCGATACGGCAGCGCCGATTTCAACACCGGCACCATCCGGGCGGTCGAGCCACAAATGCGCAGCAGCTGTGACAGCAAGTGCCTCCCAATGTGTCTGACTGCCTCCCCATGAACCTGGCAGGGAAACAATCATCGCACGTGACCTGACAAAGGAAACGACGCCTGAATTCTCAAATCCGGTTTGAAGGAGTATCGCCTGTTGAACCAGCCGGTGCATTTTCCCGATAAGGATCAGGCCCTGTTTTTGGTCAATTTCAACCACCTGGAGCAGTCGTGTGCCGAGAAGGTGGTTGATGTGCGACATCCAGGGATCTTCGAAGCAAACGGGGGCATCCTCTCCCAGTTGAGGATATACTTCGACCGCCAGAGCCCGCAGCCAGGGGATCGGGATCCTATCGGGCGGTAGGCAGGCTGCGCAGGAGAGGATGAATATTTCCTCCGGGGCAAGCAGGTCGAGCGTTGGAGCAAGGGTTGCACCAACGAGCTTCTGCCGGTGGTGCAAGGCACGTTTGGTGGATCTGGCAACTTCCTCCAGTCCTGCCAGTCCCCCGGTTCGTAGCCGTTCCAGGAAGGCTTTGCAGGTGACCTGGCCGTAACGTTCGCCAAGGTAGATGGCTGCAACCTCCACGGCAAGCGTGAATCCACCAAGGAGATTAACTATATCACAGGCAGCTGCCTCCTCTTCCGATCCTGTAAAACGACCCTGCGGCTGATGGCTTTCGATGAGGCGCACGGCATCCTCGCTGGGAAGTTCGTCAATTGCAAGGAGGGTCTGCCGTTCGGGATCATGGCCGAAGTCGTCACCGCCTAGACGGGTAGTAGCGATCACGTGAAGCCAATGCCGGCCGGTAACTAGGTCCGATTGCGGCGGCCTTAGCAGGTCGGGGAAATCCACGTTGTCGAGCAGGAGCAGCGCCCGCGGAGCCGGCGGATCCTTCTCGCCGGAGCGGGCTCCCGCGGCATTCCAGGTTCGGCTTTCCAACTCGGCCAGAATACGCCGGGCGGCACGGTCATCGTCGCGCTTTTCCTCTTCACTGAACGAAATGCAAAGATCGACATCCAGTTTACGGATAACCGAAGCAAGGCTCTTTTCACAGGTGCATCCAATATGCCAGCGACCGCCGGGATAGAAGTCTGCGTATGCATAGGCATATTGAATGGCAATGGCCGTCTTTCCGAGGCCTCCCATTCCCTGCAGGGCCGTCAAAACGCCAAACCGCCCCAGTCCCGCCGATTCATGGAGGCGCTGCATCTCCGTCTCCCTTCCAACGAAATGCGGATTGTGTGATGGTAGGTTGCCGGGGGCTGCTGCCAGTCGGCGCAGTTTCGAAATGCGTGCCTGAAGGGTGCGTTCCAGGTCATCGAGCCGGTTGCGCACATCCTGGCGCCTTAGAGCCGTGGCCCCTTCATCTTGCCACGGGCGCAGGTCGAAATGGTTGCGCCTTCTCACGCGGGCAACCCATGCCGCAGCCTTTTGCTCGAAACCGGGTGTATCGAGTCCGGGCACTTCCACAAAATAGATGGGAGCTACTCCCTGGCCGGCGGCTGCTCTGGAATACTCGTATTTGAGATATTCGTTTATCTCCCACTCACAGTATTTGCTCGCCAGGTAGGCAGGGGAGAGAACAAGCAAGAGGAGGTTGGACTCCCGCAAACCCGATAGGATGCGGTGGCGCCAGTCGTCCATCCCGTGGATCTTTTCAATATCATAAAAACAGTGCAGCTCTTCACCGGTAAAGGTGCGGTAATCGGCCTCTATCCGTTCCTTCAGCTCGGTGACGCGTTGGTTTTGGTTATCCAGGCGGGAGTAGGAGATGAAGATGTCGTAGGGCATAGGGTGTCGGATGAATTTAATTTATATCAAACCAATTTCTCCGGCTTACCGTTCTTTGCGATAACCGACTTCAAATAGACCCCGTCCTTGGAAACCTTTTTGGGCCCAAGCACGACCAGGTTTAATGTAATCATGCAAAACTCTGTCAGTCATTGGCTTATTATCTCCACTTTCGGAATTAGCAGAAAGAACCCAAGAAAGAGATTAACATATTGAAATAATATAAGAAATAAGTTGAAGAGCCCAGTCTTTTGATTTACAGTGAATTTGCGAAATAACACAATATTATCAAAAGGAAAGGGCTCAAATGATTCATAGCAGCATCGACCCCCAAACACAAGCAGACATTTGCGTTCTTGGCAAAATAGACGACTTTTTCAACCGATTCAATATTGGTTCCTCCTTGCATCGGTGCGGTATTCGAAAACGTCACGGACACAATGTTCGCTCTTTGATAAAGACCATTTTCACATAGGGAAAATAGGGACGGGTATTGATATATTGGCATAGACTATTCCTTCAGCGTCACACCCATTTTCCTTTCAATATCTATTTCCCATTTTGTCGATTAATCAATACCCGTCCACGATTTCCCCGGCGGAAATCATCATTGCCTGTGGCCACTAATGGCTATATAGTTTGGGAAATGCCCTTTCTTTTCAAAATAATCAGGATATCGGTGTCCATTTAATGTGGGATTCAACAAAGCACGCATTGATGGAACGATCAAAGAAAAAAAATGCCAATCAGCTCTTATATAGGTCTCCGCTGCGCTTCGCTGGTGAACTCTTTATTGCAACTTATCAACTTTGAAGTCTGACCCTTTGTCGTACAGTTACTGAAACATATGACTCTGAGAGAATTTGTCGTTGTGTCCCAGCAGCTCCAATATGCCGAAAACGATAACCCAAACTGGTCCAAGAAACGGGTGAAGTTCAGTATTATTGTATTACAAAACTTGACTCCTGCGACTCCTTGGCTCCAACGGTTCCTCTGCGTCTCAGTCAGCAACTCCCCGTAATGGTCTGCTTCAGAATCATGGCCAAGGGGAAGACAGAGGAACAGGTCGTACTCGCTGCCATGCCGATATCGCTTGCAATTGAGCGATCCCGTCGGGCTTGTTGGTCGCCGAGTAGATGGCATCGAACATAGCGAATTGATCGGCAGGAATATGCTTCCTCAGATAGTCCAGGACAGTGGTGTTGCGGGATGATATGGGCTGTATGCCTTCTTGTTCGAAGATCGTCTTGAGTTGGCCGAGATAGATCGCCGTATCTTCTTTGCGCATGGCAGCCAGCGCGGCGCGGAGGAAGAGCGTGCGGCAGGTGTAGCGGTCTGCCTTGCCTGCAATAAGCCGCCATGCCTCGCGCAGGTGGTGTTCAGACTCGGGGTGATTGTCCATAATCAGACACAGCCCCGCGAAGTTAGTGTGGTTGATGGCGTCCGTGGGATCGGCCTGGAGCGCACGCAGGTAGAGATTGCGTGCCTCGGCGTAGTTACGCCGGAAATTCTGGAGAAAGAAAGCGTAATTACCCAACACTACAAAGTCGCCGAGCGCACGTTCTAAGGCTCTTTTATACTCTGCCTCCGCTTCATCTAAAACGTCCATGGATTCGAGCTGCTTGGCCAACAGATTGAGAGCAGCGATGGTGTCGGCGTGGTAGGGGCCAAGTGTTTTCTCGCTCTTCGCTACCTGCTGGCGAAGGTTGTCCTTCTGCTGAGTCTGAATCCAATACTTGAGTTCCTCGTATAAGGCATGGTCCTCGCGCTGGAGCTTCGCGTAAAGTTCCTGGCTTTTCTGCGGTTCGCGATTCAATTGCTTGACTACTGCGCGGAGTCTTCGGGGTGTTCCCGGCCGTTTCACACGATCAAGCAGAACCAGAAGCGCGAAGAGCAATGCAAACGTGGCAACGGTCGTTGATAGTGCTTTCCAGAAGCCTAGGCACCAGCATACCAACCCAAAGCATCCGAAGATGATGGAGAAAACAAGGAGCCAGATAGAAACATCGACGAGGAGTGCCCACCGAGCTAGCCTCTTTGCCGCGGACGCGGATTTCTCAACAATCTCCGTTACGTTTGGAAGAGTAAGAGCGGGCGCGTAACACGTCACCAGTTCTCCAATTTGGGCTATGATGCCTTGTTCGTTGTGTCCTATCTTTCTTAAGCAGTTAGAGTAGATACCAATTTTCATAATCAGTTCGGGGTGGGCATGTCCGATCGAATGTGAGATTTTCAACCACCCTTCGAGCGCCCGCCGCAACCCATAAGGTTTGATCTGACCGGGCGACGGGAAGTCGATTCATGAAAGACGTGGTTCCGGTCAGAATCAAACCATTGTTCAAGAAGCCCGTGTTGAAAAAAGGTATGGTTATAAGGGGATTGCTTTTGAGTCAGGACTGAGATGGCTGGTGGACAGGCATCCGGGAAGGTTTGGAATTACCGATTCAGGCCATAAAAGTGGGTCAGTAGCGATAGCATCTGTCAAATTTACCATATCAAAATTGCCCAATTTCCTTTTTTTCAGGTTCAAAGGCCGCAAATCGCCTGTCCGCCTCAATCGTCCGATTTTGCGGCCCGAAGTTTTGTTCTTTGATAATCTGCTGATACCGTGTGCGTTACGGTCTATCCACTGCCCCGATGGTTTGGCATCTGGTATGGCAGCACCGAATAAACGTATTTCAGGGCACATCCGCAATCCGGACAACAAAGTCCCGGTTTTTCCGGAACTTCCGGTTTCGGGTCAGCAACCACGATATCAAAGCCATGCATCAGCTCGATGGATGCCCGGATATGATCTATCGGTATGGAACTGCACCCGTGCATGAAACCATAGTAGCGGATTTTCATGAATCCGGACGGCAGGCAATGCTGGAGAAACCGGCTCATGAAATCCAGAGCAGAAAGTGTCATGTACCGGGTTCGCCTGCTGCCTGTCTTTTGATATGAAAACGTGACCATGCCATTTTTCACATCGACAATCCGGTGATCGGAGATGGCCACCTTGAAGACATAATGGGACAGATACCGAATGCTCTGCTCGGCAGCGCCGACCGGCTGGATATTGACGTTCCAGCCTTCATGCCAGACAACGGAATCAATGAGATCAATCAGTCCGGCTTCAATCATTTTATCCCTGAACTTTGCCCGATAAATCCGGGAGAGTGCTTTATTGGGCACATAGAAATCCGACCGGGACGGATGCCAGATATGGTCATCTTTGGACCAGGCACCTCCGGCAACCACATAGTGGATATGGGGATGGTAATTCAAGGTTCTTCCCCAGGTATGCAGAACACCAAAAAATCCTGGTACATCCCCACCGATGAATTTGTCATCCTTTGCAAGCTTTTTCATGGATTCGGAAGATGCCCTGAACAGGCCATCGTAGGCGATTTGTTGATTACTTCTGAAAAAGCTTCGGATATTTTCCGGTACGGTAAATGTGATCATGAAATATGGCCCCGGAACCTGAATGTCCAACTGATGTTCCAGCCAGTCCAGCCCCTTTTGATTCTGGCATGTCGGACAATGCCTGTTCCCACAGGATCTGAAGATATGATGATTTTTGCCACATCCCGTGCATTCATAGACAATCATGCCGCAGGCGGATGTTCGGCAAGACAGGATGGCATCAATTACCTTTTTGTGCGAAGTCGGTATCCGTTCACCATATTTTTCCAGATATGCCGGTCCATATTCACGAAAGATGTCCTGAACGGTAGGCATGGTTGAACCCTTTCATGGTCTGATTGATGATGGTATAGGCATCTTCCTGTCCTTTTTGAGTCAGATGCAGATAGACCATGGTGGTTTCAAGCATGGTATGCCCCAGATATCGCTGAATGACGCGGATATTGACCCCTTCCTCCAGGAGATGGGTGGCATAGGAATGACGGAGCGTATGAATGGTGACCCGGCGTTTATTGATAGTGGTTTTGTGTTTTGCGCTTCTGAATGCACCCTGAACGCTGTCGATGGCCATGGGGGTTTTGGATTTGGAGGCATTCTGGTGCCCCCTGCCCAGAGCCGGGAATATCAGAACCGGATTTCTATGAGTGGCCCAGTATTTTCTGAGCAGTGCCAATGTTTCTTCAGGCAGGGGAACATATCGATCCTTGGCGCCTTTGCCCCGGTGGACGTGAATCATCATGCGTTTGGCATCGATATCGGAAGTCTGCAGATACAGAGCTTCTTGAAGACGAAGGCCGCAGGTATAAACCGTGGCCAGATAGGCATAGTTGTGAAATGTGTGAACCTGTTGCAGAACCTGAAGGACTTCATCTCGATTCAACACACACGGCAGAAGCTTTTCCTTTTGGGCTTTGAGGTATTCAAATACCGGCCACTGTTTTTGCAGGACATGGATAAAAAAGAATTTGGGTGTGGCTCTTTCGGAACAGTAGCGCAATCCTTAAAAAAACAAGTAATTAGTCATTATGCAAGTACCGATTCCGCGATTCTTGTGTTGGTATAGTTGATGGCCAGACAGATAGGGTGTAAATTATCCCTGTTGTAGAAACGAAAAAAACGAAAAAGTACGGGACAAACTGATTTCTTTATGTTAGAGAGAAAATATAACTTATAACATAAGGAGATAATTATGGAAAAATCATGTTATCATGAGATTATTGATGAACTTAGCAAAAAACTCGCTGATAAAATAACATTTGAAGAAAACAATTTAGCCAATAGAGCATTATCAATAGATGGAGATATAGCTGAGATTATACAGGATATTGGATTAAAAACATGTCAACGAGTTTTAGAAACAACACGGGATGAGATTGTCGCAAAAAAAAAGCTTGTGAAATGATTATTCACAGAAACCCGTCGATCGTGTTTAATTCAGTATTCGGCAAAATTTCAATATGCTCTCCATATCTATGGCGCCCCGGAATTGATTCATCAAAGCCTCTATTTGATGAAATGAAAATATATAATAATGCTCGAAGCAATACTGTAAATCGCGCATTAACCGATTTTGGTATAGAAGAATCATTTGCACGTGGTGCAGCCAGATTCAAAGAGCACTATCACTATGGAATTGGACCAAGTGCTGTGGATAGTGCAACAAAAGATACGGCTATGAAGGCGATGGATTATATTGCAAATAGATTGTCAGATATTGATTCTGATTCTCTACAGGGAAAAACAATCGCAACAATTTTGGTTGAAATGGATGGCTGTGAGATTCGTACCGCAGAGTTTGTGCCTGCCGAGGATTCAAAAGAAACAACACCAGTCTATAACAATCCTAAAAAGAATAGAATCATGAAATGGCGGGATGTCAGATTAGGTTTTGCAAGACCATTAGAGTCACCGGACAAAACATTTGTTGGCAAAATGGATTCATATGAAACGGTTGTAAATCAAATTCATAGTGCGGCGGTAATAGTTGGCATGACACCGGAAACCAAAGTTATAGGAGTTGCAGATGGTGGCATAGGGCTCCGCGAAGAGTTGGAAAGGCAATTTCCAAATATGCAATTCATCCTGGATAAAACGCATTTAAAAGATCATTTGTATGATACAGCGGAAGCACTTGGGATAAATCAAAAAGATCGTCCAGGGTGGGTTGAGCCACGAATAAGAGACATTTCTGACGGAAATGTTGAATCAATTTTAAAAGAGCTTGAAGAAGAAAACAAAACAAATCCAAACGATCGCTCGAAGAGGCTGATAGGATACCTCACTCGATTCAACGATGCATTGGATTACAATGATTATAAATTAAAAGGTTATCCAATAGGATCGGGCGAAATCGAAAGTGCACACAAATCCATCCCTCAGAAAAGGTTGAAAATTCCAGGCGCAAGTTGGAACCCGGCTTCCATTGACCCAATGTTGTCTTTACGCATTTTAAGGGCCAATAATTGGTGGGAAGACTTTTGGCATAAACAAGCTGATGAGTATTTATTAGCAGCTTGATACTACAACAGGGATAAATTACACCCGACAGATATGACAGACATTTTTAGCACCATCGAAACAGGATGATAGTGATGCAGATGGGCTTGATTTGCAACGATCATTTTTCCATGGACAAAATGCTTCTTTTTCGTTACCATAGAGTAACGAAGGGAGATTGGCACGGAAACGATGAGTGCTTTGCGAAACATATCGTCGCTGGAGCGGGCTTATGATCGGGCACAGCAACATTTTAATGATATCACTCAATATCTTGACGGTGAAAAGGCCCTTGAGATGAGCCAGAGTGAAATTGAGCGGGAGATTGAAAAACAAGGCCGGGAATTGATGCGCAAACTGCTTGAGGAACATCTGAACAAGCGCGGTCCCGGACGGAGCGGGAGCCCTGTTCAGGATACTGACGGCGTCGAGCGCAAATGTACCCGAATTCATGAGCGGAAGATTGAAACCGTATTTGGCACGGTCACGCTGGAACGCGTGGGGTATGAGCGGGAAGGCTGCGAGAGTTTGCATCCATTGGATGCTGAGCTCAATCTTCCGGATGAGCGGTATTCTCTGGAGGTGCGCCGGAGAGTGGCGATCGAAGCGGCCAAGAGCTCTTTTGACGAAACGCTTGAAAGTATCGGCATGAATACGGGAGCCCGTGTACCCAAGCGGCAGACAGAAGAATTGGCAAAACGTGCGGCTCAGGATTTTGATGCGTTTTACGAGACCAGGCATGCCACGGTCGATAACAATGGGGATACCGGTCCGATACTGGTGGTCAGTGTCGATGGGAAAGGGGTAACGATGCTGAAACGGGATCTGCGCAAGCAGACCCAAAAGGCGGCTTTGGATCGTACCCATAAGATGGGTTCCCGGTTGTCCAAGGGGGAGAAGAAGAACGCCAAACGCATGGCCTGTGTAGCTGCTGTTTACACGATTGGGCCTTTTGCGCGCACTCCCGAAGATGTGATCGGACAAACTCCCTGCGTCCTTGCCAAACCGCCGCGTCCAGGCCCGGAACAAAAGCGGGTGTGGGCCAGTCTTGAAAAGGAGCCTGAACAGGTTATCAAGGATGCGTTGGCGGAAGCACACCACCGTGATCCAGATGGTAAAAAAACCTGGGTGGCCTTGGTTGACGGAAACAAAACCCAAATCCGATACCTGCGTAGTCAAGCCCAAGAAAACGGGATTCATCTGACAATCATTGTCGATATCATCCATGTCATCGAATATCTGTGGACGGCTGGAAGGGCATTTTATCCGGAATCCGGAGTGGAGCTGGAGAACTGGGTCCGTCATCGTATCCTTGAAGTGCTTCGGGGAAAAGCCAGCCTTGTGGCAGGTGGAATGCGTCGCAGCGCAACGCGCCGCGGCCTTTGTGCCGATGCCAGAAAGCCGGTTGATATTTGTGCACGATATCTTCTGACCTATGCGCCTTATCTGCATTACAATCGTTATCTTACTGAAGGGTTGCCAATTGCCACAGGGGTAATCGAAGGAGCCTGCCGGCATTTGGTAAAAGACCGCATGGATATAACAGGAGCCCGATGGAGTTTATCCGGAGCTGAGGCGGTCTTGAAATTACGGGCCTTACGCTCAAGCCACGACTTTGATGAATATTGGGTTTTTCATGAGAAATCCGAACATGTTCGAACCCATCAGTCGCGCTATTATGATGGGATCATTCCACCCGCGACACACCCTTCCCAAAAGAACAAGCGTTCTCATCTGAAATTGATCAAAAATTGAATGGAGAAAATGAAACCAATGAAGTGCTTTTCACCTCTTTATTGCGGTTCCAAAAGAGCCACACCCAAAGAATTTTAAACCACAGTAGCAGATATTGAGAGTGCTGGCGGACCAGTTTGAAGTATTGCGACGGTACAGGAAATAGTCTTTCAGCTCCTGTTCCGTAATTTGCAGAGGATCTTTGTTGACGTATTCCAGAAGTTGACGAACGGATCTGGCATAACTTTCCTGGGTTTTGTCACCCTTACCGGCCAGTTGCAAAGCATTGATGGTTTTGGTGTACCAGGGGGTCTGAAGCGTGTGTGACATGATATCTCTCCTTTTTGTTATGGTTATGGAAAACCCTGAGGAGAGATATCATTTTCCCATCGCAAATGGGATTGCAGATGAAAAAAAGATCGGGCGCACAGCCGTTCAGTTATTCAGAATAGCGGCTTTGGAGTACGGGAACTGCCGCAAAGCGGCTTACTTGAACCACCGCCTTGACTCAGCCGCCCTGAAAAACGGGCGCTGGTCAGGCGTGCGATTAACCCCTTAATCCCAAGAAGGAGAAAAACACCATGCCGCAACAAGAATTAGACCACCAGCTTCTATTGCTTATTTATGCTGAAATTCTCCATTTAAAGAAACTACTTATAACCAAGGGAGTGATCGATAAATCCAGTGACGATGAATACCTTAATGCACTGGATGGCTACTTAACCGAATTAGACGCTAAGAACTTCGAGATCGCTAAAGTCGTCCGCGAGCGAAGTAATCGTTGACTATTTTATTGTCGTAGCAAATCGTAGTTTTTTTCTGTTCATCTAAGCAGGTCGCAACAGAATAAAGTGCCGCTTCAAGGGCTAATTCAGCATCTTTAATCGATACACCATGTAGGATGTTGAGAATGTCTATCTTTTTTTCTACTGCTATAGGGGAAAGCCTATTAACAAGATCCATTAGGTAATACCTCCTTGGTTAACCAGGAAATTCAGCGGATAAAAAACCGCTGATTTCCGTGTTCCCGGCGACTGCGTCGCCGGGAATCGCGGCGCTGATTTCGTCAAGCGCCTTGCCCCGTCGCCTTGCGCCGGAACAAGGCGCTTGACCTGACACCGGCGACCGCACATGCAAGCTGCGCTTGCCTGCCCGGCCATCGGTGCGGGTCAGCGCCGCGATTATGCGAATGAGGTAATCCAACGATGAAAAGCTTCAAACGAATACCCCAAATAATCTTCTTAATGCTTGGTATATAGATGGTGTTGTGGAAAAAATATTAACCACTGTGAAGGGGCCTCTGTCTTGATACTGATATCGTTTTTCCATAGTGAAAATTTTCCACGACATGGTTCTAAACTATGGGGGGGCGGTACCCGACACCCGGTTTCCGGTTTTGGCCAGGCCAGAAAAGAATCTTTTTTCCCTACCGCACGAGTAGCCGACAAAACAACACCTGGCAACAGGCTTGAATGCATAATGATGGGCAAAATGGAGAAACTCTATGTTGAAATTGGCTTTTGACTTTTTACGGTCAATGACCACGTGTTTTAAATTGTCATAAAGAATCTCCATTGGAACGCCGCCAAGATATTTAAAGGCCCGTATGTGGGCATCCATGAACGTCTGCATCGTGCAGGTTTTGACAAGCTCTGCGTATATCGCACGGCTGAAGCCAAGAACCATGATAAAAAGATAATACGTGAGGACTTGCCCTGTTGGCTGTATGACCTGAAAATCCGCCCAATCCACTTGGCCCTGGAGTCCGGGTATGGTTTCAAAACGAATGAACGCCTGACGCTGCAGTCTGCTTTTGATGCTGCGAACAAAAGTCTTCACTGTATCGTATCCGCCTGTATAACCCATGTTCTTTATCAGGTTGTATAGCCATGTGGACCGGTAATTATCCTGATGAAGGTAATCTTCAATGGTTTGCTTAAAAGGAGATAGAATCGATTCCTTGTGATTTTTCCTTCGTCGTTCAACCGGCGGATGATCTCCTGTATATACTTTTTCACCGTGTTTCGGTGAATGCCCAATTTGTGGGCAATTGCTCGAAATGAAAACCCTTGTCGATGTAATGTGAAAATGTCCATTTGCACCTCCAGTTTTTTCATGGTAACCCCTTCCTTGTTCAGAGGATTTTACCATGACATTCAGTTTAGAGGTGGTACATTTTCGATTCCCATTTTTGGTACATTTTTACATTCCCAGTGACAGTAATCCGAAATAATCAGTTTGAACTTTTATTTCTGTCTTGTTATTTTGATTTTCCCTTCACGTTCATTGCCTATCGTAACATTTAGCCATTTTCATGGGGGTGTGTTATGGATCTACATTTCATTCCTTTCTATGTGTTTCTGTCACTGGTTGCCTTTTCATCAACATCATTTTCAGCTATGTATATGTGGACAGATAAAGATGGTGTTAAACATTACAGCAATGTTACACCACCCCAAGACATAACAGAAGAAGCAGAAGTCAAAGGCGAGATTGAATTTAATCAGAAAGCACACGAGGAAATCAAACAGAGAGAAGCTATACAGTCTGAGCAGAAGGCAATAGAATCTGAGAGGGCCGAACAAAATAAACAACAACAAGATTCATTGGCAAAACAGAATGCAATAATCCAAAAGCGAAAAAGTACAGCCGATAGCTATTTTAGAAAAGCTAAAGAGGTATTGGAAAGAAAGGTTTGTGGTGCTCAAGAACAAGCGGCAGTGCTAAGCAGCATAGGTGAATCACTTATGAACTGCGAGGGTGGGAATATGGAAAAGGCTCTAAGTTATTACACACAGGCCGAAAAAAAAGCAAAAGAGGCTGAAAAGAAAACGCCTTCCAAAGGGGGCTCTTATTGTAATGAACAAATTGTGCGAAATTTGATAAAAGAAGCCAAAATTTTTAAACGAAACGGCGATACGTATTTGGGATGCTCACAAGCCAAGCTACAGCAGGCCGATCAAGAAGACCAGATGGAAGAACTCAGATACCAGGTTAAAAAAGCAAAGGAAGCAGCAGATTGGGCACTGATTGAGGCAAACAGCAAAAAGTGACAGCCGGTTGAATCTTGAATCCATCTTCTTGCCTTGCAAACCGGACTAAATCATTCCGATTTATCGCCGCTGTCAGAGGCCGATAGAGGCCATTTAAAAATTTCCGAATGGTAAGGAGGGCAAGGGATTAATTCTGAAAACGTCTTGTAATGCACTTCATGACGCGTGGCTATCCGGTAACGTGTATTGAACCGGGATGGGGAAGGGGGTGAAAGTTTTAACCGCTTCGGGGAACCAGGACGCCGGAATGAATGCGGAAAATATGAGTTATAAGCGGATAGCAACCGGAAAAGATGGATAGGGGCTGGGTAAAATCGGGTATTAACAAAATAAGGGGTTAAGCTGATTTAGCCTAACCCCTTGATTTTGCAAGTGCCGAGGGACGGAATCGAACCGCCCACACGGGGATTTTCAGTCCCCTGCTCTACCGACTGAGCTACCTCGGCCCAAAACGCATTAATTTTTAGTCAATCTTGGATTTTTTGTCAACAATTATCTGACCCATATCCCCAAACATATATTGAACCAAAGCGCATCCAACAACGCAGGCAGTCTCGGCTCGAAGGATACGCGGTCCCAGAGAGGCAGTAATAAATCCGTTATCTTTAAGGTTTTCAATTTCGCTTGGGCTGAATCCACCTTCCGGTCCAAACACGATGGCAATCGTGCTCCCGGCTTTCAGAGGCATATCAAAGGGACATGGTCTTGTTTCGTTTTCCCAGAAAACGATTTTCAGGTCACAGTCCTTATGACATGCGGCCATCATCTGGTCAAACGATAATGGCGCCAATATCTCCGGTAGGATGGTTCTTCGGCATTGTTTGAGTGCTTCTCTGGCAATGCTGTCCCATCGTTCTTTTCGCTTGACCAGTTGTCTGCCCTGAAGGACCGGAACCGACCGGTCAGACAGAAACGGCATCCATATTGCAGAGCCAAGTTCAATGACCTGGCGAAGTATGGTATCCATTTTACTCTCTTTTAAAAGCGCTTGCGCCACGATAATTCGAATGGGCGACTCGGTGCTCGATTCATGCCGACAGACCATGCTGAGTTCAGCCGTATCCGATGAAATATGGCTGATAATTGCCTCGCCTTCATTTCCGGCGCCATCCAGAACGCCGATTCTATCCCCCGGCCTGTACCGCAATACATGAATGACATGATGGGCCTCTGATCCGATAATCGTCGGATTGTCCTTCAGGATTTCATCAGTCGGCAAGAAAAAGCGACGCATCACTTGATTCCATTTCCTTTTGATACTGACGATATCGAAGAAAAAAATTCCGGATCCGATGTTGGACCTTTCCAAAAACCGTATCAGTTGAATAATTTCCCTGGTCATCCGGAGTACCGGCTGGCATGCCGGTCAGTATCTCGATGCCTTCCGCAACGGTTGACACCGCATACACATGAAACCGCCCGTCTTCAACGGCGGAAACAATGTCTTTTCTGAGCATCAGATGGCCGACATTGACCTGAGGGATGATCACCCCCTGCATGGACGTCAGCCCTTTTGCCTGGCACACATCAAAAAACCCTTCAATTTTTTCATTCACACCGCCAATGGCCTGAACATCTCCTTTCTGGTTCACCGAACCTGTCACAGCGATCCCCTGCCGGATCGGAATCTCTGACAGACTGGAAATAATGGCGCATAATTCGGCTGAGGAGGCACTGTCGCCGTCAATTTCCCCATAATTCTGCTCAAAGGTGATACTGATGGTAACCCCGATTGGATACTGCCTGGCAAACATTCTGCCCAGATATCCGGAAAGAATCATGACACCTTTATCATGGCTGCTGCCGCTGAGTCTGGCCTCTCTTTCAATATTGATAACGCCAGGCTTTCCCATAAAGATTTCCGCCGTAATCCGGGATGGTCTGCCAAACATAATCTCGCCGATCTGATAGACAGCCAGGCCATTGACCTGACCGGTTTTGCTGCCATCCACATCGATCAGAATTGTGTTATCCATATAGGATTCATGAATTTTTTCCTCATACAGATTATATCGGAACCGATATTCATTCAGGGCTTTTTGCACCGATTGTGAGGACACACGACTTTCGTTGTCTTTTTTGGACCAGTAATCCGCTTCTTTTATCAGACTCACAATGGATCCCAGCCGAAGGGAGAGTTTTTTCTGATCGGTAACCAGCGTTTTCCCATACTCAATCACCCTACCTACCGCATCCGCTGTAAAAGGCAAAAGTCTTTCGTCCCGACATACCCTGGCAATAAACCGGGCATATTGTGCTATCACTTCGGCGCTTGCCGAGACTTCCGAATCGAAATCGGCCCGGACATTAAAAATCTTATTGAATTTGGAATCATAATTCTGAAGGGTTTCAAACAGCTCATACCCGCCCAGCAGAATGACCTTGACATCGATTGGAATCGGCTGAGGCCGTAAGGTGGCGGCGGCGTATCCCAGATCCATGCTGATTTCCTCTATCGCAAGCAGTTGATTCTGAAGCGTTCGTTTGAGGGCATCCCATACAAATGGATTCTGCAGCAACGGCTCCATTTCCATGATCAGAAAACCGCCATTGGCTTTCAGAAGAGAACCCGGCTGAACCATGGAAAAATCGGTGATCAATGCGCCCTGCTGAGACCGTTTTTCGATGCGTCCAATCACATTGGGATAGGTGGGATTGGATTCAAAAATGACCGGTGCCCCGGCGCTTTCATGATGATCGACCAGAACATTGATGCGGTAACGCCGAAAAAAGGATTCGTCGGTGTCATTGTTGCCATCCTCATCACATTCCGGTTGTTCCGGAGGGGCAAACCGGTCAATATGTTCGACAACATCATTCAGAATACTGTCTAAAAACTCTCTGACATCCGTATGGGTTGAAAAATCCGCTCGAATTTGCTTAAAACGTCCTGATACCAGTAACCGGGTAAAATCTTCCGTAATTTTCTGGGTCTTTTCAGCAATCTGGTCGGTAATCCGGTTGATTTCACGAATCGTGGCATCAATTTTTTCCTGCATATCCAGAATATTGACTTCTATCTGCGCTTTCTTATTTCGATTGAGCTTCGAAAATTCCTCCGGCGTCATTGGCTTTTCTTCTTCAAACGGAACCGCATGGTATCCGGTTTCATCGCTGGCGATCCGCAATTGTTTTTCCTCGGCAGCCAGTTCCAGTTTTTCAAACAACAGGCGTTGCTGCTCGCCAAATTTTTTCCGGATTTTGGATAACCGGTCCTGATATGACCGCCCTTCAAAAGACTTGGGCAAATCCCTTCGAATATCTTCAATCAGACGGGTTACAACCTTGCTGAACGGTAACCCCTTTCCAGGAGGCATCTCAAATACCCGTGGACAGTACTCATCCGAAAAATTATTCACCATACACCAGTCATTCGGAATCGGAAGGCCTTTGGCATAGCATCCGATGATATCTTTCACAATGCTCGTTTTACCGGTTCCCTCACTTCCGGTGACAAAAATATGATACCCCGGGCTTTTCATATTCAATCCGAAATCAATTGCTCTGACCGCCCGTTCCTGACCAATGACCTGGTCAAGCGGTTCGATTTCCGATGTATCGGCAAAATCCAGCATGGCGCCATCACAGATACTGCGCAGCGATGAGGCATTCAGTTCTCGAAAATGATTCATATACCGGTCCTTTACAGGCAGTTCCAGATTCAGGACTCTTTGTTTTCTTCAAAAAAAAGAACCCCCATGAAAAATCACAGGGGTTCTGGAACAAACAAAAGACAAAACGGTGGCTGTCAGAATTACATCATACCGCCCATACCGCCCATGCCACCCATACCACCCATGCCCGGATTCGGCATTGGCATATCGGCTTTTTCTTCAGGTTTGTCTGCAATCATGGCCTGGGTTGTCAACATCAGGGAGGCCACACTGCCAGCGTTTTGCAGTGCAAAACGGGTCACCTTGGTCGGATCGATCACACCGGCTTCAATCAGATCTTCGTAGATATTGGTGTCTGCGTTGAATCCAAATGCGCCTTCGCTGTTTTTGACCTTGTCAATCACAACAGAGCCCTCAAACCCGGCATTGTTGGCAATCTGACGGAGCGGCTCTTCAATGGCTCTCATGACAACCTTAACACCCAGTTTCTGCTCACCTTTGACCTTGAGTTTATCCAGGGCATCGATACATCGAACCAGTGCCACACCGCCACCCGGGACAATGCCTTCCTCCACAGCCGCACGGGTTGCATTCAGTGCATCCTCGACGCGGGCTTTCTTTTCCTTCATTTCGGTTTCAGTGGCTGCACCCACGTTGATGACCGCAACGCCGCCAATCAGTTTGGCCAGTCGTTCCTGCAGTTTTTCACGATCATAATCCGAAGTGGTCTCTTCTACCTGAGCACGGATTTGTTTGACCCGTCCTTCAAGCGCAGACCGGGAACCAGCACCGTCCACGATTGTGGTGTTGTCTTTATCGATGGACACCCGTTTGGCTTTTCCCAGGTCGGAAAGTGCCAGATTTTCCAGCTTTATGCCCAGATCTTCGGACACAACCTGACCACCGGTCAGGATGGCAATATCTTCCAGCATGGCTTTTCTTCTGTCACCAAAACCAGGTGCCTTGACCGCAGCAACCTGCAGTGTGCCGCGCAGTTTGTTGACAACCAGAGTGGCCAGGGCTTCGCCATCCACATCCTCTGCAATGATGACAAGGGGCCGGCCCATTTTTGCCACCTGCTCCAGAATGGGAAGGAGATCCTTCATGCTGGAAATCTTTTTCTCGTTCACCAGAATGTAGGGATCATCCAGATTGGCGACCATTTTCTCCGGATCGGTGACAAAATAGGGAGACAGATAGCCACGATCAAACTGCATGCCTTCGACCACATCCAGTGTGGTTTCCATGCCCTTGGCTTCCTCGACCGTGATGACACCTTCTTTTCCGACTTTGTTCATGGCCTCGGCAATAATATTGCCAATGGTTTCATCGTTGTTGGCGGAGATCGTGCCGACCTGGGCAATTTCACGTTGGTCCTTGATCGGTTTGCTCATTTTATGAAGTTCTTTTACGCCGGCCTCGATCGCCTTCTCAATCCCTCTTTTAATGGCCATCGGATTGTTTCCGGCGGCAACCAGCTTTTGACCTTCTTCATAGATGGCACGGGCCAGAACCGTGGCAGTGGTGGTGCCATCACCAGCCATATCACTGGTTTTGCTGGCCACTTCCTTAACCATCTGAGCGCCCATGTTTTCAAACTTGTCGGCCAGTTCGATTTCTTTTGCGACCGTTACACCATCTTTGGTAACGGTAGGAGAGCCCCATGATTTGTCAATCACGACGTTTCTGCCTTTTGGGCCAAGTGTCACAACAACTGCATCGGCAAGCGTTCGAACCCCGTTCAGCATGGCTTCGCGGGCTTTCATATCATATTTAATTATTTTAGCCATTTTTATAATTCCTCCATCCTCAGATTAACCTTCAATAACGCCCAGAACATCGTCTTCCCGCATGATCAGGTACTCCTGGCCATCAATCTTGACTTCCGTGCCGGAATACTTTCCAAACAGAATCCGATCGCCTGTTTTGATTTCCATAGCCATTCGTTTACCATCATCTCCCATTTTTCCGCTGCCGACTGCAACCACTTTTCCTTCTACGGGTTTTTCTTTTGCGGTATCGGGAATAATAATGCCACCTTTGGTGGTGGTTTCTTCTTCAACTCTCTGAACCAGAATACGATCTTGCAACGGTTTCAGTTTCATGCGTGTCTTTCTCCTTTGTTAACTGATTTTCATTTATTTAAAATGTAGTCATGCCAGTTGTTCATCTACATAGAATCAGATAATTTGTATCATCAAAGCAATCGTTATCCACCCCCTCCCTGAAACCAGTCATCCAGTTTTTTCGGCTGGAAAATTGGATTGAAACCATCAGCCATAACCTTCATATTTCCAAGGGAAATGGTTCTCACAAAGGTTTATTAAACCGGAGGCTGACGCGGCTCCCAAACTGCAAGACAGTCCTTCAATTCATTCAGTTTATGAATTTCAGCTTTCTGATTTGCTGGCTGTTGAAGCGGACGCTTCTGGTTTGGGCGGGGGGGATGTTCCCTCTGCTGTCTTGGGGGAAGCAGCGTTTTTATTGGAACCAGAGGCATAGTCTGTTACATACCATCCGGTTCCCTTGAGATGAAAACTGCTGTGGGAGATCAGTTTATGAAGACTTCCAGAGCATTTATTACAGGTTGTCAGCGGATTGTCCGTAAATTTCTGAATGACCTCCTCCACCTGACCACATTGTGTACATTCATACTCGTAAATAGGCATATTTGATCCTCCTCATTTCATAGACTTTCAGATAATGGGTTTGGCTGCATTATCGGTCGTCGGCGTCATACATCGACACCCTCTCCATCTGGACGCTTCAAAACCACATTACCTGAACATTGTTACCAACAACCTGCTTTTTCAGATACAACTGATTGGACAATGCCAAAGCCTACTGTTTGTAATTATTCCGTACATAGGACTGATATGTGTGCGTCTCAAGGAAACCAGCTAACTCACACTGCTAAAAATAATTAACGTCTGACTATTGTCAAGCAGTACAAAGACAGATTTTTATTTCGCTATTCACGCGCATGGCCATCCAGCAGGTTATCCAGCGAAATCAGCCATTTTTCGGAATGCACCAAGACACTGGAAAGACCGACAACATTTATCGAATACAATATTTTTCGGGTTATTTCATGAACCCTTTTTTCTTCAATTAAACGCGCGTCTTTGGCCGCATTGAAATTTTGAAGGAATTTACTGAATCGAACGACATGCGTGAGCTCGTGGGTGACCAGATAAAGAATAACCGGAAAGAGACTCAGGTGCGGAAAGCGAGCAAGCTCAGTCAGAATGGCTTGATCATGAAGACAAATTTTATAAAAATCATATGTCAATGATCCCAATGAACTGTTTCGCGGTTTACCTTCATATCGGATGACCTGGGCAAGGGGGCCGATAATAATTTCGTCCATATTCAGGCTGCATCGTGTCACCACATCATATCGGGGGTGATTCCGCTGCCCGGATGGCAGCTTATAATAATTGTAAACCAGGTCCTCAGCCATTGAGGCAGCCTCCTGAATCTCTTCAAGCTGACTTGAATCAAACATCTGCATGGTGTCGCCATCCGCCATCATTTTCCCTGGCAAAAAGAGGGTTCTTCTCTGTTTAAACAACTGCCTGGGATACCCCCGGAAGTCTGCCGGCTGTGCAAAACTGTTTGAAACTGAATATGGCTTGCTTCGGTGCCTCAGCGGGATTAATAAAGTGTTTGTGATATTCCCTTGAGCCTGATAACATAATTTGTATTTTTCTTCAACCGGATAAAACTGTTGAAATCCATCTTAACTTATGAGAAAGTAACAAGATATAATCAATCCAGTCTCCATTCTGTATAGCAGGCTGGCAAACGCATAAAAAAAATCAGGTCGGAACAGGGGGTGATCGGTTGGGCAGTGTGATTAAAAAACGCAGAAAGAAGATGACAAAGCACAAGCACAAGAAGCTTTTGGCGCGTACCCGCCACCAGAGACGGAAAGGCAAATGATGGAATGACGGGTAATTTTTTCAGACACTGTATAAAGCATTTGCAATGCTTTATACAGTTAAAAACTGAGTCAGCTTTCCAAATCAGGAATCAGGCGGACCAGTGTGACGCCTGATTTGCATGGGCTTCCAGATTGTGGGCCAAATTGTTGTAGAAAAATGTATCGCTTTCCAGATAAAGATTTTGGGTGCGTTATCGGTCATGGATGACCGACAGTTTTTCAATGCGTCAGCCGAAAAAGGTCTATCCCTTTCCTGCTGCCTTCCCAAAATCATTATCTTGAAAGCGATATTTTATACCTGCACGTCAGGGTTTTTGCTGAAATCCCTTGAGGTATTTCAAAAAATCCGAATCGGTTGACAGAATCAGCGTGCTTTCCTCTCCCAGGGTATCATTATAGACTTCAAGGGATTTGATGAAAGAATAGAACTCGGGATCCAGACCATAGGCTGCGGCATAGATACGGGTGGATTCCGCCTCCGCCTTTCCCATAAGCTCCTGAGCGGTCCGATAGGCTTCGGAAGTAATCTGTTTCAGGTCACGTTCCTTCTCTCCAATGATTTTGGATGCCTCACCTTTACCTTCAGATCGAAATTTTTCAGCAATCTGTTTTCGTTCTGCAATCATCCGCCCATAAACCGATTCCCTGACCTGCTCCACATAATTGATTCGCTTGATCTTGACATCAACGAGTTCGATGCCAAACGGGGTTAGTTTGGGTTGAGCCTGCTCAAGAATACCCTTGGTGATTTTATCTCTACCGGTCGTGATTCGGGCCGTCTGTTCTTTTTTGACGTCTTCAAGTCCGATTTCAAACGTATCCAGCTCCCGGTTGGAAAGACGGACTGTCTCAATCAGACTGAAGGACGTAATGAAGTTTCTGGTGGCCGGATCGATAATATCATCCAGACGACTCTTGGCGCTGGTCAGATTATTAACAGTCTGGAAAAATTTGATGGGATCAATGATGCGCCATCTGGCAAATGCATCCACCCAGATATACGTTTTGTCAAGGGTTGGAATCTGACCCGGATCGCCATCCCATTGAAGCAGATTCTTTGGAAAATAGGTGGTCTGCTGAATGAATGGTATTTTGAAAAACAGTCCCGGTGCCAGTTTTGGATCCCCTACCACACGCCCAAATTGCGTCACCACGACCTGTTCGGTTTCATCAACCACATAGGCGGATGAAAACCCGATGAAGATAATCACGATGGCAACAATCAGAATAAATCCTTTTGATTTCATTTTTTCTCACCCTGCATCCTGTCCAGATTCAGTAAAGGCAGTAAATTTTTCTGGTCCGAGTCAATAATGATCTTGTTGCTGATTTTTGGAAAAAGACTGTTCATCATTTCCAGATAGAGCCGCCTTTTGGTAATATCCTTGGCTTTCTCATACTCGGTGAACATGGCCTGGAAGCGGCTGGCATCACCTTGAGCCCGGTTGACCCGGTCGAGCGCATACCCTTCAGCCACACGAATGGTTCTTTCCGCCTCACCCCTCGCAGTGGGTATCGCCTTGTTGTATTCCTCTTTGGCCTGGTAAATGGTTTTTTCTTTTTCCTGAGTCGCCTGGTTCACCTCATTGAACGAAGGCTGCACAGGTCCCGGAACATTGGTACGCTTCATTTCGATGGTAACAATGTTGATGCCCGATTCTGCATTATCCATTTCCTGTTGAAGGATATTCCGGGCCTCGATCGCTATTTCTTCCCGTTTGCTGATAACCTCGTTCACACTTCGATCTCCCACGACCAGGCGCATCGCAGCTTCGGACATATCCATCAGCAGCCGTCGGTTCTCATGAACCTTGAACAGATAGTTATAGGGGTCTTTAATGCGATACTGTACAATCCAGGGAACCAGTGCCACGTTTAAATCACCGGTCAGCATCGAAGACACATCGTTCTCATCTCCTCTTTGCTGAAACCGTCCCTTGTCTGAACTATTTTGTTCGCCTATAAAACCGAATTCTTCCTTATAGACACGGCGAACCTTGACTTTTGTCACGTGTTCAATGCCAACCGGCAGCTTGAAATTCAGGCCGGGCTCTGTGGTTCGAACATATTTTCCGAACCGTTGAATGACACCGACCTCATCCACACCAATCGTATAAAATGCAGACGACCCAAGATAAAGCGCCAAAAGAACCAAAACGACCATGGGCGCACCGGGAAATTTGATTTCCTTGAGTTTGTTGGCCAGTTCATTAAATTGTGGTGGTATGCCGACCGGTCTTTTGGCCTGCTGCTGTTCCTTCAGTTTTTCCCAATCCCATGACATGATTTTATTCCTCTTTCGGTTTCTGAATGGGGGAATTACCTCCAACCGATGGAGGTCGCTTTTGATAAATGATAAAATATATTCTAATAATTTAAGTCACCCTAACTCTCAAGTCAAGTAAAACCGGGATGACATGCGATGTGTTTCATTAGATACCGGGTTTCGTATTGACATCCTGCGACAATTTCATGGATGATACAGACAGCCATTCATCAACAATCATATAGCTTTCAAGATAAAGATTTTGGGTGCGTTATCGGTCGGGGATGGCCAAAAAAGGCCTATCCCCTTCCTGCTGCCTTCCCAAAATCATTATCTTGAAAGCTATATCATGAATCACGGACAGAATCATGAATCAGTTTTTCCATATCGGCCAGATTTTAAAGCAGTCTCTGAAATCCTGTCGGAAAGACAGCGCTGAATCGCTTTCCAATATACACAACCTGTGGTCAGCCGTTGTCGGACCCGATGTTTCAGAAAATACGAGACCGGCCGCGATCAAAAAACAACTTCTTCTGGTATATGTCACCAGCCCGGTATGGATTCACCACCTGCATTTTTCCAAACAGGCCATCATCAGCAGGTTGAACGATTCATTGGGAAAAGCGGAGATTTCCGACATAAAATTCAGAATCGGACCGGTATGAATCTGCCCACCATCAGTGAAGATACCATTTTAAATGGCCGGATCCGGTTGCTTCAGTTTCGATCCGGTTACCGGTTTTCGATAGACGCAATCCTGTTGTCGGCATTTATTCAACCCGGAACTGATGAAACCATTGTGGATATGGGCACTGGCTGCGGCATTATTCCTCTGATTCTGACATTCAGAAATCCCGGCGTGACGGTTATCGGCATCGAAATTCAGACTGAGCTGGCTGAAATGGCCCAAAAAAATGTCATGCTGAATGAATTGGAAAACCGGATTGCGATACGGTGCCAGGATTTAAAAACCGTCAACCGGCAGAATTTGAAAAGCCCAGTCGACCGGGTCGTATCCAATCCCCCCTACCGGAAAATCAATTCCGGACGGATCAATCCAGCCGATCAAAAAGCCGTGGCCCGCCATGAACTGTCCACGAACCTGAAAGACATCATCCGGACAACAACTGGACTGCTTAACAAAGGTGGACGACTCGATATGATTTATTCTGCGGAACGCCTGACAGACGTTCTAACGGAAATGCGATTTCATGGAATCGAGCCCAAACAGATTCGAATGGTTCATTCCAGAATGAATACATCCTCCCGACTGTTTCTGGTTTCAGGTGTCAGCGGCGGCAATCCGGGAGGCATTGATGTTCTGCCGCCGCTGTATATTTATGAAGCAAACGGCCGGTACAGTGATGACGTTTCTGCCATGCTGTCGCCTGTTCTTCGAAACGATGGTTTGGCGTGATTAATACAGAGATCAGGGGTCAGCGGCCAGAGGCCAGGGATCAGAGATTAGAGGCCAGGGATCAGAGGTCAGAGGCCAGGGATCAGAGATCAGAGGCCAGGGATCAGGGGTCAGAGGCCAGGGACTAAAAAAGTTGTAACCGTTTAATTATACACCTGGAATTGATTCAGCGCAGGTTCGTAATCGCTAAAAAAGGGCATTGATCGTCAGGCCGGTTATGACTTTCGGATAAAAATAGGTTGATTTCCGGGGCATGATTTCACCCGCCTCGGCAATCTGCCTGACCTGATCGATACGGGTCGGATTCAGTAAAAATGAGACAGCGCTCTGGTTTTCCGTGACTGATTTTACCGCCGTTTCCACAGAACTGGCGTAGGTGATTTGATTCTCATCATCCAGTTGAGCGGCATTCATCCCCATGATATCCATCAGAACCAGCCGGGTCAGTACGGTAACATCCAAAGACAGAACATTTTGGGACAAAGCCTCGCCGTACAGGCTTTTCATAACGCCGGGTTTCAGCCTCAGTATCAGAAAGCCTGGCTTGGACTGAATGCAAACCCCGATGACCGTCCGTTCAGAATCGGTTTGCATGGCCCGCATCAACGAATCGTAGTTGCCGGAATCGCTTTCAGAGCCTGCAGGAACCGACACGATATCAAAATATCGGGGACTCAGGTCAAGAATCCGGTTTATCTGATCCGGATCCGCTTTCCTGACAATGCGATGCGCCGGTAAAATCACAAGGCCCGGGTCCTCCATGGCAGACAGGTACATCATGACAAAGTTGGATGGATGATCCGGCATAAACGCTGCCGAGCTGTCTGCCATTTGATTTCGGTAATTCAGTGCGGTTTCATACCGGTGATGCCCATCCGCAATGAACAGGGTTCTGTCGCCCATGAAATCCAATATAAACTGGTGAACTGTTGAATCCGTGATTTTCCAGACCCGGTGTGACTGGGACCTGTCATCCACAAAATCCATCATCGGCAGCATGCCATCCACCGCATGGCGCAGCATCGGAATCAGATGATTCGTCGGGTCCGAATACAGGGAAAATATCGGACTGAAATTGGCATGACAGGCATTCATCAGCTCCAGCCGCTCGGATTTCACCCTGGAAAATGTGGTTTCATGTGGCAGAATGACTTTATTATCAAAAGGCTCCAATCCGACTCTCGCAATGATACCCCATCGCGTAAGGGGTTCATGGTTTACCATAAATGTCATCTCGTTCAGATAGATTGCCGGTGACCCATCCTGTATCAACACGCCATCACTCAGCCACTGTCGAAAAGAGTCTGCCGCACGGGTATGACGGTTATTACCCCCATGATCGGTTTCCCTGGTTTTCCCCAGAATCAGCCGAATGATATTATGGGGATGCCGGTTGTAAAATTCGGCCTGCTCCGCCTCTGATATAACATCATAAGGAGGCGTTGTGACATCACCCAGATTTTGAATCCGGTCGGGGTTGAACACAATCCCTTTGAAAGGGTATATTCGGGCCATTTTCTTTCCTTTGTCAATTAATCAATAGTAACCTGTTATATGTTCCTTTTGTAATACAGAAAGCTGTAACGAATACTATAATGCATCGCAATATTCAAGCAGGATTATGGAGAAAACAGGGGTTATCAAACAATCCGACCACAAGGCCATTGACACATGAAACAAAACAGGATATTAAACGCGGGTCAATTGCATCGTGTCGATGGAGAGGTGGCCGAGCGGCTGAAGGCACCGCTCTCGAAAAGCGGCATCCTGTCAAAAACGGGATCGTGGGTTCAAATCCCACCCTCTCCGCCAGATCAGAGCATCGTTATCAGCCTGTAATTTTACACCTCCTGACATGATGCAGTCGAATTCTGTTTTTACGGAGAGATGTCCGAGCGGCTGAAGGAGCACGACTGGAAATCGTGTGCGCTGTCAAAAACGGTGCCGAGGGTTCAAATCCCTCTCTCTCCGCCAGATTTTAAAACGGTTTATCTGAATTTCCTGTCCACAACCGTTCACGATTCTTCGCCCCTGACGGCAGACTGAAACCCTGACTTTACAGCTATGTCCTATCTTGTACTGGCCAGAAAATACCGACCGCAGACATTTGATCAGATTGTCCGGCAGGAGCACGTCACCCAGACATTGACTCATGCCATTACATCTGATCGTGTGGCGCACGCCATTTTGTTTTCCGGACCCAGGGGAACCGGAAAAACCACGATAGCCCGCATATTGGCCAAATCCCTCAACTGCCTGGAGGGTCCTACCCCATCTCCCTGCAATATCTGCAAATCATGCAGGGAAATCACTGCCGGAATACCAGCCGATGTCTTTGAAATCGATGGTGCATCCAACAACAGCGTGGATCAGATTCGCGAACTTCGTGACAATGTGCGGTACATGCCATCTCACAGCCGATATAAAATATATATTATCGATGAGGTGCATATGCTCTCCTTGGCCGCGTTCAATGCACTGCTGAAGACCCTTGAAGAACCGCCACCCCATGTCAAGTTCATGTTTGCCACGACAGAGCCCAACAAAGTTCCGATAACCATTCTGTCCCGCTGTCAGCGGCATGATCTCAAGCGCATCGATCTGGATTCCATCTGTCATCAACTGAACTCGATCTGTGGTCTGGAAAAAATCGAGATTCCACAGGAATGCCTCAGCCTGATCGCCAGGGAAGCAGGCGGCAGCATGCGGGACGCACTCAGCCTGCTGGACCAGGTCATTTCCTTTTCAGATGGTCGGGTCGTTTATGAAGACCTGATGCAACTTTTGGGCGTGGTTGACAGAAAACAGCTCTTTGATTTTTCTGCGTTGATCCTCACTGGCCATGCGATTGACACCATCGAACAGATACAGCTCATTTATGAAGCGGGTCAGGACATCAAGCGGTTCTATACGGATTTGCTGGAGCATTTCAGAAATCTTCTGGTCATCAAACTGGGACGCCATATCGACGCAACGGTTTCGTTGCCCGCTGAAGAAATGTTGATCATTCAGGATCAGGTTCAATCCATTTCACCAGCCTTTATCAATCAGATTTTTGACATTCTGTTTCAGCAGGAAGCATCGATTCGTTTTTCCGCCAATCCCAGACTGGCTCTCGAAATGATCATGTTCAAACTGGCGGAAATACAGCCGGTTATTACAATTGACAGACTGATCGAATCTATCGAAAAACTCAGGACCGATTTGAAATTCCATGAGTCGTCGCAGTCGTTGATGGAACACCGAACCGATTACAGGGCTGAACAGGCGGGCCCGCCGTCTATTGAAATTGAATCCGGCATGGTCGATATGAATCCTTCGAAACCGTTGCCTGTGAGCAGGGAATTCAGTGATCCCAATGGCGGGATGGACTCACTTCGGAATGAACTGTTGTC
>Ga0351973_1047_pt1 | contig 36121 bp, 33 predicted proteins | sample BONcelFGM3001E14_FD_206745 | JGI IMG/M metagenome (GOLD analysis project Ga0351973, IMG submission 206745) | Enriched cells from coal bed in the Powder River Basin, Montana, United States - BONCAT cells FGM rep3 HSBNCT.FGM.300.1.E14 ...
CTGGCGCTTTTCGCCCTGCTGGCTTGTCCAGGTGCGAATCTGCAAACTTCCGTCCACGGCCACAAGGCGTCCTTTGGCCATGTACTCGTTTACGAGTTCACCCTGTTTGCCCCACACAACCACGCGGATGAAATCGGTTTCCTTTTCCGCGCCCTGTTTCTGAAACGGGCGGTCTACCGCGACCACAAAATTGCAAACGGCCGTGCCGGAATTCTTGGTGTAGCGCAGTTCCGGGTCTCGCGTAAGGCGCCCGATCAGGACAATTCTGTTTAACATCGGCTCTCACTCCCTTAAGTTACTCGTCTTCTTTAATGATCATGAATCGAATAATAGGTTGAATGAGCTTGAGTTGCTGTTTGAACGGAATCAAAACCGAAGAATCGGCTTTGAATTGCACTACTTCATAGCGGCCCTCGTCCAGGATGCCGATGGGGTATGCCAACCTGCGCACTCCCAGAGTACTGGCTTCGGAAATTTCGCCGTTGTTGGTTGTGATGAAGTTTGCAATGCGTTCCTGCAGGGGGAGGAGTTCCTCATCCTGCAAGCGTGGATCCACAATGTAAAGTAATTCGTATAGACTCAAATTTTTCACCTCCCTCTGGTCTCGGCGGCTCCGCTGCGCCGTGCGCGGAGCAGAAAGGGTTATTTTGTACAACTTTGCTATTGTAACAATAAATAAGTGAGAATCAACTTTTTCTGCAAATTAAATCGAATTGGCAAAGGAAATCGAGGAATATCGGGTTCCATGGAGATGTTTTCCAATAATGCTTTGCGGCAATTGCCCGGTGCGCATATGGCTGTTTTTCAAGCTGCGGGAATAGTCTGGATTTCAGTACCACACGGGCGCGTCCCACGCGGCTTTGATATTGCCGATGCGTTTCTGGCCGGATCCATCGGCTTTCATGGTATACAGGCCCGGCTCGCCGTCCGCGTTGCTGATGAATGCGATTTGCGAGCCGTCGGGTGACCACGCCGGGAACCGGTTTTTGCTTTGGCCCGTGGTGAGTTGCTTTGGCGGGTCATTGGTTGCGGGGTCCAGCACGAAGATCTGCCCTCCCCCGCGCTGCGATGCGTCCACATACGCCAGTTTTTTCGCGGCTGCGGACCACTGCATGTCCCCGTCCGCGCCGCCCTTTTTTGTAAGCTGCTTTTCGGGCAGCTTGTGCGCGTCGTACCCGAGCATTTTATCCATGAGGGGCGCGAGGTCTATTGAGAAGATATCGTATTTTGTGCCGGCGCGCGCATTGGCCGCGAACACGATGGTGCTGTTGCCCATCCACTGGGGAAACAGTTCGCTGCGCGCCGTGGTGTAGGTGAGGCGCGTCTCCAATCGGTCCTTATAGCTTTCGGCCATCTTGAGCAGGTAGATTTCCCAGTTGCCGTCTTTGTAGGACTGGTACACCATGTGGCGGCCGTCCGGGGACACGCTGGGGTTGATGACCTGGTTGTCTTCATAGATGATCTGTTTCCACCCGCGGCGGTTGCTGGCCGTGTGCATGATGAACGTGCTTTTTTCCGCGATGAGCGAGTACAGCAGAGTGCGGCCGTTTCCGATGAACTGGATGTCGCCCTCTTTCCAGTGGAACAGAGTCACCTTCTTGGTCTTGCCCGTGCGGCTGTCGTATATATAAATGTTCCAGTTGAAATTCTGCATGGCCTTGGCGTACCAGCGCGAAGCGTAGTAGGCGTAGCCGTAATAATAGAGTTCCTCGGTCATGGGTTTGCCCAGGGAGCGGGTCCATGGTGTGCCGTTCCAGTCCCTGGTTTCCTCCAGGGCCGGATCTTTGAATGTGCGGTATCCTACGTACGCGATGCGGCGCGCGTCCGCGCTCACCGCGGGCCGGCGGTTGAGGTAGCGCTCCACCTCCCAGGGTTCGGTGGCGCGGTCCGTGATTTTCACGGGCTGGCCCCCGGCCGGGTTCACAATGTAAATATTCTGCTCGTCGTACGCGCGCCCGCCCGCCACGTTCGCGGGTTCATCGGACACGAATGCGATGTCCGCGCGCGCGCAATGGCACAGGCCTGCGGCCAGGGCCAGGATGAAAAATGCTGCGAGCAGTGCGTTTCGTTTCATGGTGGGTATTTTAGTGGAAAACCCGTGAATGAGAAAGTGCGGGGCGGGCGCCCTGCCCCGCCCTGCGGTGATGCGAGCGGGTTTGCGGCCCGCGGCTGTTCACAGTTCGGCCGGGTTGCCGCCCGTGTAATTGGTGTACACCCTGGGCACGCGTTTGCCGATAAGAGACACGGCTTCATAATTGATGGTGCCCATGTGCGCGGCGATTTCATCGAACGTAATGCGTTCGGCGCCCAGTTTGCCCACGAGCACGACTTCGTCGTTCACGCTCACATCGGGCACGTCCGTGACATCGGCCATGAGGAAGTCCATGCACACGTTGCCCACGATGGGCGCGCGCTGGCCCTGCACCAGCACGTGGCCCCTGTTGCTGAGGTTGCGGCTGAACCCGTCGGCATAGCCCGCGGGCATGGTGGCGATGCGCGTGGGGCGCTGCGTCACGAATGTGCCGCCGTAGCTGATGCGCGCTCCCGCGGGCACGGTCTTGATTTCCACGATGCTCGTTTTGATGCTCATGACCGGGCGGAAATCATGGGGGAACTGTTTGGCCATTTCGGGCGAGGGATAGAGTCCGTAGAGCAGGATGCCCGGGCGCACCATGTCGAAATGCGCCTCGGGGTAGCGGATGATTGTGGCGCTGTTGCCGATGTGGATGCGCGGGCGCGCGATGCCGTGTTTGTCCAGTTGGGCCAAAAATTCCTCGAATCGTTCGAGTTGCTCTTTGCTGAAATCGTTCGCGGGATCGTCGGCGCAGGAAAAGTGCGTGTAGATGCCGTCCAGCACAAGCTCTTTGATTCCGGCGATTTCCTTGACGAAATACACGGCTTTTTCGGGCATGAGGCCGATGCGGGACATGCCCGTATCGATTTTTACATGCACCCGCACGGTTTTGCCCAGGCGATCCGCTTCCTTTTGCAGGGCTTTGGCCAGTCCGAGGTGGTACACGGTCTGGATAAAACCGCCCTCGACCACGGTGGCGGCCCACTCGGGCTGGGTGTAGCCCAGGATGAGGATATCGCTGTCAATGCCGGCCTCGCGGATCTGCATGGCTTCTTCCAGGGACGCCACGGCGAACATGTCTGCGCCCGCCCCGTCCAGAACTTTGGCGGCCTGCACAGCGCCGTGCCCGTAGGCGTCGGCCTTGACCACGGCGATGATTTTCACTGCGGGATTGGCGAGGTTGCGTAAAAGGGTCAAATTGTGAGCCAGGTTGTCGCAATCGATTTCTGCCCAGATGGGACGAAAGATTTTCATGGATGCTTCTCCAATGTTTTCACGTTCACGCCTTGCGCGGCCCGCGCGCGGGCCGGGCGCAGTGCAATGGCGTTAAGATAATGTTATTTCGCGCGCCGTTCACCCTCAAGCTTTTTCATAACAAGGGTGAGGGCCGCGGAAATGCTGCCGGCCGTGACCGAGCGTTCGCCGCGCTGCTGGGCCGCGGTGTCTCCGGCCTGCCCGTGGATGTACGCGCCGCACACGGCCGCGGCGAACGCGTCCAGGCCCTCGGCGGCCAGTGCGCCGATTACGCCGCTCAGCACATCCCCGCTGCCGGCTGTGGCCATGCCCGCGTTGCCCGTGGGATTTACGTACACGATTCCCTCCGGGGACGCGATGATCGAGTATGCGCCCTTGAGCACCAGGGTGACTTTGTGTTTTTTAGCGAAAGCGCGCGCCGCGCCGAGACGGTCCGCCTGCACGGCCTCTGTAGAGCTTTTCAGCAACCGAGCCATTTCGCCGGGGTGCGGGGTGAGGATCACGGGCGCTTTGAGTTTTTTCAAAAATCCCAGGGATTTGAGCGCGGCCAGGCAGTTGAGTGCGTCGGCGTCCACAACCACCGGAACGCGCGCGGCGATGAGCACCTGTTCCACCACCTTGCGCGCAGGGCCGCGCACGCCCATGCCCGGGCCCAGGATCACGGCGTGGGCCTGCGTTATTTTTTCTTTCAAATCATCCAGGCACAGTTCGGACAATGCGCCGTCCACATCGGGCTGAGGCAGGGTCACGCCTTCGGTGAATTTCTTTTCCACCACGTCGGCGATGGTTTCGGGCACGGCCAGGCGCACCAGGCCCGCGCCCGTGCGCAGGGCGCTTGAGCCGGCCAGGCACACGGCGCCGCTCATGCCCATGGAGCCGCCGATAGCCAGCACTTTGCCGCAGGCCCCTTTGTGCGCGTCGGCGCGGCGCTTGAGCACATGCGCGCTCATATAGAACGGGCTTGTGAGATGGGTGATTGTTTTGAGATTTTCAATAAGGTGCGTGGGGATGCCGATGTCCGCAATATACACCTGGCCCGCGAACTCGGCGCCCGGGTAAACAAACAGCCCGATTTTGGGCGCGCCGAATGTGATGGTGTGGTCCGCGCGCACGGCCGCGTTCAGCACCTGGCCCGTGTTGACAATCACGCCGCTGGGCACGTCCACGGCATAGACCGTGGTTTTGTTCGTGTTGATGATGTCGATGATTTTTTTAAAGAAGGGTTTGACCGCGCCGGCAAGGCCTGTGCCCAGCAGGGCGTCCACCACCAGGTCCGCGCTGCGCAGGGCCGCGCGCAGGGCGGGCAGTTGTTTTTCATCAGCAACCACTTTTACCGGGATATTGAGTTTGCGGCAGATGTCGAAATTGATGCGTGCGTCGCCTGAAACTTTGCCGGGGTCCGCGGCCAGAACCACCACGGGCTTTGCCCCGGCGTTGAGCAGGATGCGGGCCAGCGCAAATCCGTCCCCGCCGTTGTTGCCGCGCCCGCACACGATGCACGCCTTTTTCCCGGCCAGGGGCACGGCGCGCGAAGCGATTATTTCATACACGCCGTGCGCCGCGTTTTCCATAAGCACGATGCCCGGAATGCCGATCTTGTTGATGGCGGTCCGGTCCAGGGTGCGCATCTGTTCAGCAGTTACAAGTTTCATGGCGCGGCTCCGTTGAAAAGGATGAAAAGGTTTAGAAGCGTCTTCGACGACTTAAGGAACCCTTTTGAAAATGGGTTCCCAAGAATCCCCTAAAACTTTTTGGCGGGCCATTACCCGGCAAAATGCATGCCGGGCAATGGCCTTATTGATTAAAAAGATTCAGGCCGTTTACTTGTTTCTTGTAATAATGGCGTCGAGCTGCTCCACGCGGCGCTGGTGGCGGTCGCCTTCAAAGTCGGTGTCCAGCCATGCGTTGAGAATGGCTTTGGCCATTTCCAGGCCGATCATGCGCCCGCCCAGGCAGATGCAGTTGCAGTTGTTGTGCAGGCGGGACATGCGCGCGCTCACCGGTTCATTGCACACGAACGCGCGGATGCCGGCCACTTTGTTGGCGGCCATGCTCATGCCCACGCCGGACCCGCACACCAGCACGCACGCGTGCACCTCGCCTGCGGGAACCATGCGCGCGGCCTTTTCCGCGAATTCGGGATAATCGCAGGAATCCGCGCTGTCTGTTCCCACGTTCACCACTTCGATGCCTTTGTCCTTGAAGTAGCCCATGAGTGCGTCTTTCATCTGGAATCCCGCGTGGTCGCATCCCAGGGATATTTTCTTAAAAGCCATGTGTGTTCTCCTTCACATGATAAGCACCATAATTTTATACCATGGAACACCAAGAAAAAAGCCCGGGGCGGAAACGGCCCCGGGCTTTGTTGTTTCTCAAGTGAAATCGCAGATTACACGAGTTCGGGGAACACGTTTTCCATGATGGACGTGTCCAGGTTCATGATGGCGGCTTCGCGCCACAGGGTGCGCTGAATCAGGTTGTCCGCATAGTACTTGGCGGTCTGCACCTTGCTGAAGTAGTACTTGGCTTCGGAGCTTTCCTTGACCACGCCGCGCTTGGCTTTGTCGTCTTCGGCGCCTTTTTCCTTGTAGATGGCTTCGAGTTTATCGGCTGCGATGGCGGCTTCTTCAACCAGGTAAATGCCGCAGATCACGTCGCCGAACATTTCGAGCAGGTCGCAGGCGTTGATGAGGGGCACGAATGCTTCCATGGACTTCTGTTTGCCGAGCTGCATGAATTTCATGATAATCGCATCGAGCTTGGCTTTGCCGGCGCGAATTTTCTTGGACATGTCGGCGGTGGCTGCATTCTTGTCCAGTTTGTCGAGCACTCCGTTGAGCATCATGATGAAGTTCATGAGCACGGAGCCGCCCTTCATGGCCATTTTGCGGCCGAGGAGGTCGAGGGCCTGGATGCCGTTGGTGCCTTCGTAGATGGCTGTGATTTTCACGTCGCGCATGCACTGCTCGGCCGGGTATTCCTGGCAGAAGCCGAAGCCGCCGTGAGTCTGGACGGCCAGGTCGGTCACGCGAAGCGCCGTGTCCGTGCAGTAGGCTTTGCAGATGGGGGTGAGCAGTTCCACGTAGCCCATGTATTTCTTGCGGTCTTTTTCATCTTCGCTGCCGTGGCCCATGTCAATGTAATAGGCGGTGCGGTACAGCAGGGCGCGCATGGCTTCGCAGTATGCTTTCTGGATCATGAGCATGCGGCGCACGTCCGGGTGGTTGATGATGGTGACTTTGGGAGCGGTGGGGTCGGAGAACTTGCGGATATCGGAACCCTGCACGCGTTCCTGTGCGAATTGCAGAGCGCTCTGGTATGCGGTGGAGCCCAGGGCCAGGCCCTGCATGCCAACCATGAGGCGTTCTTCGTTCATCATCAGGAACATGTACTTGATGCCTTCGTACTTGTCGCCGATGAGTTCGCCGTAGCAGTTGTCGTTTTCGCCGAAGTTCAGGGTGGCGGTGGGGCTGCCGTGGATGCCCATTTTGTGCTCGATGCCGCCGCAGATCACGTCGTTGGCGCCGCCCAGGCTGAGGTCGTCATTGATGTTGAGTTTGGGAACGATGAACAGGCCGATGCCCTTGGTTCCCGGAGGTGCATCCGGGGTGCGGGCCAGAACCAGGTGGATGATCTGGTCGGTGAGGTCGTGGTCGCCAAAAGAGATGAAGCTTTTGACGCCGTTGATTTTGTACCAGCCTTCTTTGCCTTCAACCGGCACGGCGGTTGTTTTGGACGCGCCCACGTCGGAGCCTGCGCCCGGCTCGGTGAGGCACATGGTGCCGGCCCATTCGCCGGTGAGCATCTTTTCAAGATATTTGTTTTTCAGGTAGTCGCTGCCGAATGTGCTGATAACGTTGGCTGCGGATTTGGTGAGGCCGGGCAGCATGGAGAAGGAGGTGCATGCGCCCGTAAAGATTTCGCCGGCCGCGGTGTTCAGAATTTCGGGCATGCCCATTCCGCCGTATTCCGGGTCATTGGTGGTGGCGCCCCAGCCGTTCTCGATATACGTCTGGTAAACGGCCTTAAAGGATTCCGGGGTGGTTACGGTTGCGGATTCCTTAACGTACTGAGCGCCGATTTCGTCGGACTCTTTGTTGATCGGGGCCACGACTTCTTTGGCCATCTTGTATGCCTGGTCGATCATGTCGTTAAGCATGTCGGCGTCTGCGCCTGATTCCACGTACTTGGGCAGGTTGCAGATGTTGTCCAGGCCAAGCACTTCATTCAGGACAAATTTGATGTCCCTCATATCAACTCGATACTCTGCCATGATGCCTCCTTGAATATGTGTTTTTTTCTGTTTTTCGAGAGAAATAAGCGGCATTGAGTGTTCGAGAAATCTCAACAAAAAGCTTCAAATGCCGGAAAAAATGTTCCCCCGCAAAACGGCTCCACATAATTTATGAAAAATTTCACATAATGTCAATGAAAATGCATCAAACACGCTCAAGAGCCCTGAAACGCACTTTGAACACTGCAAATCGGTTGCGCCGGCCCCGGTTATCGCATATATTAAATGTATTAATAATTAAGAGTGCGGTGTGGACATGGCGGAAAATCAGGATTGGCAGAGGGACGTGGAGCCGGCGTCCAGCGTGCAGAGCGGCGAACAGGTGCGCCGGCGCATGCGCCCGGGCGCGGCCCGGCAGGCATCGGCCCCGGGCCCGGCCTGGAACATGAACCGCCTGTCCATCCAGCGCGCCGTGGATACTCTGAACGCCCGCAAGCGCGAACTGCTGCCCCCGGGCGTGGACCTCGAGGTGGAAACGGATGGAACCACGGCCACCCTGCTCCTCAAGCGCAGCGCGGATCACGCCCTGGTGCACAAGAGCCGCGCCCTGCCCCTGGCCCTTATCAGCCCGTCCAATGTCAGCGGCATGCTCCGCGACTTTCTCAGCTACAAGAGCCTGGAACGCTATGAAAATCCCCTGTAGCCAAACGGCGACAAAACGCCTCACGCGCGCGATTCCTTACTTCTTTTAACCGGCGCCCGCGTTTATGCGTCGCAATTCTTAATTGCCCCGGATGCTTGCACGGGTTATGATATCTCATCATTGCATGGAGGGCTTGCATGATTCTCATAACCGGCGGCGCCGGATACATGGGTTGCCATCTGGCGCGCACACTGCTCGACAAAGGCCGCAAGGTCCGCATTCTGGATGTGTTCCATTCTCCGCACATGCCCGGCCGCGCACAATTTATTGAGGGCGATATCCGCGACGCCAAAACCGTGGACAAGGCCGCCAAAGGCGCGGATGTGATCCTGCACCTGGCGTTTATCCAGTCTCTGTCCCGGCGGCCCCTGCGCGAGAAATGGGAAATCAATGTGGGCGGCGCGGACAACGTGTTCCGGGCCGCGGTGCAGAATAAAGTCAAGCGCCTGGTGAATGCGTCCACCATCGAACTGTACGGCGCATGCCCGCCCACGCCCTGCACCGAGCAGGCGCCCAAAGACAATCCCGTGGGCTGGTATGGACGCCACAAGCTGGACGTGGAGCGCCTGCTCAGGAAATACCAGGCAAAGGGCCTGGCCGCAACCAATCTGCGCATGCCCGGCATCTGCGGACCCGGCAGCTACAACCACGGCCCCCTGCTCGATATCCTGGACCGCATCATCGCGCACAAGCCCGTGCCCCTGCCCGGAGACGGCGATATCCCGGCCAGCCTGGCCCATTACCTTGATGTGGCCCAGGCCTTTGTGCTGGCCGCGGAATCGGACAACGCCGTGGGCGAATCGTTCAATATCGCATGCCGCGCCCCGGCCACGCACCGTGAAATCCTGCAGGCCATGAAACAGGCCGTTCACAGCCGCTCCCTGCTCATCGCCGTGCCCAGGGCCCTGTCCATGCTCACCGTGTCCCTGGCCGTTTTCCTGAGCTACTCCGATGTGCCCGATCACCAGGTGGATTATGCCTTCAACCCCGTGCACATCTCCTGCGATAAAGCCGCACACCTCCTGGGCTACAATCCGCAGCACTCCACAACCGATGCGGCCCGGGACCAGATTCTCGGATACGTGGAACACCGCGCTTTCGTGCGGGAAAGGAACAGCAACTACTAAACCACCCAATGAACCCATCCCTACAGGACTCATCCGAAGGTTCGAGCATGAAACAATTCAGTTTCGAGATGCCGACCTTTCTCATAGACTGCGCCGAAGCCATGCACGACGCCCTGGAGCAGATCTCCAAAGCGCGTGAAATCGCACTGGATACCGAGAGCAACAGCCTGTACGTGTACCAGGAGCGCACCTGCGTGATCCAGATCTGCACGGGCCGCAAAATCTATTTGTTCGATCCCGTGCGCCTCAAGGAAATGGCCGGCCTCAATTCCATAACATCCAATCCGAAAATAGTGAAATATATCCATGGCGCGGACTATGACGTGGGCGGGCTCAAGCGCGATTTCCGCCTGGAATTCAATAATATTTTCGACACCATGATTGCGGCCCAGTTCCTCAACTTTGAAAAAATCGGCATGGCCGACCTGGTGGAGCATTTCGAGGGCGTACACCTGGAAAAGAAATTCACAAAGTCCAACTGGGGCGCGCGGCCCATCAGCATGCACCAGATGGTGTACCTGTGCCAGGACGTGCAGTTCCTCATCCCCGTGGCGCGCAAGCTGCGCGACCAGCTCAAGCGGGACGACCTCATGGAGGAAGCCGAGATCGAGTTCCGGCGCCTGGAAAAGCGCCTGCCCGTGGAGATGGCGCGCGACATGCACGACTTCTGGAATCTCAAAGGCGTGCGCGCGCTCAAGCCCCGCGAACAGTCCGTGGCTTTTGAACTCTACCACTGGCGCGACAAGCGCGCCGAGCGCATCAACATCCCCCCCTTCAAGGTGCTCAACAACAAAACCCTGCTGGACGTGGCCGAGGCCTCGCCCCGCAGCAAAAAGGAAATGCTCGCCATCAAGGGCATCACCGAAACCGTGCTCAACCGTTGCGGCCATGACATGCACCGGTGCATCCAGCGCGGACTCGACCGCAGGCCCGACCGCATTCCCGAACCCAAGAAAGACAACCGCCGCCGCCGCCGCTCCATTCACTGGGACGACCAGGAACTGGTGGACGCCCTCAAAAAATGGCGCATGGCAAAGGGCGAGCAACGCGGCATCCACCACCTGGCCGTGCTGCCAGGCTACGCCCTTGAAAACGTGGCCCGCGCCAAGCCGCAGACTCTTGCCGATCTCAGGGACACACCCGGCATCGGCGAAAAGCGCGCCAACATTTACGGTGCTGAAATGCTCGAAATTATCCAGAAGAATTCATAGCCCCGACGCGTGGCAAATCCAGGCATTCCTTTGTTTCGTGTTCTTGTGATATAATGGCAGCCAAGCCGGCCGCAGCTTTTCTGATTCACGGACCGGAGACAAAGCATCGGGGGGGGTACTCGATATGAAAGTATGCGTTCTAGGGGGCTGCGGGGACATGGCCAAAGTGGCCGTGCGATTGCTGAATGGGGAACAGGACGTCAACGAAATCATCATTGCGGATTTGAATGTGGACAAGGCCGAAGCATTCGCCAAAGAGATTGGCGCCAAGGCAACTGCCGTGAAAGTGGACGCCATGGACCCGAAATCCGTGTCCGGTGTTGTCGCGGACTCGGATGTGGCCCTGGGCTTCATCGGCCCGTTCTACATGTTCGAGAAAAAAATCATCGGCGCGTGCATCGACGCCAAAACACCGTATGTATCCATCTGCGACGATTATGACGCGTACCTGGACGCAATCACCATGGATGCGCCGGCAAAGGCCGCGGATGTAACCATCATCGCGGGCCTGGGCAATTCCCCGGGCATCACCAATCTGCTTGCCAAAAAGGGCTACCAGTCCATGGATGAATGCAGGAAAATCCACATTCAATGGGCAGGCGGCTCCAACGAGGATGTGGGTTTGGCCAACATCAAGCATGTGCTGCACATTTTCAGCGGCCATACCCTGCAATGGAAAAACGGAAAAGAAGTCAAAGTGAAAACCGGCATGGGGCGCAAGGTTGTGGAATTTCCCGCGCCCATGGGCAAGCTGCCCGTGTATTACACGGGCCACGCCGAGTCCGTGAGCGTGCCGCGCAACCTGCCCGGCCTGGACGAGGTCACCCTGCACGGAGGCATCCACCCGCCTTACATTGCGGCCCTGGCCACCACCGTGGGCCTGCTCGGCCTCACCAACACGCCTGAAAAACGAGACAAGCTTGCCAACTTCTTCCTGCCCATTGAAAATTCCGGGGTCTTCGGCAAGGGTGGGCTGGACAAATCCGTGTTCCGCATCGACGCCTATGGGAAAAAGAACGGCAAGTCCGCGCACCACACATACAGCGGCGTGGGGCACATCGCGGATATCACCAGCATCCCGGCCGTGGAGGGTGCGCTCATGATCGCCCGCGGCCAGCTCAACAAGCCCGGCGTGCACGCGGCCGAGTCCGCCCTGGAGCCTGATGATTTTCTGCCCCGCATCCAACAGCGCGGCGTGGAACTTTTCTTTAAAGAGTAATTTGCGGGAACTGATATTTAAATGTCAAAAACAAACGGCGCCCGGAATTGTCCGCGGCGCCGTTTTACTTGTGTGCGAATGGTTCAACTTCAATTGATGGCTTTGTTGGCTGCGTCCTGTGCGCCCTGCGCATTATCCTTACTGCAGTTCAGCCATTCCATGCCTTCCTTGTCCTTGCATGCTTCCATCATATGTTTCACGAAAGCGCCTTCGGCCTTGAGCTGTTTCTTCTCGTTGTCGATCTGTTTTTTGATCTCGTCCTGGGTGGACAGGCACATCTTTTTGGCCTGCTCCAGGTCTTCGTCTTTGATCGCGCCTTCCGGGGCTGCTTTCTTGGTTTCTTCAACCAATTGATCGCAGTATTTGACGAATGTGTACTTGCCGCCCTCGGTGGGATCTCCGCCGCCGCCGCTGCATCCGGCCAGCATGATTCCCGCTGCGAACACGGCCATGAGAAGGTACAGAATCCCTGTCTTTTTCATTGTTCCACCTCCTTTCGTTCTTGTTTTATAAAGTCAAAATATTCGCTTGTATTGCCTTCACATTCGTGCAGCGAATGAAAAAGCGTGTCCGGGTTGCGCGTATTCTGGAATTGACCACCCTATTTCTACAATTTTTTTCGCGCCTGTGTCAACCACCCCGCTGTGCGCGCATTGCATTCCGGATGCGCGTGGGGTAAAATCAAGCTGCTTTTCAGCCCCGCCCAGGGAGGCCGCCTTCTTTGTTCAATAAAAACAAGAACGTGATCTGGCTCATTATCGACGGTTGCCATGCGGAGACTTTCCGGAATCTGTACGCGTCGGGCAACCTGCCCAACATGCGCCGCGCCATGGGCGACGCCCTGTTCGTGGACCAGGCCACGTCCGTGTTCCCGTCCGTGACCCTGGTGTGCCTGTCCTCCCTGGCCACCGGGTGCTATCCCAAAACCCACGGCATTGTGAATAATGTGTGGCTGGACCGCGCGCGCGAACCCTTCGGGGGCCGCGCCTACCTCAGCGAGCTGGACCAGACTCTGGCCTGCTTTGACCGCAAAATCATGGGTTTGCCGACCGGCCTGCTGCCGGACCTCAACACCGGCGGCATGCTCAACAATGATATTGACCCGGATGCGAAAACCATTTACGAGGTGCTGGGCGAAAACGGGCTCAACTCTTTCGCTGTGTTCAATTACGTGGGCCGCGGGGCCACGGTGTGGCGCAGGCCCGGGCGCGGCGATATGCTGCACTACGCGGAAATCGACAAGCGCTCGCACGATTACCCGCGCTGGGACCGCCTTATGATTAACGCGGCCATGAAACTCACCGCCAGGCACGGACTGCCCAACCTGCTCAACCTCTACTTCGGCGGGCACGACGGCCAGAGCCACCACCTGGGCGTGGGCGCGCAGAGCGATTACCTGCGCAAAGTTGTGGACCTGCAAATGGGCCGCCTGTTCAACCAGCTCCAGAAGAAATTCACACTCACGGACCTGTACATGGTCGTGAGCGCGGACCACGGCCAGACCGGATTTCCGCGCGCGGGCGCGCACCGCTTTATATGGAAAGAACAGATTGTGCCCATGCTGCGGGACACGGGTCCGGGCACTCTGGTGGACGGGGGCGAAAAATCCGAAATCGACCCCACCGCCAATGTGGCTTACGCCATCGGCAACGGCGCCGCGCTTTTCATTTATGTGAAAAACCGCGAAACCGGGTCCTGGCGCACGCCCCCGCGTTTTGACGAGGATGTGCGGCCCGTGGCCCACGCCGTGCTGCGCGCCGCGGACCCGGCATGCGCGGACCGCCCCTCGTATATCGGACCTTTCCTGGACTCCCTGCTCGTGCGCACGGCCCCGGATCAGCCTTACATGGTGTACGCCAACGCAAGCCCTCACCAGGGCCCCGGCCAATTCATGACGCCGCGGGAACATTACGCGTTCCGGCGTGATCGCTACCCCGAAGCAGCCGCGCTTATCCAGGGCATGGAGCACCCGAACCGCGGCCCGGACCTGGCCGCCATCCTGGATTACGATCAGGGCGGCTGGTACTTCAGCGACGGCGCGCACCTGGGCAACCACGGCTCCTTCACCGCCGAGGATATCCACGTGCCCCTGGCGTTCTCGGGCCCTGGCGTGCCCGCGTCCACCCTGCCCTCGGGCCGCATCATTGACATCGCACCCACCATCGCTTCCATCTTTGAACTTTCCATGCCTTCGGCCGACGGAAACGCGCTCGATATCTTTTCACATTGAAATCCCGCGGCATTTCCATACAATAGCTCCGGGGGGCGGCCCGAACCATGGACTCATTCGAGCACAACGGTTTTCTCAATATCTTCAAGCCCGTGGGCATGACGTCGCACGATGTGGTGTCTTATGTGAAGCGCCGCATCCATGCGCATAAAGTCGGGCACGGCGGCACCCTGGACCCCGCGGCCTGCGGCGTGCTCGTAATCCTGATTAACAAGGGCGCCAAGCTCAGCGACCGCGTGATGCACGGTCGCAAGCACTACCGGTTCGAAATGACTTTCGGCCTGCAAACCGACACCGGCGATGTGCAGGGAAATCTGCTTAAAAGCGATACTGTTATTATCCCAGAATCCGATATAACCGGCGTGCTGTCCCGCTTTGTAGGTGAGATTCAACAGATGCCGCCCATGGCGTCCGCGATTAAAATCAACGGCCGCCGCCTGTACAAGTCCGCGCACAAAGGGGAAACCGTGGAACGCCCGCCCCGCAACGTTACTATTCATGAATTGCACCTCGTGGACTCGCATGTGCGCAATGGCCGCACCGCGGCTTTGCTGGATATGCAATGCAGCCGCGGAACCTATGTGCGCTCCCTGGTTGAAGATGTGGCGGCCGCGCTCGGCGCGCAGGCCACGACCACGTTTCTCATGCGATCCGCCTCGGGCCCGTTTCATGCGCACGCCGCGGTTCCCCTTCAAAAAATCACCCCCGAAACAGCACGGCACTTTCTGCTGGCGCCCGAATTTCTGGACGGGGCCTCGGATCCGGTTTTATACTAATTCGGACAATAAACGGATATTCGGAGAAGCGGCCGCATCCAGACTTCGCGGCATATTATGGAAGTATACGAAACCATTGATCAGATACCGCGGCCCGGGCCGCGGCCCGCGGCCCTGTCCCTGGGCTGCTTCGACGGCCTGCATGTGGCGCACCGCAAGATTATCAGCAAGGTCGTGGAGCGCCGCGGCGCGGATTGCCACACGGCCGGGCTGATCACGTTCTCGCCCTGCCCCGTGCTCGCGTTTGCGGATCATTCCAATGGGCGCTGCCTCATTACCCCGCTTCAGGAAAAACTTGAACTGCTCGAAGAAACCGGCCTGGACTGGGTGCTGCTGATTCCATTCAATGAAGAATTCCGGCGCATTGAAGCCGAAGATTTTGTGAGCACCATTTTAGTGGAAAAGCTGAATGCCGGGGCCGTGGTCGTAGGCCACGACGTGGGGTTCGGGCACCAGAGGCGCGGGGACGCGTCCCTGCTGCGCGCCCAGGGCAAGCGCCACACATTCAAGGTGCAGGTGCTCGACCCTGTGACCATGGGCGGCGAAGTGGTAAGCAGCACGGCTGTGCGCCGTAAAATCATTGAATGCGATTTCCAGGGCGCTTCCGATATGCTGGGACGGCGCTTCCGCATCCGCGGCCCCGTGGTGCGCGGCAACCGTTTGGGACGCACCATCGGCGTGCCCACGGCCAATGTGGATGTGCATGACAACAAGCTGCTGCCCCCCGAGGGCGTGTACGCCGCGCGCGTGCGATACAAAGACGGTGTGCATCCCGCTGTGCTCAGCATCGGCGTGCGGCCCACTGTGGATAATTCCGGCGCGCTCACCGTGGAAGCCCACATCCTCGACGCATCCCCTGATCTCTACGGACGCACCATCACCGTGGAGCCCATGGCCTTTATCCGTGGCCAGAAAAAGTTTCGCTCCATTGATGTGCTCAAGGAAAATATCGCCAAAGATATCGCCCGCGCACGCAGCATCCTGTCACAACCGCAAGGCCCCAACACCGATCATTGACGCCGTCCCCATTTGATGCTTAAAAACGTTATCGACGAATTGAGAAACCTTTTGATAAAAGGGGTTCTTGATAATCCCACCAAATCTTTCACGGGCAATTTTTCGGCGAAAGCCGCTCGGCAATCGGCTTTTTGAACGATTCAGATAACATCTGTTGGATTTTTTTTAAAAACATGTTTTAAATCTATTGGGAACGGGTAAGCGTTATTTAATGTTATATGTGGAAACTTAAGGTGTGTGGCGTTACAGCATGACTCAAAACACTTATAAAATACTTGTAGTCGACGATGATCCGGATATCGTAGAACTCGTGCGGGAAACCCTGGAAACCGAAGGTTATCTGGTGGACAGCGCTTTGAGTTACAAAGAAGCCGAGCAGTACCTCTCGGAAAAGATACCGGACCTGATCGTGCTGGATCTCATCCTGCCCGACGGCGACGGGTACGACCTGTGCCGCATGATTACCCAGAACCGCAAAACCCGCAATACGCCCGTGCTTATGCTCACCGGAAAAAGCAGCCTGGACGACAGGCTCCGCGGTTTCGTGGACGGCGCCCGCAAATATATCACCAAACCTTTTGAACTCGATCACCTTACGAATTCCGTGCTCAAGCTTCTGCAGCGTGAGGGCCCCTGCACAACAAGCTGAACGCGTGACGGACTGATCCCCACACAGCAAGCATTTAAATATATTCTGGAATCCCTGAATGCCGCCTGCAAAATTGTTTGTTACGCAGCGCCGATCAATTCCACGATTTTGCGGGCCGCTTCCATGCCGCTGTCAGAGAACGTGTAGCCCTCTTTTTCCAGCAGGTCCTTGCCCTCTTTTTCATTGGTGCCTTTGAGGCGGATGACCATGGGCACATTGATGTCCAGCTTGCCTGCGCCTTCGATGATGCCTTTGGCCACCTCGTCGCAGCGTGTGATGCCGCCGAACACATTGATCAGAATGCCTTTGACATTGGGGTCTTTGAGCAGGATGGACAGGGAATTGGCGACCACATCCGCGCGCGCGCCGCCGCCGATATCCAGGAAATTCGCGGGCTTGCGCCCGGCCGCGGCGGCCATGTCCAGGGTGGCCATGACCAGTCCCGCGCCATTGCCGATCACGCCCACTTCTCCGCTGAGCCGCACATAGGCCAGGCCCAGGGCGTGCGCTTCGGATTCCAACGCATCGGTTTCACTTTCTTCTTTGAACGCGTCCAGTTCCTTGTGCCGGAACATCGCGCTGTCGTCGAAATCGATCTTGGCGTCAATGGCCATGAATTCGCCGTCTGCCGTGCGCACCAGGGGGTTGATTTCCGCAAGCTGCGCATCCATGTCCAGGTAGCATTTGCAAAGCTTGACCAGAATTGGCGTTATGCCCTTGACTTCCTCGGCTGTGAATCCGCCTGAATACAGTGCCTTGCGCACCACATAGGGCTCGACCCCGATAAGGGGGTCAATGGCGGAGCGGCCGATTTTCTCGGGCGTTTTTGCGGCCACTTCTTCAATATCCACGCCGCCTTCGCGGCTCACCAGAATCACGGGCCGCCGGTTCTCGCGGTCCAGGGTGACGCCCAGGTAATACTCGTGATCGATATCCACGGCGCGCACAACGCCCACCTTTTTTACGGGCAGTCCCTTGATCTCCATGCCGAGTATCTTTTCGGCAACGCCTTTGACGTCCTCGAGTTTCTGTACCACCTTGACGCCCCCGGCCTTGCCGCGCCCGCCCACATGCACCTGCGCCTTGATCACAACCGGCGCGTCAATCTTTGCCGCCAGCTCGTGCGCCTGGTCCGCTGTCTCGGCCACATACCCTTCGGACACCGCGATGCCGTATTGTTTATAAATCTCCCGCGCCTGGTATTCGTGTACTTTCATTGTTTGGTCTCCGTTTCTGGTTCACAGCAAAATACTATACCATGAAATACATTCCGATACAAAATATGGAACCTGCGCAGTCGAGTTTGTTTCATTGAATGCAAGCGTTTCGCGCGTGAAGGATACTGTTCGGCTCCGCAATCTTGTCGTGATTTCCTGCGCAAATGCAGCGGCCATGCAAACAGTGAATAAAATTGGCATTATGCGCTTCATGGTGTATCCTCCCATGTGCAGAATAGTATAATTGCATTACTCATTAAAATAAACGCGATGTGGAGACGAGTATGATAACCAGAAAAATCAGACGCAAAAGGATTTTCCCGCACGCATTAACCCTGTTGTTTTTATCATTTTGCATATTCGCGAACCCGGCACTGGCCGCGGCCCCGCCCCTGGCTGAAAACGGGACCAGTGATTTTCAGATTGTTGTTCCGGATCAAGCCACGGAATCCGAACGCTACGCGGCTGAAGAGTTGCAAAGTTTTTTGAAGCAAATCAGCGGCGCGCTGCTGCCCATTGTCGCCGAGTCCCGGGCGCCCCAGGGCCCGGCCGTGCATGTTGGCCTCACGATCTCTGCGAATCAATTCGCAGCCCGGGCGCACCCCGCGCCCCTGGGCGCCGAGGAATTCGTTATTCATTCCGACCAAGAATCCGGGATACTGTTCATCGTTGGCGGACGGCCCCGGGGCGCTTTGTATGGCGTGTATTCATTTCTTGAAGATGTTCTCGGGTGCCGCTGGTACGCGCCCGGCGTGAGCAGAATTCCTGCGGCGGATACCATTCAATTCCCGGATATCAACGTGACACAGGCCCCGGCGTTCGAGTACCGCGAGCCCTTTTTCTATCATGCGTTCGATGCGGACTGGGCCGCGCGCAACAAGGCCAACGGCGCCACTCCCGATCTCAAGGAAAAGCACGGCGGGAAAATCTCTTACTCGCATTTCGTGCATACCTACAATGCACTGGTTCCGCCCTCAATGTATTTCGATGAACATCCCGAGTATTTCACGGAAATCACGGATCCGAATGTTAGGGACAAAACGCAACTGTGCGTAACCAATCCCGATGTGCTGGACATTTCCAGGCGGGAAGTCATGAAGTGGATGGACGACGCCCCGGACGCCACCATCTTCTCGGTGTCCCAGAATGACAATATCAACTACTGCAAGAGGGACGGGGACGCGGCCCTGGAAAAGCAGGAAGGTTCCCCGGCCGGGCCCTTGCTTCATTTCGTAAATGCCGTTGCGGATTATGTTGCCGAAAAACACCCGGACAAGCTTGTGGACACACTCGCCTACCAGTACACGGAAAACGCGCCCGAAAACGTGCGGCCCCGGGACAACGTGGTTGTCCGCCTGTGCCACATGGCGCCTTCATGCGATACGCATCCCCTGGACAAGTGTTTCTGGAACGCCAAATACATGAAGAATCTGCGCGCGTGGACAGACATCAGCAAGCACGTTTACGTGTGGCATTATGTGACAAATTTCAGCCACTACCTCATGCCCTTCCCGGATGTCAAAGCCATTGCACGCGATATTCCCACATACTACAAGTACGGTGTGGACGGCATATTCGCGCAGGGAAGCTACCAGAGCCAGGGCGGGAATTTCGCGGAATTGAAAGCCTGGCTCATTGCCAGGCTGCTTTGGGATCCGGAACAGGATGCAAAAGCGCTTATTGAGGAATTTTTTCAGGGATATTACGGGCCGGCTGCACAGCCCATGATGGATTATTTCCAGGCGCTGCACAAGACTGTGAGCGACCCCAATGCGCATGCGCACCTGTACACCGGACCAATCGCCCTGTTCCTGCCCCGGGACGTGCTGCTGTATGCCGATGATTGCTTTGACCGGGCCGAGGCTGCGGCAGCCGGTGATTGCTTTGACCGGGCCGAGGCTGCGGCAGCCGGTGATGAGGCGCTTCTGACGCGCATTCAGCGGGACCGGCTGGGGCTTACCTATGTCAAACTCACAGCCCCGCATCTCTACGGCTGGGTCGCCGACGAACTTAAGCCCGGCGCGTCCCAGGATCAGTTTGCGCGCCTTGAAAAATTTGCCGCGGACCTTGAACGGCTCAATGTCACGAAAATTGACGAATGGCACACGCGCGAAGAGATGGTGGAGAAATTAAGGGAAATGGTTTCGGGTCAAATCAGCGGACAGGAATAATATGAGGCGGGGAATTTCGTTCCAAGGTATTGGCTGGCGAACTGCATCCGGCGCATGTTAATCCGAGAGGGGCACGTCAACTTCCATGAGATCATGGGCCACGGTTGATTCCGGGAACACGGCTCTGGCTTCTTCTGTGAGCACAGAGGCATCGGCATAGCGCGCGCTGATGTGTGTGAGCACCAGGCGCTTGACGGCAGCATCGCGGGCCAGCGTAGCGGCCTGGGCCGCGGTGCAGTGTTTGCGTTCGCGGGCCTCGTGTTCCATGTCCTGAGTGAACATGCCTTCATGCACCAGCAGGTCGGCGTCCCGGCAGAACGGGACCAGACCCGGCTGATACAGGGTGTCCGTAATATACACAAAACGCCGTCCGGCCCGTGTTGGCCCGAGCACGTCTGCGGGGGACACCACGCGGCCGTCTTCCAGGGTCACGGAATATCCGTTCTGCAACTGGCCGAAAAGAGGACCCGCGGGCACGCCCAATTCCGTGGCGCGCTCGATGTGGAATCGGCCGGGGCGCGGCTTTTCCTGCAGCGCCAGGCCCCAGCACGGTGCGGAATGATCAAGCGGCACGGCTTCCATGTGGTAATCGTCCTCGCTGTGGAAAACGCCGGGCTTGATGATTTTGACTTGCAGGGGGAAATGGCAGCGCAGCTTGATGTCTCTTTCCAGGGATTTAATAAACGGACCGATTTCCGGGGGGCCCCAGATGGTCATGGGTGTTTCGTGCCCGAGCAGGTTGAGGGTCATGATCAGGCCCGGCAGCCCGGCCATATGGTCCCCGTGGATGTGGGTGATAAATATTTTCGAGAGCCGCGCGAAGCCCATGGCTTTGCGCATAAGCCGCATCTGGGTTCCTTCACCGCAGTCAAACAGCATCATTTCCCCGTCGCGAACCATGCATAATGAAGGCAGGCTGCGCCTGGGGGTGGGGATGCCTCCGCTTGTCCCTAAAAAGACTACTCTCATAAGTTAATGCCGCTCGTTCCCTGCTTTTTGTGAACCGGAATATTCGCCGTTGAATTTTTCTATTATAAAAGAAAAAATCGCAATCGACACTTTTTTTTGTTGATTTTAAGCAACAGCTCAATTGCCGATTAGAAACGGTATAAAATCGTAGTTACCGTTTTAAAAACGGGTGATCTTCCCTGTGCGCTTGCGCCAGTTTGAGGGCCGCGGCCGATGGGTCGCCCTGCGGCCCGGTATGGGAATCGTCTCCGGCAAGCACGCCTGTTGCAGCGGCGGCTGAGGAGGCCAGTGTGCGGAGATTGTAGCCGCCCTCCAGAACCAGGCCCATGGGCGCGCCGGGCGCGGCGTCCAGCATGATCCGCACCATATCCGCGTACGCGCTTTCGGTGAGTTCGATGCTGCTCAGGGGGTCTGCGCTGTGCGCGTCGAAGCCTGCGGACACCAGAACGAGTTGGGGTTTGAATTTTTCCATGGCCGGCGCCACGATGTCGCGCATCAGGTGCAGGTAATCCGCATTGCCCGATCCCGCGGGCATGGGGAAATTCATGGTATAGCCGAGGCCGTCTCCGCGCCCGTATTCCTGGGCTCTGCCCGTGCCCGGGTAATGGGGACACTGGTGGAATGAGCAGAAAAACACCGTGGGGTCTGATTCCAGGGAATGCTGGGTGCCGTTGCCGTGGTGCACATCCCAGTCCAGGATGAACACGCGATCCAGCCCTTTTTCCTCAATGGCGTAGCGTGCGCCGATGGCGATGTTGTTGAACAGGCAAAACCCCAGGGATTCGGAATATTCGGCGTGATGTCCGGGCGGGCGCACCACGGCGAAAAAGTGGGCGTTGCGGCCGTCGAGCACCCGGTCGATGCCTTCGAGCACGCCGCCTGCGGCCAGCAGGGCCACGTCATAGCTGCGCGCGCAGATTGCCGTGTCCGGGTTCAGGTGGCGCATTCCCCGGCCCGCTCCATCGCAGCTTTTCTTTACAAAATTGATGTATGAGGAATCATGGATGCCGGCAATCTGCTGCACAGACGCCTGGCGCGGGGCCACCCATTCCAGAGCCCCGGCAAAGGGCGCTTGTTCCAGGGCGTCCTTGATTGCCGGCCCGCGCTCCGGGCTTTCCACATGCGCCCCGGTGTCGTGGCCGCTGTACTCTTCCGTGTAGATAATGGCTACCGAATTTGTCATGGCGCCCTCCCGTGGCACTTATGTGATGCCGCATGCACCGGAAGCACGCCGTTTTGACCGGTTCACTTCCTTATGTAATTATAGCAAGGCTTGGCCCCAGGCGTCCAAATCTCACAAGCGCCCCAAATATGCAAAAACGTTAAAATCGCGTATCATCTGTTACAGACCGGCCAAATAATCTATAATGTTACAGATTTTGAAACCTCTGAGGATATTATTAAACAAAGGGAGGGACCACGGTGGAAAATTTGCACTGGGAAGTCTATATAAAAGATCCGGATGGGTTCATTCATTTTCTGGAAAAATCCGTGAGCTTTCTGCACATTTATTTTGGAGACGTGCGCGAGGCCGTGGCGCACTCCGATCAAATCAGCCGCTTTGGCAAAGTTATTTACAACGAAGCCGCCTGGGACACAACAAAATTCGAAACCCTTAAAGATGAGATCACATGCGCCAATCACTATGAAACCGTCAAAGAAGTCGTTCTTCGCATTGAAAAATATTCATGCAAGATGATCGATATGGGATTTGTGGGCCGGTGGAAAAATCCATATCAGATTGCAGACACGCACATGCCCACAGGCATTTCCATAACATATGAAGCGCAATCGGATAATCTCATCGCCATGCGCGGCACTTTGTTCAAACCCCAGCACTGGTTCGACCTGCAGTGCAAGCCCCTGTTCAAAACCGACGCCCTGGTTGAGAAGGAACCCAATGCATCATGGAACATGAACCAGGCCGGGCTTATTTCTTCCAAGAATGAAAAGGTGTCAGCAAACCGCCGCGCCCTGTTCAACATGCTTTCCGCTTTTCTTAAGGAATACACGCCTCTGTTCATGGGCCTGGCCCGAACCGGGATTTACTACAGCGAATCCAACAACACAGCTTACCTCGAAGCACCCGAAGCAAAAACCAATGCTGCGCTCTTACCGCTCATTTACACTTTCCTGGAAAACGGCTCAATCCTGCACAGCGATTCCTCTCCCATCGAGGAAACACATCTCGGCATTACAACGGCCCAGGAATACCGCGTAAAATTCGACAAAAAGCATTTTGATTTTCTCTGACGGCTGCGGACGGGGCAAGGCGCTGTAACACACACATGGTTTCCGGCAACACACACCACAGCATACGTCCGCCCCGGCACGATTCTTTTGACCGATATTTTTTCGTGCTGCGCGCTTTCTATTTAATCGGGGCCGTGGCGTGGGTGATCTCCACGGCCGCGCAGATTCAGGCCCTGCCCGCCCTGGCCCAGGCCATGCTCAAAGGCGCCGCCCCGCCCCTGCTCTGGTTTTTTCTCTATTCCCTGCTGTTTTTTGTGCTCATATCAAAGTTTCCGGATTTTCGTTCCGCATCCTTTCATTTCATGATGGTGCTGGACACGGTTTTCGTCACAATCATGGTCAACAACACGGGCCTTGGAAACAGCGAATTCTTTTTGGGTTATTATCTGTTCATCGCGGCCCACACCATGGCGTTCGGAATGTTCGGCGGCGCAGCGGCCACGGTGATTTCGGCCGTGTTATATATGGGCCTGTACTTCCAAAACCCGGACCGGTTTTTTATCAGCGACTTCGCCGTGCGCACCGGGTTCATGTTTCTCGTGTATTTCGTGATAGCTTCTCTGGCGGAAAACGAGCGCAAAGACCGGCTGCGCATGGAGCAGGACCGAAAAAAGATCGATGAACTCAATGCGCACCTGGAGCGCAATCTGTCCGAACTTGTGGAAAAAAACAGGGCGCTGCGCGACGCCAACACAGCCATCAAGCATGACCGAAAGAAAATTGACGACCTGAACCGGCGGCTTGAGCGCAGCTTTGCCGAACTTATGGAAGAAAAGCAATCCATTATCGAAGCCAATTCGGCAAAGGATGCGCTCATTCAACTCAAGAACGATATTACGGAACGCCGCCGGTCCCACATCGCATTTTCCAAGGAATTAAATGCGAAGAACACCATTGAAGAAACCATCCAGCTTTTTTCACGCTACATCGGCCAGCTCATGTCCGTGGACGATATATCCGTGATGGCCTCTACGGAAGAGGACGATTATGCGCTGTATCAGCCCAACGGAAAAACAATTCAGAAAAAACGCGTGCCCGCGGATCATCCCATCCTGGACGCCGTGATCAAGAGCCCCGCCCACACAGCCGAGTGGCGTGTGGACGAACACAATCAGTCCGTGCCAAAGAATGTTGTGCTCATCGATTACGAGCCCGCTGTGGTGCGCGCGGAACCCCTTCTCGGCGGCCGGGTCAGCGAAGGGGTTTTTGTAATCTCACATTCCGAACCATGTATGTTTGACCAGGATATTATGGAAGAGACACGAATCCTGTGCAACCACCTTGGCGTGGCCATACAGAACCTCAAACTCAGGTTCCGGCTGCAGGAAATGGCGGAAACAGACGGGCTCACAGGCCTCTATAACCACCGGTTCCTGCAAAATCGGCTGAACCAGGAACTTGCACGTTCACAGCGCTATAAGCGCCCTTTGTCCGTGCTTTTGTTCGACATCGATCATTTCAAGAACGTGAACGACACATACGGGCACCGCACGGGTGACGCCGTGCTCATGGAACTGGCTAAAGTTGTGAGTGGAAAATTGCGAAACCTGGATGTTCTCGCGCGATACGGCGGTGAAGAATTCATGGCAATCCTGCCGGAAACCCCGAAACCAGGCGCCATGGAACTTGCCGAGCGCCTGCGTGAAACAATTCAGGATCATCTCTTCCCGCGCGATGAAGGGGATCCCATTCATATTACCGTAAGCATTGGCGTGGGCTCATTCCCGGAACACACGGTCAAAGAAGAACTCATCGAATTTACAGATCAGGCGCTGTACCGCGCCAAAGAAGGCGGCCGCAACCGGGTGGAATGCTGACTTTGGCGCACGGCGTTTCAATGTCTTCCACGTCTTCCACGGTATAAAGAAACCCTTAAAAACAGTTCCTTAAAAATCCTCACAAGAATTTCAGCAGCCAATGACCCGGCACAAAACGCACGGGCCATTGCCTCATTGAATTATTCGGCAAACGCCACCGTGCAATAAAATGTCATGGCCTTCGTTTTGTTATTTGTCACGGCTTGTGTTTATATTGCGCGCGGAACGGGTATCTTCGATATAAGACTTGACATGTTGATTTTCTCTCACAGGAAACCGGGCAATCCATTAACGGGTTTGCTCAATATATAAGATGACTGCTCAATGCAATCAAAGAGTTTGAATATGGAGGGCGAATTATGATTCTGCACAATACAAGACAAATCATTGCATACAGCATAAAAAAACTGTCCGGGCAAAGAGTGACCATCAGAAAGAATGATCAAGGGCTGCTCGTTTTACGCACGAGACATGTGCATCCACATAAATCAGAAGGTTTTGTTCTGAAGACGCGGCGGCAGAGAAAGAGAAAATCCAGGGCGTTGATTATGGGAGGCGCAGCCTTGTCGCTGCTTATCGTGCTGGGGCTGGTAATGATGGACCAGGCCGTGGCGTTAAAAAGCGACGCATCCGCCTCGGGAACCAACACCGCCGCGATGGGCGGCCTTCCCGCAATAAATATTGACTTCACGTCGGATCTTTTGTTTTTACTGGGGTTGCCTGTTTTCGCCATGCTGGCGGGCGCCCAGGTTTTTCTGTTGGTACAGATACGCGGAAAAATAAAAAGTTGAATAAACAAGGAGAAAACTGCTTGCCGTATATTGGGTGAATCTTAACGGGTATGCGCTCGACAGGATTCGAACCTGAGACCTCAGCCTCCGCAGGGCTGCGCTCTATCCAGCTGAGCTACGAGCGCGCATTTCGTTTGTCTTCCAACAACATCTATTGGAAAACACAAAAAAGTATAGGAATGTACCGGTATGATGTCAAGGTTGTTTCTGAGCGTGTGGGATTCAAATTAAGTATTGGCGCGCAGGTGCTGCCTGATAAAGGCTTCCACTGTGTCTGCGGGCTCGATAATTCCGAAATGCCCTTCGCACAAAATGTCGCATTTGAGTTTCAAAAGTTTGAGCATGGACAGGCGCCACGCTTCGAGGTCCGAGCCGAATTGAGGCAGGAACGGGCCGTGGATATCCTGTCCGAACAGAATGCGGTCCCCGTCGCGTTCGAGCAGAATGCTGATGCTTCCCGGCGTGTGGCCGGGCGTGTGCAGGCAGGTTAGCCGCCCGCCCTCCAGTTCCAGGGGATATACTTTTTCTTCGATTTGCAGGTCCACTTTTACGGGACGCACGTGGGTATTGTACATGTCCGCGGCCGTGGCCTTGTCATCTCCGTTTTCGAGGGCCGGCGCGTCCAGGGAGTGCATCACGATTTCCACGCCGTATCGCTTTTCGATGGCTGCTGCGCCGCCCACATGATCGATGTGGTTATGAGTAAGCACAAGAAGTTCCAGGGACGTGCCGCGGCCCGCCAGCACTTCCTCTATATTGGCAATGAGGCCTTTTGCATCAGGGTTCGCGCCCGCATCAATGAGTGCGGCTTCTCCTTCAAACAGCACCAGGTAGGCTGCGGCGTCTCCTCCGCCGGTCATGTCCGGCCCTGCAACCTGGTAAACGCCTCGTGTTACCCGTTCTGCGCTCATTGCCTTGTTCCTTTCTTCACATTTCGCATTGCCTTGAAGGGCAAGTTTTTACATTAATCGATTTTCTCTTAACATTCCACAAAAATAAATTGTTGTGTCTTCAGAACCACGCCATTGCATGCAGGTTGGCTGGCGCTCAATGCCCGGCCGTCTCCCTCATCTTCACCCGCAATACATCGTACCCGATGCGGGGCGTTCCGCCAATCGCCGCGCGCACATCCGGGTCGAGCATGAGTTGCAGGTCCGTGGTGCGCATCTGTTCTTCGTCTTCTGTGTAGCCGCCGGTTGCCGGGTGAAACAGGAACTCGGTTATGCCGGGCTTCAAATTCTGAAGGTTGTCGAGAAGCTGTTTCTTTTTGTCCTCTAACGGCAAACGGCCGTTGATGAGCACGAGGTTGTCGGGGACCACGATGCCCTTGGCTGTGAGGTTGGGGTCGCTGCTGCGGCCCTGCCAGCGAATGGGCAGTTGATACTGCGCGGCCAGGGCCAGCACCGGGCGCAGGGTGCGCGGGTTGTAGTCGTGGTACCAGCCCTTGTGGCAGTCCAGGTGGGTGACATCCACGCCATGGGCCAGGGCGTGTTCAATCTGCGCTTTAAGCTCGGAATAGACTTCATCCTTGTCCGCCTTGAGAAGCGGTGTGATTTGCGTAATGAAATTGCCGTCGCTGTCGATGAAGGATCCGGTGTTTTCCCGCGGGTTGATTGGGCCGTACAGGTTGCCCGGGGCATCGTCGCGCGCCAGGATCAGGTGCACGCCCACATCAAACTGGGGATTGGCCGCGGCCATGGCATAGGCCTGGTCCCGCGCCAGGGCCGGGGTCATGAGCGTTGTGCTGGTGAGCACGCCCTCGTTAAATGCTTTGGCGATCCCTTCGTTGGACCACTGCGTGCGCCCGAAATCGTCCCCGTTGAATATCAAGGCGCGGTCCGCGCCCAGGCTTTGCAGAATCTGTTCCTGGGGTGTCTGGGGTTTATCCTGCGATTGCAACGGCGCCACGAAACACAGGCAGGCAACTCCTAAAAGGGCTAACAGAAATCCTGTTGCGTACTTTGTACGTTTCATGCCAGGCCTCTTTGACATTTTATTTATTATAGCCTAAATAAACAGCGGGGCATGGCGCCCCGCTGTGGCGTATAAATTATGTTTTACGCTCAGTATTCAATGCCGATGTCGCGGCCCTGCTGTGCGATGCGCACGATATCGTCGTAATCGGGCATGCGCGGGTTGTTGGCGAGTTTCTGCTTCTGGGACATGAGGTTGTCCGCGTATTTCTTGATTTGCGCATCCGTGACTTTGAATTCGGCCAGGGAGCGCGGCCGGAAATCGATGGCGTGGAACAGGCGTTTCACGGCCAGGGGCGCGAGTTCCGCGGCTTCCTGCAGGCTGAGCCCGTCGATGTTCTCGCCCATGGCTTCGGCGATTTTCGCGAATTTGGCGTAGTTCGTGGGCATGTTGAATTCCATGACATAGGGGAGCAGGATGCCGGTGGCCACGCCGTGGGGCACGCCGTAGTGCGCAGTGAGCGGGAAGCTGAGGCCGTGGGCGATGCCTGTGCCCGCGTTGTTGATGGCCATGCCGCCGAGCATGGATGCGTAGCTCATCATCACGTGGGCCATGAAATCATTCTGCAGGGTCACGGATTGCGGCAGGTAGTGGGCGATGATTTTAATGGCCTCGATATTAATCATTTCGGTGATGGGCTGGGTGAAGGTGCAAGTGTAGCTTTCGACCACGTGTGTGAGCGCGTCCACACCGGACACGGCGGCCACGCCCGAGGGCATGCTGAGCGTGAGCGTGGGGTCCACGATGGCCACGGTGGGGCAGATGTTGATGCTGTTGATGAGATTTTTGGTTTTCTCTTTGGGTACGTTGATGTTGGAGTACTTGGTGACTTCCGCGCCAGTGCCGCTGGTGGTGGGCGCGCAGATGACCGGGACATTGGGCTTGGTGACTTTTTCCACGCCGAAGTAATCGGAAATCTTGCCGCCGTTGCTTTCGAGAATGCCGATGGCTTTGGCCGCGTCCAGGGGGCTGCCCCCGCCCACGCCCAGGATGAAGTCGGCTTTAATTTTCTGGTAAAGTTTATGCCCCTTGATTATGGTGGTGTCGGATGGATTGTCCTCGACCCCGTCGAACACGTCATAGGAAATGCCGCGGTCTTTTAAAATGGCTTCGGCCGTGCGGATGTAATTGGTTTTGCTGTTGATGTTGGGCCCTGTAACGATGAGGCAGCTTTTGCCGAGTTTCTGGGCTTCGGCGCCCAGGCTGTTTTCATATTCCTGAACACCGAAAATGATCTTGGTGGGCAGTGCGAATTTGAAAGAATACATGGATTCAATCTCCTTTGGCGGTTGGTATCACATAAGGCCCCTCAGGGACGATTGCTATTTTAGCCGAGGGCCCGTACTTTTGCAAACAGAGTTGCATGGCGTTTTCCACGGAATCGGCGCGCTCGCAAAGGGTCAATTCGTGGTCCGCGTCCGAGAGGGCCGGGGCGTAGAGCATGATGCGCGCGCGCCGCAGGGCCTGGGACAGTTTTTCCACCTGCCACTGGTCCGGCATGAAGTTGTCCGGCTTTTCAATGTGCCGGATATAGTCTTCGTGCGAAGCGAATTGCGCGCGGACCCGCAGGCAGTCCATAAACACGGGGTTGCCCATGCCCTCTTCGCACTCTGCTGCGATAATGATTGCGCCCCCGGGCCTGACCAGGTGCTCCACGCCGCACATGCCCTTCACGGCCTGGTAATAGGTCTTGTCCAGGGGATATCCGGCGGATGTCGTGACCACAATATCCGCGGGCTCAGCCGCCTGCACCACATCGAACTGCCTGGCGAATTCCACGCCGGCCAGATGCGCTTTGTCCACATGGCCGCAAAACGCGGCGCACAGTTCGCGATCCTCATTGATGACCACGTTCACGATGAAATCCACGCCGGCCATTTCAATGATGGTTAGCAATTCCTTGTGCAGGAAATTTTCATGCACCATGAGATTCGTGGCTGTGGGGTGTTCCATGAAGCGCGGGTGGTGGATGCTGCGCACGGTTTTGATGGACGCCAGGCCCGGGCACAGGGCTTTGCGACCGCCGCTGTATCCGGCCATGAAATGCGGCTCAAGAAGTCCGGTGAGAATGCGCACGTCGGCTTCGAGATAACGCTTGTCCAGAAAGACTTCTGTGCCGTTCGGGGATAAGCCGATATACAGGTGTTCGTGGTCGGCATGGCAGTCATGGTTGTAGAACGGGTGCCGCGCCAGGATGTCGCCACCAACGAGTTCCACCTGTTCCTCGCGCGGCGCGGCGCGGTGCGTGCCGGTTGCGTTCAGGATACAAATATCCGCGTCTTTGATTCCGGCCCAGTGCAGTTCATCGATGATCTGCGGCAGGAGCAGTTTATTGGGCACGGGCCGGGTGATGTCGTTAATCACGATGGCCGCCGTTGTTTTGCCCCGGGCGATTTCCCGCAGGCGCGGAGAGCCCACGGGTTCGGCCATGGCTTTATGCACCACGGCCCGGGGGTCGGCTGCGCCAGGGTTTGGCTTCTTGCGGTACACGGCGGCTTGCAGCGCATCGTCGATGTGGATATCCAGCCCGTGTCTTCCGTACGCCAGCTTGATTTTCATGGGATGCCTTTCAGCAGTTCAAATTTCAGAAAAGGATTTGCCGAACGACCGCCTGTAAGCCAGGCGGCAGATGTCGCCGTCCGGGAAGGCGTGCGCTTCGCGCCCGGATTCGTCGGGATACAGCCGTTCCCGGCCGGATGCATATCCAGCGCCTGACAGCACGTCTTGCATGGCGTTGACCGCCTGTTCGTAGAAAATCTTCGAGGTGCGCTCCCAGTCTTTGTGCGTAACCTGCGACAAGCAAATAAACAGGCAGTCGGGTTCGGCTATCTCAAAAAGGGACACGCCGTATTTTTTAATGATTGGTTCCACGGGGCCCAGGAACCCGTGGCTCACGCCGTTGCCATAGCGCAAACATATTACGGCGATATCCTCTACGCGTTCGCGGGTAAGCGCCCTGGAGCGCGCGGGCGGCGGAAATTGGATGCGGTATTTTCTCATAAATGCGACTCACCTTAAGGCCCTTGTTGCACTTGCTATATTTTATCGAATTCCGGATGAAATTTCAGAGAGTGCGGCACAAACTCCGGCTCACGCCCACACGCCGGCAATGGCTTTGCCGCAGAAACGGCATTTTCCGTTTTTAATATCATTGGATGTGACGAGGTATCCGTATCGTGCAATCACGGTTTTGCCGCATTTGGGACATTGCGTGCTTTCGGCTCTGTGTCCCGGCACATTGCCGATGTACACGTAATGCAGGCCCTGATCCCGGCAGATGTCGTACACACGATCCAGTGTGTCAAGCGGGGTTGGCGGCAGGTTTTTAAGTTTGTACTGTGGCTGGAACCGGCTGAAATGAATGGGCGTATCCGCTCCGAGGGTTTTCACGATCCATTTGGCCATGGCCCGGATGTCCGAGGCATTGTCGTTGAGCGTGGGAACAACGAGATAAACCAGCTCAAGCCAGACCTTGTGTTCCTTAACCGTGACCATGGCGTCGAGAACGGGCTTTAATGTGCCCAGGCATGTCTGTTTGTAGAATTTATCAGTGTACGCTTTGAAATCGATTTTCACGGCGTCCAGCACGCCGCACAGTGCGGCCAGCGGCTTTGTGTTTATGTACCCGTTGGAAATCATGACGCTGCGCAGTCCCGCGGCGCGCCCTGCCTGGGCGCAATCATACATGTATTTGTAAAAAACAACGGGCTCGCCATATGTGTAAGCAATGGACGCGGCGGCCACTTGTTTGGCGTAGCGCACAACATCCTTGGGAGGCAGGTCGAGATTCCGGGTCTGCTCGGGCCGGCTCTGTGAGATGTCCCAGTTCTGGCAGAATTTACAGTCGAAGTTGCAGCCCGCGGCGGCAATGGAAAATGCTTGGGCGCCGGGCAGGAAATGGAACAGGGGCTTCTTTTCAATGGGATCGTTGTGCGCGGCGCAGGGGTTGCCCCAGGCAAGGGTTTCGTATTTTCCCCCGTGATTTTCCTTGTTGCCGCAAAAGCCTCGCTCCTTGTCTCCCACCACGCATTCGCGCGGGCATATCTTGCACTTGATTTGTTTGTTTTTGAGTTTTTCATAGTACGGGACTTCGCGCATGTATGGGATGGGGTTGTCTGGCTGCGCTGCGGCGCGTGTGGCCGCGCCCGGCGCAAGGTGCATGGCGGCCGCAGCCAGGGGCAGCGCCGCGCCTGTGCGCGCGGCCTGGCATAAAAATGTGCGCCTTGTTTTCTTTTCCATTGAAACGGGCCGGTCCTCAAACAGTTATGGATTTCACGGTAATGGCATTAAGATCGGCGACCCCCAGGCGGTGCGCGTCATCCGCTGCCGTGGCGATAAACTGCGCGGGCCTGCCGTCCTGCGCCAGCGTGGGCAATCCCTTTTCCCTGCGCTTTTTTTCAATGATATCATGGCACACTGCGTCCAGGGCCACGGGGTCATCGCTCACCAGCACGCCGGAATATTTCCAGGCGTATGCAGGCTTGTATCCCGGGCCCGCGTGGTATTGCGCCAGTGTGGCGTCGCAAATGCAAAGCCGCGTTTTGCCCGCGAATTCAGGCAGAGCAAAACAATCCGCGACATAGGGGTCGCAATGGTTCAAATGCAGCTTGTTGGGATTGTTGATTGCTCCATAGAAATTTTTCATGCACCCGGAAATTCCGGCCAGGTCGTGGTCCTTGAGCACGGACGCGCTGATGAGCGCGGTGCTGTAGCGGGAAACAATGCGGCTCACGCGCGAACCCACTTCGCCGGAAAGCGACAAATCCTTTTCATAGCCCACGCCCGGATCATCCGTGCCCACGACCTTGATGCTGTTTTTGTCCGAGTTCAATACAAAGCCCGCGCGCTGCAATTCATCGCCTGTGCGGTCAAAAATAATGATGTTCCCGGGATTGACCCCGGTGGCGCGCAACCCGGTGGTGATGCCGCGCGACAATTCCGGGGTTGTGGACAGTTTGCGCCCGGACAGGCAGTTCACTTTTACACCCACGCGATCCTGCGCCGTGAAAAAGCGACCCCAGGCTTTGGCGTCGGAATCCGCGCCCGTGAGTTCGCGCACAGCGCGCAGAACAAGTTTTTCCACGCGCGCTGCGTCCAGTGCGTCACCTTTCCACATGCCCGGATCCCGGGCCAGGACAACGGTTGCGCTCTGAGGCTTTTTGCGCGGCGTTGATTTTCCAGAAGTCTGCGCCACGGTTTGCATGGGCCTGCCGTCGGCTTTGCATCCAATGAGGGATGCGCCCAGCAACCCTGCCGCGGCCCCGCCCGCCACACGCAGAAACTGCCTCCGGCTGTCTTTGGATTCATCCATATTTTTAAAACACCCTCAATATACAACTAATATAAAACGCGCCGCGCCGCCATACAATAAGGGACTGGTGCGGTCTTCCTGCTTTACAGTATGACGCAACTCAGCGTAAAAAGTTAAGTCCCCCCGGCCCCCGGGCGCGCCATTCTATTTCATGCAATGCCCACTGTTTTGGTGCGGGAACCGTTGTTCATGCGATATAATGGAGAAGTTGAATAAAGGAGGCGTCACGCCCATGGCATATACAATCCTGACCGAGATGCACAGCGAACTGCGCCAGGCCCTGGCCGGAGAGCGCACACCCATATTCCTGGCCACTGTGGGCCCGGACGCGCAACCCAATGTGGTGCCCGTGATTTCCATTGAGCCATGGGACGACAACACGCTCATATTCGGCGATTTCATGATTCGCAAGACAAAGCGCAACCTTGAATTGAATCCGAACGTGGCCATCGGCGTGCTCACCGAGGACATGAAAACATGGTGGCTGCGCGGCCGGTTCCAGGGTTTTGAACGCACCGGTCCCAAGGTGGACAAGATCAATTCCACGGACATGTTCCGGTACAACGCTTATACGGGCATCCGCAACGCAGGAACCATCATTGTGGATGAAATCTCGGAAAAGCAAACGATCAAGCCGCTCGAAGTACTGCCCCGGCTTGCGGGCACGGGATTGCGCCGCGCCCTGGGTTTCAGCCAGCCCAGAAAAGCGCCCATGCCCCTGCGCGTATCCGATAAATTTCTGCGCATCAAGGCCGCAAAATTTGTGGGCTGGGTGTCCGGGGACGGACGTCCGCATATCCGCGCCACCCCGTCGCTGCTGCCCGTGGGCGGCGCCCAGCTCGCCGTGGCCATGGATGACTTGCGCCCGGATGAGCCCGGCCCCAATACGCGCGTCGCCGCTTCGGTGATTACGTTCGACCCCGTGGCCTACCAGGTCAAAGGAACCCTTGTCAAATATAAAACCTATGCCGGAACGCGCGTGGCCCGTATTGATGTGGATGAAGTCTACAGCGCTTCCCCACCCCTTCCCGGTGAACGCATTTTCTGAGAACCCCGCACGAAAACCGCTCCATGTCTTCGCAACTTCGGCTGGCAACTCTTTGTCTTTCACGCATTGCGCACCCTTTTTACATGGAACGAAATTATAATAGGAGTGCTTTGATCTTTTGAAAGACAAGGTCCATGCGGAAAACAATTCGCTTTTGGAGACATGCTGTTTTTGCCGTTTTATCTGCGATGCTTTGCAGCACCGCATTCCTCGCGCATTCCGCACAACTGCCAAAGCTTGTGAACATCAAGAAGCAGGCGCCCACGATTATCGTGGATATCCCTTATGCCACGGAAAACAATTTTACGGGAATCAAACTGTATACGCATAACGTGTGCCTGCTGCAGCCGGCTGTGGCCGATGCCGTGGAAGCAGCGCACGCCGAGGCCCTGTCCCTTGGATACCGGCTCAAAATGCTCGACTGCTACCGGCCCAAAAGTGTGTCCCTGGCCATGTGGCAGGCCGGACTTGACCACAACCGCGCATGCCGCGATTTGGGCCCTGTGTGCAAAAGCAACGGCTGTGATCCCGCGCGGCCTGACTGCCTGTGGGAGCCGCTCACCAATTACATGTCCCGCAATTCAAAACACAACCGCGGCGCCACTGTGGATATTACCCTGGTTACAATCATGGGCCGTCCCGTGGACATGGGCGCGGCATTCGACCATTTCGGACCCGAATCGCGCACAAATAACGCCACAGGCAAGTCCCTGGAAAACCGCATGTTGCTCAAACGCATCATGCAGAACCACGGCTTCAGCAATTACTTCCGCGAATGGTGGCATTATAACCACAATTCCTATTCACGATACGCTGTCATGGATGTGCCGCTGGCGGATTACGTCAACGGGCATTGAAGGGCGTTGGGTTCATTTGCAGTGTGTGTTTCCCAACGCATGCTGTTACGGCAAACCGCTATTCGGTTCCGGCTTTGATAGTGGTGATATCCACGCTTTCGCCGCCCGCGGCTTTGACCACATCCAGGAGGCGGATGGTCAGGCCCAGGGAAATTTTGTCGTCGCCTTTTATCACCACACTCGGCTTTTTCTCATATTCAGACAAAGCGTCAGACACCTTGCGCTGCAGGTCGGCCATGGCCGTGGGCTGCTTTTCCTTGTTGAAATACACCTTTTCATCTTTGGTCACGTAGACCACGATGGGTTCTTTATCGAGCTTTTTGCTGGTGATGGATTTGGGCAGGTTGATGCTGTGCGTGGTCTGCGTGATGAACTTGGAAGTGAGCATAAAGAAAATCAGGAGCATGAGGACCACATCAACCAGGGGGAAGATGTTCATTCCGGCGCGGTTTTTGCGGCGGCGGCGGATATTCATTCGATGATCCCCTCTTCCACCATGGTGTCGATGACGGACTGGGCCGCGCTTTCCGCGGCCGCGGCGTGGCGGTCCACAATGGCCATCAGGTAATCGTAGGCGACAAATGCGGGGATAGCCACGATCAGGCCCGCGGCCGTGGTAATCATGGCTTCCCAGATGCCGCCCGCCAGCACCGTGGCGTTCACATTGCCGCCCAGTTTTTCAATGGTGATGAATGCCTTGATCATGCCGGTCACGGTGCCGAGCAGGCCGCACATGGGCGCCACATTGGAAATGGTGCTGAGCCAGATGACCGGGGATTCCAGGGCCTGGATTTCTGTGCTGGCCGCGCGCGCCATGCGTTTCTCAACATGCTTGACCCGGTTGCCCACGGCAATGCCTTGCTCCAGAATGCGCGGCAGAACGCCCCGCGTGTTTTTGCAGACCTTCACGGCCCCGGCGCGATCCTTGGCCCGCAGCGCCGCATCGATGTCATTCAATAATTTTTCTTCGTCGGATTTTGCCGCGGCCAGCTTCACGGCCCTCTCGATAATGATGGCCACGGCCACCACCGAGCAAATGACTATCGGAATCATGAATGCGCCGCCGCGCGTGATATACTGGAAGAACATAAAGCAAACACCTTTCCCTTTCAGCGTATTTCAAATTTCAAAGTCACAGACATGGATTTGCTTGATGCGTTGAGTTCTTTGGGAATTGGGGGAAACGGTGCGGCGCGGTGCACGGCGTTCACCGCCTCTT
>Ga0351973_1048_pt1 | contig 35692 bp, 28 predicted proteins | sample BONcelFGM3001E14_FD_206745 | JGI IMG/M metagenome (GOLD analysis project Ga0351973, IMG submission 206745) | Enriched cells from coal bed in the Powder River Basin, Montana, United States - BONCAT cells FGM rep3 HSBNCT.FGM.300.1.E14 ...
CGCGGTGTTCATTCTCACATTCAACCACTGCGACATCGCCAAAAAGGCAGCGCGCGCGGGCAAGCACATGTTCTGCGAAAAGCCCGTGGCTTTCAGTGTGCAGGAAGCGCAGGAAATCAAGCGCGCTGTGGACAAGGCCGGCGTCACCTTCATGATTGGCTACATGAAGCGCTATGACCAGGGTTTTCTCCTGGGACTCAAACATTTTGAGCGCATGAAAAAGAAAAAGGACGTGCGCATGATCACCGTGCACGACGCGTGTTTTGCCAATGACCTGGCCATCCGCAGCATGTACAACCTGGTCAAGTACAACGACGTGCCGCAGCAGATCATCACGGACGGCATCACGACCATGGAAATGCGCCTGCGCCAGGCGGTTGGCAAAAACGCGCCCGCGCACGTGCTGTCCGCGTACCGTCTTCTTCTGGAAACCGGGTCGCACGACGTGAATGTGCTGCGCGGCGCATTCGGCGACCCGCACAAAGTGCTGCACACGGAAATCTGGCCCGAGGGCAACTGGATTGCCACCACCCTCGATTACGGCGGCAATGTGCGCTGCAACCTGTGCGTGGCGCGTTCGGCCCGCAACTGGCCCGATGAGTTTATTACCGCCTACGGCCTCACGGACACGGTCACCGTGGAGTTTCCCAACCCGTTCCACAAGAACGCGGCCACCGAGGTGCGCCGCACGTTCATGCACGGCGACGCCACTACGTATGAGACGACTAAGGCGTCCCACGAAGAAGCGTTTGAAGCGGAGCTGCGCCATTTCCACGACTGCGTGCGCAAAAATAAAACACCGCTCACCAGCCTGGACCAGGGCATCGAGGATACAAAGCTCATGGCGGATATCGTGAAAGCGTTTAATGGCAGGCGGTAGAGAATGACAAAACCTGAATGAATCCGCAGGCAATGAAACTGCGGGGGCTATTGCCTTTCCGCCCGGTTTCGGTGAAAATGAAAATTGTGAAAAACGGACTGAGTGCGATCCTTTTTGTTTTTGTGTTGTTCCATGCCGCGGCATCGGTTGCGGCCGATGATGCGCGCTTTCTCTCGGATCCGGGTTCCCGGCAGTTCCCGCCCTACGACGAATCATTCAAGCCCATACAAAGCGCCTGGTCCCAGTATCCCGGGTATCTGCCCCCCACGGTGGCGGCGCCCGCGGACTGGCCGTACCTTGTGAGCTGGCCCTACATTAAAAGCTGGGCCTATCCCGCCACGTGGCCGTACTCTGGCCGCTGGGATTATTTTGACTCGTTCCCGTCCCGCGAGTCGTGGACGTATTCGGACCTGCTGGCGTATCAGCAGCGCTGGCGCTACGGGGACGTGAGCCCCGACTCGGACCGCTGGATGTTCCCGCAGTACTGGCCGCATCCCACGCGCTGGTCTGTCACGGACCAGTGGCCCGCCAATGACGGCCGCCCGCCGTCCACGGCCGACATCGGCGCCATCGACATGATCAACGACAAGCAGCAGGCCATGGCATTCGGCGATTATACATTCGCCCTGGATGTGGGAGACGTGGTATACATCACCCGCGCGCACCGCATGCTCGGCACCGCAAAAGTGGCGGCCATCACGAATTCGTATGTCATGCTCCAGGCCGTGCGCGTGAGCCATGATTATTTCCTCCAGGAGGGTGACACGTTCCAGCTCATGGTGCTGCCGCCTTCGGTGCAGGAAGCCGTGGCCCCGCGCGTGAGCCTTCTTCTGGAAGACGGCCGCTTCGTGTGTTACAACGAATTCGTGCCGCGCGACTACTGGCGCGGCGACTTCTTCACCGTGCGCCGCTCCGGGCAGAACGTGGGCACCGCGCGCCTCACCCAGGCCGGATACGGATACGCCATTTTTATGCCCGATGAAGACACGCGTCCGGAAGTGGGCGATTTTATTACGCACCGCCAGTCGCCCCAGGAAGTGCTCTCCATCATGAAGCCCCGCCAGCTTACACCGGGAACCAAGGCCGGCATCTTCGGCGCAGGCGATGAAGTGCAAATCGAAGTGATCGAGTTTAAGCAAAAGGAACAGGAACGCGGCAAGCTCGAAAAACTCCCCAAACCCAAGCAGTGGCCGGACTCGGATATCTGGTGGGAAGACACCTACGGCGAACCCCAGGAATAAACAGCAATTAAGAACACGATCAAGAATTGCATGGGAATATTATTACCGGCAACGCAGTGTTTGATCTGACCGTCCGGTTTTAATGTGTTTGAGATATGGTTTTAAATGCGCCACATATATGGTATACTGAATTGTATACAATAATGCGTGCAAATGAGAGGCAGCCATGGCCAGTGTAACCGTGAGAATAGATAGGGAAATTCGGGATTCTTTGAGGCAACTCGCCGCGAAATCCGGCACGACCATGCAGGAAGTACTCAAAAACGCCCTGGAGCATTATCAAAAGGATATTTTCTGGAAAGAGTTTAATGCGTCATTTGTAAAGTTGAAAAAAGACGGCAACGCCTGGACCCGGGAGCAACAGGAACGGGCGGAATGGGATACAACCCTTGCCGACGGGCTGGAGGATGATGCATATTGAAAGCCGCGCAAAGAGGCGACATCTGGCTCCTGGGGCTTGACCCGGTCAAGGGGCACGAGCAGGGCGGGCGCAGGCCCTGCCTTGTTGTTTCCGCGAATCCGTTCAACAAGAGCGCCGCAGAGTTGATCGTGGTTCTTCCGTTGACGAGCCAGGAAAAGGGTGTGCCCTCGCATGTGTTGGTTGATCCGCCCGAAGCCGGGCTCAAAAAGAAAAGCTATATCAAGTGTGAGGATATCCGCTCTGTTTCTTCATCCAGGCTTGTGAAGAAATACGGGAGTGTGTCCAGAGACACAATGCGCAAAGTGGAATACTGCGTCTGCATGATTCTTGATTTGCTTTAGAAAAAATCAAAAACAATTTTATTGAGGATTATCATCCGGGGCCGCATCATTTGATGTAAAGATCCTGGCGATGATGTATGGGGGCCGGCGCTTGAGTTCGATGTATGCGCGGCTGAGGTATGCGCCGGTGATATAGGTGCCGGTGAGCTGGGCCATGAGGGCCACGAGCACCACGGTGAGGAGCAGGGGCGTCCAGCCACCGTTGCTGTCCGGCAACATGCCCGGCAGCAGGCGCTTGCCCCACATCAGGATGAGCATGAGGGCGCAGCCCGCAGCCATGACCGCGGCCATGATGCGCGCGGCGATGAGCGGGCGCAGGCTCATGGACGTGAACCCGTCGATGGCCAGGTTGTAGAGCTTGCGGAACGTGTATTTGGGGCTGCCGCTGCGGCGGGGCGGGCGATCAAAGGGCAGGGCGGCCTGGCGGAAGCCCACCCATGAGCGCAGGCCGCGCGGGAACCGCACCACCTCGGGCAGACTGTTGATGGCGGCCAGGGCGCGCGCGTCCATGAGGCAGAAGTCCCCGCTGTCCACGGGCAGTTTATCCTCGGCCAGGAAATTGAAGATGCGGTAAAAGGACCAGTAAGCCATGCGCTTGACCAAACCCGCGCTGCGGCGCATGCGGCGGCCGTAAATGATGTCCTGGCCCGCGCGCCACTGGCGCACCATGTCGAGCAACAGCGCGGGCGGGTCCTGCAGGTCCGCGTCCATGAGCGCGCACACCTGCGCCCGGCTGTGGGCCATGCCCGCGCTGAACGCGTTCTGCTGGCCGAAATTGCGCGACAGGCACAGGATGGTCATGGACACGCCTCGGTCCATCCAGGCCCGCAGCCTGGGCACGGTGGCGTCGGCGCTGCCATCGTCCACGGCGATCACATGCACACTTTTGATGCCCGAATTCCGGCACGCGGAATCCGAGAAGACTTCCAGCAGGGTCTGCATGAGCGCATCCACAACGGCTTCTTCGTTGTACATGGGAATGATAATATCCAGGCCCACGGGCTGGTTGCGGTCTGGCTCACTGTTTTGTTCGTTGCTGTGCATGGATGGCTCTGAATCCCCGATTTTGATACGCATATTATCACGTTGCCCGGCGTGGAATGTCCAGAGCGCGGGCCGATTCCCGGCAAACAAACGCCTGCCGGGCGTGCGGCGCGCAATGTGTTCGCATGCAGGGGCTTGCGCGGGGCAGTGTGCGCAGTGTGTCTGCGATTGGAGATTAAATGATTGTTCGGGAAAGAGGAGGCGGGGCCGTCAGTCCAGGCTGAACAGCACCTCGTGGCCGGGCCAGAAATCGGGCAGAGACTCGTGCAGGGTTTTGAACCAGCCGCCGCGCACGCACGTGTAGCGCACCTTTCTGTAGGCGCGAAGATCTTCGAGGGGATTGCCCTCGATAACCGTGAAAGAAGCGGTGCGGCCGGGCTTGACCATGCCCAGATCGGGGCGGGCCACGAACTCCGCGGCGCGGCTTGTGGCCGCGCGGATGGCTTCAAGCTTGCTCATGCCGATGCTTTCCAGGCGCAGGAGTTCATCGGCCAGTTCGCCGGGCCAGGCTACGACCGCGCCGATGTCCGTGCCCGCCACCATGGGCACGCCGGCCTGGAGCAGGTTGGCTGTGTTGCGCTCCTCGGCCGCGTAGCAGTAGCGGTTGGCGCGCGTGTATCCGAACGAGCCCGAGTAATCTGCGGCGCTGAAATCCGTCCACGTGGAACAAACGAACCGCAGATTGTCGAGCGCGGGCTGCTCAAAAAACTCTTTGGCGCGTTCGCTTTGAAGGAATCCGATTTTTTCCTCGAACCGGGCCTGGCTGTCGTTGATGGTGAGCGTGGGGCAGACAGTCACGCCGCTGTCGCGCACCTTTTCGATTTCATCGTCCAGGAGGTCGCGGTCATAGACCCCGTGCTCCAGGGCGTCGATGTCGAACGTGAGCAGGTGGTGCATGTCCTCGGACCAGTTATGGTGTACGCGCACGGTGAGCCCGTAGCGGTGCGCGGCGCGGCACAGGCCGTGCAGCACATCATCGGCAATCGCGGGCAGGGTGCGGCCGTCCACGAGCATGCGCGACAGGCGCGTGTAACCTACTTTAATGATGCGCGCGCCCTGGTGGTAGAGGTATTCCACCATGCGCGCGGCTTCCTGCGGGGTTTTGGGCTCGTACTTGGGCTGGCCCACAAGCGCGCCCACGAGCGGGGGCACAGGGTGCACGGCCTCGGGGTAGCCGCCCTCGCAACTGAAGATGCCGCCTGACGCGATGATTTCAGGGCCCGCCACCGCGCCCGAAAGAATTTTTCTTTTTTGCCGGTTGAGAATTTTGATGGGCGAGAGCATGTCGCACACGCACACCACGCCTGCGGCCACGGTGGCTATGCAGTTGCGATCCATCTGCTTGAACGTCCACAGGCCCGGCACGCCTTTTTGCTCGGTCATGTAGGGGCTGAGGATATGCACATGGCAGTCGATGAGGCCCGGGGAAAGGGTGAGGCCCTGCAGGTCCAGCACAGCCGCGTCCCTGGTGTCCGCGCAGTCCACATCGCGGATCGTGCCGTTTTCGCACAACACATGGACCGGGTCCGTGAGCACGCCGCGCTCCACGTCAAGAACTCTGGCGTTGCGTAAAAGGATTTTGGGGTTGTCCAACAGCAATTTTTCTAACATGTAATCAATATTATACAAAACGGGGCGGCTTAAGCGGAGTGAATATTTGTAATCATGCACGGAGGCAATTGTACGGCGCGCCTTTGGCCGTGGGGACGTGAGCCGCGGAGGCCGCATTGGCATGGACTTTTGTGTTTTTGCGAATCATGCGCCCACAAACAAAAAACCGGGGGCGCGGCCCCGGTTAATGGGTTTATGGCAAACACTGAGCGTTGCTCAGTTGTCCACGGAAACAGAAATCTTTTTGGGTTTTGCTTCCTCGGCCTTGGGCAGGTGAACCTTGAGCACGCCGTCCTTGTACGTGGCCTTTACATTGTCGCCCTGGACCTTGGCGGGCAGGGTAAAGGACCGTTCAAAGGATCCGTAGGAGCGCTCCACAAAGTGGTAGTGGTCCTCGTTCACCTCGGTTGACACTTTTTTCTCGCCGCGGATGCTGAGGATGCCGTCGTGCACCTCGACTTCGATGTCCTCCTGCTGCATGCCGGGAAGCTCGGCCGTGATCACGATTTCATCTTCTTTTTCGTATACATCCACGGGCGGCGCCCAGCGGGTCAGAGCCTCGCGGCCTCCGAACCAGCCGCGCAGATTGTCGTCAAACATCCGGTTCACGTCCCGCTGCATTGTCGCCATTTCCCTGAACGGGTCAAAGCCTCTGTTCCATCTTACGAGTGTCATAACCATGCACCTCCTCGAATTGTTTGTGTTTTCCGGGTTTCGCTGAACCCGTTTCCGTTTTTGCTTTCAATACTATTTTAGGGCATGAGCGAATAACTGTCAAGTATTATGATTAAAAAAAATAAAAAATAACTAAAAAATAAATATGAAATAAAAATTAACTGTATTTAGGCGTTTTTTGTGAAATGGGCAATTCTGAAGCGTATTTGGTGAGGAGCGATTATATATGTTGTTTTATTGAAATATTGGAAATAAGGTGTTTCCGGGGGTAAAAATCCGGCAATTGCAGCATGGTTTATGCCATGGAATTGCCGCCATGAAATTCTATGAAGATTCTTAAAAACTCTTATTGAGGGGAGAGTGAGTCGTTGAAGACGTATTATTCCGGGTCGTTGCCGATTTTATCGCGCAGGGCTTGAATCTGGCCCTGGACCTCGTAGCGGAAGGGAGATTCCGGGACTTGTTCCAGGTACAGAGTGAGTTGGTGCACGGCCTCGCGGGGCAGGTCGAAGTTGCGCGCCAGGAACATGCCGTAGCGGCGGTGGATGTCCGGGTATGCGGCGCCTATTTTGGCGCCTTCGCGGTAGGCGTGCAGGGCTTCCATGATGCGGTTCTGGTTTTCCAGTGCGATGGCGGCTTGAAGGAACGCGCCGGTGCGGAAGTCCGAGGGCATGTTGTCCGCGTATTCCTCGATTTGCGCCAGGTGGTCCAGGGCGCGGCCGGACATGTCCGCGTCATTATAGAGCTGCGCGAGTTTCACATGGATGATGCTGGCTTCGGGACCCGGGGGAATGCGTTCAAGGTATTTTTCATACATGTTGCGCGCGTCTGAGGGGCGGTCCAGTTTTTCCTCATACAGGATAGCGGCGTTGCGGTAGGCTTCGGGCACGCCGGTCTGATCGCCCGCGTCCATGGCCAGGGTGTAGTAGGTTTCGGCGCGGAAGAACTGGCCGGACATTTCGGCGCACAGGCCCATCTGGTTATGAACCGATGCATTGTCCTTGTCCGAGGCCGTGTATTTTTTAAACGCTTCGAGGGAGCGCAGGCATGCGGCCGCAGCCTGCTGGGGCGCATGGTTTTTTATGAACCATTCGGCGTTGGCCTGGTGTGCGCGGCCGAGTTGGAACCAGGCCAGGGCCCGGGTGGGATCCAGTTGGTGCATTTTTTCAAATGAGGCCACGGCGTCTTTGAATCGGCCCATGGCCAGGTAGTAATCACCCAGATTATTGTAGATGGAAACATTGATGAGGCTTGGCTTGCCTTCTTCGGGGGGGGCGTCGCGCGCGTCTTCGGTGGAGGCCAGTGCTTTTTCCAGGTTGCCGATGCGGAAGTAGATTGCGGCCAGGGCCAGGTGCAGGAACTGGGAATCGGGGTTGAAGCGGCGCAGGTCCGAGAAAATCTGTTCGGCGCGGCCCGGCTGGTTTTCCTGAATTTTTTGCGCGCCCTGGAGCAGGAAGTACTTGGACACCACGTAGCGGGTGAGGTAATCGTAGCCGCTGTGTTGCAGGCTCACGCCGCGCATCTGGTACTTGTTCCACGGGCCCGGGGGCGGGTCCTGGGGCGGGCGGTCCGCCGCGATCAGGTGGTACAGGATGCCGTCCAGCACCGGGTAGATGCCGGGCCGCTGGGTCATGGCGCCCATGGTGAGGTACGTGGGGCGCGAGGCCGTGAGTGTTTTGATGAACGCATCGCCGGGGTTTTGTTCCGTGGCTTGAGCCTGGGCCATGACTCCGAAGGGGTCGCCGCGGCGGCCGATTTCGCGTTCCGCGTCCCCGTGCTTGCCGTACACGATGGTGTCATGGCGCTGGCCGTTGACAATGCGCAAACATGCAAGCGGGAAGCTTTCCGTGACCACGGGCGAGAACACGGCGCCGTCGCGGCCCATGGTGCGCAGCATGTTGCGGCCATAGTCCGCGGCGATGTGGTTGTGCAGCATGGAGGAAGCGTGCGCATTGGAATACACGGATGCGCCGGCCAGGGCGAGCAGGATTGCGGCGGAAGCGAATTTCCCGGCGCGCGCGCGGCCCACGGTGTCGGCCAGGCCCAGGCCCGCGGCAAGGAACAGGAACAGGAAGGATGTGATGTAAAAGAACGAAACCACATAGGTGGTGCGCGGCCCGTACAGGTAATTCAGGGTGAGCAGGAACCCGGCCGAAGTTGTCAGGAACAGACAGGCGAACAGGGCGCCCAGGCCGCGCCTCCGCAACAGCGCCCATGCGCCGGGCGCGAGGAAAAGCACCCAGACCCAGGGCGCCTGGTGCAGGGCGCGGACGCCGTAGTGTTTGAGGAATTTTAATTTCTGGCCCAGGCCCACGCGCTGCACGTCGCCGAGCGTTTCCACGCCCTGCAGATGGATGAAGAATCCGGCCGCGGTGTCCTGCGAGGCCCAGGCCTGCTTGGGATGCGCGGCGAACCATTTTTTCACGCGCTGGTTTTCGAGCCATTTTTCAGGCGGGCGCGTGGCGTCCCAGGCAACGGGCGGATGCGCGGCCGAGCGCAGGGGCAGGTAGGCGAGAACCGACAGGCCCAGGACCAGGGCGAACGCCGCGGGCGCGAGCGCGCGGCCCACGCCGCGTATGTGTTGCCGGTGGGCAACAAGGATATACGCGGCGATCACGGGCAGAATCAGCACGGCCGTGTAGTGGTTGACGATAGCCAGGGCGCCGGCCAGGGCCAGGGCCGGGATGGCGCGCATATCGCGCGTGAGGTCGAGTTCGATTAGGCAATGCAGGAGCAGTGCGGTAAAGAAGATATTCGTTGTATAAACCTCAGCCTGCACGGCCTGGGACCAGAATGTCTGGGACGCGGCGAACAGCAGGGCCGCGGCCGCGGACAGGGCGGCCAGGCCGGTCATGCGCCACAGGATGCGGCAGATGAGCGCGCATGCGGCTGCGGCGAAAAACGCCGAGCACAGGTTGACCGCGAACGGAACCGCGGCCGGTGCCAGCAGGGAGAACAGTTTGCCCAGGAGAGAAAACAGGGGGTATCCCGGCGGGTGGGTTATGCCCAGCACGTGGGCGGATGCGATAAATTCGGGGTTGTCGTCGAACAGGAATTCGGGCGCTGCCGTGGCCGCGTACAGGGCCAGGCTCAGCAGAAATACAGCGGCCATGGCCGCGTACACGCCGCGTGGGGCGGGGCCGGGCGTCAGCCTGGATGCTGTTTTCGAGTCGGTCATTTTATCGGGTTAACCGCCGGGCGGCGCTGGGGCCGCGAAAAATCACCGGCATCAGTTCATCTTGTCCGCCAGGCACCGGATCACATCGCCGGGCATTGCGAACTCGCCCACGAACACATGGCGCACATTTCCTTTTTTATCGATAAAGAAAGCCGTGGGCACGCTGTGCACGTCATACAGTTCATTGATGGGGTTCTTGCCCTGATTGATGAGCGGGAAGCTCATGCCGAACAGTTTGAAAAACTTTATGGATTCTGCCTGGGCCGCGTCGCTTCCGTCGATGTTCACGGCCATGAGCTGCACCTTCTGCTTGGCGGCCCATTTTGTGTCGTATCCGCCCAGCAGCGGCAGTTCGCGGCGGCAGTGCGGGCATCCGGGATAAAAGAAAACCAGCAGCACATTGCGTTTGCCTTTGTAATAGGACAGGGACTGCTTGACGCCGCTTGTGTCCACGGCCGAGAAGTCGGGCGCTTTTTTGCCGATCATGTCGAACAGCTTTTTGTAAGGCTCGTCGTCGCGCGCGGGCGGTGCGAAATCGCATGCGCTCACGGGCTTGCCGGCCAGCACGTCTTTGAGGAAACCGGCAAAGGATTTTCCATTGACGGTTTCGGACACGAAAGCCAGAGGCGGCGCGGCGAGGTTGCCTTTTTTGTCGATGATGTAAAAAGAGGGCAGGGAATTGACCAGGTATTCCACGGGCGCGGCGGATGCGTCCGTGCGTTTTTCAAACAGGAGCGGGAATTTCAGCCCGGCTTTTTTAAAGGCTTCGCGCGAGGCGTCCCGGTCCTTGACCTCTTTGCCGAATGTGACGGCCAGTACTTTGACATCTTTGAATGCTTTGTCTTTGAGCACTTTGTTCAGTTCTTTGAGCTGTTGCACGGACAAATCCATCTGGGGGTGCCAGAACGCGACGATAACCGGGTTCTTGCCCTTGAACTGGCTGAGGGACACTTTTTTGCCCTCGGCGTTTTCCAGGGTGAACCCGGGCGCGGGTTCATTGAGCCACAGGCTGGGCGCTTTCTCAGCGCGTACGGCATTGGCGAGCAGCAGAACAAAAAGGAGCAGCGATACAGTCCAGCGCTTCATGAGTAACCTCCGGCTTGGGGCGGAAACGCACCGCCCCGACGATTTATATCATAGTACGAATGCCCGCGTGTGGTAAACCACAACACGGCGGAGCATATTATCAGATAATGAATAAAAGAACAAAAACCTTATAGTTGGCGCACGGGCGTGCGCTCATTTCTTCTTATCCTTTTTTTCCTGGATGCGTTTTTTCAGGCTCTTGATGTCATTGCGCACGCGGATAGCGAAGTCGCTGTCATAGGGAACCTCGGCCCCAATGGCGCCCAGGCGTTCGATCTGCTCTTCCAGGGACAGGGTGGCCTCGTACTGCTGTTTGAGCCAGTCGTAGACCAGGGGCTGGTAAGGGTCCATGAGCAGGGACAATTCCATGTGCTGGACCCCCTTGGCCGTGTCGCCCAAATCAATATAGGCCAGGCCCATATGCAGGTGGCCGCCGGGGTTGGCGGGGTCGGCTTTCATGGCGGCCCGGGCTTTTTCCAGGCACTTCTTGGGTTCGCCCAGCTGCAGGTACACCGTGGCCTCGGCGATGAGCACATCGTCCTTCATGTCCCCGGCCTTGATTTTTTTCAGGGGTTCCATGGATTTCTTGTATTTCTTCTGCCTGTAGTAAACCTCGGAGAGCAGGTAGTAGGCCATGTCGTAATCCGGATCTTTGGCCACCACGCGTTTGAGAATGACCTGCTCGGCCTTGTCCAGTTCATTGGCCATGATGAGCATGTCCGCATACAGGTACTGCAACTCGATATCGTCCGGGTTTTCGTCCGCAAGCTCCCTGTAGGAGTCCAGGGCCACGACCACGTTTTCAAAAGACTCGTCGAACGGGTGCGCGGCCGCGGTGCGCGGCGCGCACGGGAGCAGCACCGCCAGGAACAGCAGAATGTGGCGCATGGTTATTTTATTCAATACTGTTCGCCTCGTTTTGCCGCAGCTTGTCACGGGCTGATTCCATAATGGCCCGCAGGTCCGCGCCGCTGACACGTAGTGGGAGGAATCCCTCATATCTATTATACCGCAAGGTTACATCCATCCCAGGGCGTGCGCCGCGCGCACCAGGAACGCGGCGCCGATGGCTGTGATGATCGCGGCGCTCACATAGGGCAGGAGCCGGATGGCCCCGGTTTCCCGCAGATGCCTGTCCATGAAGCCCTTGGCCTTGACCATGAGGATGCCGATGGCGATGAGCACCGCGGCAAGGCCCATGCTGAACACCACGATCAGGGAAAGGCCGAGCCCGATTTTTTTCAAAGCCACGGCCGAGAACAGCACAATGAGCGCGGTGGGGCAGGGCACGATGCCGCCGGTTATGCCCAGCACCAGGATGTCCCACCAGCCCGCGCGGTCCGGGGCGGCGGCTCTGGTTGCATGCCCGGGATCGGGTTCATGACTGTGTTCATGATCGTGGTGCGCGTGATCATGGTTGTGCGCGCGGCCGTGGTCATGATCGTGGGAATGAGAATGCCCGAGGTCATGATCATGCGTGTGGTTGTTATGTGCGTGTTCGGGATCCCCGTGGGAATGATGGTTATGAGCATGATCGCTATGAGCATGATCGTGATGCGCGTGGCCCTGGTCCAGGATCGCGCCGGTTCTGGGGTCGATGTGGCGGCCGAACTGATCGTGCGCATGGGCCGGCGCCTGGCCCCTGGCATTGCGCGCGAACATCCAGATTCCAATGGCCACGATGAGTATGCCGGACCCGAACTGCAGGTATTCCTCAATGCGCCCGTTGTCGATGCTGGTCGCGGCCATCAGGATCACGAGTCCGAGCACGACCACGGAAAACACATGGGCGATGGTGACCACGACGCCCAGGAAAACCGCGTCGATTACGCGGCCCCTGGAGCCGATGAGGTACGCGGCCACCAGGGTTTTGCCGTGGCCCGGGCTGAGCGCGTGGAAGCAGCCCAGGAGGAACGCGAACCCCATGGCCACGGGAAGGAAATACTCGGAACCCAGCAGTTCCGGGAGTTCGGGCAGGGCGGCCGCGGCGCGTTTGAGCCAGGAGCCTTTGACGCGCGACGCGCCCGCGGAATGGGTGTGTGCGCCTGCGCCGGCTTCATAGCGGAACGTTGCGGCCGCATCCCGGGGCATGGCGGACGGATCCATTTTCAGCATCAGCTCGTTGAGCTTGTCCACGTCCAGGCGGCCGCTGTGAATGGCATGCAATGATTCGCGCCCGCGTGTGATTTTCGCCGTGTCGCTGTCAAGCAACTCGATCTCTTTCCACCCGGCCGGCTTGTCCGCGAAGTTGGCGTCCTCAAAATGCGCTTCATGCGTGCGGCCCGGGTTCACAGCGAACGGGGCGGCCAGATCCATCTCCACCCACAGGGTGTACCAGGGGATTTTGCGGCGCTGCTGCGCGCGCAGGTCGCGCTCCCGCCCTGGTTCCAGGGGCGCGTACTTGCTTTCGCGAATCTGCACGCGGCAGTCTTCAACGCTCAAGGTGAGTCGCTTATCGTCAACTGTAAGGGAAAGGCCGCGGGCAAGCTGCGGGCAGATTGTTTTTTTGTATGCGGCCAGTTCCGCATCCGTCCAGGTTTTGTCGCCGCGCGCGGAAATGTCCTTTTTGATGATGGTGTATGTGGGGAATTCGGCGATGTCCAGGATATTGAGCACGCGCACCGAGCCGGCTTGCACGGTGACGGCCGAGTAGTGGTTAAAGGAATTCGGCCCCATGGGGTGCCCCGCGGCCGGGGCGGGCAGAAGAGCCAGGCGCAGGGCCGCGGTTGCAAGCAGGAGCAGGGTGCGTTTGAGCATCAATGGGTCGCGGCTTTCATGCAAGGTCGAAATGCGTTCCGAAAATGGCGCAGCGGCCATCCGGGAGCAGGCCCTGATATGCGGCCAGGTACCGGGAGTTGCCGAGATCGAGAATGCGCGCACGGTCGAATTTGCTTTCCGGAGAATCATCGCGCAGATGCGCCACAGAGTCTTCGGGCCATGTTTTGCCGTTATCGCTGCTGAAGGCGACGCGGATGCCGGGGCGGCGTTTGGCCGCGCCCTCGGCGTCGGGCAGCAGGGCGAACGCGCACATGAGCAGGCTGCTGTCCAGGGCGATCAGGTCCGTGGGGTGGCCCTGCAAGTCTGTTTTTTCGGGCAGGCTCCACGTAGCGCCCTGGTCCTGGCTGCTGGTGCTGAGCATGAAATCGAATTTGTTTGTGGTGCGGATAAGCGCGGTGATGGAGTCCGCGCCTGTGGCCGCGGCCACGGACTCGGTAAGCGGCGCGTACTGCTTGTCGCGCTTGTCCAGGGTGCCGAGTTGCCGCCAGGTGGCGCCGGAATCTTCGGACCGCAGCATGAACACATGGTTCATGAACTGGTTCTTGAACCGGTCCGCGCAGAACGCGGGGGCGAGCAGGGCGCCGTTGCCCAGGGTCACAAGGGATGGGCCCGTGCGCACCATTTTTTCTTTTTCAAAATTCAGGATTTGCGCTGGGCCGAAAGTCCATTGATCCTTGTCGCGCACGGCGGTGCGCACAAAGGAGTCGCCGAATCCCACCCAGCCGTCCCAGCCCGGCATGCGGAATCCGTAGTTGGGTTTTGCGTCCTGGGCGTAAAAGCCCCAGCGCCAGTCGAAAAGGATATACTGGTCGCCGTCGATCTTGTGCAGGGCCGGGCAATACCCGCATCCGTCACTGTCCGGGATGACTGCGGCCTGCGCCCCGGCCCAGCGCCCGGGGTCCGCGCCCTGCACCATGCCCACGCGGCTGGCTTTGGCGAAATCAAATGATTTGGGCTCAATCGCCTCGATGACTTCCTGAAAAACCAGGGCGCACCCCCCGCTGGAAAGGGGGGCCGGGAACGGGTTCAGCAAATCCGCGCCCGGCTTTTCATATAATACGGAATGTTCAATATTCTGGATTTTGGGAAAACTCACAATCGGATCCTCCTGAGACCGCCACTACTGGCGCACCTTTTATAAATGTACTATAATATCAATCAATAAAACAGGAAACACTCGCGAAAACAGAGAAAATTGACAAACCGGGTGCGGCATATTACACTTATATGTTCGCACGTCAAGGTGCGGATTTTGTGTGCCTGAACCAGGGCGGGATAATTACGTATGCTTGAGAGTTTTTCAGAGAAGCTTGGCGGCATCTTTAAAAAGATGAGCGGCCAGGGGCGTATCAGCGAGGCCAACATCCAGGAGGCCATGCGCGAGCTGCGCTTTACCCTGCTGGATGCGGACGTGAATTTTGATGTGGCGCGCAAATTCATCGCCACGGTCAAAGAGCGCTCCATGGGCGAGGAAGTTCTCAACAGCCTTACCCCGCACCAGATTTTCTTCAAGATCGTCAAGGATGCGCTCATTGAACTGCTGGGCGGCGAGGGCAAGGGCCTGGTTGTGGCCGACACCAAGCCGTCTGTGTATGTGATGTGCGGCATCCAGGGCTCGGGCAAGACCACGACCACGGGCAAGCTCAGCCGCCTGCTGCGCCGCCAGGGCAAAAAAGTGGTTGTGACCCCGGTTGACGTGTACCGGCCCGCGGCTATCGAGCAGCTCCGCGTGGTGGCCGAGCAGAATAACATTCCTTTCTTCTTCCCCGAAAATATCACCGACCCTGTGGAAATCAGCAGGGCCGCCAAAGAATACGCCAAAGAAAACGGCTTTGACGCGCTGTTTATTGACACCGCGGGCCGCACCCACGTGGATGAAGCCATGATGGCCGAGGCCAGCAATATCCGCGACGCTGTGCAGCCCACGGAAATGCTGCTTGTGCTGGACGGCATGACCGGCCAGGACGCGGTGAACATCGCCGACAGCTTCGTGCCCGTGGGCGTTACGGGCCTTATTCTCACCAAAATGGACGGCGACGCGCGCGGCGGCGCAGCCCTGTCCGTGCGCTACATCACCGACAAGCCCATCAAATTCATCGGCACCGGTGAAAAACCCGAAGATCTGGACCCTTTCCACCCGGACCGGTTTGTGAACCGCATCCTGGGCATGGGCGACCTCGTGAGCCTCATCGAGCACGTCGAGGAAACCATGGACATGGAAAAGGCCAAGGTCCTCGAAAAGAAGATTCGCAAGGAAAAATTTGATTTTGAGGATTTTCTGGACCAGATTAAAGCGGTCAAGAAAATGGGCTCCGTGGGCAAGCTGCTGGGCATGATACCCGGCATGGGCAACCTGGCCGGCAAGCTGAACATGGACATGGCGGACAAGCAGATGGGCCGCATCGAGGCCATCGTCAACTCCATGACCTTGCAGGAGCGCCGCAACCCCGATATCATTAACGCCAGCCGCAAGCGCCGCATCTCGCGCGGCAGCGGCACCACCATCCAGGAAATAAACGCCCTGCTCAAGCAATTCAACTGGATGAAGAAAATGATGAGTCAGATGTCCAAGGGCAAGCTGCCCGCGGGCTTCGATATGAAAAGTCTCGGAAATCTATCACCGTGATGATGACACAGCACAGCTCTGGGAGGTGAATCGTGTCTGTAACAATCCGTCTTACAAGAATGGGTGCCAAAAAGGACCCGCATTACCGTGTGGTGGCCGCTGACAAGCACAAACCGCGCGACGGAAGATTTTTGGAAATTCTGGGCCACTATAACCCGAGTAATTATCCGGAATCTCTGGTTCTCAAAGAAGAAGAAATCAAAGCCTGGATCGGCAAGGGAGCACAGCCCAGCCTGGCCGTCAAGAAATTGATGAAGGAGAAAGGCATTAAACTCGGATAAAACAAACGCTGAGTTCCGGTAAGCACACCTTTGGAGGTGCCCCCCGTGAAAGAACTGCTGGTATACCTCGTGAAAGCCATTGTGGATGTGCCCGAGGAAGTGAGCGTCATGGAAGTGGAAGGCGAAAAGGCCGTGGTCTATGAAATCAAGGTGAATGCGTCCGACGTGGGCAAAGTCATCGGCAAACACGGCCGCATCATCAACGCTATCCGCACCATCGTGCGCGCCGCAGCCGTCAAAGAGGGCAAGAAAGTCTCCATAGAACTGATCGGATGAGTACACTCGTTGTCATTGGCCGCGTGCGAACCCCCCACGGGCTCGCCGGCTGGCTCAAAGTGGAACCCATCACTCACGATCCCGAACGCTTCCGGGACTTGGACTATGTTCTGGCCGCAAAGGGAAACAGCACGCCCGAACGCTACGATATCGAGGCCGTGCAGTTTCACCCCAAGCAGGTACTCATCAAGTTTGCGCACATCGACGTTCGCGAAGACGCGCGCAAGCTCACCGGGTCGATTCTCAAGATCCCCGAAGATCTCGTGCCTCCACCCGACGAGAACGAGTACTATTACTACCAGCTCGAGGGGTTAAGGGTGGAAAACGACGCGGGCGAACACCTGGGAACCCTCGACCAGATTGTACGGGCCGGCGGAAACGATGTGTACTGGGTGCTCAAGCCCGATGGCAAAGACCACCATCTGGTGCCCGCCACGCGCCAGGCCATTGCAAGCATCGACCTCGAAAAAGGGGTCATGATTGTCAACAGGGATTATGTCGTATGATTTGCCACATCATCACGATTTTTCCACAGATGATGGATGTGGCCCTTTCGGAAAGCATCCTGGGCCGGGCCCGGGAATGGAACCTTGTCAAAACCCATGTGTACGACCTGCGGGACTTCACCGATGACCGGCACCGCACAGTCGACGATGTGCCCTACGGCGGAGGACCGGGCATGGTGTTCAAGCCCGAGCCCCTGTTCCGCGCCGTGGAGCACCTCTTCGGCCTCTGCTCCGCCGGAGACCGCACACCCGTGTACATGACGTCCCCGCACGGCCGGGTCCTGGATAACGGGCTGGCCGTGGAACTGGCCGCCGAGCCTGAGAAGATCATCATCTGCGGCCATTACGGGGGCATCGATGACCGGGTGCGCCAGCGCTTCCAGGCCCGCGAAATCAGCATCGGCGACTTCGTGCTGACGGGCGGCGAACTGCCGGCCCTGGTTATCATCGACGCCGCGGCGCGGTTCGTGCCAGGGGTCGTGGGCAACAGCGAGTCGGTGGCCGAGGACACGTTCAACGACGGCCTGCTCGGCGCGCCCAACTACACGCGGCCCGCCGAATACCAGGGCTGGAAAGTGCCCGAAGTACTGCCCAGCGGACATCACGCCAATATCACGGCGTGGCGCCGCCGCAAGAAACTCGAATTAACACTCCGCCGCAGGCCCGACCTGCTTCACAAGGCCGGCCTCTCGGAAAGTGACATAGCCATACTCAAGTCTCTCGGCTACGGAAAGGAGAAACACGATGGGACTTCTTGAAGATTTTGAAAAACAATATGCGAAAAAGCCTGAAGATGTGCCGCAGTGTGAAATCGGCGACACAGTCAAGGTGCACCACCGCATCATCGAGGGTGACAAAGAACGCATCCAGATATTCCAGGGTACGGTCATTGCAGACACGGGCGGCGGCATCCACCGCAGCATTATCGTGCGCAAAGTTTCCTTCTCTGTGGGTGTGGAAAAAACATTCCCCCTGCATTCGCCCCGCGTGGCAAAAATTGAAATCGTGCGCAAGTCCGTTGTGCGCCGCGCCAAGCTCTACTACCTGCGCGACCGCGTTGGTAAATCAGCCCGCCTTAAAGACCGCATCGTGTCCAAGAAAGACAAGAAGGTCAAGGGCGGTAACTAAGGCGCTTTGACAGACGCTGCCGACGGCAAATACACAGTTGACTTCACTGCCACACCCGACAAGATAGTCTCTGACGGGCAGCAGGAAGTCGCTCTGCGTTGCATGTTTATTCCCACCGCCGGCAGCAAAGGCAAGCAGAAAATCAAGGAAGAAATCCCCGTTACTTTCTCCTGCAAAAAGCTCAAGCTTGAGGAGAAAGTCCACGCAAAGAACGGCATAGCCATAATCAAGGTCAAGCCCGTGCGCCCCGTGGGCAAGGTGTTCATCACTGTGGATACCCCCTACGGCGGCGCCAAGGCCGCTTTGACCGTGGCGCCCACGCCCAAACAGTGGGCGCGCGATATGCTCCAGTCCCTGGTCATCGCGTTTGTGGTCGCCATGTTCATCGTGCGCCCCTTCTTTGTCCAGTCCTTCTACATCCCCTCCGGGTCCATGATCCCCACCTTTTACGACAATGACCGCCTCATGGGCAGCATGCTCAAGTACCGCTTAAGCGACCCGCACCCGGGCGATGTGGTGATTTTCAAGTCCACGCGCGAGGCCGACCGCAAAACATACAACCTTGTCGTATACAAACACCTGAGTATCACCAATTACATCAAGCGCCTCATCGCCGTGGGCGGCGACACCGTGGAAGTCAGGGAAGGCATCACTTATGTGAACGGCAAAGCCTACGACGAGCCGTACCTCAACAAGGAAATCGGGCCCCCGTACCAACCCGACTTCCCCGCAACAAAAGTTCCCGAGGATCACCTCTTCTTCATGGGCGACAACCGCTACAACAGCAGCGACAGCCGCTTCTGCCCGGACGCCAAATGGCAGGTCTACCAGAACGAAGACGGCCTGTGCTTCGTGCCCCGCAAAAACGTGGTCGCCAAAGCCTGGGTCCAGTTCTGGCCCCTGGACCGCATCACCATGATCAAGCACTTTAAGCACTGATCAATCATTTCGCCGTCAACAGAAATCTCCATACCCGTTCCTGTTTGGCCTCGTCCACTTCGTGTTGCCGCGCACAAATTATTTTATTTTCAACTCGCATTTTCACCGCATGTAAAAAATCTGTGCAAAAAGTACTTGACACATGTTGCGGGGTCTGTTATACTCCAAATCATGAAGACGAGCGATGCACGCACATTATCCCCGGACGCACAGGAAGCCATCCGCATGCGCGTGGTGGCGGCTGTGGGCGAGGGCATGACCCAGGGCCAGGCCGCCAAGGTGTTCGGCGTGTCCCGCGCATCGGTCAACGCCTGGGTCAAGAAACATCGCGAGCAGGGCGACGCCGGGCTCGAATCCCAGTCCCGCGGCCGCCCGCGCCAGACCACGCTCAAGAAATCCCAGTCCGCGGCCACGGTGCGCGCCCTGTGTGAGCACTGCCCCGACGCCCTGGGACTGGACGCACCCCTGTGGACCCGCGAAGCGCTCTGCGAATACCTTATTAAAGAACATGACACGGAAATCTCCCTGTGGACCGCCACGCGCTACATCAAGCGCTGGGGGTTCCTGCCCCAGCGGCCCCTGTTCCAGGCCACGCGCACCGCGCCCGCGCCCGTGCGCCGCTGGTTCGAGCGCGAGTATCCCGCCATCCACGCGCGAGCCCTGGCCCACAAGGCCCAGATGCTCTGGTGCGGCGACGCCGCGGTCACTCCCGATAAGTATCCTGAATTCAAGGGCGTCATGTACTCGGCCATCACCGCCCGCAATGAATTGTCGTTTATGATCATGCCCGCGTTCGGTCCGGAATCATTCACGGATTTTGCCGAGCGCCTGCTGCGCCTGCGCGGCCGCAACATTTTTATCATGGCCGCACAGCACCCGGTTTATGAATCCCAACAAGTGCGGGCCTGGCTCCAGAAAAATCAGCAGCGCATGCAGCTTCACCACCTCCCGGCGCCAAGCCCCGAGGACGCACCGCACCTGATCTATTGATTAATGGGTAAAGAAAGCAGTGGGCAAAGAGGCAAAAATGGGAAACGCTGTATTGCACAACAGCACGCACCAGATGAAAGCATCTATGCCATCCGGCCAAGCCGGACAAATCCTGCCTATCCTGCCCATCCTGTTAGTCGAAACTATCGCACATTGCACAAGCCGTTGATGTCAAGCAGTTATTGCACATAAAATCGATTCGCGCGCACGTCGAAAACCTTTATCACAAACGGAAAATCAGAAAGCGAGGCCATGCCATGCCCGTACTCACAAAACCCGCACCCGTTTCTTACAAACCTCTGCCCGGCCACCCGCGCCCGGCGGACATCAATGCGCGAGCCGACGAACTCGTGAAACAGGCCCTCAAGGTTATAGAAACCGACAAGCACACGCTCAAGGAAAAAATCGACGAGGCCCAGCGCGTGGCCGACGCTTTGACCACTACGGCCCAGAGCTATGCCGCCAATTACAAGCGCTTGAGCATGAATGACCACACCCTGCTGCCGCCCTACATGATCTGGACCATGCACAATACCTGCAATTTCCGCTGCTCCTATTGCGACAATCACCGCGGCGAAAAGTATTTCGACCTCAAAAATGACGGCAAGCTCGACACGGAACAGGGCAAAAAACTGCTGGCCGTGATCCGTAAGAACACCACCGGCATCTACTTCTGCGGCGGCGAGCCTACCGTGCGCCTGGACCTGCCCGACATGGTGGACGAAGCCCACCGCCTGAATTTCTTCCCGCTCATGATCAACACCAACGGCAGCCGCATCCACAAAATGCTGCCCGACCCGCGCTATAAGAATTTCCTTAAGAAAATGGACATCATCATCGTGAGCATGGACGCGCTCAATATCGAGCGCCTGGCCGCTGTGTGGGGTGTTAAGGAAGATCTGTGCGAACAGGTCATCGCCAACATCGTGGCCCTGCGCCGCCTTCAGAAACGCGTGCGCTTCAAGCTCATGGTCAACACGGTCATCACCCCGGACACCATCCACGAGGCCGACTCGGTGCTGGACTGGGCCAACCACCACGATATCTGGTTCTCGCCCGTGCCCATGAACTGCGGCCCGCGCGTGAATAACGTGCTCCTGGAAAATTCCGATTACCAGGCCCTGGTCAGCAAGATCATGAAGCGCAAGGAACAGGGCCACAAAATCCTGGGCTCGCGCCGCCTCATCAAGGACCTGCTCGAGGGCAACCCCATCAAATGCTACCCGTCCCTGAAACCGCATGTGGACATCGACGGCAGCCTGATCTGGCCCTGCAAGGTTGCGTCCAACATCGAGCCCGTGAAAGTCAATCTCCTGAAATATGACTCTCTGGACGCCGCATACGAGGCCGCATCCGAAATCATCGACCCCACGGATATCCACGGCCACGGCGCAAAGCAGTGCGGGTCCGATTGCAACTGGATGCAGAACTACACCACCGACGCCTACGTGCGCGGTTTGCAGAAACCCATCGGCGGCGGCCTGGTCAGGGAATTGTTCGAGTTCGCGGGCGTGGTGTGACCATCATTTCCGTTCTCAATGGGCAAAAGGAGTTCTGTGCATGGAAGTCTATGAAAAGCTGAGAGCCAAACTGGACTGCTTTCCCCTGGGCTGCCCGGACCAGGAGGAGATGCGCGAAATCCTGCGGCTGTTGTTCGATGAAGACGAAGCGCGCCTTGCGGCCAGTACGCCCAATCCGCCGCTCACATACACGGCGGCAAAGATTGCGGACCGGGCAGGGGTGGACCGGCGCACGGCCGCGCAGCGCCTGGCGCGCATGGCGGACAAAGGGCTCATAGCCGAGATTGATGTGCTCGCGGCAAAGCGATACATGCTGATTCCCGCTTATCCCGGGTTCATTGAAATGCAGTTTATGCAGGGCCAGGAGCAGACGGAAAACAGGCGCCGCGCCGGCGCACTTTGGCACAGCGCCTACAGCGGCCCCTTTGGAAAAGAAGCGCATGGGTATCCCACAAAGAGCATGCGAGTGGTGCCGGTCCGTAAATCCATATCCACCGGCCAGAAGGTTTTCAGTTATGAGGAAGCGGAAAAGATCGTGCGTGATTCCGGCATAATCGGGGTCACGGACTGCGCGTGCCGCAAGGCTGTTCACAATTGCGACAGGCCCCTGGATGTGTGCATGCTTTTCGGACCCGCGGCCAAATATTCCATTGATAGAAATCTCGCCACAAGGATTACCGCTAAGCAAGCTGTGAAAACATTGCAGAAGGCCGACGATGCGGGCCTCGTGCACATGGCTTCAAACTCAAAACCGCCGGTGACTATCATATGCAATTGCTGCACGTGCTGCTGTTCCTCGCTCAAGGGCCTCACCGTGCTCCATAATCCCGTGTCCACCATGGCCTGCAATTTTGTGTCCGGGGTCGTGAATGCATCAAGCTGCAAACTCTGTGAAATGTGCGTCAAAGTCTGCCCCATGCACGCGCTGACTATTGAGGATGATCAGATCGTCGTGGATCAGGAAAAGTGCCTGGGCTGCGGGCTGTGTGTGCACAAATGCAAAACGCACACCCTGGCCCTGAAACGCAGGAGCAACAAAACGCCCGAACCGTCAGGCCTGCGGCTCATGGCTAAAATGCTGCAAGAGCGGGATAAGCTGCCCAGAATTTTTGAGAACATTCCGAGGGATCTTTTGTGATTCCGGCAGTTTCACAAGGCAATTCCCCGGCGCGCCTTTTGCCGGGAAATGGCCCGTCGAAGACGCCCTAATCCTTTTCTGAAAGGTTTTGTCCACAATGACCGCATCCAATGAAATCAATGTGCTCAAACCTGAGTCCACGGATTTGCGCCGCATCGGCCTTGAACTGTATTTCCTGTGCGTGCCGCTGATCGCTTTGAGCGCGTACCTCATGGACACGCGCATCATGACCTGCGTGATCGTGGGCAACCTGGCCATGCGCTTCATGCTCCTGGGCCGGCGCGCGGACTGGATCTTTTTGCTCATCGGCGTAATCGCGGGCGGGGGCAATGATCTCATGAGCATGCTCAAGGACGTGTATTATTACACCCCGCCGTCCCTGCTCAAGCAGTACGGCGCGCCCATCCCCATCTGGATGCTCCTGTACTGGGGCCACATATTCGTTTCGTTCCGGCAACTGTTCCAGCTCCCCGTGTTCCAGGGCGAGCCTCCCGCGGGCAAGCCGTGGGCAATTGATAAACGCCTCATCGCCGACATTATCGTGGTCGTGGCTTTCCGCATCATCATCTACAACACCGTGAAGAATGAGCCCTGGCCCACCATCGGGTTCGCGTCCGTGCTGCTCCTGCGCCTGCTCGTGATACCGCCCAAAAAACACGAATGGTTGCTCATCGCCGCGGTCATGGCCCTGGGCCCCGCGTTTGAAGCCGCACTCATCGGTTTCGGCCTGTACGTATACTACGACCCCATCCTGGGCGGCATGCCCGCCTGGCTGCTCATCTACTGGATCTTCGCCATGCCAATTTTATTGAAGGGCATATTTGACAGGATTGAGTGGGGGCAGATGAGGAAAAAGAATACGTAGTGCGTCTTCGACGACTCAAGGAACCCTTTTGAAACAGGGTTCCTTGAGAATCCTCCCAAAACTTTTTGGCGGGCAATTGCCCGGCATAAGCGCGCCGGTCAATTGCCTCTCTAAACAAAGGCCAGTCCCTCGTTATTTCCTGGAAAACGACACAAGCGTGTTGGCGATCAGCACCAGGGCCATGCCGCATACCGTGTAAATATCCATTGGTTCATGAAGAATGAAAAAGCCAATGGCTGCGGCGAAGACCACGGCGGTGCTGCCCACGATGCTGCCTGTGGGCGCGTCCACGGCGCGGTAGCTGAAGGTGAGGATGGTTTGCGAAGCGGTGGCGATGAGGGCGATGCCGAGCATGAGCCACAGGGCCGGGGCTGCGAGCGGCACGGAGCCGCCGGCCATGAGCGGGGCCGACGCGACCAGGCCCACGAGCATGAGGTAGAACATGATGGTCAGGGATCCCTCGGTGCGGCGCAGTTTGCGAACGGCGAGAAGGGCCATGGCCGAGCACACGCCCGCGGCAAGGCCCAGCAGGTCCGCGGGCTGAAACAGGGCCGGAACCGGGCGGATGATGAGAACCACGCCGGCCAGGGCCAGGGCCACGCCCGCGAAGTCCCGCGGCCGGGGCTTTTCGCCAATCACCGGGTACGCCAGGAGCACAATCCATACGGGCCGTGTTTGCAGCAGGATGAATGAGTTGGTCATGGTGCCCAGGGCCACGCCGTAAAATAAAAATATCACCGCGCCGCTGGTGTACACCCCGCGCAGGAGCAGGCCGCGCAGATGCTCGCTTTTGAGGGAATGTTTTTTGACAATCACCAGGGCGCCTATGATGAGCATACCGAGCACGAACCGGATAAAAATGGTCTGGCCGGCGGGCACGCCCTGGCGCGACACCAGTTTCACGAGAAAGCTCACCACGCTCATACTGAGCGCGGACGTGAGCAGGAGCAGAAATCCGGCGGTGCGGGTTCGCAGCATGTGCAAATTGTAGGGCAAAGGAATTGCGGAAGGAAGAGGGCGGATGATTCAGAAAAACAGGTTAAGGATTTAATGATAGAAAAGCGTTTTCAGCGACTCAAGACACCCTTCTGCAAGCGGGGATCTTGAGAATTTCCCCAAAAAGTTTCCTGATTACCACCGTATCTCATGCGAAAATATGGCTTGTGATTCGTCGCTCAAGTCCTCAACCTTAGCGGGCAAGAAAGATTTGATTTGGAGTGCGGCGATTTATCGCCGCTTTCGCAGGTCGAGAACATCCGGGATGCGCCGACATGTGCCGGGAATTAATTACCGGCACGCAAAGCCACAAGTAAATTGTCGCACTCCAATGGAAAAACGGCTCGATTTGATACGTATTTGCTTAAGCAGGCAAACCCGCAAAGTTTGAGTTGTTAAATATTACATGCTGAAATACGGTGGTAATCAGGAGACTTTTTGCCCCATTGGCTGATTGCCGGAAATTGCCTGAAAAGCCCAAAGAAAACCCCACCGGATTATCCGGTGGGGTTATTCAAAACACAATGCTTGTGTTACGGAGAGAGTGGGATTCGAACCCACGGTGGCGCAGGACGCCACAGTGGTTTTCAAGACCACCGCCTTCAACCGCTCGGCCATCTCTCCAAAGTCCAATTGCCAATGTTTGAATCGTAGTGTTGTCAGAACAATTTTTCAACCCTGTTTGCGGGGTCTTTTTGCGCCGGCTCTGTGGCGCGACCGGTGCGGGCCTGTGCAGCGGCCTCGCGGCGCGGCGCGGTTTCCTTTAATTTTGATTATTTGATTTGGTTGAGTTTTCCGTGTGTATAATATAATCAGGTGAGGTATAGGATTGCAGAATTCCGTATTTCGCAGACCGGAAAAGCCGATTATTGCGTTCGTATATATGCGGACAATGATTCATTTCCCCACATCCTTTACATGGAAGGAGCTTGCATATGACAAGAGAGCTTAAGATTACAATCAGTGGCAGCAACATGAAGGTGTCCAATTCTCTCAAGACTTATGTCCAGGAAAAGATAGGGCGTCTGACCAAGTATTATGACCGCATCCGCACTGCGGAAGTGGAACTGGTTTACCAGGATAACAAGAGCGCCGAGGAAAGCCAGCGCGTGGAAGTGACGCTGAATGCGAACGGGACCATGTTCCGCTGCGAAGAGGCGTCCATCAGCATGTATGCGAGTATTGATATCGCGGCCGAAAAACTCGAGCGGCAACTGCGCCGGTACAAGGAAAAAATGCTCAATAAGGGCCGCAAGGGCAAGGGCAAAAAAGACGCCCTTCTTGTTGAAGAGGATGATTTTGTTCCGGTGCCGGAAAACGAGATTGTGCGCGTGAAGAAGTTCGCGGTCAAGCCCATGACCCCGGATGAAGCCACTATGCAGATGGAAATGCTTAACCACAGTTTCTTTGTGTTCCTTAACCCGGAAACAGAGGAAGTCAATGTGATTTACAAGCGCGGGGACGGCAACTACGGGCTCATTGAGCCGGACCTGGTGTAACTCCCGCCGCAACACGCTAACATAGGTAATTCAAACGCCCGCCGGCTGGCGGGCGTTTTCATTGGTGCGCAACATTGCAATAAAATGTAAGATACTATTATCGGGCGGCTGCCGGGCGCAAATCGTGCGTCCAATATCTTGCGCCGCTGTTCAGGAACCATGGGTCTTCCGGATCGATTCACGCCAAAATTTTACAAGATGGGTGTGCGCGCCCGCGAGGTGGCCGCCGTGTTCGTTAAGCACGGCTTTTTCTGGGTGGCCGAGGCCCTGGAGGTTACGCGCTATTTCCCGCGCACCCTGCGCGAGAAAATCGTGACCACCGAGGATTACAAGCTGCCGGTGGCCGTGCGCATCCGCCGCGTGATCGAGGAACTGGGCCCAACGTACATCAAGGCCGGTCAGATCCTCAGCAGCCGCCCGGACCTCATCTCCCCGGATATCCTCAAGGAGCTGGCCAAGCTCCAGGACGATGTGCCGCCTTTTCCCTACGAACTGGTGCAGGATGTGATCGAGAGCGAACTCAAGGTGCCGCTCGACCGCGTGTTCCGCTCGTTCGCGCGCGTGCCCATTGCGTCGGCGTCCATCGGCCAGGTGCACGAGGCTGTGCTGCGCAGCGGCCAGGAAGTCGTGGTCAAGGTGCAGCGCCCGGATATCGAGCAGATCGTGTTCATCGACACGGACCTCATGCACGCCATCGCCATGTATGCGGAAAAGCGGTTCCAGTGGGCGCGGCTCTATAATTTCGTGGAGCGCGTGGACGAGTTCACCAAAACCATCCGTCAGGAGATGGACTACACCATCGAGGGCCAGAACGCGGACCGGCTCGCCCGGAATTTTGAAGACGATGAAACCATCCGCGTGCCCGCGATTTACTGGGACCACACCACCCGCCGCGTGCTCACCATGGAGTATATCCACGGCATTAAAATCAAGGACAAAGACAAGCTGCACGCGCGCGGCTACGACCTCACATACCTCACCGAAGCCATCGGCAACGCCTATATCAAGATGATCCTCATCGACGGGTTCTTCCACGGCGATCCGCACATGGGCAATATCTTCGTAATGGAGAACCAGGTCATTGCGCTTATTGATTTCGGCATGGTGGGCATTGTGGACCCGATCATGCGGCGCAACATGGCGCGCTACTTCATCGCCATTGTAAACCAGGACGCCGAGGGCCTGGTGGAAGTGCTGGGCGAGATAGCGACCATCGATCAGTCCACAGACCGCGCGGCCCTGGTGCGCGAGGTCGGCCGCCTCATGAGCAAGTACGCAGACGTGACTATCGGCCAGATTAGACTCGACGCCATTGTCATGGAATTGTTCAACATCAGCATGAAACACCGCATCACCATGCCGGGCGAATTCACGCTCATGGACAAGACTTTTATCACGCTCGAAGGCCTGGGGCGGCACCTGGACCCGGATTTCGACCTCGTGGGCACGGCCGAGCCAGCGGCGCGCATGCTGCTGCAGCGCGAACTGGACCCCCGCAATTTCGGCCACGAAGCCGCCAAAGTGGTGCTGGACACGCGGGACCTGTTTACGGCCCTGCCCAGGCGCCTCAACAAGATTACCCGCAGCCTCGAACAGGGCCGGTTCCAGGTCAAGCTCGATACCGAGCAGTACTCGGAATCCGTGAAAAGCGCGGCCCGGCGCGTGAGCAACAGCGTGAATCGCCTGGCCCTGGCCATTGTTCTGGCCGCTGTGATCCTGCTCGCGGCCCAGGTTATTCCCCGCGACCAGGTTGTTCTGCACGGGTGGACTATGGGCCAGGTCACCCTGGCTGTGCTTGTGCTGCTCACTGTGATTCTGTCATTCACGCTTTTCCGCTCAAACCGCAAATAGCCGCATAATCAATATTTATTTCCAATAATAAGCCGTGGATTTCAGCGCCTGATCTTCACAAAATAAGGTTTTCCTTTATACTGCAATCATGTCAGAAACCTCGTCCGCGACAGGGACACTTTTTGTGGTGGCCACGCCCATAGGCAATCTTGAAGATATTACGCTTCGTGCGTTGCGCATATTGCGCGAGGCGCGCGCCGTGGCCGCCGAGGACACGCGCCACACGCGCAAGCTGCTGAGCCATTATGAGATCAGCGCGCGGCTCATCAGCCTGAACGCGGATGCGGAAAAGAAACGCATCCCAGAAATTCTTGAAATTTTAGAGCAGGGCGGTGATGTGGCCATCGTGAGCGACGCGGGCACGCCGGGCAGCTCGGACCCGGGCGGCGCCCTGGTGGCCGCGGCGCGCCGGGCCGGGCTGCGTGTGTCCCCGGTTCCCGGGGCGTCTGCGGTGGCCGCGGCCATCAGCACATGCGGCGCGGCCACGGACCGGTTCGCGTTCGAGGGTTTTCTGCCGCGCTCGGGCGAAAAGCGGCGCAGGCGCCTTGATGCCATGGCCGCTGAGGACCGCCCCGTGGTGCTGTTCGAGTCGCCCCGGCGCGTGCTTGAAACCCTGGCGGATCTGCACCAAGCGTGCGGCGCGGACCGCGTGGTGTCCCTGCACAGGGAGCAAACCAAGGTTTTCGAGGAGATTCTCAGCGGCAGCCTGGAAGATTTTGTGCTGGGCCGGATTCAGGCCCCGGAAAAAGGGGAATATACCATAGTAGTCATGCCGGGGCAGGGCGCCAGCGATGATTCGCATCCTGACAACACAGCCATATCCGGCGCCCTTGATATATTGACGCAGCACGGGCTGAGCACGCGCGATGCGGTTGCGGCCGCGTCCGCAATTCTGGGCGCATCCCGAAGCGCCGTATATGATGTGGCCAAAAAGCGCGAACCGCGCGAAGGGCATTCGTAAACACACAATGGCGGGCGCACACATTTCAACGAGGGGTCACTGGGCGGTCTGGCCGGCGCTGGCTGTGCTGGCGCTGCTGCTGGGCGCGGCCCCGTGCCGCGCCGCCAAGGTGCGCCTGCATGTGCCCCGGCCCGCCGTGGAAGTGGGCCAGGAGGGCGTGGTGTTTCTGGAACTTATGCCCGGGCCCGGCGAGTCCGTGCGCGGCGCATGGGTGTCTCTGTCCGTGAATCCCGAGTATATCATGCTGCTGGCGGACCGGCAGAATTACGCCAGCGACCCCGCGTTCAGCAAAGTGGAAAAATTTTCCGTGGATGCGCTCAGCGGCGCCCTGGTGTTCAGGGTGCAGACGGATGAGCCTTTGGCGGAAAACAAGATTCTTTTGCGCATTCCCCTGAAATTTATCCAGGTCGGCCTGTCTTCAATCACATTCACATCGTCCATATACGGCGAGGACATGGCGCGCACGCCGTCCAATTCCGGGTATCAGCGCCTGGCCGGGTACCAGGGCAATCTCGATCCCATGCTGCTGTCATCCCTGGAAGGGGGAAACAGCACGCTCACCGCCACAACCCTGGCGCACGACATTGAATTCACAGCCCCGGAAAGGCAGGCCGCGATCATGGAGGCCAGCCTGGGCGTGACCGCGCTGGAAGAGGCTTCGGGCGATGAAGACGCGGATGTGGTTATTGAATTCAGCAAGCGCGAGGCAACCATCGGCCTGCGCCAGTGGGTGCGACTGGATGTGGTGATTACCAAATTTCCTGAGAGCGAACTGCTGGCCGCCGCGGCTTTTAAGGTCAAATACAATCCCCAGGTGTTCACCTACACGGATTCGCGCGGCCAGGAAGCTGAGTCCGTGGAACTCAATGATTTTTTCAACCTGGGGTTTGTGAACAAGGTGAACCGCAACCAGGGCGAAATCGATATTCAACTCGGCGTGGACCTGATGCTTGAAGACACATCCATGCTGCAGAAAATGCCCGTGACCCTGGTCTCCCTGTATTTCAAAGGCATGCAGCAGGTCACGAGTGAGCCGATTACCCTGGAAGAAGTCAAAGTGCCGGTCACGCGGCCCGGCAGCAAACTGTCGCGCCATGCGGCCTCAGTCACGATCAAGCCTTCGGAAAAGGGGTGCGACTCGGATTTGCCCGCCACCCTGTGCACGGGTTCGTTCAAGGTGAGCGGCACCATGTCATTCAATATCAGCAACAAAGACGAAGTGCGCTCGGCCGTGGAGCGCTTTTCGAGTGATGAAGTGGGTACGTCCGAGAATGTGAGTGTCAAAAAGTTTTTCCTGGAACAGCGCTGGAACCTGGGCATGAACGGCAGCCTGCGCAACGGCATTCGCCTCAAGGGTTCGCTCATCGATGAACCCAACGTGGAACAGCGTCTGAATATGGAAATGATCGGGCAGGACACCATAGCCCGGTTTGGTGATTTCAACGCCACCATTAAGGACAGTACGCTGGTGGCGCTCAAACCCAGTGACGTGACCGGATTCCAATTGGAACATAAGTACAACGGGCTGACCGTCAGGGGGGTCCTGGCGGAACTCAAAAGTTCCACGGCGAATCCTGTAACAATCACAGGACAGGGCAAGAAAGGGCCTTACAACCTCGGCGCAAGCAGCGGAGCGATTATTCCTGCAAGCGTCACCGTATACAGGCAAAATGAGCTGCTGGACGCCGAGGAATACACAATTGATTATGCCCGCAATCAAATTCATTTCAGTGAAGATCTCCAGTCCAATGAGACAGCGATTGTGAATTATCAGCAGTCGTCCCTGCTGTTCTCCACAGGCAATATCCGGGCGCTGCGCATGGATTATGAAACCAGCAACAAAAATGTGCGTGTGGGCTCGACCTACATTACAACCATGTCCCCTAAAAATACGTCGCAGGTCAGGATTCTGACGACCGAGGCTGTGAATGAATCGCAGATTATCACCCAGGAGAGCAGCACCGGAACCACCAAATCATTCGACTGCGGTTTTTTCGGAGTCGGGCACAGTTGTTTTGAAATCAAGCTGGCTCACAATTACATTGTGGAAGGCTCTATTGAAATTAAAAATGATCTTTCATCGGATACGAACACATACACGGTAGACAGCAAGTATGTGTACATCGATCACCGCGGCCACCTCGATGGACGGTTTTATGTGGATACAAGCAGGTTTCCGGCTGTTAAAATGAATGTCACGTACACGTATTACAATCCTTCGAACGTGACACAGAGAGCTTTTGTTCTGTTTCCCATCAGGGCCATTGATCAGGGCAGCAGAAATATTCTTATCGACACCGAAGGCGCATGGCCCACGGACATGTTTCCGGGAAGCGAAGTTCTGTATCTGTCCAATGATCAGGAATACGACGTCTCAGAAGGCTCGGACCAGATCGTGTGTTTCAAGGATGCGCGCGATTTGAACAAGGTTGACAAAGACAAGACCACTTTTTGTCCCGGGACTTATAGTGAGTCCGCATACACATATTATTTTGAAAACACAGGTTATGATACCACGATCCGCATTCCCGATGAGGTTGTGAGGCAATCCGTGCTGAAAGTGCTGTACACGCCCGTGCCTCCGGATCTGGCGGGCGGTTCCGAGTTCCAGAAAGTGGCCTGGGGCGTGGACACGAATTTTAAAATCGGCAAGCGGTTCGAGGTCAAGGCCGAGTACGCACAGGCCAATTCGGACTTGTCCGCAAGCTTCAACACAACAGAAGACCAGATCGTCGTGGATCCCAATACCCTGGAGTCCAACACGTCCACCATCGTCAAGTCCCACTGCACCTACGACCCCACGGGCGATGCCGCAAAAACCACGGACGACAAACTTATCTGCCGCCTGTCGCACACGGATCTGTTCGGCACGGTTCTTTTGAAAGTTCAATTGTGCAATGAATTCGACAACACCAAGGAAGTATGCTCCATTTACGATACCATCACTTATGACATTCTTGTGCCGCGTAACCGCGTGGACCAGGATAAGGGAACCATCACCTTCGAGCGCGGCGAGTGGATGACTGAATACGGAAATCTGATCCGTTTCCCCAACCAGGGCGACAAGCTCTATGTGACTTTTTCCTATGAACAAAAACTCGATCAACTCGTGACCGGCGACGCATATTACGTAGACTCGTCCTACACAGGTAAAAATATTCAATTCAACCTGCACAAGAGCGGCCAGGATCCATTTTTTGATGACTCTGTGTCCCTTGTGGAAAACAATTCTGTTGATGAACTCAGCGGCGACGTAACCATGGCCATCGGGAAAAAGTGGAAACTGAAATATGACTGGAAAGATGCAAATGAACAAAGAATTGATAACGAAACAGGAGCCCTGTCATCGGACATAGTGCGCGATAATTCCGCGATGAGCCTGAGCTTTAATTCCAAGGTCATCAAGTCGCTCAAATTCACCACAAGCCGCAACCGGTCCTCTGGGTTCACCGGCGGCGCGGACGAGGCGAACCGCATTTATTCGGACGAAGAAAACACAAACGACGCCCTGGATTTCCTGATTTCCATGAAGGGAGGCGTATATTCCGTCCTCGGCAACCTGGGCAAAAAAGAATATAACTACATGCTGGGCAGCAAGCCCAATACGTCATCCGTGGGATCCACTTACGCATTCAAGTATGTGCCGTCTCAGAAATTCGATCTGGGCTTCACCAAGGGTAACTTGCACACCAACGAGGGCAATACATCCGACACCCTGGCATACAACCTGAATATTCGCGTGATACCCCTTGTCAAAGAATTGCGCCTGGAATTCAAAGATACCGACACCAGGCCGCGGTACGGCGCCGACTCTTCCGAGGTCCAGGATGTGGCCTATAATCTGCAGTTCCAGCCCCTGTGGAAAATCAACAACCTGAATATGGATTTTCGGCGGCAGGACACGCCCGGCGGCACCACAGACTACCCGGACGCCAAACGGTCCGAGAGCCTCACCATGGGGTTTAACACACAGTACAAAAACTATCTCAAGTTCACCCCCTCGTATACCAAAAATATGGACAGCATCGAAACCAAGAGCTACAACAACTCAACCGGACTCAAGTGGACTCTGGAATACAAGCTGGCCAAGTCAAAATTCAATCCTCATGTCACATACACGCGCAACAAAAACAACACCCGCAACCGCAATCTCACAACGGACAGCGCGGAATCCCCCACGTCGACCAAAACATCCACGCTGGTCCTGGATTTCGACCCCACAAATAAGATAAGCGTGTCTGTTACAAATGACCGATCCACGGGCAGCTCGGCGCCGACCCGCTCAAAGGATCTGTCTCTGGCCTACCATTGCAAGCTGTTCCAGGCCATTTCCCTGGATTCCCGTTTAGCCTTCAACAGGACATTCGGCGTCAACTCCAAGCGCAGCAATACGCGCAGCCTGAACCTCAGTTGGCCGATGACTATAGACACCAGCCTCTCGCTCAAGTACCACCGCAGCGCAACCACCAGCGGAAGCTCTTCCGCAACCCTGCCCGTTACAACATTCACATTGGAAACACAGACGAAATTCGATTGACCACACGGCGCGGCGCGCTGCGCAATTCCCAATCCGGGATGCCCATCATCGCTGGCGCCAGCGCCCGGCTTCAACGCATGCTTCTATATGAGATATCCCCAAAGGCATTGTGATTTTTATTGAAAGAAACTGCGGGTCAGCGTTTGAACCAGGCCGCGAGTTCGCGTTCGCCCAGGGTGTGCGCGATGGGGCGCCCGTGCGGGCACGTGCGGTTGTAGCCGGTCCGGAGCCAGTCGCCTATCAGCAAATGCATTTCTTCGCGGCTCATGGCGCGGCCCGCCTTGACCGCCATTTTGCACGCGGAGGTGATCAGCAGCCGGTCCAGCAAATCCTCGGGTTCGGCCGCGTAGGGCGCGGTGGCCAGGTCGTTGGCCAGGGACACGAGCAGTTCCACGGGGTCGAAACCGCGGGCGTTGTGCACGGTGGAGCGCACCACGAACGCGCGGTCCCCGAACGGCTCCACTTCCAGTCCGGATTTGCGGATCAGATCCAGATTTTCCACCAGGATTTCATAGGCGTCGCGGGGCACTTCCACGGGGTCGGCCAGCAGGGCCATCTGCGCGGCGCGCGCGCGGCCCGCGGTTTTGAGCCGGTTGTAAATCACGCGCTCGGCCGCCACGTGCTGGTCGATGAACGCGGGCGTCCCGTCCAGCGTGGCCATGATATAAGTGTTGTAAAATTGGCCCAAAACTTCATAGCGCGCGGCGCGCAGCGTGGCGTTGCCCTCGATGTCCGGGGATGCGTCCATGGGTTTCAGGGCGAGTTCGGATTGCCGGTCCAGTTCCCGGTCCAGGTCCGTGTCCCGGGGTGAGAGTTCCAGATCATGGGGTGTTTCGGGTTTGTCCGTCGTCTGCTGCGGGGCAGGCCGGCCCGGGAGGGGCACGCCCTGCTTGGGGCTGTGCACGGGTTCGTGCCGTGTTTTCTGGGGGCCTGGCATGAACACGGGCACGTACACGTGTTCCGGGTCCGTGCCGGGCGTGGGGTCGTTGTCCAGGTCCTGCGCAGGGGGCGCAGGCTTTTCATTGTCCACCACAATGGTGAATGGCTGGGGCTGGCGGTCCTCCACTTCCTGCTGGCGTTGCATGAATGCGCCGCGCAGGGTGCGGAAGATGAGGGAATGCACGTCGTGCTGGCGCAGGAACCGCACTTCGGTTTTGGCCGGGTGCACGTTTACATCCACTTCGGCCGGGGGCATTTCCAGAAACAGGATGGCGAGCGCGAAGCGGCCTTTGCTGATCAGCCCCTTGTACGCCAGGTCCGCGGCCAGGGTAATGGTGCGGTCGCGCACAAGGTGCCCGTTCACATAGAAAATCTGGTATTTGCGATTGGAAAACGAGAGGTCGGGCATGCAGAAGTAGGCGGTGAGTTCGGTGTTTTTGAGCGCGCCGCCAGCCTGGCAGATGTAGCGCGCCAGGTCCTTGCCCATGAGGTGCTGGAGGCGCTCCATGCGGGACTCGGCCGCGGGCGCGGCCAGGGCCTCGCTGCCGTTGTTGGTGAGCCGGAACGCGATTTCCGGGCGCGCGATCATGAATCTCTGCACGAGCTGGGTCATGGCCTGGATTTCGCTGCGCGAGGATTTCATGAATTTCAGGCGCGCGGGCACGTTGTAGAACAGGTCCGCGATTTCGATGGTGGCGCCGGGCGTGCGGGATGCGGGTTCGTCGGCTTCCACGCGCCCGCCGGCCACGCGCAGCGTGTGGCCCATGTCATGGCCCCGGGCGCACGAGGTTACGGTCATGCGGCTGACCGCGGAGATGCTGTGCAGGGCTTCGCCCCGGAACCCGAGTGTGTGCAGGGTGTCCAGGTCCGAGATATCCCCGAGCTTGCTGGTGGTGTGGCTGTGCGTACACATGCGCACATCTTCGGGGGCCATGCCGCAGCCGTTGTCGCTCACGCGGATAAGCCGTTGGCCGCCGTCTTCCAGGTCGATGGCGATATCCGTGCTGCCCGCGTCAATGGCGTTTTCGATGAGTTCTTTGACTGCGGACACGGGGCGCTCCACCACCTCGCCCGCCGCGATTTTGGCTATGGTGATTGAATCAAGGGCTTTGATAACTGGCATGGGGGCCGGGCTTTCTCCCTGTGTTTGCATGATCTTAGGCCGCGGCCCAAGTGTGTGTCAAACAAATTGCGCGCGTTCGGGATATTACTTAGGTACGCGCATTCCTTTAGTAGTATAAGCAACAAAATTCCCCGGCGAGGAGACCGGACATGGAAGCACAGATTCTTCAAGTCCTGGACAAGGTGGACGGCTTTGTCTGGAGCCAGTATTTGCTGATCCCCCTGCTGCTGGGAACGGGCATCTATCTAACACTCCGGTTTTT
>Ga0351973_1052_pt1 | contig 35210 bp, 19 predicted proteins | sample BONcelFGM3001E14_FD_206745 | JGI IMG/M metagenome (GOLD analysis project Ga0351973, IMG submission 206745) | Enriched cells from coal bed in the Powder River Basin, Montana, United States - BONCAT cells FGM rep3 HSBNCT.FGM.300.1.E14 ...
AACCTGGCAGGAGGGCTATCTGGAAACGGATATAATTGTACACAAGAGTCACACTGTCATAACAGGGGATAACTTCAGTCAATAGAGATGTTTATATATAAAATACCGGATTTTACAAATAAAATTTACATGGGAGGTGAAATAAAAATAATAGAAAGTACTGTCATGGAAAATAAAAAGGAGGTTTTATGAAAATAAAAAACATACAGGCCATAATAATATTTTTATTCTTTACTGTACTTATTTTTCTACCAGTAACAGGTTGCGGAGGAGGGAGCGGCACAGTCAGTTATACAGATGTTCCTGCAGGAACCACACCCATTTCGTCATATACTGTAATACAGGGATATGTATATGACAGTTCAGGCCAGGCGGCAGGAGCAGGTTATCCTGTTACTCTGAAACCTGTTATTAATTCTGAATCACTTACTGCAGAGGAAACTTACGGCGAAATTCAGACTGTTTATACAGATGCAAAGGGATTTTTTATTTTCAGGGTAAATTTCAGCGGCTCCTGTTTTATTGAAGCCTGGACAAAAGAGGGCTCTTTAATAGGGAGTCAGACCTTTACAGTTACAACAGGTGCAATTATAGCAATAACCTTTGGAGGAGGAACTATAGCAGGCCCGACAGGGCCTACCGGTGGTACAGGCGCAACAGGCCCGACTGGAGGCACGGGTGGCACAGGCGGTACAGGCGCAACAGGCCCGACTGGAGGTACTGGTGGTACAGGTGCTACAGGCGCAACAGGCCCGACTGGAGGTACTGGTGACACAGGTGGTACAGGAGCAACAGGCCCGACTGGTTCGACAGGAGGTACTGGTGGTACAGGTGCTACAGGCGCAACAGGCCCGACTGGTTCGACAGGCGCAACAGGTCCGACAGGTTTGACAGGCGCAACAGGCCCGACAGGACCTTCAGGGGCTGCCAATACAGGCACAATACAGGTTAATGTAACAGATGAAAACGGAACTCCTGTAGGAGGAGCAGCAGTATCTCTCATAAGATACGGCCTTACTGGTTCAGGATTTAATTCATCGGAGAAAACTATGGTGGGACTTGATTCTGCCCCTCAGGGAAGTTATATTTTTACTGATGTCTCTTACGGACAATATAGAATAACAGTAGAAAAAACTGGCTATACAAAAGCAGAAACCACGAAAACCCTGGATGTTCTTTCAGATCCTCTTACAGTGCCGGTAACTCTGGCTACAGATTACAAACTATGGGTAATTCCGCAGGAAAATGACACCCGTCTCTTCGAGATGAACAATACAAATACGCCCGTTTATACATTTTCAGGGTATTATATATATGCTATAGATCTGAACCCTGTTGACTATAAACTTTATGCTGTTGCCCGTAATGTAATTGCTAATAAAACAGTATTACTTAAGTCAGACCCGGACAATCATTTTTATACTACAGAGATAGTTGAAATAACCGGCTTTACTGAAGCTATAGATCTTAGTTTTGATATAGAGGGAAAATTATATGGAACAATACCTATAGCTAATGCTGAATCTCTATGTCAGATAAATACAGCAAATGGTAATGTTACCTACCCTTATAACGGAATGGGGCCCCCCGATTATTTTACTCCCCGAAATGGAGGTTTAGCCTGCAGAAATAGTAACTACTTTTGTGCAGCAGGTGGCTCTAGATACAACTTTTACCATATAACTATTCCTTTAACCTGGGCTGAAATCAATAATTATACTTCCATCACGGACTTCAGGAGTTTTGCCTTTGACGAGAGTGAACAACTGTATGGCGGTGGAGATACGCAAAACCTTTACATAATAGATAAATTTACAGGAAATTATACAACAGTGAAAACCCTTCCCTGGGCTATAGGCGGTATATGCAGTAATTCTCATTAGTTTGTTTAATAAAATAGAAAAGGGCTGTTTCCCGGGGCAGCCCTTTATTACTTTCATAACAATCTATAATTAATAACCTCGTAATGCGTAACCCGTGATGCGTGATGCGCAGGGATTAAACCCGTCACGCGTTACGCGTTACGCGTCACGACCACTTAATTTCTTTTTTATATTTCTATATATAGCTGAACCTATCCTTGTATATTATTAAACATTTGATGATATTGATATTTTAAAAACAGATATGATATATTCGGATATACTGATATATTTTTTACTGTTAGTATTTTTTGTTTGTATTCTGAGAGAATATACTTCTTCACAAAAAAATCTAAAGTTCTTCATAAGTTCTTCACATCTTTATATTATAGTAATTTTTGATTAATAAAAATCAGGAGGTATGTATTATGAGTATGGAATCGGCAAAGTCATTTATTGAAAGAATGAAGACAGATGAGGAGTTTGCGAAAAGAGTCACATCCTGCAAAAATGTAGATATAAGGAAGAAATATGTAAATGAGGCAGGTTTTTCTTTTACTAAAGAAGAACTGGAACTGGTAAAATCAGAATTAAGTGATGAAGACGTGGAGAGACTGGCAGGAGGGCTATCTGGCGATGGATATCAATGTGCATATGATTCACGCTGTCAGAGTAAAGGTTAACTTCAGTCAATAGAGTTTTATATATAAAAAAATGCTGGTTTTAAAAAATAAAATTAAACATGGTAGGTGGAATAAAAATAGTAGAAACTATTGCCAGCCAAAGGTGAGTGACAATAGTTTAAAAGGATGTTTTAGGAAAGTAAAAAAATATACAGGCTATATATTAACAATATTTTTATTACGTAAGGTGTTTTTTGAATATTATTGACTTCTTACTTATTTTATATTAAATTAGTTACCTGTTTATTTAATTTTTATAGGGAGGAACAAACGTTGAAGAGAAATTTAATTTTATTTTTACTGGTAATGGTAAGTGTCTGTGTAATTTTTGCCAGTTGCGGTGGAGACACTGGTACAATAAGTTATGTCGGCGTCTCCGGACCGACAGGTCCTAGCGGAACCTCTGGAACAATCGGACAGACAGGTTCCACAGGGCCATCAGGCGTCACAGGGCCGACAGGCGTGACAGGGCCATCAGGCGTAGGGCCGTCAGGTTCTACAGGGCCATCAGGCGTCACAGGGCCGTCAGGCGTCACAGGGCCGTCTGGTTCCACAGGACCAACAGGACCTGTTAATGTGGCAATTTTAACAGTAACAGTTCGGAATACCGCCGGAAATTCAATAACAAATGCGTCAATCTCATTGTCCCGTAACAATAATACTCTTAAAGGTTTAACCGGTTCTGATCCACAGGGCAGGAAAATGGATATTATAGCTATGGATACTTCTGGGCCCGGTAGCTGTACTTTTGATAATCTGACCTTGGGACGCTACATGATAACAGTCGAAGCAAGTGGATATACTACCCAGGTACAAACTATTAATATAATTGCAGCTACTACCTATACAGTTCCTTTTATAATGCTGGGAGATCTCGGGCTTGTGCCATTACCAGCCGGGACTTTTACGATGGGAGATACTGTAGGTTACTGGTCTACTCATGGTTACGATAATGAAATACCTCTTACTAATGTTACGTTGAGTAGTTTCTATATAGGTAAATATGATGTGACAAATACTGAGTATTGTGCTTTTTTAAACTCCCAGGGTAATCTGACAGAAGGTGGGTATCTATGGATAGAGGCGACAAATCCGGGAATAGCAGGAACTGGTCCCTTTACTGTAGTGTCTGGCTATGAGAACCATCCGGTAGTAGAGGTGTCCTGGTATGGAGCAGTGGCATATTGCAACTGGTTAAGCGATCTGGAAGGTTTGACAAAATGCTACGGAGACTATACATTAGACGGTTCAGGTAGATGGGGAGTTGACGGAGCTAATTTTCACAGGGCTAATAATGGTTATCGCTTACCTACCAATGCAGAATGGGAATATGCATGTCGGGCGAACAGTACAACAGATTATTTCTGGGGTGAGAACTACGATCCTATTGTTCCCGGGAGTCCTCTTTTGATAAGTAATTATTGCTGGTGGTCTGGAAATTGTAGTGATATGAAGGCTGTAGGATTACTTTTACCCAATGGGTTTGGTCTTTATGACATGAATGGAAATGTATGGCAGTGGTGTAATGATTATCACCATACTTACAGTGGTGGAAACGAGATTAATCCTATAGGCCCGACAACAGCTCCGCCGGTTCCGGGACGGATTTGCCGTGGCGGCGGATTCTACGGTGGTCCAAATTACAGCCGGTCTTCGAGCCTGGCCAGTAACCTCCCGGCCGGAGGTGCAGTGATAGGATTCCGTATAGTAAGGACAAACTAGTCCTGACCAATGCTACACGAAACTATCTGAAAATATGACAGGCTTCCTGAATGGAGCCTGTCATATTTTTTCTCCCGTAAATTTATAAAAGAACTATATTATTCTCAGAACATGTCTTTATCATCTCATCAGACCATAGACTGCTCTGTATCTCTCCCACATGGGCTTTCCTTAAGAAAAACATGCAGAGCCTGGACTGGCCTATACCTCCTCCTATGGAAAGAGGCAGTTCTCCTTTAAGTAATCTGCTGTGAAATAAAAGTTTCTGTCTGTCAGTACAGCCTTTAAGTTCAAGCTGTTTTAAGAGACTTTCTCTGTCCACCCTTATTCCCATTGAAGAAATCTCGAAAGCACCGCCAAGGAGCGGATACCATAGAAGAATATCTCCGTTCATTCCTCTATAGCCGTTCTTCGTAGAACTTATCCAGTCATCATAATCGGGAGCCCTTCCGTCATGGGGTTTCCCGCCTTTAAGGTCTGCACCTATACCGATTACAAATACTGCGCCATGAGCTTTACATATTTCATCTTCTCTTTCTCTCGGATTGAGATCGGGATACCTTTCTTCCAGTTCTTCACTGTGTATAAAGGTAATTTCTTCGGGAAGAAGAGGTTTTACGGAGGGAAATTCCTTGCATACATATTCTTCTGTACTCTTTACTGCATTATAAATCTTTTTTACGATAAATTTCAAAAAATCCAGGTTTCTTTCTTCTTTCGATATGACCCTTTCCCAGTCCCACTGATCCACATAAATGGAATGCATATTATCAAGCATTTCATCGGGCCTTATGGCATTCATGTCTGTATATAAGCCTTCTCCCACATTGAAGTTATAATCGGCAAGAACCATTCTCTTCCATTTTGCAAGGGATTGAACTATTTCTACCTTCAGACTGTCCATGTATTTAATATTAAAAGAAACAGGTTTTTCTATACCGTTCAGGTCATCATTTACACCTGTCCCTGCTTTTACAAACAGAGGAGCCGTTACCCTGTGAAGGTTTAATTTGGCAGAAAGATTGATCTGGAAAAATTCTTTTATCAATCTGATTGCTCTTTCTGTTTCTTTTAAACTCAATAAAGGTTTGTAATTTTCCGGGAGCATTAAACCGTTTTTCATATCTTTTCTCCAATCTATTTTATAATCGTCATATTTTATCATAAGATGGGTAAATAATAAAGTTAATTCTATTTCCCAGGAGCTTTTAAAGCTTTTTCCCTGTTTTCTATGGACAGCTTATAGGAAGGATTAATGGATAGAGCTTTATCATAACATTCTATTGCTTCATTGTATAACTTCATTTTTCCTTTATATGGTTAAAATAATCGTATAGTGGATTAATGAAGGATTTATAAAAGAAAAAATAGAATTAATTCTCTTAAAAGAATATTCAACGGTATAAAAAGAGAAATAAACGGAGGTATTAACATTATGACAGATGATATATTTTTCATGGGAAGAAAGATTACAGAAGGTACTGTAATACCTGCAGGCATAGCAAATATTACTCTCCCCCTCAAATACACAGAAGTAAGAGCAAACATCATAGGACTTTTAGCTGATGTAAAAGTCATACAGAAATTCCAGAACACTATGGATAAAAATATAGAAGCAATCTATGTTTTCCCATTACCACATGAAAGTGCCGTAAATGATCTGGAAATAAAAATAGATAAAAGAATAATAAAAGCAGAGGTGAAAGAGAGGGAAGAAGCAAGAAAAACCTATGAAGAAGCAAGAGATGACGGAAGAAAAGCAGGCCTTCTGGAACAGGAAAGACCCAATATTTTCACCATGAGTGTTGCAAATGTTGAGCCGGGACAGGAAATTTATGTAACACTCACCTATCATGAAACAGTTAAATATGAAGACGGAGAATATGAATTTGTTTTTCCTATGACAATAACCCCGAGATATAAAGGAGACAGTGAAATTTCGACTGTATCAGATGCAGAGAAAATCTCACCTCCTGTAGCCGAAACATCTCAGAGAGAAGTGAATATATTCGTAAATATGAATACAGGTTTCCCCGCAGGAGAGGTAAAATCTCCGAGTCATCTGCTTTATATCGAAGAAAAAGGGGACCATATCCGAAATATTCAGCTGGCAAAAGAAGGAGAATTACCCAATAAAGATTTCATATTAAAATATACCTCAACAGGGGAAAAACTTGAAAATTCACTCTCTTTTTATAGAAAAGAAGGAAAACCCGGCACATTTATGCTTCATCTGACTCCGAAATTCGATTACGGCCCTGAGGAAATGTTAAAGAGAGAAATGATATTTGTCCTGGATAGATCAGGCTCTATGAGCTACGGTTCAGGAGTAATAGGTCCTATGGAACAGGCAAAAGCTGCACTTAAATCATGCCTTCGCACCCTGAGATCAGGAGATTCCTTCAATATTATTACCTTCGATACATTTATTGAACAGCTTTCCACATCTTCACTTGAATTTAACGAAGAAAATCTTACAAAAGCAGAAACTTTTATAGATGCTACAACTGCAAGAGGAGGAACAGATATACACAAAGCCATGTATTCTGCTCTCACCATGGCTGTAAATAAAATTTATCTCAGACAGATTGTATTCCTTACAGACGGAGCAGTAGGAAATGAAGAAGAAATCTTAAAAGAACTGCAGAAAATACTTGGGAAAGCAAGGATTTTTACCTTCGGTATAGGGCCTTCCGTAAACAGGTATTTACTGGATAAGATGGCTCAGATGGGGAAAGGAACTGCCAGTTATATCATGCTTGACCAGGATATAGAAGAGGTAATACAGAAATTTGCAAATCAGACAGCTTTTCCCATACTCTGCGATATAAATCTGGAATGGAAAGGAGGAAAAGTGGCAGACCTTTATCCTTCCATTATACCGGATTTATATTTCGGACAGGTTCTTTATATAGTTGGCCGTTTCTATTCGGACGGACAGGTAACGGCACTGTTTAAAAGCAGAACAGCAGGAGGAGAATTCAACCAGGAATTCCCGGTGAAATTACCGGAAAAAGACGAAGAATATCCCATAATAGAAACAATATGGGCAAGGAAAAGGATAGATAGTCTCCTGGACAGAGAAAGAGAAAAACCTAAAGAAAAAGCCGACTTGAGAGATGAAATCATAGGAATTGCAATGAAATATAATCTTATGAGTCCCTATACGTCCCTTGTGGCAGTAGAGAAGAGCGAAGGAGCAGAGGGAGAGAAGAAAGAAATAATAACCATCAATGTGCCTTCCATATTGCCGGAAGGACTCAATTATGACGCATTTTCTTCTCCTCCCATCGGAGGAATGATGGGAAGCGGCATGGGTGCTACTATGGCCTGTATGTCACCAATGCCTTCTCCAATGAACCAGTCAGATGACTCTTCTCCTATGACAAGTATGGCACCACCCCATCCTTTAAGGAGAAGAACTGATAGTGCTCCCGGTATGGGAGGAGGAGGTCTTATTAAAGTAGATTTACTCCCGACTGAGAGAAAAAGTTTCTCTCTCTTAAGCGGAGTCAGCAATCTTGTAGGAGATGTTCTGGATGGTGTAAAAGCAATGGTTACTCCGAAAAAACAGGAATCTTTAGAACAGGTAAAAATGGATGGACTATCTTCAGAAAAGGAACTTTTTTCAAAGGGTGCAAGTCCGACGCCTCTGTATGAAATTCAGAAGGAAGTAGGAAGAACTGAAAAGAGTAAAACCGGTTCGCCCGTAATATTGACTTCTGAAGAAAGTGAAACAATCTTTAAATGGCTTATAAGAAATCAGACTGCCCATGGTTATTTCAGTAAAGATGATGAAATGGAGAAAAAGATTACAGCTACATCCCTTGCAGTTCTTGCCTTTATCGGACAGGGACATACTGACAGAACAGGAAAATTTAAGCCGCAGATAGGAAAAGCCATTACAAATATAGTTAATAATATAGATAACCTTTCAGGCATTCCACTTTCTTTATCTGCATGGTTATTATGTGAATTATATAACATATCACAGAAAAATAAGGAAAAAGACTCTGCGGAAAAAGCACTTCAGAAACTGAAAGATTCATGGAAGAGTTTCAAAAGCACTTCAGAGTGTTTTTTTGCTGCCATAGCTGCAAGAACTGCCTTAAGAGCAGGACTGATTAAAGAAGGAGACCTTCCTGAAACTGACAGATGGATCTCTTCTGCACTGGAAGGTGTAAAAGAAGTTTCCACTATAACCACTTTAGATGAATTTTTCTCATCTGTTATAAGTTTAATGTCAGGAAAAGAAGAAATCTATAAATCAAGCATGGATTTCTGGGGGAAATATTATGTAAGCACCGGGCCGGAAAAAGGCAGTTTACATGCTGCCTGGGCAGGTAATCTTGGTGTTACAGGTGCAGTGATTTTCGTAATATCCTGGCCGGAGAGTAAACTGGCAGGAAAATGAAATGAGTGAAGGGTGAAGGGTGAAGGGTTAGTGATAGAACCACCCGTCACGCGTCACCCGTCACGCATCACGCATCACGTATCACGCATTACGCATAACTCATTACGCATCACGCATCACCCGTCACGATTTTAATAGAAAGGCAGGTAAAAAAATATGAGAATAGCATATACAAACCAGGATACAGACATGAGTTTTTATAAAAGAAGATATACTGAAGGCACTATGATAACCTCATGGGGAGATACTCTGCCATTGAGATATACAGAAGTAAGGGCAAATATTACAGGAATGCTGGCAGATATAAAGGTAATACAGAAATTTGAAAATAATCTGAATAAAAATATTGAAGCAGTCTATGTATTTCCTCTTCCCTGTGACAGTGCAGTAAATGCCCTGGAAATAAAAATAGGGGAAAGAATAATAAAAGGTGTCATAAAAGAAAGAGAAGAAGCAAGAAGAAACTATGAAGAGGCCAGGGATGAAGGGAAAAAAGCAGGCCTTCTGGAACAGGAAAGAGAAAATATTTTCACTATGTCTGTGGCAAATATAGAGCATGGACAGGAAATACTCGTTACACTCACCTATTATGAAACGGTAAAATATGAAGACGGTGAATATGAATTTGTCTTCCCCATGACAATCACTCCAAAATATATTGATAAAGACCAGGTAAAGGATTCAGACAGAATCTCTCCGCCTGTGGAGAAAAGACTGGCAGGAAGAGAAGTGAATCTCTTTATAAACCTGGATGCACGATTTCCTCTGGGAGAAGTGAAATCACCGACCCATCTTCTTTATATAGAAGAAAAGGGAGAAAATATCAGACATATTCAGTTTGCTAAAGAAGGAGAACTTCCCAATAAAGATTTTATATTGAAATATTCTTCATCAGGGGAACAGTTAGAAACTTCTATTACCTGTTACAGAAAGGAATTTAAACCGGGAACCTTTATGCTCCATGTAACTCCAAAGATGGATTATGGTCCCGATGAAATGGTAAAAAGAGAAATAGTCTTTGTCATGGACCGTTCAGGTTCTATGGGAGGCCAGCCCATGGATCAGGCAAAAAAAGCCCTTAAAGCATGCCTGAGAACACTGAGATCTGGTGATACCTTCTCTGTTATAGTTTTTGACGACAGGATTGAATATCTGGACAGCAGATCCATTGAATTCAATGATACAAACCTCCTCAAAGCCGACAGATATATTGAAAGTACCAGAGCAAGAGGCGGAACAGACATACTTTTAGCCATGGAGGCAGCACTTAAACTGCCGGCAAATAAACTCTATGTAAGACAGATTGTATTCCTTACAGACGGAGCAGTGGGAAATGAAGAATTCGTTCTTCACGAAATTAAAAAAAGTCTCGGTAAATCCAGAGTATTTACCTTCGGCATAGGCCCTTCTGTAAACAGACTGCTCCTTGACGGAATGGCAGAAATGGGCAGAGGAACTGCCCGGTATATTACCTTTGAAGAGAATATAGAAGAGGCCATACAGAAATTTTCCAATCAGACTTCATTCCCTATACTTACAGATATATTACTTGAATGGAAAGATGCTTCTGTAGCAGATATGTACCCTGTAAAAATCCCGGATCTCTATTTCGGTCACGTTCTTTATACAGTTGGCCGTTTTCACTCATCAGGGAAAGCTACTGCCATATTAAAGGCTATGACAGGAGGAGGAGAATTCCGTCAGGAAATAGAGATAGATCTTCCTGATGAATCCACAGAATATCCCCTTATTGAAACAATATGGGCAAGGAAACGTATTGACGCACTTTTAAAGAAAATGGGAGAAAAACCAAAAGAAAAACATGAAATAAGGGATGAAATCATAGGAATAGCCATGAGATACAGTCTTATGAGTCCCTATACATCACTTGTGGCAGTGGAAGAGGGAGATGATGATGAAGAACAGAAGGAGAAAAAAGAGATAATGAGGGTAGATGTACCTTCCATGGTGCCTGAAGGGCTGAACAGAGATGCCTTTAGAAGTCGGTTAAACCTTCAATATGCTCCATATGACCCGGCAGTAGCGAAATATCAGAGAACCTCTCCCCCTGTCAGATCTGCAGGAAGGCCAATGTCAGCAATAATCAATATAAAAAGAGATGATTCTTCTGGACCTGTTTTAATGAGAAGAGCAATCATGTCAGAGGAATGTCCTTCTCCAGGCCCTTCAGCTTTCCAGAAAGATCCATTTCCGGCACCTTCTGCAGGTAAAGAGGTTTTCACTGGAGGAGCCATTTATTCCAGAGCACCCCGGCCTTTCACCGATCCGGCTTTCAGCACTTTACCTCCTGCAGATAAAATGGATGAAGCTGAAAATGAAAAAGGAATTGTATGGGAAGAGAGTGGGCCCCTATCTTTTGAATGTGAAGAAGATTTTGATGAGAGTCCAGTGAGTCCTGAGACACAGGTATGTGAAATGAAGAGTGGTGAAAAAATAACACCTGAAATGATTGATTTAACCTTTAAATATCTTGTAAGAAACCAGAATGCAGACGGTTCATGGAGTAAAGAAGTGCTTGAAGAGAAGAAAGTAATATCTACATCTATGGCTCTTCTTGCATTTATAAAAGAAGGGCATACCGGTAAGGCAGGAAACTATATTCCTCATGTAAGCAGGGCTATTTATTTTATTCAGAGTCATATAGATAATCTTTCAGGCATGGCCCTGGCACTTTCCACAATGGTCTTTATAGAAATCTTCAAACTTTCTGATAAAAAGAAGGAAAGAAAGGATGCAGAAAAAGCCATTGCCATACTGAAAGATAACTTGTATAAATTTAAAAATCCCACTGAAAAAACCTTTGCATCTCTAGCGGTAAAATCTGCTGTAACATCAGGGCTTATGTCAGAAGAAGAACTGCCTGAAACAGATAAATGGCTATCAGAGGGAAAAGACAGTGCAAAAATGATCTCCACTATAGAAAAAATGGATGATATAATTTCTCTTTTCCTATGTGTAATATCAGGAGATGAAGGATTAATAAATTTTTCTGTTGATCTTTTAATAAATCATTATGTAAGAGGGGGGCCACAGGAGGGGAGTATAAATATTTTCGAGTTAAATCCTGTTGACACTACTGCACAGGGGATTTTTGTGCTGTGCCAGAACCGGAATTTATATGAGAATCGTAATGCGTAATGCGTGATGGGAGGACAGATTCTCATTCTTCGTTGTGACCGGGCCGGTCATGGCAGGTTACAGGATTCCGAAAATTTATATTATAAGGTAATAATAAACTGCAGGGAGGCGTTTTAAAATGTTAAAAAATATTAATGGAAATTCTATTTCTATTGAAAATATGGATGAGAAAATAAGAGAATATGAAATTTTGCTCAAATCCAGGCCGGAAGATATTGATGTCTACTATGAACTTCTTAATTTATATGCAAAAAGAGGAATTCTGTCGAAATTTAAAGAGATAAGTCTGAAACTGGCAGATTTATATATAAGGAGTAATTCTTCAGAACAGGCGGAAATAGTCTGTAACAGAATTATAAAACTTGAGCCTGAAAATATACAGGCCAGAGAAAAACTCATTGAAATTTACATTTCTATAGGAAATAATGATAAGGCTATAGATGCATGTTTTTCTCTCTCCAGAATATGCTCAATGGTAAATCAGCCGGAAAAGTCTTTTGAATTCATAAAGAGGGGTATAGAGTTAGACCCGGATAATCTGGATGCAAGACTTGAAATGGCCATTATGAGTGTGAAACAGGGACGTATAAAAGAGGGTATAGACCAGTATAAAGAATTAGGAATGGCATACTGGGAAAAATGTGAACTTCTTAAAGCGGCAGACACTTATAAAAGAGTGACAGTCCTTCAGCCTGATGATACGGAAACCCACCTTAATCTCGGTATTATTTACCGTGAGCTCGGACAGCTGGAAGATTCAAAAAATGCTTTTCGGTTTATACTCAGATATGATCTTACCAATATAAAAGCACTTACAGAGCTGGGACTTGTATGTCAGGAAAAAGGTGAGATAGACAGTGCAATTCTGGCTTTCAGAAAAGTGCTGGAGATAGATCCCATAAAAGCAGAAGCTGCCGGGAAACTCGGAGAACTTTACCTTATCAGAGGTCAGACTGAAGAAGCAATAAAAGCATATTATAAGGCTGCAGAACTTTATCTGAAAAAGGATCTTAAAGATAAAGCCATACATATGTGTGAGCTTATTTTAGATATTAACTGTAAATTCTCTAAAGCACTCAAAATGATAAAAGAACTGGGTTATATTCCTCCTCCTCCGCCGGAACCTGTTTATAACTATGATAACTCTATTGAATGTCCATCGTGTGGAGAGAAAAATCGTTCCAATGCTCTTATGTGCTTTTTCTGTGGCTTACAATTTGAAAGTGCTGAACAGGCTTCAACATACTGTCTTCACTGTGGAGCAAAGAGTAAATACTCTTCTTTTAACTGTCAGGTCTGCGGTAAAGAACTGGAGCAGAGTTATGCCGGCAATCAGGATATTGATATGACCCGGTATAAAATCACATCGGGAACAATGTTTGCCACAGACATAAAAGACCCTCTTATCCTGAAATATACAGAAATAAGAGCAGACATTAAAGGTATGATTGCAGATGTGAAAGTCATACAGAAATTTCAGAATAATCTGGATAAAAACATCGAAGCCTTCTATGTATTCCCCCTCCCGGGAGACGGAGCAGTTTGTGACCTGGAAATAAAAGCAGGGGAAAGAATAATTAAAGGTAAGATAAAAGAAAAAGAAGAAGCAAAAAGAACCTATGAAGAAGCAATGAATGAGGGTAAAAAGGCATCACTCCTGGAAGAACAGAAAGAAAATATATTCAATATTTCTGTGGCAAATATAAAACCGGGGGAAGAAATACTTGTTACTCTAAAATACTATCAGACGATTAAATATGATGACGGTGAATATGAGATGGTAATTCCTCTGGTTATATCACAGAAAAGTGGAGAAAGGCCGGAAGAGAAAAATACTTTTACCGGTAAAAGAGGAGAAATAAATATCTTTATAAATCTGGATGCAGGTTTCCCTGTGGGAGAAGTAAAATCTCCGACCCATCTTCTTTATATAGAAGAAAAAAGTGAATATATACGACATATTCAACTGGCAAGAGAAGGGGAAATTCCGAATAAAGATTTTATATTAAAATATTCCTCTACAGGGGAAAAACTGGAAACTTCTCTTTCTTTTTACAGGAAAGAAGGAAAACCGGGAGCTTTTATGCTCCATGTAACACCGAAAATGGACTATGGTCCCGAAGAGATGGTAAAAAGAGAGATGATATTTGTCCTTGATAGGTCAGGTTCTATGAGCTGGGGCAGAACTAATTTTACCCCCATAGATCAGGCAAGAAAGGCTCTTAAAGCATGTTTGAGGACCCTGAGAAGTGGAGATGTGTTTAATATAATAACCTTCAGCACCTATACAAACAATATTCATTACAAATCTCTGGCATTCAATGATGTAAATCTTCAAAATGCAGATGTCTTTATAGATTCCATTCATGCCACAGGAGGCACAAATATACTTATGGCAATGAATCATGCACTCAGGTATCCTGTAGAATCGAACTATTTAAGACAGATAATCTTCCTTACAGACGGAGAGGTGAAAAATGTAGATGAAATTTTAGATGCAATTCACCGCACTCTCGGTAAAGCAAGAATTTTCACCTTCGGTATAGGCACGACTGTAAATAGAAATCTTCTGGATGGAATGGCAGAAATGGGGAAAGGAACAGTTCAGTATCTCACTCTGGAACAGGATATAGAAGAGGCAATGCAGAAATTTTCCAATCAGACAGCCTTTCCCATACTTACAGATATATCGGTGGAGTGGGAAAATGCCTCGGTATCAGATACATATCCTGTTACCATTCCAGACCTATACTTCGGACAGGTTTTTTATCTTCTGGGAAGGTTTAATTCCGCAGGAAAAGGTAAAGCTCTTCTGAATGCTATGACAGTATCGGGGAATTTCACTCAGGAAATAGATTTAGAATTACCTGAAGTATGGGAAGAATATCCTGTTATAGAAATTATGTGGGCAAAACAGAGGATACACCATCTGCTGAAAAAAGAGAAAGAAAATCCGAAAGAAAAATATTCTATAAGGGAAGAAATAATAGGTATTGCCATGAGATATAAGATTATGACTCCCTATACATCCCTTGTGGCAGTGGAAGAGGGAGAAGTCAGTGAAAGGGAAGAAATCATAAGGGTTACTGTGCCGTCCTTACTTCCTGAAGGAATGAAAAAGACTTTACCTGACAGGAGTCCTGTACCACAGGCATCTTCTCCTTCTTCAGGAAAATGGAATTTCGTTTCCCCTCCGGGAATGCTCAGAAGATCTGTGTCACCTGTTATGAAAACTTTATCTCCTTCTCCGTCTCCTTCAAGAGGAACAGGAAGACCCACGTCAGGTATAATAAGTATGGTTTCACCCCAGGCGAGGAATGCAGGAAGACCCATGTCAGGTATTATGAATATACCACGGGGAGTAGTAGCAAATGGGGCATCTTCTCCGGGGTCTCAACTAAGTGCTCCCCCTCTGCAGATGAGATTGAGTGTATCTGAAAATATTCCTCCATCACCTTCTTCAAAAGAGATTTTAAGACCAGAACTTATATCACGCTGTGATGAAAGGTCAGAATCTTTACGATCTTCCGGCGCAGAAGAAGAATATAAAGGTCTTGTTTATGATGATGTCCCTCTGGAACTATGCATGGATGAAAATGAAGAACCGCCGGTTCCTGGAGAAAAATCAGAAAGCTCAATATCTTATAAAGAATCTATTTCTGCAGGGGAAAACATATCTTCTGTTCCCAATCAGTTACCGGTAAGTCCTGAAATGATTGACCGGTCTTTTAAATATCTTGCCAGAAATCAGAGTGCAGAAGGCCTCTGGAGTAATGATGCTGATCTGAATAAGAGAGTAATTGCAACGGCCTGTGCAGTTCTTGCTTTCATAAAATATGGTCACACCAATAAAGCAGGAAATTACAGAGGACAGTTAAGTAAAGCCATTTATTATATTCAGAACAATCTGGATAATCTTTCAGGTATTTCTGTCAGTCTGTCAGTAATGATGTCTTTAGAACTCTATAAAATCTCAGGAAAAAAGAAAGAAAGAGAAGATACAGAGAAATCTATAGAGAAGCTGAAAGAAAAATGGCCGTCTTTTAACAGCCCTCTGGAGAAAGGTTTTGCTTTCTTTGCAGCAAAAAATGCATTAAAAGAAGAACTTGTCAGGGAAGGAGATTTAAGTGATATTTCCCTGTGGGAAGGAGAGATAAAAAATATTACTGTTACAGGTATAAGTAGTATGGAAGATATTCTTTCATCTGCCCTGTCTGTAATTGCCGGGAAAAAAGAGCCCGTAAATCTTTTACTTCCATACTACAGAAAAGAAGAACCTGACGGAGGCAGTATAAATATTCCCGGATTAAATACTGTCGAAACAACTGCAGGAGGAATTTTTGTAATAGCCTGAGAATAATATTTTTTTATCCCAATATAATAAGGAATTGAATTTAATTAATAGTCTCCTGCCTCGCGTCACCCGTTACACGTTACGCGTCACGATTATATAAAAAAAATGAAAGGAATGTTAAATTATGAAAAAATTTGGGATCTTAATGTTGTGTCTCTTTTTTGTATCTATTTTCTCTATATCCTGTGTAACCTGTTTAAAGGTAGAAAGATCATCGGACTCTTCCCCGACAGCACAAACTTCTCCGGTAGAAAAAGAGCCTTCTCCGGCAGAAACAAAACCTTCTCCTGCAGAAGAAAAACCATCATCTGACATAGAAAACCTTCCTGTAACAGATGGTCTTACAGGTTACTGGAAATTTGACGAAGGAGAAGGTACTGTAGCAAAAGATTCTTCAAAGAACGGAAAAGAAGGTTCTATTACAGGAGCAACATGGACTGAAGGGAAATACGGGAAAGCCCTGGATTTTCAGGGAGAAGAACATGTCGTAAAGGTAGATATGAAGCTTGATCAATCTGAAAGTTCTAAAGGGGCAACATTCTGTGCCTGGGTTTATCCTTCGAGTATTTCCGAAGGAAAACATCAGGTAATAAGTTTTGACAATGGAGATTTTGACTGGTCAATCTTAAGAGATCTTGATAAATGGTTTGTATTTACAGGTCATGACCATTACTGTACCGAAATGTCTGTCGATGTGGGTACATGGCAATTTTTATGTGCCGTATATAAACCCGGCAGTGGAATAACCTTTTATAAAAATGCCGAATCCTTTAAGATTGACGATATAGGTTATGAAGAAGATACTAATACTCTTGCCATAGGGGAAAACCCGGCAGAAGAATTTCTTGAACCTTTTGACGGAAAAATAGACGAAGTTCTTATTTATGACAGGCCCCTCGGTGAAGAAGAAGTCAAAAAGATAAGAGAAAGATAGTAAATTTAACCAAAAAAATGGAGGACTGGATATGAAAAAAATTATTTTTCTTATTTTTCTTATGTTTCTATCACAGTTTACACTGTCAGCCCTTGCCGGCGAGGGAGATATTTTATATGAAAAAGCTGTGGAGGCTGAAAAAACCGGCAGTTACACAGAAGCCTGCAGATTATATGATGAAGCAAGAAAAGAGTTTGCAGAGACAGGTAAAACAACAAAAGTAGATACATGCCGTGCCTCAGTGGATCGTATAAATAAAATCTGCATGGACTACGGATACGCAGAAGACAAGGTAAAAGAAATGCTCTCTGAGAAATTTAAAAATACCCCTGAAGAAGTAAGAAATTTCTGGATAAAAGAAAGAATAGATAATATAATTATTGATGGAACAAAATATTATTCTACACATTTTCTTGAAAACCTTAATTATAGATATAAAGATATTAAAATCGATGACCCGAATGATTATGAAAAAAATAAAAAATCTTTTGCTAAATTAAAAAATATTATCTATCCTACTCCTGAAAGCAATTATTCCAGACAATTATGGCAGCCCTATAGAAATCCTGTAACATTCCTGGGGACTCATACACTTGATATACCGAAAGATAAATTACCTGAAACAGGTTTATTAAAACTCTGGTTTCCTCTGCCTGTTCTTACAGGTGCTCAGAGAGATGTAAAGATAATCTCTATTACCCCGGAAGAATATGTTAAAATGCCAGTTCAGATAGATTCCGAACTGGGACTTGCCTTTATGGAAATACCTCTTGAAAAGGTCAAAGGAGATCTCAAATGCAAAATACAATTCCTTTTTACCCGTTATGAACAGAATTTTATAATTGATCCAAACAATGCAGGTGAATATGACAGGGAAAGTCCTCTTTACAAAGAGTATACTTCTTCACGGGGAAATACCATGATAACACCTGAAATAAAAGAAAAAGCGCTGGAAATAGCAGGAAGTGAAAAAAATCCCTGTAAAGCTGCAAAAAAAATATATTATTATATTGTTAATAATATAAAATACAGCCTTATGCCCCATCTCAGTTTAGATGCAACAGGAATAGCTGAATCCATCTATATTCATAACCATGGTTACGGAGATTGCGGCACTCAGGCTGCCTATTTCGCCGCCCTCTGCAGATCTGTTGGTATACCTGCCAGGACTACAGGAGGCTATCAGATGATTCTGGGAACAGAGTCGCCTCATTTCTGGTCAGAATTTTATCTTCCCAATTATGGATGGATTCCTGCCGATACTTCTATAGCACAGATTGCAGAAGAAATGAGTAAAACTATGCCGGAGATTACAGATAATGATATAAAGGCATGTAAAGATTATTTCTTTGCATCTCAGGATCCATATAGATTTGTAATACAGAAAGATATTGATATAGCCCTTACTCCTCCATCATCAGATCCGATATTTCTTAAAATGGCAATACAATTCCCTGCTATGGAATGCAAAACTGCTGAAAATATAACGGCAATGGAGATTACACTGCTGAATTATTATAAACTGGAGATTAAGCCTCTTAATTAACATGGCAAAGAGAGGATTTAAAGAATTACCGGGATTATTATTGGTAATAATCCCGGTAATCTCATTATCCTCTTAATCCAGCTTCTCCTTTGCCCCGCATTTCATACAGTAAACATGTTCTTTCAATAATTCCCTGTTAACAATATGAAGAGGTATTTTTATAGTGTCTTTACACTGCTCACAGATAATTACCTTCGGCCTTATTGTTCCGCAGTTCGGACAGTAGGGACTATTGTCTGCGCCGTAACCACAGGCAGGACAGTGAATTTTTCCTTCTGTAATCTCCACGGTCTTTTTTTCCTCTACAGTCGCAACAGTTTTACTTTCTTCTTCCTGAGGAAAAGGAGCCAGAAATAGCTCCAGATCATTTTTATAAACAAGTATTCTGTCTTTCAGAAAGGCTATTTTCCCTCCAAGAGAATTACGTATATATTCAGACTCACTTCCATATGTTCCTGAAGTCAATTTGTAACGTTCCTCAACAAGACCTTTAAATTCTCTACATCTATCAGCAAGATTTTTACGGCACGTTTGCAGTTCTTCTTTTACCTCTGAATTACACTTCGTGGAATACTGCTCTGACTTATGATACATATCCATAGAATCACTGACTATCTGTCCGAGATCTTCCAGTTTTTTCATGAGATCTTCTTCCACTATTTTTATCCACTTCTCTCTATTGGAAAGCCACAGTCGAAAGGTGAGAGTTAAAAAAGCTACAATAATAAATACTGCTCCGATAAATATATAATCTCTCAGAACTCCTCCATAGACTCCGTTTATTACAAGCCCCAGGGTGAATATAGAAAAAACGAGATTTCTCGTAAGGGCAAATTTCATATCTATTATTCTGGAAACATGAAGAGTTAAAAGAGGTAGAGAAAGAGCGGCGGAAATTCCTATGGCAGTCACAGTAGACATATTTCCGCGAAATCCAAGGACACCGAAAATTACAAAGAAAAGTGAATAGGTAAGGGCAAGTAGCAGGAAGTGGGGAAATCTGAACCTTATAAGTCCTTCAGGTTTATAAAGAGCACAGAGATACCAGAAGCCGAGACCGAAGAAAAGGACAGCTATTCCTACGAGTTTACACATAAGAACAACCCTTCCGAGAGGACTCAGTGCTTCAGGAAACTCTACAGTTATATCCCTGTCTGTGACAAGATTATTGAATTTCCAGGCAATAAGCCCGTCACTCACAGAAGTGGGCTGTAAAGCCCAGTCAGGTATAATATATTCCGGTTCTTCCTTCATAGTGAGTTCAATTTCTACTATGTTTGCTCTCTGTGAAGGAGGAAGAATATATTCAAAACTGTTACGTCCCATGGCAATAAAAGAGATTTCTGCTTTAATCTCTTTATTTTCCGGCAGAAGGCCCACCCAGAAAATACCATCCCTGTCATATATGACATTTTTCGGTTCCACTGCACCTGTTTCTGTAATAAACTTTAAAGATACATCCCTTGCTTCAGTAGTTCCACGGGGAAACCTGAAATCAAGACGGATCTGTTCATTTTTAATTCCATTCAATAAAAACTGCCCTTTAAAGTCAGCTTCAAAGCGGTTATAAACATCCATACCAATCCTGTGAGGTTTTACAGAGAGGATTATCTTTATGGATTCAGAAGAAAAGAAAGGTAATTTACCTTCAGGTTTCATTCTGTAAGGTAATTCTATGTTTCTACGCAGAGTTTCATCCTGAACAGTCGTAACCTGCCCTGTCTTTCCCTCTCCCTGTCTCTTTCCTTTCTCTCTGACTTTCAGAAAGGCAGGTATTAAAATAACGGCAATAATGCTTATAATAGCAAAGACAATCATAAGTTCGATAAGAGTAAAAGCTTTTTTATCAGTTCTTTTATACCACGGACAATACATATTCATACCTCCATTATAAAAATTCTGAGATCTGTAAGATCTATTCTCTAATTTAATTCTATCACAGGTCTTTTATTACAGGGTCAATAATTTTATCATAAAAAATAATTCAGGACTTATTATAACACTGCCCGCTCAGTGTATTACCTGCAGTAATTCCTCTTTTCCCTGTATCAAGGCAGTAAAGGTTCCCATCATTACATCCGAAATAAACATAACCGTCTGAAATACACGGGCTGGATTCCACTCCTTTGAAAAATGGAAAAATATTTCCTGTTTCAAAATCCCAGATTTTTCTTCCTTCCTTTGCATCAATACAGTAAAGTCTTCTTGCACAGCATCCGGCATAAACACGACCGTCTGCCACACAGGGACTGGAATTAACTCCGTCAGGATAGTAGAAAAAACTGCACGTAGTAAATCTCCAGTTTTCCCTTCCTGTCTTTACATTCAGACAGTACAGGTTTCTATCATAACTGCCGAAATAAACAAATCCATCTGACACACATGGACTCGAATAGACCCCCATATAACCCCACCCATCCATTGTAGAAGAAGCCAGATATCCCCATGTATCTGTCCTGAATGACCAGATTTTTCTTTCTGTCTGTGTAAGAGGCTGAATATCCATTGAAGTAGATGTCTCAAGAAGAAAACCGCAGTTAATACAGAATTTATCTGTTCTGCTGTTTTCTTTTTTGCAATTGTTACAGTATATAAACATATTGATTTTCTCTCAAAAATCTATAAAAATATAGGAAATTCTATAATATTCAATAGATAACAAAAAAAGTCCTACTTTAGAGCCTATCAGAAAAATAATTTAAAGTCCTATTTTTTTATTTCTTCCAGGAAAACCGGTCTTTTATTAACCTGAATTGAATCAGCAGGAAGAATTTCTATTTTAACATCCCTGTCAGTTTCATTCTGTTCTGTAATTATATGAGTGATTTTAATATGAGAAGTTGAAACCTGACCGGAGAAATCTATCTTTTTATCTCCCCTATCATTCCAGATAACGAAAACAGGCCCTTTATCATGAAAAGTAAATTCTATCACTTTCACAGGAGGAGTAAAAGTAATTTCTTCTGCTTTCGTGAAATGTTCAAGTTTTCTTATGGCAAGTTTATATGTGTAAAAATGAGGTTTTTTTCTTCCCGCTGAATCACAGAGGCTCATTATTGTCCAGTACCAATCTATGGGAGTATCACTGTCTTTTATACTGGCCCAGTAAATCTCTTTTACTCCAGAGGACAGGGTAAGAGAAATTCTTTTAAGGAGATTCTCTGCCTGGTATCTTTCGATTATAATCCTTGCTTTCTCATTCTTTTTAAGAAACTTTGTAAAATCAATAAATTCCTGTCTCTGAACTCCTCCTTTCATAGTAGATTTTACCTTATCTGTAATTTCAGGTATAGAAAGCAATTCCGAAATGACAGGAACGGGATTATCAGGATAGAGGAGGTGTTCTCCGAATAATCTTATATCAAAATCTCCTGCTTCAGTGTTTATTATATCTTTTTCAAAGCCATATTTTTTCATGGTTTCTTTCAGTAATTTCACCATTCCGTTAACATGGTCCGGTTCATAGTACTGATGAAAATCCACAGCATCACAATATTTATTTCCTTTATCCATAAGATATTCAAAAAAATCTTTCACTTTCTCCTGTTCTACAAGCCCAGGAGGCTTATTATAAAGGATTTTATTAAACACCTCGTGAGCAAAGCCGGCCATAACTACTTTTGCTTTCGGATCTGCTTTTTTAATAATTCTGTAAGAATGAATCAGAAGTTCTATATATTCCTCTTTCGTTCCATCCCAGAACGCAGGCGGGAGGAGTCTGTTATCAAATATTTCATTTCCTATCTGCCAGTATTGAACCTTACCTTTATATCTTGAGACAACTGTTTTTAAGAAATTTTCATAGTCAGCCATATCTAAAGGAGGGCTTGCAGTAAATTTTTTGATATTATTCACCCTGGTTCTTGTTCCCCAGGGAGAAATACACTCCACTGTAATAAGAGGAGATATGCCGGACTGAAGGTGCATATCAATAACCCTGTCAGGTATTGTAAAATTGAATTTCCCTTTTTTTTGTTCAACAAAATCCCATCTCAAAATAAGCCTGGCTTTCTTATTTCCAAGTTCTACGGCACTGTCAAGGTTTAATTTGCCATTTTTAGATTCACTGTCACAGAATACACCGAAAGGGGACAGACTATCTATCCTGCCCCTGTACACAGGTTCAGAAGATAAATTACTGTTTTTCCGGTTATTTTTTATGCAACAGCAACCTGTAAAGATAATAATAAATAATATAATAATTGGGAATAGTTTTTTATTCATCTTAAACATTCTATTTTATACTTTTACTCTGGTTTATTATAATAACAGGAATAAATATCTACTGGACTTTCTGGAAATAAGATGGATACTATGAGAAAGGTATAAAAATTCGGACTTCTCTTTCTTTTATTTCATAAAAACCTTCCAGAAAAATACAAAAAATAATTAATTATCCTTTTATATCGAAATTCTTTAAATAAGAACGGGGTTATAGAATTACAAAGTAACCTTGATGAATATTACTTTGCCCCGTTCCTGAGAAGAAGTTCTTTCATTTTATTTTTGTCTGTTTCTCTGTCTGCCTCTTTTGCCACTTCCAATATAGTTTTACCAAATTTATCCTTTACATTTACACTGGCTCCTTTAGAGATGAGTAACTCTGCTAATTTTACGTCATCATTTGCCCGATCGGTATTGTTTAGAATTATCTCAATTTCCTGTTTATTGAAAGATAATTTTTCAAGTTCCCCGGTTAATTCATTCCTGCGAAAATATTTATCTTTCATGGTTTCTAAGGCTTTTAATTTTTTACTATCAGTAATTTCCTTTCTCAATTCATCTAAAGTTTCATCCTTGATTACGAAACGTTCCATTACATCCTGTGCATACTCATCCACCACATTATATAAAGGGGTCACTCCGTAACTATTTCTGGCATTTACATCAGCTCCATTGTTTATAAGTAATTCTGAGACATCATTATTTCCAAAAGCAGTTGCATTAATTAAAGGAGTATAACCTTTTTTACCTTTAACATTCACTATGGCTCCTTTAGATATAAGCAGTTCCACTACGTCCATCTCACCACCAATTACAGTGCCAGAAAGTAAAGGAGTTTCTCCATCTTTATTTTTAGTGTTCACATCAGTTCCTTCAGATATAAATAACTTTATCAGTTCTATCTGCTCTGAGCGGGCTGCCTCATGTAAAGGAGTATTGCCATAATAATCTCCGGTCTTCACACTGGCTCCTTTAGATATAAGGAACTCTGCCATTTCCTTCCTTATGGCTAAAACTTTATCTGTCTTATCCTGATATAAAAGCCGGGCAGTTTTATATAAAGGAGTATGTCCGGCACCATCACTTCTACCATTTACATCAGCACCTTTGAGCACAAATAATTTTACCAGTTTCATACTGTTATAGCCTATTGCACGGTGCAAAGGAGGCAATCCACTTATAATTCCACTGTTCAGAAGTTCCGGATGTTCATTTAATATTTTCTCGACTTTTTCGACATCTTCATCTCTGATTGCAACATCAAATTTTTCCCTGATCTTTTCATCTTCTTTTTCAGCCTTTTCGTCTTTAAAGGTTATTTTATTGCAACCTGCAAGCAAAACAATCGATAATAATAGAAGTAATATCTTTTTCCCCATATTTACCACCTTTTTCATAATAAATTTTCTAAAATCATACACTTTATTTCTATCTCTGGCAAGTGATTTCTGTCACATAGCTTACTTCTATAGGAAAAGGAAAATATTTTATCTGGTTTACAGATTGTTTTATCTGGCCCCTATAGTTTATAATAGTTATAAGATTAGAAGATAGCCGGGATAAAACAATAAGGAGGTTAAATAAATGGTAAAAGACGAAATTTTTTATAGGGGAAGAAAAATCACTGAAGGAACTATGATGCCGGCCGGTATGGAAGACTGCCCCCTCCCTCTTACCTTTACGGAACTTAGAGCCGCTATTACAGGTATGGTGGCAGATGTAAAAGTCATACAGAAATTTCATAATGACCTGGATAAAAATATTGAAGCAGTCTATATATTCCCACTGCCTTCAGACAGTGCAGTCCACTCGCTGGAAATAAAAATAGGCGAAAGAATTATAAAATCAGAGATAAAAGAAAAAGAAGAAGCAAAAAGGGTTTATGAACAGGCAAAACATGAAATGAAACAGGGAGCTCTTCTTGAACAGGAAAGGCCCAACCTTTTTACCATGTCTGTTGCAAATATTGAACCGGAGCAGGAAATACTTGTAACACTTCAGTATTATGAAACAATCGTCTATGAAGAGGGAGAATATGAATTTTTCTTTCCTATGACCATAACTCCGAGATATATCCCTCAGGATGTAACAGATAAAGAAAGAATCTCTCCTGCCTTTAAATCTTCTGCCAGAACTTCCGGAAGAGAAATAAATATTTTTATAGACCTTGATGCAGGCTTTCCCATAGGAGAAGTAACTTCTCCAACCCATCTGCTATATATAGAAGAAAAAAGCGAACATATCCGAAATATTCAGCTTGCAAGAGAAGGAGAAATCCCTGATAAAGATTTTATATTGAAATATTCATCAACAGGAGAAAAAGTTGAAAACAATCTTACTTTTTACAGAGAAGAAGGTAAAACAGGAACATTTATGTTTCATCTCACTCCTAAAATAGATTATGGCCCTGAAGAAATGTTAAAAAGAGAGATAATCTTTATTCTGGATAGATCAGGTTCCATGGAGGGCACTCCCATGGAACAGGCAAAAAAAGCCCTCAAAGCATGTTTACGGACCCTTAGATGGGGGGATTCGTTTGCCATTATTAATTTTGACGACCAGCTTGACGTTCTATCTGAAAGGTCTCTTGAGTTTAATGATGAAAATCTAAAAAAAGCAGATGAATTTGTAAATGCCACAGATGCAAGGGGATGCACTGAAATACTCCTGGCGATGGACTGTGCTCTTCGTATGCCGGCAAATAAAGAGTATTTACGGCAGATAATATTCCTTACTGACGGTGCAGTTGGGAATGAAGATCAGGTGTTAAAAGAAATAGAAAAAATCCTTGGTAAAGCAAGAATTTTTACCTTTGGCATAGGTTCATCTGTAAATAGATATCTCTTAGACAAAATGGCACAGATAGGACGAGGAACAGTAAAGTATCTTTTAGAGAACGATGATATAGAAGAAGCCATTCAGACATTTGCAAATCAGACAGCTTTCCCTTTGCTCGGTGATATTTCCCTGGTGTGGGAAGATGCATCTGTATCAGATTTGTACCCTCTTCCTGTGCCTGACATATATTTCGGTCAGGTACTCCATCTCCTCGGCCGTTTCCATTCTTCAGGACAGGCAAAAGCTATTCTTAAAGGAAGAACAGGGCAGGGAGAATTCTCTCAGGAGTTTTCTGTAGAATTACCGGAAAAAGAGGATGAAAACCGTGCCATTGAAACTCTCTGGGCAAGGAAAAGGATTGACCATTTACTGGACAGACTCAGGGAATACCCCCGGGAAACCCATTCAATAAGAGATGAAGTAATAGGACTTTCTATGAAATATCATCTTATGAGTCCCTATACGTCACTTGTGGCAGTGGAAAAAGATGATAAGGAAAGAGAAAAGAAAGAAATAATAAGAGTGGATGTTCCCCTTATGGTGCCTCAGGGATATGAGTCTTCTATTCCGCCTGTTCCCCGGCAGGTGCCTTACCCATCATACCAGTCTATATCTATGGCCTCTATACCTGATATAGATACTGACAAAGCATCTTTCGATTCTTTCGAATTATGTGCAGGTTCCGGTATGGATGCTTCAACAGGACTCTCTTTTACCTTATCTGATATGTTATGTACAGAGAGTGAACCGGAATGTATGGCACCAGAGGCACCTGTGCCGCCTGTTCCTGCAATTATACCGGCACCATGTCCTCCAAAAGGTCTGATAAAGAGACAGAGAATGTCAGATACTTCTATAAAACAGGATGAAGAAGACATGAAAATAAAGAGGTCTTTCGAGTTTGATAAAGACATTGCTCAGGAAAAAGCAGAGGCAGATATGTCTGACGATTTATTCTTTGAAGAAATTTCCCCTGAGGAACCATGCTGTGAAATTACATTTGAAGAAGATTTTTCATATGAATCTGATGAATTTGATGAAGAGATTTCCTTCAAAGAAGTAACAGTGGGACTTGCATCAGAAAAGAATAACCTTTCTGACAGGAGGGAACTTTCTCTTAAAGATATAAATGAAAAGCTGAATCTGACATTGAAATATCTTGCCAGAAATCAGACTGCAGAAGGTTCATGGAGTAAAGAAGATGACCTTGAAAAGAGGGTAATCTCAACATCTCTGGGAATTCTTGCTTTTATAAGTCAGGGTCATACGAATAAAAGGGGAAATTACAGACCACAGCTTGAGAAAGCTCTTTCTTTTATAAAAAACAATATGGATAAACTTTCAGGTCTGCCTCTTATTCTATCTTCCAGAGTATTTTTCGAATTATATCATTTATCATGGAAAAAGAAAGAAAAGATAGAGGCAGAAAAAGCCCTCAGTAAACTCAGTGAGTCATGGAGCAGTTATCAAAGTACTGTAGAAAAACTTTTTGCTTCCCTTTCAATAAAATCAGCCATAAAAGCCGGTCTTATTAAAGAAGGAGACCTCCCTGATATAGATAAATGGATAGAGGAAGCACGACAGGAAGCAAAGCAATTAAATGATATAATTACTATTGACGACATGTTTACAGGATTTATTTCTATAATATCCGGGAAGAAAGATTTAAGCATATCTTTCTTTAATCTTCTGGCTTATAATCATATTAACTATGGAGAAGATTCTGGCTGTATAAGAATTCAGGGATTACATTCACTTATTCTGGATGTGACTGCTACCGGTGCTTTTATTATGTTTACATGGATTGAGGGAATGTAAACCAGGGACAGAGAGATTTCCCGAAGGTTAAATAAGTCCGGGATTTACTGATCTGAGCATGGTAATGCATATTTTGAAATGTCAGATGCAATAAAGCTTTCTGACCTTTCACATTTCACGTTTCACGTCTCACGTCAGTAAATATTATCATAAGTTAACAAATTTTTAACAAAATACTATTACTTTTTTAAAATTTTATACTATAATAAAAAAAAGATAATTTTATATAGGGGGGTAAATCTATGCAAATAAACAATCTGGGTTTTAAAGCCACAGAACAGCCGCTTCAAAAAAAAGTAAAAAACGAATCAGGACTTGAATCTCAAAAAGATCAGGTAATTCTCTCGGGAGACAGGGGCGGAGGGCCAGAACTTATAGTCGGAGCCTATACAGGGAGACTGAATCCTCAGATTCCAGCAGGAAGCTATCACAATCTTGTTCCCATAGGACTGGAAATTAAAAATGGTGTCGGTATATCTCTTGACGGTGAGTCCATAATTGTTACCAGACCGGAACAGCAGGGAAAGATATCCATAACAGGTCATCTTGAACCAGGGCCTGGAGAACATGTACCTGAAGGAGGAATAGTCTATCCTCAGAGAGATTTTCAGATTGTGAGCGACAAGAATGCCACAAAAATTGATGGTCATTATGACTGGCAGGATTATACAATAACAGATAAAGACGGGAAAAGAGAAATAGACTGTAAAGATGACCAGGAAGGAAGATTTGATTACCAGGTAGTAAAAGACGGGAATACTACTCTTGTAAAAGGTAAATATCCTGCTCAGAATTTTTCCATAACAAAAGAGGGAAATAAAACCCTTGTAAAAGGTTATGATGAGAATATGAGTTATACCATTACCACAGAAGGTAATGTTACAAAGGTAAAGGGAAATATTCCTGAAAGAGAATTTACAATTACCGATAAAGGTAATGAATGGGTAGTGGATGGCAAGATGGCCTATCAGGATTTCAATATAACAAAAAAAGATAATGAAGTAGTAATAAAAGGTCATTATCCACAGCAGAAATATGTTGTAAAATACGAGGGTTAATATGTTATTTTGAAATCAATAACAACTGGCTGTCTTTATTCTTCTTAATTAGAATAAAGACAGCCAGAAATATTTATATGGGAATCGTGAAGCGTAATGCGAAAATATATTTTCATGCTTCGTTGTGACCATCCGATCATGGCTGTTAGAGTGAAAAGAATCTACCAGAGTCATTACCAGAGTCATTATAAATAAATAGTGAGTAGTAAGTGGAAAGGCCACATAACTACTCACTACTCACTACTCACTATCTATAATGGCTTATCCTTATCATTATTTCCATTGACTTCCCCTTCAATTAACTTTTCAAGTCCTTTCCCGACCAGGTTTCCCGCTCTGCCTCCCAGATAACTTCCTGTTTTAAAACCTGCCAGAGCTCCTGCTATAAGTCCTACAACACCGCCTATTGGGCCTCCTATGGCAAAACCTGCAAGTACTCCCAGATATGGACCTACAAAGCCTCCTGCCACTGCACCTGCTGCTCCTCCTATACCTACAGATGCTGCTCTCTTCACGCTGCCTGTATTACTGTTCTGAGCTTCGGTCACATCTTTTTCTATGGCTTCGGCAAAAGCTTTTATAAGAGCAATTTCTCCTCTGTCAAAATCCAGTTTATCCAGAATTTTATTCAGTTCTTTTTCGGTAAGTTCCCTATCACTTATAGAATTCAGTATATCCATTTTATTTTCAGGAAATTTATCTTTTATGTTTTCTATGGTACTGTCTGTTATCTTATATGCCGCAGGATCTACCTTTATTCCTTTGGGTTTATCGGCATGTTCCTTTACAAGATCTATTTCATCTGATGTGAATTCCATTTTAGTCAGTATCTTTTTCAATTCTTTCTTTGTAACTTCTTTATCTTTGAGTGCATTTATGAAATCCAGTTTGTATTCCGCTATCTGACCTGTTAAATTTTCTATTGTACTGTCATTTATTTCATATAATTTATTCCACGGTAATTTTGCAATGACCCAGTTAATGGCTTTACCGACAGGGCCTGCAATAACTCCCACTGTTGCCTGTACAACTGCATTTGCCTGTTCTGCAGTTATTTCTTTTTTATCTATAGATCTGTTCAATTCAGACTTTGCACCTTCTATAGCCATTCCCGGTATGCAGAACAGTTTACTCGCGAAACAGGCTCCTGCGGCAAAGTTCATGGTAGCATTCATTTTTAACTTTTCATTACCTGTTTTTTCTCCTCTTCTCATTTCACCGAGTCCTTTAAAGGCCTGTGCAATACCTCCTATGAAAGATATCATAGCAAGTCCATTCTGAAGATAGGGGACTTTTTCCATAATGCTTCCCATTAGTTTTCCTGTTTCTCTGAAGGCATCATTATCTATAAGCCCCTGAAAAGAACCGCTTTTTTCCAGTTCCTCCATCCTTGCGAATTTTTCAGGACATTTCGCTTTTAACTCCTGAGGATTTCTGTGATAATAGGCAAAACTTTCTGCAAAATCATCCCATTCGGCAGGATACCACCCGGGGCCTGTTTCTGCATAGGAGGTAATATAGGGAGGTTTGCCCCATGGAGATTTACTGCTTTCGGAAAAGAGCTTTGGAAGACCGAAAAGACCAGTCTCGTAATCTTTTGCATGGCCTATTTCATGTGTGGCCACTTCTTTTAACCATTCAACATTACTGCCGACAGAATCCCTTGAAAGAAGAACAAAAGGAGAGAAAGGAACAGGCCCTGCTCCGCCTGAGCCTCCTGGAAGAGAATTTGCCATGGTTATACTTTTAACTGCTCCTACATCCTTCAGAGGAAGACCGTCAAGAACTGACAGGACTGCTTCCCTTTCCTGGGAATTCATACCTATAAGGCTTGGATAGATAAATCTCGGGAAAGCTCTTATTGTTTTAAAAAACTGTAAAGCACCTGTGAGAGTTCCGTCTGCTTTAGGGCTGTTATCTAAATATTCTGACGTTATTTCAGCACCTTCCTGGAGAGCATTTACCCCTTTTTCAATAGCTTCTTTCATTTTTTTCAAATTATCAATCTGGTTTTCATTCGTCTCTTTCTGTAAAGTAATTACAGCACTATCTTTTACTTCTTCTTTTTCATTTCTTTTCTCAGTCCCTTTTACAATAGGACTTTTTATATTTTGAACAGAATTATTTATTTTCATAGATATTTACCTCCAGATCTACAAATCTCCACTTTAAAGTATAACCGTGAATTTATATTTTAACAAGATAGTAAATGTTAATAATATGTTAAAAGATTGCCATATTTTATTTTTTAAAATATAATTATCAGGAGATGATACATAAAGGACAGAATAAATGGATGAATTAAATTATAAAGAAAATTCTTTCCCTCTCCTTTCTCCCGGCACAGTCCTTTACGAGAAGTATGAAATACTCTATGTAATAGGACAGGGCGGATGTGGAAGGGTTTATAAAGCAAGAGATATTAACAGTCATGATACATCATGGGCAGTAAAGGAAATTTTTTCACTGGAAGGCCCTTCCTGTTTTAATATGAATGTAAAAGAAATTTTTCAAAGAGAAGCTTCTATGCTTTCTTCTCTGAAACATAAAAATATACCCAAAATAAAGGAGTATTTTATAAATGAACCGGTATATTATATAGTTATGGAATATATAGAAGGGAAAACCCTTCAGGAAATATATAAAAGTGAAGGAAGACTCTGGACTGAAAAGGAACTGGCAAAACTTGCCATTTCTCTGTGTGATGTTCTTGAATATCTTCATGAACATTCAGTAGTATTCAGAGACTTGAAAACAAAAAATATAATTATAGATGAATATGATGTGCCGAAATTGATAGACTTCGGTATTGCCCGTTATTTCAGGGCAGACCAGACTGAAGATACGATAAAAATCGGAACAGTCGGTTATGCGGCACCGGAACAGTACGGTAAAAAAGGTGGAGGAAGTGACAGAAGAACCGATATATATTCCCTTGGAGTTCTTCTTCATTATCTTGCTACAGGAGAGGATCCGGAAGAGAAAGAAGATCCCTTTAATTTTACACCCATAAGAGAATTAAACCAGGAGATTTCGGAAGATTTTGAAGATCTTATAAATAAGTGTATAAAATTTCGTAAAGACGAGAGATTTGCCTCTGTAAGAGAAATAAAGAAAAAGCTTCACGTGAGTCACTATAGAATCTCTGCAGATTTATCCCTTGAAAAATACAGTGGCAGATTCACCAATCCGGCAAAAAAGTATATTCCTTCTTTTCCTCCGGGAGAATCAAAAATAAAGATTATATCAGAGGAACATGACAGGTATATTATAATACCTCCCGTGGGTATTACTGCAGACATAGGGACAGTACTGTTTATGATAATCTGGTTAGCAGTATGGACTATTGGAGGAATAGCAGCTATATCATCACTTATAAAAGATTTTAGCTGTTTTATTGCATTCTGGCTATGTGTATGGGCAGTGGGGGAGACTTTCGTAATATATGGAATAATAACTTATCTTACATCTATGTTTGGAGGAGTTCAGATAACTTTTGACAGAGAATATATGAAAATAAAAATCTACTGGCTCGGACTTTTTCCCGGTGAAAAAAGTTATCCCCTGTCTGGACTTACAGATTTGAATCTTGAAACAGGAAATAAAATTCCCGGTGATATAGAAAATCCTATCAGTATTAAAAGTGAAGGTAAAAAAATAAATATCCCTTTCAAAAAAACAGAAGAAGAAAACGAATGGTTCTATAATGAAATAAAAAGCATATTAGGGGTTGTCGAGAAATAACCCCATCATATTTACAGTCTATATCGTGACGCGTAACGCGTCACGCGTGACGCGAGGATGATAACCGTTCTAATAATTTGCCATAGTTATTTTCTTACTAGTGCTCTGTCAAGCATCTTTTAAGGGTTAATGGTTATGGGTTTAGGGTGTTGGGTGTTGGGTTAAAGAGATTAACAACCCAAAACCCAAAACCTAAAACCCAACCCCCATAATTTATCAGTAAAGTTTCTATTGACAGAGTACTGGAATTTTAATGATTTGTGACTTGTAACAGGACTTACGCATTAATTATCTGTCATCCCCGCGAAAGCGGGGATCCATAAGCTTTTTGTGACATTTCAGTGGATTCCCGCGTACGCGGGAATGACAAAGGTTTATTTATATTTTTATTTCAAAAATGCGTAACTCCTGTTGTAAATCGTAACGCATGACGCGAGAATTACTTACGAATCAGATACACTATAAATTATAAGAGTAAGAGGACTTTTTGGAACAACTGGAGAAATAATTTATTTAAAGAATAAAGAAAGGAGAATTTTTATGATAAAAAAGTCATTCTTACCATTTTTATGTTTTTTCTTCCTCTTCATTGTCATGTCTTCTGTCATGGCAGATGAAAGGCCAAAAACAACTGTCAATAGTTTTTATGGCTGGTATATGGAAAACTATGATGTTTACAGGGATGTTTTTCTACAACAGAAGGAAAATTTTGACCCTGAACTTTACAAACTGCTTGTAAAGGCATTTCCTCTGGAACCAGGATCCGGTTTCTGGCTTGATTTTGATCCCTTTATAAATTCTCAGATGGGAGCAAAATCCTATTCTATTGGAAAAGAAAAAATGGGAGACACAAAGTCCTCTGTAGTGGTAAATATTACAAACAGCAGGGGAGGGAAGAATTCTGTTACAGTAATTCTCAAAAAAATCGACGGGAAATGGAAAATTTCAAATTTTGTCTATCCTGAATTTGAACTTCTGAGTTTTCTTAAAAAGAATATAAAATAAATGTTAACAGAAGGAACAGTTCTTAAAGAGAGATTAAGATAGATTCTTTAATAAAATCCGGTGGTATGGGTTCAATCTATAAAGCCTTTGATATGAGATTGAACTGTGTCTGTGCAGTAAAAGAACTGATACCTTCATATGATCAGGCAGAAAATATCGAATGGTTTGAAAGTTTATTTTGCAGATAGTAAGAATGGATGGATAGCAGGAGAAAAAGGGACTATATTAACGTATTTATATTAAAAAAATTAAACAGAAGAAAAGATAATAAAGTAAGTGGTGAGCAGTGAGTAGACAGGATACATACTCACTACTCACTATTCACTTAAACATCTTCCCATTTTCTGGCTCTTTCTACAGATTTCTTCCATCCTTTATACAAAGTTTCTCTTTTTCTGTCTTCCATAGAAGGGGTAAATTTCTTATCTACCTTCCATTTTTCCCCTATCTCTTCTTTATTTTTCCAGAAACCTGTGGCAAGTCCTGCCAGGTAGGCTGCACCGAGAGCAGTAGTTTCCCTGACTGTAGGTCTCTCTACATTTACTCCAAGTATATCTGCCTGAAATTGCATGAGGAAATTATTGGCACTTGCCCCTCCGTCAACCTTCAGAGTCGATAGATTGATGTTGCTGTCTTCTATCATTACTTTCAGAACATCTCCTGTCTGATAGGCTATAGATTCCAGGGTAGCTCTTATTATATGATTTTTATTTGCTCCTCTTGTAAGACCTGTAATCATGCCTCTTGAATACATATCCCAGTAAGGTGCACCGAGGCCTACAAAAGCAGGTACTACATATACTCCGTTCGAATCAGCCACTTTTGTTGCAAAATATTCACTGTCTTCTGCACTGTCTATCAATTTCATTTCATCCCTGAGCCACTGTATGGCTGCACCTGCAATAAAAATACTTCCTTCCAGTGCATAATAGACTTTACCATCTATTCCCCAGGCTATGGTTGTAAGCAGACCATGTCTTGAAGGAACCATTTTTTCTCCTGTATTCATAAGCATAAAACAGCCTGTTCCATAGGTATTTTTTGCCATTCCCGGTTCATAACAGGCCTGGCCGAAGAGTGCCGCCTGCTGATCACCTGCAATACCTGATATTGGAATTTCTACACCGCCCAGTATGGATTTATCTGTGAGGCCGTAAATTTCACTTGACTGTTTCACAGAAGGTAACATTAAAGATGGTATTCCCAGATAATCAAGCATTTTTTGATCCCATTCAAGGGTTTTTATATTAAATAATATCGTTCTGGAAGCATTGGAATAATCAGTTATATGAAGGGCTCCTTTTGTGAGATTCCATATTAACCATGTATCTATATTTCCAAAGAGAAGATCCCCTTTTTCTGCTTTTTCTCTTGCTCCAGGCACATTATCAAGAATCCATTTCACTTTTGTGCCGGAAAAGTAGGCATCACATACAAGACCTGTATTTTCTCTTATATAACCTTCCATGCCCTTTTCCTTCAATTCATCACATACAGGAGCAGTACGTCTGCACTGCCAGACAATTGCATTATGCACAGGTTTCCCTGTATCTTTATCCCATACTACTACTGTCAGAAACACAGGAGATTATGATACTATGGCAGTTATAACCCTGGATGATGCAACACTCCAGATCAGAAGAGGTAAAGATTTTCTGGAACTTGCAAAAAAACTAATCGGTAACTTTTAAATTTTTAGAGAGGTTGTGAAAAATGAAAAAATATATCCTGGCCCTCGATGGTGGTACAACCAGTTCCAGAGCCATTATATTCAATCATGACGGAGAAATTGTGAATGTTTCCCAGAGGGAATTCACACAGATCTATCCGAAACCCGGATGGGTTGAAC
>Ga0351973_1055_pt1 | contig 34301 bp, 24 predicted proteins | sample BONcelFGM3001E14_FD_206745 | JGI IMG/M metagenome (GOLD analysis project Ga0351973, IMG submission 206745) | Enriched cells from coal bed in the Powder River Basin, Montana, United States - BONCAT cells FGM rep3 HSBNCT.FGM.300.1.E14 ...
CACTTTTCTTGTGTTTTTCATGTCATTCAAAAGAGGTGTACATCCCGCGAAATCGAATTGATTATATTGTATAATACAACATAACAGATTGGAACAGATTACTAAGAGAAGAGTCAACATTTAATATGACTTCTTGGGAAATCATAAAATCGGGCGGCTTCATAATGCTGGTTTTGCTTGCACTTTCAATTTCCAGCGTTGCCATCATCATTCACTGCTTTTTTTCGCTCCGAGAACACATACTTATCGATGAGGATGACATTTCGGCGCGAAAGCAGCATCGAGGAAGCCATGGTGGAGATGTACATCGCAGGCGTAAGCACGCGGCGCGTGAGTGATGTGACCGAGGCTCTGTTCGGGGCCAGCGTGTCGAGCAACGCCATGAGCGAACTGAACAAGAATGTGTACGACCGCCTCGACGAGTGGCGAAGCCGACCGCTCCAGAAGACGTACCCGTACGTGTATCTGGACGGGATGGTGATGAGCCGCTTTTTCAATGCTTGCCCGTTTAAATCGCCGAGTTTATGAAACTATGGGGTTAACATGCTTATGAATATTTCTATTACTAATAATGATAACAAAATAACTGTTGAGCAAAATAAAATAATCGGATATAGGTTTGTTAAATATAATTTTACGGTTCCATTTTTTTTCACACCACCATGTATAGAAATTATTTTGAAGAACAACAGATCCATATATATTTCCGGAAATGCTGATTATGGAATTGATACATATTTAGAGATAGAGAAAACATTACGGAACATGAAAATATATGAAATGTGGTTTACTAAGTTAGACATTAATATGTTTATCATATTGGCTCTTCCGTTATTGTTTATGATGGTTATTGAATACTTCAGTAAATATGATTCAACATTTTTGTTTGGTTATTTTGCGTTAATCCATTTAATACATATTGTTCTTACGTATAAGAACCGTATTCAATTTGATATCGCAGATATTGTTATTGAAGAAGACGCAATTGAAACCAAATAATCACACTGAAAATACTCGCGTTGTTACTGTCCGTCAATGTGTGTAAAGAAATACAAGAATTCCGGGGACAGCATACTGATTATTTGTTGCATTGTTGCGTTATATCACCCGGTCTGTTTTTGCAGATAGTCCGATAATCTTTTGAGAATGTTTTCTATCCGTTCATCACTAATTTTCCCGAGAACACCCTCGATAATGCGGGTTTCCACGGTCGCAAGTTTTCCTATCCGTATTAAAGACGCTGTTTTCAAACCGGATGAGTTGAAATCCGAATCGTCCTTAGAAATCAATTCATCCCAGTCTTGTATTTCGTGGTGAAGCCGTGAAGTCACTGCGCATACAAGCCAGTCATCGAAAGGACCGGGCAATGACGCAAGAACGACAACTGGACGATATTTTCCTTTATGAAGGTCGGATTGTGGAAATTTTATGAGGGAAACAGTACCGGGGCTATTGTTTATTTTCTTTCTTTCAGGTCGTCAACAGCATATTCGACTTCTTCGGGGTCAAGCCAGAAATCAAAAGAACCGGATTCGAGAGCAAGGGTTCCCCATGGCGTTTTTTCAACGGGTCGCGTTTTTGTGTTCCTTTTCTCAAGCGAAAGAATGAACTTAAGAACAACGCTGAGTCTGTCTTCAGTCATCCTTTCAATTTCACTAATGACTCTTTCTTTGATTTTCACCGTCTATCACCTCGTATTTGATTATATAACACGTTTCCTGTTCCTGCAAAAACATTGCGTAATCGTCAGTATTTCATCGTATCTCCAACTGCCGCTTTGTTACAGAAATTCATACTGATGTTTAGCCCAAACCCAGCATAGAACATTATCCATCTACCCAGCCATCAGAGAATTGTTCGCATTCTGCCCTGGCAATGTCATTGCCAAGAACGGGGGCTGTTCTTAACAGGATGGGCAGGATGGAATTAAAGGGGCATCCTTAACTCTTGCTGTGTTCTCCTATTATTGTACCACATTAATTGATGTGTCCCTTTATCTTCAGGCACAAAGAGCTGAGAATGCCGCGCCGGCCTGTGGTGTGATTCCGTGGCGGGAAAGGAGCATGGTTGCGGAAAGCAAAGGGCATAAAGGCGCGCTGCGGCCTGGGCGGTTTGTTTGAAAAAGTGCGCTTTGAGCCGTGGGACTTGCTTTGCGGACGTGTATTATTTGGATTCCAGTTTGTACAGATCGTTCAGGAATTGCAGGGCCAGATCCCGGGCCAGGGCGCGGTCGGGCATGGTGGCCATCATGCCGTACATGGCGGCTTCCTGGGACAGCTTGGAGCCGTCCATGCCTTCGGCTTTTTTGGCGGCCAGGGCCAGGTCGGCCAGGAACTGATCCGCAACTTCGGCATGATAGGGCGATGTGGTCACGTGCAGGCTGGCGGGCATTTGCTGCTTTTCGAGGAACCAGCCGCTTTCGGTCATGAAATCGCTCACCGCGTAGATGTTGTGGTTGTTGTCGCCAACCATGGCGAACACGGTGCCGTGGGGCGCGCCCAGCACATCGAGCCCGGGGATGGCGCGCACCCCGTCCTGGAGCTTGCGCGCGGTGTCCATGGCCTGTTTGGCCAGGCGCAGGTACCCGTCGTGTCCCAGGTAGTGCATCACGGCCCAGGCCCCGGCGTAGGGGCCGCCGGTGCGGCCGCCGCACATGGTGGGCGTTCCGTACACGCCGCCGGGGAAGTCCGCGAATGCGTAGTACTGGTGCAGGCGGTCCGCGGCGTTGCGGTACAGCACCGAGCTGGCGCCCTTGGGGCAGTACCCGTACTTGTGCAGGTCGCAGGACATGGATGTGACGCCGGGCGCGCGGAAATCGAACACGGGCACGTCGTATCCGAGCTGTTCCACGAACGGCAGGATGAACCCGCCCAGGCACGCGTCGGTGTGGAACCAGATGCCGCGCTCCGCGGCCAGGGCGGAGATGTCTTCGATGGGATCCACCACGCCGTGCGGATACGTGAAAGCGGATGCGCAAATGAAAATGGTGTTATCGGTAATGGCGTCGCGCACCGCATCCGCATCCATGCGGAAATCCTTGTCCACGGGCGCGGTGACAACTTTGAGGCCCAGGTAGTGCGCGGCTTTATTAAAGGCCGGGTGCGTGGTGGCGGCCTTGATGAGTTCGGGCTGTGTTATTTGCGGGTGTTTTTTATGCGCGCGGTCGCGTGCGGCTTTCACGGCCATGAGGATGCTCTCGGTGCCGCCCGTGGTCATGTTGCCCACAGCGCCGTCCCCGCCGTTGAGCAGGGACGCGACCATGGAGATAACCTCGGTCTCCATGGTTTTGAGGCTGGGGAACGAGAACGGGCTCAAGCCGTTTTCCACCAGGTACATGGCGAACGCGCGGCGCCCGATTTCAATGACATCCTGCCCCGCGTTGTAAATGAGCGAGAACGTGCGCCCGTCCTGATATTGCATGTCATTTTTCTTCATATCCGTGAGCGCGGCGAACAGGGCGTCCTGCGCCATTCCGGATTCCGGCAGTTTTTTCTGGGCCATGGGTGTTCCCTCCTCAAGGCATTGCGGTACTGCGTGATCATAGCAGACGCGGGAGCAGGCGCGCAAACCGGTCCCGGGCTTTATTTTGCGCAACGGGCTCTGCAAATGTTTACCCGCATCCCGCGCGAGCGCACATTTATTTTGGCAGAGACAGATTTGTTTGATGCCGCACAATGGCGCCGGGGTGTGAGGCTTGACAAAGCCATTACCATATTGGTAATATAGCTTACAAGTATGTTAGGGTAGTGGAAAGGACGCGCGCATGTCTGCAAAAAGCATGATCCTGGGCTCGCTCATGGAAAGCCCGGTACACGGGTACGATCTCAAGAAGCGGGTGTTCCGCAAGGTGTTTGCGGACTTTGGCATCAACGACGGCCAGTTGTATCCGCTGTTGAAAAAGATGGAGGCCGAGGGGCTGATCCGCAAGGAAATTGTGCCCCGGGAGGGCGCGCCCAGCCGGCACAAGTATTTTATCACGGACGCCGGGCGCGCCGCGTTCGCGGCCTGGCTCGAATCCGACGAAGGCGAAGATCGGTCCATGCGCTACGATTTCATGCGCAAGGACGAGTTTTTCACGCGCTGCAATTACCTGCGCCACATGGACAAGAAACGCGCGGTGGCCAAGATGGAGCGCCAGATCCGGATGGTGGAATCCACGCTCGAAGATTTCCGCGCCGCGCGCGAACGCATGGTTGATAAGAATGTGGATCCATATCGCATCAAGCTGCTCGAATACGGCATCCGCAGCCAGGACGCGCGGCTCGAGTGGCTGCAGGATTTTTTAGCGGCTATTAAAAAGGATCGCAATTTCGCAAAGAAGTGGAATCAGAAGCGGCCCGCGGAAACAAAAACCAATTGACACCGGGTTCGCCATATTTGCCCAAATGGAGATTCGCCACATGACAGACAAGCACACACAGCAACAGGCGCAGACCCTGGCCGGGGTCCCTAAACTGGGGTGGCTGTGCAGTTACACGCCCCTTGAAATCCTGCTCGCAGCCGGGTTTCTGCCCGTGCGCATAACCGGCCACTACGGGGCCATCAGCAAGGCCGACGGGCTCATGCACCCGAATATGTGCCAGTACGTGCGCGCGTGCCTGGATGCGGCCCTGGACGGCGCGTACAGCAATCTTGAGGGCGCGGTGTTTGTGAATTCGTGCGACGCCATGCGCCGCCTGGCCGATGCCTGGGCCAAATACACGGACGCCAAATTCATCCACGTGATTGATTTGCCAAAAGGGCGCGGTGACGCGGATATCGGCTACCTGCGCAACGAGTTCTCCAAACTGCGCGACGCGCTCGCGGCTTCATTCGATATCGACGTGGCCGATCCGGTTATCAAGCAGTCGGTGAAGCTGTACAACACGTCGCGGTCCCTGTTCCACGAGTTGAACACGCTGCGCACGGGCGCGCCGCCCCAGGCGAGCGGGCGCGAGGCCGTGAACATGGTGGGCCTGTTCAACACCACGCCCCCGGCTGTGTGGAACCAGACAATGCAGGCCCTGCTTGCACAGAAACGAGCCGCCGAACCGCCCGTTGGCGCGTCCCGGCCCCGGGTGATTATGGCCGGCAGTCCCGCGCATAATCCCCAAGTCGTGGGATTTGTGGAGGACTGCGGTCTGGACGTTGTGTTTGAAGACATGTGCACGGGCAGCCGGTTCTTTGATATCACGGTAGGCAACACCACGGATCCGCTGCGGGACCTGGCCCAAGGCTACCTGGACAAGCCGCCGTGCGCGCGCATGATGATGATGGATGAGCGCGCCCAGGCCATGATTGACCGCGCCAGGGCGTTCGGCGCACGGGGCGTGGTGCACCATGCCCTCAAGTTCTGCGACACCGTGCTGTACGATGTGCCCGAGCTGAAACGGCGCCTCGAGGCCGCGGGCCTGAGCACCCTGTTCCTCGAGGGCGACGGCACACTGGGCAGCCTGGGACAGCTCAAGACACGCATCGAAGCTTTCGCCGAAGTGCTCGGCGACGATCTCTGAAAGGACCACTAAGACATGTCCATGCTTGAACAATATTTTGCGGATCTGCAAGTCGCGCTCAAGGGCAAGCTCGATGAAAACGTCACGGCGCGCCGACGGTTCATCTATGAAATCGCGCGCATCGGCGGGCGCATGTTCGACCCCCAATGGGGTTCTGCCTGGACCACGGTGTTCGTGCCGTTTGAAATCCTGTACGCCATGGGCGTGGCTGGCAATTTTATCGAATTCGTGGGCGCCATGCTGGCCGGCAACAACATGAGCCGCCCGTATTTCGAGAAAGCCGAGAGCGAAGGCTATTCCACGGACAGTTGCTCGTATCACCGCACCATTATCGGCGCGGCGCGCCAGGGCCTGTTCCCTGAGCCGGATTTGCTGATCGGCTCCAGCTTCCCCTGCGACGGAGGGGTCAAGGCCCTGCTCCGCGTAGGCGAAATCTACGGCAAAAAGGTTTTCCTCATCCACACGCCCTACGAGAACACGCCCGAATCTCTTGATTACCTGGTCACGCAGTACCGCGCCATGATCGATTTTGTCACGGACCAGACCGGCCGCACCCTGGATATGGACAAGCTGCACACGGCCGTGCACAACAATAACCTGGCGCGCGAGTACATTGTAGAGGCCCTGGATCTTTGCAAAAACACGCCCAGCCCCGCGCGCAGCGACGACTGGAAGAATTTCATCATCTACGTGCTGCTGGGCGGCAGCAACGCCGCGGTCGAGGTGGCCAAAATTTACCGTGACGAGTTCCAGCACAAGCACGACAACGGCATCCCCGGCCTGGCCAACGAGAAATTCCGCCTGCTTTGGATCCAGAACCGCATCCAGTTCCGCAACAGCCTCATTAAAAAGCTTGAGGACGATTACGGCGCCAACGTGGTCATCGACGAGTTGAATTATATTTTCTGGGAGCCCATGGACGAGAGCGCCGACCCGCTTGTTGAGCTTGCCAAAAGGCAACTGGCGCACCCGCTCATCGGCCCGGCGGACCGGCGCCTGGACCTCTTGAAAAAAATGGCCGTGGAGTTTAAATGCCACGGCGCCGTGAACCCCTCGCACTGGGGCTGCCGCCAGAGCGGAGGCATGCGCAACATGTTCAAAGATGTTCTGACCACCGTGAATGTGCCCGTTATCCACCTGGATGTGGACTGCGTGGACGAGCGCAATTTTTCCGAGGGCCAGTTGCTGACCCGCCTCGAAGCGTTCATGGAAATGCTCTGAGGCAACGGACAGGGAAAGTAAAAGGAGAAAACCAATGTACTATGCGGGAATAGATATCGGGTCGCTGAGCGCGGACACGGTGATTGTTGATGATAAGGGGAAGATGGTAGCGTATACCATAATCCCCACGGGCGCGAACAGCAAGTTGTCCGGGGAGAAGTGCTTTAACGAAACCCTGGAAAAGGCGGGCATTACAAAACAGGATCTCGGCTACATCGTGGCCACGGGCTACGGCCGCATCAGTGTGCCGTTCGCGGACAAGGCCGTCACCGAGATAACCTGCCACGGCCGCGGCGCGTATGCGCTGTTTCCCAACACGCACACCATCATCGATATCGGCGGCCAGGACAGCAAAGTGATCAAGCTCGAGGACGGGGGCAAGGTCATTGATTTCGCAATGAACGACAAGTGCGCGGCCGGCACAGGCCGGTTCCTCGAAGTCATGGCCCGCGCCATGGAAATCGAGCTTGCAGAAATGGGCCCGCTGTCGTTCAAGTCTCAAAGCAAGATTGAGATCAGCAGCATGTGCACGGTGTTCGCCGAGTCCGAAGTGATTTCCCTTGTGGCGCAGGCCCAGCCCAAGGAGGATATCATCAACGGTATTCACGCGGCCATCTGCAGCCGTGTGGGCGGCATGATTGACCGCGTGGGCCTTGTGCCCCATGTGACCATGACCGGTGGCGTGGCAAAAAACACCGGCATCGTACACAGCCTGGAAAAGCGCACGGGCGCGAAAATCAATATCCCGGAGGAGCCGCAAATCGCCGGCGCCCTGGGCGCGGCCCTCATTGCCATGGAGCGCGCGCAAAAAGAAAAAGCATAGGGCAAGGCAAAGGCATAAAAGCATAGGGGCTGGTTGCGGCTGCGCCGCGCCTTCCCCAAAACTATGGGGCCGCGATTCCGCCATAAAACTGGCGGAATCGCTTCTATCGGATTGCTTTTTGGGAATTGGAAAAAAGGATTTATGGGTTTTTCAACAAATTCCTCGCTGGATATCAGCAAACAGAAAGGGGGATCAACATGGCGGTTCCAGAACAAATGTGGGCGGCAATGCAGCAGCACCTGGGGTACACGGACGGGGAGATGAAGCTTTTCCGCGACAACCCCAAAAACACCGTGGTCATGGAAAAGGGCGCCGAGCTGATGAACAAGACCCTGGTGTTCGAGGTGGTGGAATCCTGCAACTGCAACAGCGGGCACAAAGTGGGCGACCGGATTGTGTTCGACGGAGCGGGCAACCTGTTGACAAAACTCAACCCGAAACGCATCTGCATTTACGCTTTATCCGGGTTGGAGAAAGTCATTTTCGCGGCTAACGAACTTATCTACGCGGGTGCGGATCCCAACACCATGTGTTTCAAGGAAACCGGGTGTTTTGACGTGGGCGTGAAATGCGGCGGCTGGGGCCACATCGTGCTGCAGTTGAAGGTGGAAGACCGGACGGGGCGCTGAAGCGCTGCGTCAGGGATTGTTTACGAAATTAAGACCCGCGCCGGTATGTTGCGACGCGTCCATTAATTCCCCGATGCGCTTGATGTAGCCGTCCATGGTCATGGGCACAAGCGATTTGGGCTTTTCGTTAATGAGTGAGAAGGCGTAGACATCTTCTGTGAGCAGATAATTCATGCCTCCTTGTTTTATTGGATTTCTTCGGATGCTCATGTTCCAGTTCGTGCAGCGTGCACAGGTGGGGTGCTGTGAAAAATCGCCCTTCAGGAGTGCGCGGCGCAACTCCATATAGGGTTCTCCAAGCCAGATATCCTTCAAGGGCTGTTCCTTAAGGTTTCCCATGTCCATGGTGACAAATCCATCGGCGCAGCACGGATAGACGTTCCCCTCAAAATCAACATAGGTGTGGAGCCATGGGGAGATGCAGGGGTATCGGGCCGGCGCCGGAAACCCCTTATTTATTGCTTTGCTGTCAAGTGGGGAATTGACATCTGTCTGCCATTTCAAAAAAGCCACCCTGTTGACAAACGGAGCCCAGAATTGGAGGAATGGTTCGGCTTCGTGCGCATTGAGGTCCTGCAGCACGAAGTTCAGAATTACGTTGATGCGGGTTTCGGGCGGACGCTCGGCGTTCATGCGGCTGAGGGTTTGAATGGCGTGAAACACGCGGTGCAGTTTGTCACTGCCCCGCACGGCAGTGTACGTTTCCGGTGTGGCCGCGTCAACGCTGACACGGATTTCCCGGGTTTCGAGGGTGAATAATTCCCGAATGATTTCATCGGTCAGCAGGGTGGCGTTTGTAATAAAGGAAAGCGGGTATTGGGTTTTGCGCACGGCGCGGCAGATATCCATGGCGCGCGGGTGGCAGAACAGTTCACCGCGCGGCGTGAGGCTGATGCTTGCCTTGGGGGCGCCGCGCATGACTTTGCCAAGCAGGGTTTCAAACAACGCGAAATCCATGAACCCGCCATGGATGGATTGTGTCCGCTGCTCGCTCCACAGCGGACACATCACACATTTGAGATTGCAGCGTGAGGATACGTCAATGTTGATAAGGCCGATGGGACGCGGAAGCAGCCTGCCAAAGGTGTTGTCAATGATGTCTGGTGTGGGCGGGCTGTTGCCTGTAGTGGCCGATTTGAGAAACTCATGCATTGTGAAGCCTTTTGGACTTACACGAATGTCAGGCATGGATAAGTTAACGCTCCGTTTGCGGCTGAAATGGCGCCGGGTTATTTCATGTTTTTCGTCAGAAAAGCCAGCAGTTCATCCCACGCCTGTTTGGCCATGGCGCGTTCGGATTTGGTTTTTCCGGATTCGAAACGGAATATGAAGCCGTGGGTGGCGCCCTTGATCACGAGCATTTTTACGGGCTTTTTGAGCTTTTCAAGCGCGGTCTTCATTTCCAGGCCCTGGCTCACGGGCACGACATCATCTTTGTCTCCGTAAAGCAATAATATGGGTGCGTTGATTTTGTCGGCGTCCAGGGCCGGGGCGCGGCTGCGGAACGCCTGGGGCTTGAGCCCGTCAGGGTATTTGCCGTACACCTTCACGCTCAGCGGGTCGGATACGTCCATGCCTTTGGCGATCAGGTGGTTGTGGTACCATGTGCTGGTGTTGGTTACGCCGTATGCGCAGATGACCGCCTTGTACTGCACGCGCGTGGCGGCGAGCAGGGAGATGATGCCGCCGTGGCTGGTGCCGGCCATGGCGATACGGTCCTTATCCACGCCGGGCCACGCCTGGAGCATTATTCCGCCGTTGATGGCGTCGTCCACTTCGCCGGCCGCCACTTCGATTTCCCCCTCGGATCCGCCTTCGCCGCGGTAGCTGGGCGCAAACACCACGTAGCCTTTGGCCACGAGCTGCTTGCAGCGCTCTTTGGTGAGGCGCGGCACGCCGTCCACGCCCCCGTGGTTGAACACCACGCCGGGCAGGTTTATGTTCATGCGCTGGGGGTCCTGGAACAGGAAGCCTTTGACGCGCAGGCCCGTGCTCCAATAGGTAACCTCGAACACGGCCATGTTTTTGGATTGCTCGACGATGGTTTTTTTGATGAGTTCGCCGTCTGGCCCGGGCGCGGATTTGGCGCAGGCCGGGGCTGCGGCCAGGAGCGTGCAGAAAACCAGGGCGTACAGGAGCCGGGCGCTCGTCAGGGAACGGGCAGGGGTGTTCATTACTTGTCACCTCGGAGTACGCGGGACACGCCCGCGGTGCATTCGAGCATTTTGAGATTCTGTTCCACGGTCAGGGACCCGCCCCCGCAGCTCGGGGTGATGAGAGCGCGGTCCAGGATAAGATCTTCTTGAATACCTTTTTTAATAAGCAGGCCGAACCCCCGCCGCAGATCGGCCACGAGCCCGTCGCGGTTTACGCCGTCGATGGCGCTTGTGCTGGGCGTGATGCCCCAGGCCAGGATGCCGCCTTTTTCCAGAAAGCCGCCGATTTCCCTGTAGAAAAGGGAAATGGCCTGCGCGTATTCGAACGCGTCGAAGTTGATGATATCGGTTTGCGTGCGTGTGATCATGCCCCAGTCCGTGTTGCCGCACACGTGGATGCCGGCGTGCGCGCCGCCTCCGTGAATGCCTTCCATAACCTCGTTGAGCGCGGACACGGTTTCGTCTTCGCGCAGGGGCACGGCTGCGGAGCCGTAACTTTGCAGGTAGGGCTCGTCCACGAAGATGATCACGCGTTCGTTCACGGCCTTGAGCTGCTGCACCTGCCAGGCGGCTTTGCGGGCCAGGCCTTTGACGATGCCGTCGCGCAGCATGTCGTTGTACCAGGACGCGCGTTTGTCCTGGTCGGCCACGGTGAGGCCCCAGGTCACGGGCCCGGTGGTGTGTCCCTTGGCCGCAACAATGCCTGAGCTGCCTTTGAGGCGCTTGACGTATGCGAACAGGCCGGGCGCGGCGTGTTCGCTTATGGCGAACGGGGCCAGGTCTTCGTTCATATAGTGTTCATAAAATTTTTCCATATGTCCGGGCAGATCGTGGCCCGTGTCCACGGAGATTTTATCTTCCCGCTCGTCCAGATGTACCGCTGGCAGGCCCTCGGAGTACTGCGGGCACATGCCCTCGATGAATCCGCGTTTGGGCAGTTGCGGCCACACCGGGATGTCCGCCAGATGTTCGAGAATCATATCCAGCGCCGCGTCCGCGTTGTCGTGGGGGAAGCTGCCAATGGCTGTGGCGCGGCATTGCGCGGGGAAATTCATAACTCGGTTACCTCACCAATGTTTATTTTCTATATTCTACAGCAGGCCCGGCGGCCCCGACAATGAACCAGCAGTTGAATCCGCACATGCGCGGGTTGGGCCGCACGGCGCACACGGGATCATGACGCTTTGCACTGATAGGCTTTCATGATGGTTGTGAATCATGGAGGAAGTGATTATTTGTGTCACATCAAAATCATATTCAGCAGCAGGACGCGCGCGGGTAACGCTATGTAGCGATTTGCCAAGGCGACATGTAACGCTACAATAGAGTTCACCCCTGTTTTCGATGGGGTCTAATAAATCAAAAACATCCCGAAACATAAGGTGTATTTTGTAATTTTGTGTGATTTTTCAGAGTTGTCCGCAAGTGGCGCGGGTTTTGAATAAAACAAAATTGCGTTGTACACTGTTCAGGGAACAGGGCAATGCACCGAAGAATTTGGCTTCCCGGTGTTTTGAGGACAAAATACGGGTGACAGGCCCAGGCCGCGCCAAGGCGGTGCGGACACTAAACCCTGGAGGAACAAGACACATGGCAACGAAGATAGTAATAGTTGGCGGGGTGGCCGGCGGCGCCTCGGCTGCGGTGCGCGCACGCCGCGTTGATGAACACGCGCAAATCATTCTCCTGGAACGCGATGAATACGTGTCTTTTGCAAATTGCGGCCTGCCGTACTATATCGGCGGGGAAATCAAGGAGCGCGATGACCTGCTTGTGGCCACGGTGGATATGCTTGTGGACCGGTTTAATATTGAAATCCGCACGTTTTCCGAAGTTGTGGGCATTGACCGCGACAAAAAACAGGTGGCAATAAAGAATCGGCGCACGGATGAAGCATATGAGGAAACATATGACAAACTTCTGCTGGCCCCGGGCGCGGCGCCCATCAAACCGCCCCTGGACGGCATTGACCTCAACACCATTTTCACAGTGCGCAACATTCCCGACACAGACAAGATCAAGGCGTACGTGGACACGCAGAAACCGCAAACCGCTGTGATTGTGGGCGGCGGGTTCATTGGCCTGGAAATGGCCGAGCAGCTTGTGAACCGCGGCGTCAAGGTTTCCATCGTGGAAATGCTCGATCAGGTCATGCCGCCCATTGACTACGACATGGCCTGCTATGCGCATGAACACCTGCGCGAAAAAGGCGTGGCCCTCAACCTGGGCGACGGGGTTAAAGGATTCCGCAAAGATGGCGACAAGACCGTGGTCATCACCCAGAGCGGCGCCGAGCTGCCCTGCGACCTGGTGGTGCTGAGCATCGGCGTGCGGCCCGAGAACGGGCTCGCCAAAGCCGCTGGCCTGGACCTTGGCGAACGCGGCGGCATTGCGGTCAACGATCACATGCAGACGTCGGACCCGGATATCTACGCCGTGGGCGACGCCGTGGAGATCCTGGATTTCGTGTCCGGCACAAAAGCCATGATCCCCCTGGGCGGTCCCGCCAACCGCCAGGCGCGCATTGCCGCGGACAACATGCTGGGCCGCGACGCGACATACCGCGGCACCCAGGGCACGGCCGTGGTGCGCGTGTTCGATCTCACTGTGGCTTCCACGGGCATGAGCGAAAAACTCTGCAAGCGTTTGGGCGTAGACTGCCTTGTCTCCTATACGCATTCGGGCTCGCATGCGGGCTATTACCCGGGCGCCGAGATGCTGGCCATTAAACTGGTGTTCGCCCCGGATACAGGCAAAGTTCTGGGCGCGCAGATCATCGGCAAGGACGGGGTGGATAAGCGCACAGACGTGATCGCCATGGCCATTCAGGGCGGCATGACTGTTTACGATCTCGAAGAAGCCGAACTGGCCTATGCGCCCCCGTTCGGGTCCGCCAAGGACCCGGTCAACATCGCCGGCTTTGTAGCCGCGAACATGCTCAAGGGTGATATGGAAGCAGTCAATTGGGATGCTATGGCGGACATACAAGATCATGATGATTACGTCCTGCTTGATGTACGCATGAAAATGGAACTGGATGAAATCGGAGAACTGCCGGGCGCGGTTCACATCCCTTTGCCCGAGTTGCGACAACGCATGGGCGAACTGGACAAGAGCAAGACGTATGTGCCCTTCTGCGCCATCGGCCTGCGCGGCTACATCGCCTGCCGCATCCTCACGCAAAACGGTTTTAATGCCAAAAACCTCAGCGGCGGATATAAAACTTTATCGCTGGTTCAGAGAGAAAAAGCTAAATAGGCGGATGTTTAATAACAGTAAAAAAGCCGGGCTGCGAGGCCCGGCTTTTTAGTTCTGCAAATTAGCATTTCAGATCCTGTGCAACAAAGGCTTATGAATATCTTCATGAGCGGGCGCATGCCTGCGGTCAACCCGCGTCTTTATGATGCCGGCGAGCACCTGCACGCCGCGGGCCACGGTTTCGGGGTCGTGGGCCGTGAAGTTGAGGCGCATGGTTTCGGGTTGCGGCGTGTTGGCGAAAAAATAGCGCCCGGGCACATAGGCGACATTGCTTTTCAGCGCCTCGGCGTAGGCGGCTGCGGCGTCGAACCCGGCCGGGCCGCGCACCCACACGAACATGCCGCCCTGGGGGCGGGACCACTGGCTGCCGCGCGGCATGTGCTGCTGCAGCGCTTCGAGCATGGCGTGGAGCCGCGCGCGGTACAGGGCCACGATATGCGGCAGGTGGCGGTCCAGGTGCCCGTCCGCAATATACAGCGCGGCCAGGGCCTGGCCCAGGGTGCCGGAGCACAGGTCCACGCCCTGCTTGGCCTTGACCAGCCACCGCTGCACGGGCCCGGGCGCCACGCAGTATCCGATGCGGAATGCGGGCGCGAACACTTTGGACAGGGTGCCCACGTACGCCACGTGGTCCGGGGCCATGCTGTGGATCGTGTGGACCGGCTCCCCGCTGTAGCGCAGATCCCTGTAGGGGTCGTCTTCGATGAGCAACACGCCGCGGCTCTGGATGATTTGGGCCACGCGCTTGCGCCGCTCCAGGCTCAGGGTGCGGCCCGTGGGATTCTGGAACGTGGGGCACAGGTAAATGAACTTCACGCGCCGCGCGCGCAGCAGCGCGTCCAGGGCCTCGGGGTCCAGGCCCTGGTCATCCATGGGCAACTCCTCGAACCGGGGGCGGTAGGGGCTGAACGCCTGGAGCGCGCCCAGGTATGTGGGCGATTCCACGGCCACGGTGTCCCCGGGCGTGATAAGGGTTTTGCCCAAAGCGTCCAGGGCGCCCTGCGCGCCGCTGGTGATGATCACGCCGGATGGCGGCGCATGCACGCCGCAGTGCGCAAGGTGCGCGCTCAGGGCCTGGCACAGGGGTGCGAACCCCTCGGTGCGGTCATACTGCAGGGCGCGCGGCCCGAAGGCGCTGAGGGCCTGGTCAAACAGCAGGCCCAGTACATCCATGGGAAAACTTTCCGGGGCCGGTACGCCGCCGGCCAGGGAGATCATGCCCGGCCTGGCAGCGGCCGACAGGATGTCCCGGATTGCGTTGTCGCGAAGGTACTGCATGCGGTCTGCACTCATTGATGAAAAGTTCATGGCGCATCTCCCTTTCCGGCGGCCGGGAATCGGAAAATCCGCGCGCCGCCTCTTGATGTGTGTAATTTTAAGGGATACATTATGGAGGTAACAGATACAGAAAAGCAAAAAAATGGCCATAACAGATGGAGGCGGCATGGCGCAACATGACACAGGCGGCAACGCACAGGGCGCGTCCGACGCTTTTTTATACAAGGGTTTAGCCGCGGACATTGAGGCGCGCATCGCATCGGGCGTGTACGGGGTGGGGGACAAGCTTCCGTCCATCAGGTCGCTGCACCGGGACCTGGGCCTGAGCATCAGCACGGTGTACAAGGCGTTCGTGGAACTGGAGTCTGCGGGTGTGGTGCAGGCGCGTCCCAAGTCGGGTTATTTCGTGTGCGAAGCCCCGCTTGCGCGCGTGCCGCCGCCCCAGGCCGCGGGCCAGGCCACGGCCCCGCGCGATATCCGCGTGCTGTCCCTGGTGCGCACCATCATGCAGGCCATGGGCGATCCCGGCCTGTTGTCATTCGGCTCCTCGTCCGTGTCGTCCGGGCTTTTGCCCCACAAATTTTTCGCGCGCACGCTCAAGCAATTGCCCGCGCATGAAATGCAGTCCCTGATTTCATACGTGCTGCCCGAGGGGCATCCTGACCTGCGCCGCCGCCTGGCGCACTTGTGCCTGGGCCAGATGCCGGTTGCGGATCCGGACGGCGTGATCGTGACCGGGGGCTGCACCGAAGCCGTGACCCTGGCCCTGCAGGCCGTGGTGCGCCGCGGCCACACCGTGGCCCTGGAAACCCCCACGTATTTCGGGTACCTGCAATTGCTCAAGGAACTCGGGATCAAGGTGGTGGAAGTGCCCGCGGATCCCGTGCATGGGCTGGACGTCGCCGCCCTGCACACCGCCCTGGGCCGCTATCCCATCAAGGCGTGCCTGTTCATGCCCAATTTCCAGAACCCTTTGGGCGCGCTCATGCCGGACGAGAAGAAGCGGGAACTGGTCGGGTTGCTCAACCGCAAAGGCATTCCATTGATCGAGGACAACATTTTTTCCGAATTGTATTTTGGCGCGCAGCGGCCCCGGCCCCTGAAGGCGTATGACAAAAAGGATCTGGTGATATTCTGCTCGTCGTTTTCCAAGACCATAGCCCCGGGCCTGCGCGTGGGGTGGTGTATACCCGGCAAACGGTTCCGCGAGAGGATCGCGAGCCTCAAGGCCGTGACCACGCTGACCACGCCCACGCTGTCGCAGTTTCTGATCGCGCGGTTTCTTGAGGGCGGTGCGTACGCGCGGCACATGCGCACCCTGCGCGCGGCCGTGGGCCGGCAGGTGCTGAACACGGCGCGTGCCGTGGAGCGGCATTTCCCCCAAGGCACGCGCCTGGCTGCGCCGCGCGGGGGCACGTGCCTGTGGGTGCAGCTTCCCCCTGGCGCGGACAGCGGGGACCTCACTCTGGCCGCCCTGGACCACGGCATCTCCATCCTGCCCGGCGCGGCCTGTTCCACCACCACCCGTTTCAGCAGTTACGTGCGCCTGGGCTGCGGCTACCCCTTCACCCCCGAGCGCGAGCAGGGGGTCATAACACTCGGCGCACTGGCCGCGGAACTCGTGCAACGCAAAAAGGCCCGCCCTTCAAGGCGGACCTGAATTTGCATTGTTTGGCCTGCTGATTAATGATTGCTATTTATCAATTACAACCTTGCCGTTGGCCGGGACCTTGATCCACACTTCGCGCGCGGGCGAGTCCCAGGTGTAGCCTGCGGCGGCTGCGGCGAATTCTTTTTCATCCCGGCATTTTTCAATCTCTTTGCCGTTAACTGATATGGAACGCGGCTTCATGGCGCGCACGCGCAGGAGCGCGGGCTCGGCCACGGCCGAGGTGTCGATGAGGATTTGCTCCTCTGTCTCTTTCATGGTCACGGGCATTTCCTTGCCGTTGTCATAGAGCAAAAATGACGACTCGCCGCCCGCGGGGAAGAACGCGATGGCGAACGCGTCTTTGGTGAATTCGGCGCCCCACCCGGTTTCGGCGTCCAGGATTTTGAGGGGGATGATGGCGCCGCCGCGGATGAAAATGGGCATGCGCGTGATAGGCGCATCCACCAGGTAATTGCGGTTTCCCTGGTATTCGTCCTTCATGTCCCAGAAATCGAACCACGTTCCCTGGGGCAGGTACACCTCGCGGGAGCGCGCGCCCTGCACGGTCACGGGCGCGGCCAGGATCCAGTTGCCGAACAGCCACTCGTCCCACATGTCGCGCACGCGCGCGTCTTCGGGCCATTCATACACCAGGGCGCGCACAATGGGGTGGCCCGTGTCGTGCGCCTCGTACATGGCGCTGTAATTGTAGGGGATCAGCTCGGTGTGCAGCTTGGCGTAGATGCGGTAATTGTCGATGCCGATCTGGTCGTAGTTGGGCTCGTAGCCCGCGTTCCAGGGTTCGTGCGAGCCGCTGCCGCCCACCTCCATGATGGGGTGCAGGCTGCTCGCCTGCATCCAGCGCGAGAACAGGTCCTGGGTTTCGCTCACCCCGTAGCCGCCGGTGTCGCTGCCCCACACCGGGAAGCCCATGAGGTTTGCGCGCTCCGCGGAAATAATGGCCGAGCGCAGGCCGCGCCACGACGGGTGCGTGTCTCCGCCCCAGAACACCGCATACTGCTGGCTGCCTGTGAAGCCCGAGCGCGGCATGACCAGGCAGTCGTCGCCGCGATACTTCTGGCACGCGCCCTGCACGGCTTTGGCGTACAGCATGGGGTACAGGTTGTGCAGCTCGCGGCCGCTGCGGCCATCGAAGTAGATGTCCTGCTCGGTGCTGGGAATGACTTCCTCGCAGCGGTCCAGCTTAAAGCCCGCCACATTCAGGTCGAATACCTTTTTATATTCGCTCTGCCACCACGTGACCGCATCCGGGTTGGTGAAGTCGATGACCTTGTCCGAGTTGGGCGCGATGTACCCGCGCTTTTGCGCCAGCTCGCGCGTCTCGCCGTAGATCCACGGGGCGACCCACAGCAGGGTTTCCATGCCGTTTTTGTCCAGGAGCCACTCGATCATTTCCTTGGGTTTGGGGAATCGGTTTTCGTCGAACGTGAAATCGTCGTACCCGAACGGCCCCTTGGCCCATGGCCGGTCCAACCAATACACGCCCGTGGGAATGCCCAGCTTGCGCAGCATCATGATATCTTCGTATACCATGGAATTGTAGGGCGAGGGGTCGATGGAGTTGTCGTAGAGCACCGTGAGGTTGATATGGTCGTCGCGCCATTTAAAGACCTCGGCGGCCCATTTGGGAGGCAGCAGGGAGCGGCCCACGCGCGCGGAGTGGCGCTCGAGAATCTGCTCCATGCCCGGGCCGAACGTGAACACCATGGACAGGCGCGCGCCCTCGAACGACACATCCAGCACATCCGGGTCCGTGTCGCCCAGGTCATACCACCCCGGCCATGACGTGTCGAAGAATAGGGCATAGCCGCGCGAATTGATATGGAACGGCGAATAAATGGAAACCGTGGGCCGGGTGTACATCTCCACGCGTGAACCGCGCTGGTCCAGGGTGGCGTAGTGTTTCACATCGCCCGCGTCCGAGCCGCTTTTGCCGTCGCCTTCCACATGTTCCTTGATGCCGTAGATGCTTTCTCCGGCGGGCAGGGCGAACCGGTGTCCCAGGCGCCGCGCGGACTTATGCTGCGGCGTCTCCATTGTCATGGAGAATTCGTAATCATTCAGCATCTCGAACGCCACCGTGATCTCATCGGTGTTGGCCGTGCAGGTGAACACAACCGACTTGTCGCCGCGCTTGGTTTTTTCCTTGCACCCGGACAGGGGCGCGATGGGCCCGTCCGGGGGCTGCACATACAGGCCCGAGCCTGGCACGTGCGCGAGCACGGATTCATCCCGCACATCCGTAACAATCACGCCCAGGGGATCGGACGACACCGTCACATTCAGCGCCGGGGTTTTAAACAGGTACGACGCGGCGTTGGCCGCGGGACATGAAAACGTGAATGCAATCGCAGCCAGGCATGAAATTAATAAAGTTGTTTTTGTTGATAACCGCACAGGCAAAACCCCTCTCCGTTTCGTCTGAATGATCATAAACTGATTGTTGACAAACAAGCAAGGCGATTCACGGCGCATTGATGTGTTGTATGCCGAGCAAGGAGCAGCGATGCGTTTAGCAGAAGCGCGACTTTACCTGCATCCGCCAATCGTGGTAAACTGTGTAGAGTTTCAACAAAAGGAGACAATGGACGTGAAAAATTGTTATCCACTGATAGCGACTTTTTTATTCTGCTTGGGATTGATTTCAAGTGGAAGTCTTGCGGAGGAAAGCAGCCGGGGCGGCAAATATGCGCAGATGTGTTTCGACACATGCCGGGATAGAAGCAACAAGGATTTTGTTGTCTGCATGGCGAATTGCCGCGCGTGCGGGGATGTGTGTGACGGACTTCAAGGGATTGTGCTCGATGAATGCAGGGATCGATGCGGGATTGTCATGAACCGGTTGGAAGACAGCGATATACAGCTCAAGAGGCTTGTCATGGCATATGAAGCGCGTGTTGCTTTTTTGAAATCAGAAGAGACATTTGAAGTGTTTTTCATGTCCGTGGATCCCAAGGTGATGGATTATGCCGCGACCATGGTTGACGGCGATCCTATGCTGTTTTTCACGGTGCGGTTTGAAAGTCTTGTTAAGATTATGGATCGGTTTTTCAGAGTGTACAAAGACTGCGGTTGCGATGGTGTGGATCAGATACAGGATATGTGGAATAGGTTTCGCGGGAGTTCGACCTATCTGTTAGAGGAAGAACTGTATGACCAGTTTGAACCCGATGAAATCGGCTACTCCGAGCTTGTGTTGACCGAGCAGGCGGCCACCGCGATTGTGGATGCCCGGGAATCGTTGGAGGCGCTTGACTACTACTTGGCGGTTATGACGGAGACGATAAACGATGCGATACAAGGCCGGGATCAGGAAGATCAACAAAATGAAGAAGAGGCGGAAGATGAACAGGAATAGTATCAAGGGATTGAATGTCATCATTGGAATACCGTTGATATGCCTCATGATGGCGGCCGGCGCCCACGCGGATTACGCGCAGAGCGCCGAGGCGTGCTATGAGTCCTGCGAAGAGCATATGGGAACCCGTTTCATCATGTGCATGTCTCAGTGCCGGGCCTGCGCGGACGTGTGCAAGGGCTTGGAAGGAGAGGACTGGACCGAGTGCACAAACCGGTGCGGGGAGGTTGTCAAAGCGCAAATCCTGGAAGCAAGCGCCGGCACGCCGGATTTAGAAATCGCTATTCGAAGAGTAATAATTCTTTACGAACTCAGGAATGCGATCATGAGAATGCAGTCGCTTTGTACCAGCATGGCGGTGAGTCTCGACCCGGTTTTTGGAGAATATATTGGCAGGAATTCTTCGGAGGGTGAATTTCTGGCGGAGTATAACAGCACCGTTTCCTTCGTGGAGGATCTTCTGGAGCATTTTGCCGCGCTGCACGAAGATGAATATTCCGAAGTTTCACAAAAGCTCCAATCATCATGGAAGGATTTCAGATCGTACAGCGAAGAAGCCATAGAGCGGTTGCTTGAAACAGATGTGGCATCGCCGGATTCCGACCAGGATGCCGAAGAGGAAGATGCGCCCGATTCCGATATGCAGGAATCCTCAGAAATGGAGGATTTTAATTATGAAGACTTAGCTGCGCTTTTTGAATCCGTTGACGTGGATGAGGAGTATGTTGTGGCGGAAACGTACGAGGGATCGGAGGATCTGCCGGATGAGATAGATGAAGACATTGATCTCTCGTTTGAAATGCCCCTTCCGATTGTCCTCAAAGATAATGTGAGCCAGAAATCGCAGGATGCCTTGAATGCTATGATTCGCGAACTCGACGCGCTGAGCATAAAATATATCAAATTGTATGTTCGCAAATGAAATTGCACAATGCCGCGAAGAGCGGATTTCAGGCCACTGTTTCAGACAAATCCGAATGATTCTCACGGGTGGGATGCGGGCAAATGCAAGCCCCGCAGCGCGCCCGCTGGTTGCGGGATTCCGCGTGTTTCGGGCAGGGGAACGGACTGTGCTGGGCCTGTATTAGAAAGAGAACGACAAATCCGCGTCAAAGATTTCGCCCACGTAGTATGTTGCGCCCACGATTTCGATGCCGTCGCGCAACTCGTCCTCTTTGATGTCCTTGGCTTCCAGGGCCAGCTCGCACAGCAGCAAGCGCGCCCCGAGTTGCTGCACGGCTTCCACCAGGTCGATGAGCCTGGGCATGCCCTTGCCTTGGATTCCCTCCATCACGCCTTTTTTCAGAGCAGACGCGGAGCCGGGTGTGAAAAACAGGATGACTTTCATGCCCAGGGCCACTGCCGAAGAACTCAGCACGAACGTGGGATACAGGCTGCTCGGTTCCGCACTGTTGCAGACAACGGTCATAAGTTTTGCCATAATGCAACTCCTGAAAAAAATGAATTTTTAGAGGATTTCTACACGGCTACCATGCTTGTTATATGTACTATCTCCCGGCATTTCAATACAGGGGCCGCGCACGCGGCGGCGCCGGTTTGTGATTTCTTATTCTATAATAGTAAAATCAAACAAAGCAGTTGGATTCGGGGGTTTGTGCATGATGCGAAAAATGGGTTCTCCCAAGGGAATCGTTTTCATCGGGTTTGTCATGGCTTTTATGTGGCTGGCGCCTGTTTCCCGGGCCCAGGTTGAGGAGGTCTTTCTCACCCCGCATTTTCATTATGACCCGGTGTTCGAGCAGGATCAGAATGATTACACGGATGTGGGGTTCGACCGGTGCCGCCGGTTTCTTGCGGACCTGGCTGCGGACCCGGATTATGCGGCGGTGTTTTCCGAGATCGATTACCTGAAACCGTTTTTTGACGCATACCCCGAAGAACGCGAAAACATCCTGGCGCTGATCGCCGCGAACCGCATCGAGACCGGCGGCTCGTATTCCGAACCCAATGAGATGAGCGTGGGCGGCGAGGGGCTTATCCGCAACATCCTGTACGGTCGCGCGTATCACGAGGGCGTGCTGGGCGACAAGCACGCCGGGGTGTACATGCCGTTCGATGTGTTCGGCCACTCCATGCAGTTGACACAGATCCTGGCCAAAACGCGCTACAAGGGCTGCGTGTGGCGCAAGGGCAACCCGCCCACGGAAAAATGGGTGGGCGTAACCGTGCCGGGCCTGCCGCCGGATTTCATGAACGTGTCCCCGGACGGCTCCACCCTGCACCACCGCCGCGAGCATTACAAAGCCATCAGCGGCACCACTTCCCAGGAAGATCTCATCAATGATGTGATGCAGAAAATCCGCACCCAGAACATGCTGGGCTGGCGCGCGGATTTCGCCACTCTGTCCTCCGCGGATTTCGCGTATCCCGAGCCGTGGCTGGCCGGGCACGGGGCCGCGCTCAAGGCGCACAAGCCGTCCATTCTGTTATCCGGGCCAACGGCGTATTTCGAAGCCATAAGGCAACAGGCCGAATCTGAAGGCAAGCACCTGCCCGAGGTGGCGCGCGATTTTTCCCTGTACCACGCGGGCACGGCCCTGTCCCGCGCCAACCTCAAAATGGCAAACCGGTATGCGGAGAACGCGCTTTTGTCCGCGGAGAAATATGCAACCATGGCCGGGCTGCTGGGCGCGCGTTATCCCGAGCCGGCCCTGGACAAGGCATGGCGGCAGATTTTGTTCAACCAGCACCATGACGGCATTACAGGCACGTGCAATGATCGCTCATATTTTGACATGATGGGCGGCTTTCGCGAGGCCCTGGAACTGGCCGCGGGCGTGCGGGACAATGCCGCATCGTTCCTGGCCGCGCACGTGGACACGGCCTCGGCCGCGCCCCGGGGCATTGATTTCGTTAAGCCCATCGTGGTGTTCAACCCCCTGGGCTGGACGCGCACGAGCCCGGCATTCACCCCGTGGATAATGGAAACCACGGGCGGGTATATGCTTGTGGACGCACAGGGCCGCGAAGTGCCCATGGATGTGAATACCGTGCGCACGGCGGGGTGGGACGACCTGGAGATGCGCCATGTGTTTACGGCACAAGATGTGCCGCCCATGGGCTATGCCGTGTATTACCTCTACACCAGGCCGGGCAACGCCCCGGCGCCCAAAGCAAGGCCGGATCAGAACAATGACGATTTCACCATCCATAACGAGTTTTATTCCCTGACCGTGGATCCCGCGCGCGGCGGAACCATTGTGGAACTTATGGACAAGGAAACCGGCCGCAAGGTGATTTCCCGGGACACGAAATTCCCGGGCAACGAGATTATCGTGCTGCAGGAAGACAAAGGCCCCACATACCCGGCGTGGGAGCTGTCCACCACGGGCGTCAAGGCCAGGTCGTCCGAACACCCGGCCCAGGTGGTGCCGGATCATGTGGAGACCGCCGAGGAGATCCTTATTGTGCGCGGCGAGCTGCCGGGCCTGGGCCGCTATGAGCAGAAAATTATTCTTTATCGCGGAGTCAAGCGTATTGACCTTGTGACGACCATCCTGGACCCGGCGCAGGGCGCGGACAAGAATGACCGCAACATGTGGGTGGTGCGCTTCCCCGCGGAGCTGAACGGCGCCGCGCCGGTTGTGGAGGATCGCTTCTTCGCAGCCGCGCGCAGGCGCAGTTTGATGCCGCTGAGCTACCGCACGGATCTTGAAAAGATGCTAACCCAGAGCGCGCCGTACTCGGCCAACCACTGGGTGGAAGAGGGCGTGGCCGTGCGCCTGGACATCCTGGACCGCGGCGGCGCGCCCGCGGACGCCATCGCGCTCCAGCTCTGCGACATCGTGCACACGGCCGCGCCCGAATCCGTGGCCGCAGCGCAGAAACTACAGCGCGCGCTCATCACTCGCGGTGTGTCCTGCACCCCCTCCCTGGACACGGACAACCACAACACTGATTTGCTTAACCGCAACTTCCGTTTCGTCATTGACATCGCCGGGGACAACACCTACGCCTACGCCGCACTCAAGGGCAAACGCGGGGAAACTTATAAAGAATGGCTGTCGGAAAACGGAATCGCGCAGATCCTGTTCGAGGCCCTGGCCAATGATATGAACATCAGCAAGATCACCACGCTCGTGCTCGGCGCAAAGGATGCCCCGGCCATGGCCGAATACATGGATGATTTTACAAAAACTATTCTTGCTGACGCGCGCATCCGCATCAACCAGTACCAGGACACGCGCGGCAAGAGCGAACATTTCGCGCCCGACGATTACGGCGTCGCGCTCATCAACCGCGGCACGCTCCTGCACAGCTTCGACGACAACGGCACAATCGTCATGGGCCTGTTCCACTCGGTGCAGTGGGCCGAAGACCAGATGGGCACGCCGTTCCCGTTCCCGGAACTCAAGACGCACCGGTTCGCGTATTCCCTGTACCCGCACGCGGGAGACTGGCGCGCAGCCGACACGTGGAAAGTTGCCCAGGAAGTCAACGCGCCGCTCACGGCGGTATTCACGGACCTGCACCCCGGTTCCCTGTCTGCTCAGGGCTCGTTTGTGAACATCGAATCGGACAGCATAGCGCTTTCGGCAATGAAGGCGGCCGGCAACCCGCTCGCATTCATGAAAACCGCAGAAATTGCGGGACCGCAACACGGCGTGGCCGTGCGCATCTATGAAACCGAGGGCAAGCCCGACACGGCCACGCTCACATTCTTCCGCCCCATCAAGGCCGCGTATCGCGCCAACATGCTCGAAGAGCAGATTGCGGACATGGACATTTCCGGCGGCAACACCGTCACGCTCGATATTGGCCCCAACGCCGTGGAAACCATTGTGGTGGAATTTGCCGATGCACAGCCGCCGGCCGCAGACGCCGCGGTTCTCGGCCCGGACCGCGAGCCCGAAAAATCCATCTATACCGGGTACTGGGACTACAACCTGGGCGCCGCGTACATGAATAACTCGCCGGTGACAGTGACTGTGGATTTCCCGCCTCAGGATTTGGTGGACCCCGAACTCGTGAAAATGGGCGCGGCCAGGCAAAAGGAGCAACAGATCGGCAAAGGCGGGAACACACTGCGCCTCACCGTATCCAACAACAGCGCGGATGCGCCGCTCAGCGGCAAGCTCGCCATCACCGTGCCCCGGGGCTGGAAAGCCGAGCCCGCGGCCCTGGACGTGAATCTCGACCCCATGCACTGGCAGGTGGTGGACCTCGTGGTGGACGCCGCGTCCCCCGTGGAATCCGGGTGGGTGCGCGCAAGCCTCAACTCCGGGGGCGTCGAGTATTTCGATGTGTTGCGAATCCGCAAAGCCGAAGACCTGGACGTGGCCGCGGACATGGACCGGGCCACGGGCGGGGACGACCTCGTGGTGACTATTCGCAACAACCAGAAGGACCGCATCACCGGGCTGGTCATGCCCGTGACGCCCATGGAAGCGTGGCCCGAGAGCATCTCCGGGGAACTGGCATTGCGCGAACTGACCCCGCGGGTGCAGCCATTTGACCTGGTGCCGGATCAGACCGCGAAGCTGACATTCAAAGCACATCGAACCGAGAATGAATCCGGGAAGCGCGATTTCTGGATCATGGTCAAGGTTTTGTATAACGGCGAGTATTTGTATCTTCCCGTGGTTGTGAAAGATTGACAGACCAGGGCCCGGGCGGAGCGGTTGCGGAACACGCCATATGAATTTGTTCGTATAATAGTATTGGGATTGCGGATTGGTATGGACTTTCCAGAGCGCATGGACGGTCCGCAGAGTTTTCCGGAGAAAGGGAAGAGAATCCATGAACACCATGAAAATCACGCTGCTCCTGGGGTTGCTCACCGGGCTGTTCCTTGCCGTGGGCGGCATCCTGGGCGGGCAGGGGGGGCTTGTGATCGCGTTCGTGTTCGCCATTGTCATGAACGTGGGTTCGTACTGGTTCAGCGACAAAATCGTATTGAGCATGTATCGCGCCCAGGAAGTGGGCCAGCAGCAGGCGCCGCAGTTGCACCGCATCGTGAGCGAACTGGCGCAGGCCGCGGGCATACCCAGGCCCAAGATAGCCATCGTGCCGGTGGCCACGCCCAATGCCTTCGCCACGGGCCGCGACCCGGATCACGGGGTGGTGGCCGTGACCCAGGGCATCCTGCAAATTCTGAACGAAGAAGAATTGAAGGGCGTGCTCGCGCACGAGATGGGGCATATCAAGAACCGCGACACCCTGATTCAGTGCCTGGCCGCGACCATTGCCGGGGCGGTCATGATGCTGGCGAGCATGGCGCGGTGGGCCATGCTATTCGGGGGTGTTGGCAACCGCGACGACGGGGACAACAACCCGCTGGTGTTTCTGGCCATGGCTATTTTCGCGCCGTTTGCGGCCCTGCTCATCCAGATGGCCATATCGCGCACGCGCGAGTTCGAAGCGGACAAGGCCGGGGCGCAGTTTTCGCACAACCCGGATGCCCTGGCCAACGCGCTTGTGAAGCTGCACAACACCGTGCAGAAACACCCCATGCGCGGGGCCAGCCCTTCCACTTCGCATCTGTTCATAGTCAACCCCTTCAAAGGCGGCGTGGCCGGCCTGTTCTCCACGCACCCGCCCATGGCCGAGCGCGTCAAACGCCTGCGCAGCATGCGCGCGGTCTGACACAATTCAATTAATTTATGAATAACACGGCCCGCACTGTGATGGTGCGGGTTTTCTTGTTTGTGCGGGAAACGGGAAGTATACGGAGACTATGGCGCCTGGCGGTTATCCAGCACGCGGCGCACGGTGCGGCACAGGTCGTTCATGTCGAAAGGTTTCTGCACATAGGCATCGGCCTCGGAGGGCAATTTTACATCGGGATCCGTATTGAAGCCCGAAGCCAGTATGGCCGGGATGTCAGAGCGGATGCGGCGCATGGCGGACAGGGCTTCGCGCCCTTCCATTTCCGGCATGATCACATCCATGACCACGAGGTCGATTTCAGCGTTTCTTTTCGTAAATGTATCCAGTGCGGTTTTGCCGTTATCCGCAGTGATGATATTATAGCCCGCGCGTTCGAGCATTTTTTTTGCGATTTTAAGGAAGGAAGATTCATCGTCGACCAGGAGGATGGTTTCGGTGCCGCGCGGCGCCTGGCCTGGCTGGCTTTTATTTTGTGCGGGTGTTTCATCGCATGCCGCGGGCAGGTGGATATCGAATGTGGTGCCCTGGTCAGGTGTGCTGGACACGTGGATGAAGCCGCTGTGTGTTTTAACGATTCCGAACGTCATGGACAGGCCCAGGCCCGTGCCCTTGCCCAGGCCCTTGGTGGTGAAGAAGGGCTCGAAGATTTTTTCGAGCAGGGCCGGGGCCATGCCCACGCCCGTGTCTGCGATGCGGATGCGGCAGAATGCGCCCGGGTCGGCATCCGGGTGCGTGCGGCAGAAAGAATCGTCCAGTTCCACGGCCGCGGTTTCCAGGCACAGGGAACCGCCGTCGGGCATGGCGTCGCGCGCATTGTTGCAGATATTGAGCATGGCCTGGAACACATGGTTGGCGTCCCCTTTGATTGGGGGCAGGGTGGGGTCCAGCAGGGTTTTGATGAGGATTTTCCGCGGGAAGCTGCGGTTAAGCAGGCCTGCAAGATCTGTGCACACATGGTTGAGATCCATGGGTTTGACATCGCGGATTTCCTTGCGCGCGAACGTGAGCATTTTTTGTGTGAGTTCAGACGCGCGGCGCGCGGCGGTGAGGATTTCCTGCAGGCTTTCACGGCCCGGGTCGCCGGGCGGCACCTCGCCCAGGCCCAGTTGCGCGTTGCCCAGGATAATGGCCAGCATGTTGTTGAAATCGTGGGCCACGCCCCCGGCCAGTGTGCCGATGGCTTCCATTTTCTGGGAATGCAGGAGTTGTTGCTGGAGCCGGGCCTGTTCCTGTTCGGCCCTGTGGCGCTCGGTAATGTCGTGGATGATGCACAGGGTCTGCCTGCGGTTGCCGGCGGCGGGCATGAGGCTCGCGTTCACGCTGGTGAAGATGACCGCAGCGTCCCGGCGCACCATGCGGATTTCCTTGTTGATCACGGGCGCGCCGGAAAGAACCGTGGCCATGCATGCTGCGGCGGCCGGGGCGTCGTCCGGGTGCAAAAAGGTTTTCAGCGGCCGCCCGATTGCCTCTTCGGGTGAAAAACCCAGCACGCTGTGTACGCGCGAGTTGCATTGTGCAATGCAGCCGTCTTCATCCACGCACAGAATCATATTTGCGGCGGTATCGAAGATGGTGCGGTATTTCTGTTCGCTTTCGCGCAATTCCTTCTGGGCGCGCTTGCGGGCGATAACCTCGCGGGCCAGGACCAGGAGGCGGTCCATGTCCAGGGGTTTGCGCTCATAGCCCACGATGTTGGCGCCGCTCACGGCCTTGAGCGCGGAATCCAGGTCCGCGTGGCCGGTTACAATGATGGCGGGCATATCGGGGCAAATAACGGACAGTTTGTCTGTGAGGATGTCCCCGGAAATGTCCGGCAGTTTGATATCCACCAGGGCGAGGTCAAATGCGGTCTTGCGGCACATGTCCAGGGCCCTGGTTCCGGTTCCTGCAATATGGATTTCCATGCCCTCGTCTTCCATGATATCCTGCAAGTTGCCGGCCAATTGCTCATTATCCTCGACAACAAGAATCCTGGGGTTATCCCCGATGCGGTTCATTGGTGCGTCCTGTGTCATGCGTAATCCATTCTTCACCCTGGCGGTTTAATCCATGTGCGGGGAATCGGGTTTGCTGTAGTCGCCCCGGCTCTGCCTCCTGGCTATGTCATCGAGCAAGGGGAGAAATTTTTCCATTTTCACGGGTTTTTGTACGCATACATAGGCGTTTTGGCTCAGCGCCTTTTCGATTATATCGTCCATTTCAGAGGCGAAGCCGGTCACAATGATCACCGTTGCGTGCGGGCGGATTTCCTTGATTCTGAGAAAAGTCTCGTATCCGCTCATGGCGGGCAGTTTGAGGTCCAGGAGGATGAAGTCGAAATTATTCTGGCGCGCGAACTGGATGGCGGTTTCGCCTGTGTGCGCCACGCGCACGCGGTACCCGTTTTGTTTGAGCACGTCGCTCATGGCGTCGCACAAATCTTCCTCGTCGTCGATCATGAGCACCAGGGTGTTGCCGCGCCGTGCGTCTTCGATGATGGAAAACAGTTCGGTGAAATCGAGCGGTTTGTTCAATGCCGCGAAAGCGCCCTGGCGCAGGGCTTCCTTGATGCGGTCCTCCAGGGCGAACGCGGTGATGATGATGACCGGGGTCTGGGGAGCAATTTCCTTGAACTTTTTATACGTGTCAACCCCGTCCATGCCCGGCATTTTCACATCCATGAGTACAATATCGAACGTCTCTTTTTCCGCGAGATTCAGGGCCTGGAATCCATCGTGGGCCAGGGTCACGCGGAACCCTTCCAGTTCCATGATATCCATAAGCATGTCGCATAAATCCTTGTTGTCGTCCACGATCAATACTTTGGGCTTGATGTCAGGCATGCTGCGCGTCCTCCCGGGTTGCGAGTGGCAATTTAATAACAAACGTGGCGCCTGCCGGGGTTCCCGTGTCAACCTGAATGCTGCCTCCGTGGCGCTCGATAATCATTTGTGTAATGGACAGACCGAATCCGATGCCTTTGGCGCGGGTTGTGAACAGGGGCTGGAAAATTTTGTCGTGCATATCCTCTGGGATGCCCGGGCCCGTGTCGGAAATAGTGATTTCCGCGAACGGGTCTAAGCCATCCAGGGCGCGCGCCGTAACCGTAAGGGTTCCGCCCTCGTGCGTGTCCAGGGCCTGGAAAGCGTTTTTTACGATATTTTTGAAAGCGATGCGCAATTGTTCCGGGTCTGCATAGATGAGAATGTCCTGCGCGGGCGCATTCAGTTCCAGTTGCACATTGGGAGGCGGCATGCCCGCGGACGCGATGCCGGACTCTAGGCACATGTCCAGGGGCACGCGTTTTTTGCGCGGGGCCTCCATGCGCGTGAGGTCGAGCATGCTTTTAATGATGCGCGTGCAATTGTCCACCTGGCGGCTGATTTGATCAATGTGCTTGATAACCTTTTCATCCGCGTCGAGCAGGCGGCGTTTGAGGTAAAAGGCGGATGTGGATATCACGCCGAGCGGGTTTCTGATTTCATGGGATACGTTGCCGGAAAACTGGCCGAGCACGGCCAGGCGTTCCGCGGCCAGGAGTTTGCTTTGAGCTTCTTTGAGTTCCAGCGTGCGCTCTTTGACCAGGTCTTCAAGCTGGTCGCGGTAAATGGCCAGTGCCTGCTCGTCAGCTTTGCGCCGGGTGATGTTCTCCATGGCGGCCACCATGCCGTTGAACGAGTTGTTTTCATCGAACACGGGCGTAGCGTTTATGGAGAGAATAAGCCGCCGCCCGTTGGGCAGTTCAATGGCGTGCTGCACATCGAACACGGGTTTGCCCGTGGCCTTGACGCGGGCGAAGGGGAGCTGGTCCATGGGGAAGGGGCCTCCGTCCACATCCGAGATGCGCCACTGGGGATCATTGTAGGTGCGGGTTTCGAATTCATCTCTGGAGAGGCCGAGTTCCTGTTCTGCAAACCGGTTTGCGAAGGTAATGCGCCCGGCGCTGTCCACCAGCGTAATGCCCACGGGGCTGGTTTCGGTTATGCGCGAGAGAAGGTCGCGCTCCAGACGCAGGGCTTCCTCGGCCTGCTTGCGCGCGGTTATATCGTCGTAGACCGCCACAATCTCGCCAGCGGGCAGCTTGTAAATATAGTTTTCGCGCCAGCCGGCGATGCGGTTGTCCTGATAAAATCCCAGCGGGAAATGTTCGGGCTCGCCCGTGAGCCACACGCGCCGGAGTACGTCCAGGATTCCGAATTCCTGTACGCCCGGAAACGCTTGTGTAACGCGCCGGCCCAGCAGGGTTTCGCGCTGGACCTGTTCGATGCGTTCCGCGGAACTGTTGAACTCCCTGATAATAAAATCCGCGCCATCGTCTTCGGCTTCATAAACAACCACGCCGCTGCTTGTGTTTTCGAACATGTTCCGGTAGCGGGTTTCGGAATCGGCCAGGTCTTTTTCCGCGCGCTTGCGGTCTGTGATATCCAGGAACTGAACGGCCATGGACCCGGGCCTGGTCTGGAACGCATAGACCTCATAGGCGCCGTTGATGTGTCCGTCGCTGTAATCAATCTGCTCTGTGCTCCAAGGCTCGCCCGTGGCGGCTGCGTTGCGGTATTGCCCGGGCACCACGGTCTGGGCCAGGGGCGGGAACGCCTCTTCGATGGATTGTCCCACGAGGTCGGCGCATGAGATGCCCAGGATTTTGTCCGCGGCCGGGTTGGCGCCCATGAAGATGAGGCGCCCGTCCCTGGACAGGTCATACATGATCATGCCCATGGGCGAGCTTTTGACCAGGTTTTCGAACTGCTGTTGCGCCTGCTCTGCCTGATTGCGTTCGGTATCGTCGCGGAATGTCAGAATCACGCCTTTGATTTCCCCATCCGGCATGCGGATGGGCGCGCCGCTGTCCGCGATCACGCATTCATGGCCGTTGCGCGACACCAGCACCTTGTTGTGGCGGGCCGGGCCCGTGGTTGCGCCTGCGGCCAGCACTTCGTCCACAAGATTTTCCACGGGTTCGCGCGTTTGCTGGTTGATGATATGGAACACGGAGTTGATGTGCTCGCCCAGGGCCTGGGCGGCGGGCAGGCCCGCGAGTTTCTCCGCGATCGGGTTCATGAACGTAATGCGGCCCAGAATGTCCGTTGCAAGCACAGCGTCTCCAATGCTGTTGAGGGTGATGGCAAGGGTTTGCTCGCTTTGGCTCAAGCTTTCGCGGGCTTTTCGGATTTGCCTGATGTACATGCCCGCGAACACGCCGAATCCAACAAATGCGCCCAGAAAAACGAGGCGGATATATATTTCATGCGCTGGTACGCGGGTGAATGCAATTTCAGCCGGAGTCAGGTTTGTGTAATAGAAAAAATAATCCATGGCCGCGTCGAACAGCCACATCATCAAACCGCCGAGCACTGCGATGATCAGGATCTTTTTTTCTGGCTTCAATGAGTATGAACCGCCGCTGAATGATATGAATGAATGCGAATATATTGTGAATCATACTATATCGCGAATAGTGCAGCCGGAAATATTGATAGTAATAAATAAGATCTATAGCACAAAGTGTGGTATGCATCAAGGTTTGCGGGCCGGACATCGTGCAAGGCGCCGTTTGCGGGTGCTGTGCGTGCGCGGTCAATAAAAAGCCCCGCGGAATTTGCCGCGGGGCGGGATGCGTAAATTTTCATGTGCGCGGGAAGCGCGGGTCACGCCTTTGCTTTGGCGATGTTTTCCTTGATTTTGATCACAATGTCCGCGAATGCTTTGGCGGTTTTTGATTCGGGGTAAGCCAAGACCATGGGTTCGCCCTTTTCCGCGGCGTCGCGCACCTCGAGTTCGATGGGCACCTTGCCCAGGAACGGCACATTCATGTCTTCTGCCATTTTCTGGCCGCCGCCGCTGCCGAAGATGTCGTAGACCTTGTCACAGCCCGGGCATGCGAAGCCGCTCATGTTTTCAATGACCCCGAAGACCGGGAAATCCACCTTGTTGCAGAAAGTGATGGATTTGCGCACATCCACGATGGCCAGGGACTCGGGTGTGGTCACAACCACGGCGCCGGTCACGTTGGGGATGGTCTGGGCCACGGTGAGGGGTTCGTCGCCGGTGCCCGGGGGGCAGTCAAAGATGAGATAATCGAGTTCGCCCCAGTCTACATCGCGCATGAACTGTTTGATGGTGCCGATTTTGAGGGGTCCGCGCCAGATCACAGCGTCGTCGGGGCTTGGCAGCAGGAAGGCGATGGAAATAACCTTGATGTTGTCTTTGTACTTGATGGGCAGGAGCGCCTCGCCCGTGCTTTTGGGGCGCTGGCCTTCGAGGTTAAGCAGTTTGGGAATGCTGGGGCCGTGGATGTCGATATCCATGATGCCCACAGAGTGCCCTTCGCGGGCCAGGGCCGCGGCGATGTTAACGGACGCCGTGCTCTTGCCCACGCCGCCCTTGCCGCTCAGAACTATAATCTTGTTTTTGATGGCGCACATGCGCTGTTCGAGTTTTTGCCGTTCACTGTGTTCTTCCACAGACTCGTCCGGCCGCTTGGCCTTGGACGTGCAGGAGTCATCACTGCAGGAACTGCATGTTTTTCCTTCGGTCATATCTTGTCCGCCTCGCTTTCTTTGGGAATTGATTGGCGGATTTCCACCGTGTCTACCCACAAAAATATAATGTTTGGATTTTGGAAACACAAGGATTTCGCAAGCGGGCGGGTTGTTACCGGGAACAACCGGGAGCCCGGAAATTACAGGGGCGCATTGTGCGCGCGGTGCACAACATGGCCGGCGATGATGGTGGCCAGGCAGTTCATGTCCGGGTCGAACAGGGCCAGGTCCGCGGCCGCGCCCGGGGCCACGCGTCCGGCGTCAGGGAGCAGGCTCAGGAGTTGCGCCGGGTTGTATGTGGCCATGCCCGCGGCCTGGTGCAGGGGCATGGCGCCGAACTGAGCCATATTGGCCACGGCCCGGTTCAGGGTGAGCACACTGCCCGCGAATGTGCCGTCTTCAAGCTGGGCCGCGCCGTCCTTGACTTCCATGTTGAAGCCCCAGACCTGGTATTTGCCGGGTCCCAGGCCCGCGGCGCTGATGGCGTCGGTGATGAGCACGATTTCAGATGCGGGGCTGAGGCGCGCGGCCATGCGCACCACATCCGGGTGCACGTGTACGCCGTCGCAGATGATTTCGCAGAAATACGCGGGATTCTGAAGCATGGCGAACGCCACGCCCTGCTCGCGGTGGTGGAAGGCGCGGTGCTGGTTGAACAGGTGCGTGGCCAGGCGCGCGCCGTGTTGCGCGGCCTCGGCGGCCTGGGCCGCGGTGGCGTTGCTGTGGCCAACAGACACCACCGCGCCCGCATTCGCGAAAGCTTCGACGGCCTGCATGCCGCCGGGCAGTTCGGGCGCCAGGGTCACAATGCGCAGGGCCGGGCCTGCGGCGCTGATGATTTCCTCAATCTGGGCCGGGTCCGGGTTGCGGATGGCCGCGGATATGTGCGCGCCCTTCAAGTCCTTGTTGATAAAAGGGCCTTCCACATTGATGCCCAGGATGCGCGCGCCGGTTGTGGCCGCGGCGCCGGGCGCGGCGCTGTAGTCCGCGCCTGCATCCTGGCGGCGCATGGCTTCGCGCACACCCTTGATGGAATCCAGGATTGCCGCATGGGGCAGGGACACCGAGGTGGGGCAAAAAGCCGTGACCCCGAACCCGGCCAGAACCCGGGCCATGGCCAGGAGATCGTCTGCGCCCAGGAAACCCCAGTGCCCGCCGCAGCCGTGGATGTGGATATCAATGAGCCCGGGGCAAAGGATTGCGCCGCTGGCATCAGCCACACGGCCCGGATTAGCGGGTTCGCCCGCGTCCACGGTAGCGATG